>Ga0136639_10000117_pt1 | contig 22747 bp, 27 predicted proteins | sample AntDrymUQ8592106_2_FD_113739 | JGI IMG/M metagenome (GOLD analysis project Ga0136639, IMG submission 113739) | Polar desert sand microbial communities from Dry Valleys, Antarctica - metaG UQ859 (21.06) | ecosystem: Environmental > Terrestrial > Soil > Desert | place: Antarctica: Dry Valley...
CATCGACGTCTCGATCCGCGACGAGTCCATCCGGCTCGGGCAGTTCCTCAAGCTCGCCAACCTCGTCGAGAGCGGGGCAGAGGCCAAGCCACTGATCACCTCCGGCCTGGTGCAGGTCAACGGCGAGGTCGAGACCCGCCGGGGGCGCCAGCTCGTGCAGGGCGACGTCGTCTCGCTCGCCGGGCAGGCCGCCCGTGTCTCCAGCGGAGACGTGCCGGACAACCTGCCCTGGTGACGTGACCCGGCCGGGGCCAGGGGACCGGTCGGCGCTCAGCCTCGGCCGACGCGGGACGTGGCCTTGGTGGTGGCTCAGGGCATGCGCTTGGACGCCGTCCAGGTCAACGTCGCCTGGCGAGCGCCGGACTTCTTGACCAGCTGCTGGGGACGGTGGGCACTGCGGCGGGGGGAGCGTCACGAGGGGTCCTTGGCAGGTGAGGTGGGAGGAAGGACCCCGAAGTCCGTCGACCACCACCCTCGGGCGGCCGGGGAGGACGCGCGAGCATCCTCCCCGAGCGCCTCGGGTCAGCGGACCTCGAGCAGGTCCACCACGAAGATCAGGGTCTCGCCCGGCTTGATCGCGCCACCGGCGCCACGGTCGCCGTAGCCCAGGTGGGGCGGGATGACGAGCTGGCGGCGTCCGCCGACCTTCATCCCCTGCACGCCGGTGTCCCAACCGGAGATGACCTGGCCGATGCCGAGGCGGAACTGCAACGGCTCGCCACGGTTGTAGGACGCGTCGAACTCCTCGCCCGTCGAGTGCGCCACACCGACATAGTGCACCGACACGGTGTTGCCGGCAGTGGCCTCGGCGCCGTCACCCTCGGTGACGTCGGTGATGACCAGATCGGTCGGCGGCTCGGGGTCGAAGAAGTCGATCTCAGGCTTGTCCATGGGTGTCCTCTCGTGGGTGGTGCTGTCGGTCGAGCCTAACGAAGCCTCGATCGCCCTCGACCGGCCCCGGTCAGCACCCGACCGTCAACGGAACGCGGCGATGGTGTCGGCCGATTCCTCGGCCCAGCCGTGCTGGGCGATCAGGCCCCAGCAGTCGGGCCGGGAGCCGTCGGTGTCGGTGACGCCGTAGGTGTCGGCCAGCTGCCGCGCCGTGAGCACCCGCCCGGCGAAGCGCCCGTGGTCGGCGTCGGCGGCGAGGGCGACGAGACCGCGTGCGACGTAGGACGGCGACTCGGAGATCGCGAAGCCAGGCTCCCCGGCGCAGGCGTCGCGCCACGTGGCCTCCGTGACACCGAAGCCAGCGAGCATCTTCTCCGAGCGCAACCAGCCGGGGGTCACGCCGAGGGCGGTGACCGGAAGGCTCGCCGTCTCGTCTGCCAGACCCGTGACGATGCGGTCCACGGTGGCCTTGACCAGGTCGTAGTAGAAGCCCACGCCGGGGCGTCGGTGGGCGTTGACCTCGGAGGGGCCGTCGGTGACCTCGACGAGCAACGAGCTCTCGCCCTCCAGCATGAGCGGGATCGCGAGGGCACTGGTCACGAGGTGCGTCTCGATGCCCATGCGCAGCATCCTCAGGCCCCCCTCGAGGTCGTGCTCCCACAGCGGCGTACCCCATTGGGCGTAGCGGTCGCCGCCGAAGATGTCGTTGACCAGGACGTCGAGGCGGCCGTGATCGGTGCGGACCCGGCCCACCAGGTCGCGGACGGCGTCGATGTCGAGGTGGTCGACGACCACCGCCGCACCGCGCCCGCCGACTGCCTCCATCAGGTCAGCCGTCTCCTCGATGGTCTCGGGACGGTCCATCTCCGAGGGTCCCTCGTGACGACTGCTGCGACCGGTCGCGTAGACGAACGCTCCTGCGCGCACCGCCTCGACCGCGATCGCGCGGCCGGCACCGCGGGTGGCACCGGCGACCAGCACGACCCGACCGGCGAGCGGCTTGCCGGTGGGCGTGGCGGGCATCGCGGGCGCGTCAGGTCTGGTGGACGTAGTGGTCGAGCTGGTCGCGCTCGAAGGTGAGCTGACCGATCTTGTGCTTGACCACGTCGCCGATGCTGATGATGCCCACCAGGACCCCGTCGTCGACGACGGGGATGTGGCGGAAGCGGCGCTCGGTCATCGTCTGCATCACCTGGTCGAGGTCGTCACCGGAGGAGCAGGTCTCGACGACCGTGGTCATGATCGCATCGACGGTGTTGTTGATGACCGTGCCGTCGCTGTGGAGATGGCGCACGACGTCGCGCTCGCTGACGATGCCATCGAGGCTGGCGCCGTCGGAGCTCACGATCAGTGCCCCGATGTTGTGCTCGGCGAGCCTGGCGAGCAGCTCCCGCACCCCCGCCCCGGGCTCGATCGTGATGACGTCGTGTGAGGACTTCGCGTGGAGGATGTCGCCGATGTGCATGTGACGCACGCTACTCCTGGGGCGGACCCCCTGACCAGGGTGCTCAGTCGGTGTCGGGACGCGGGCGGCGGTGAGCGCTGAGGTCGGAGACCGACGCCGACCCCGGCCGTCGCCAGTCGGGGTCGTCCTCGCCCCCGCCGGCAGAGGCGCCGAGGAACGACAGGGCCGCGTCGTGCAGGTGGCCGTTGGACGCGATGACGTTGCCGCCCCACGGCCCGTCGGAGCCGTCCAGCGAGGTGAACCGACCACCGGCCTCGCGCACGATGATGTCGAGGGCGGCCATGTCGTAGACCTCCAGCTCGGGTTCGGCGGCCAGGTCGACGGCGCCCTCGGCGAGGAGCATGTAGGACCAGAAGTCGCCATAGGCCCGGGTGCGCCAGCACCGCCGCATCAGCGAGACGAAGTCGTCGAGGCGGCCGCGCTCGTCCCAGCCGTGGAGCGAGGCGTAGGACAGCGACGCATCCTCGAGGCGTCGTACGTCGGAGACCTGGCACCGGGTGGCCTTCAACAGCGAGCGGCCGGTCCAGGCGCCGTTGCCGACCGAGGCCCACCACCGGCGTTGCAGCATGGGCGCCGACACGACGCCGAGCACGACCTCCTCGTCGACGACCAACGAGATCAAGGTGGCCCACACGGGCACGCCACGCACGAAGTTCTTCGTCCCGTCGATGGGGTCGACGATCCAGCGGCGCTGGCTGTGGCCGGTCGAGCCGGTCTCCTCCCCAGTCACCGCGTCGCGCGAACGGACCCGCGACAGGGTGCGCCGGATGCCCTCCTCGACGGCCTGGTCGGCATCGGTCACCGGGCTCAGGTCGGGCTTGCTCATCACGTGCAGGTCGAGTGCCTTGTACCGAGCGGTGGTCAGGGAGTCGGCATCGTCAGCGAGCACGTGCGCGAGCCTGAGGTCGTCGGTGAAGTCGGTGGCCACGGACACAGGCTACTTTCACGTGGATCCCGCTCGCGGGTGGCTCAGTAGTCCGGGACGCTCCGAGCGGTCAGCAGTCGACGGAACGACTCGACCCGGTCGGGGTCGGTGTCACCGGCGGCGACCGCGACATCGAGGCCGCACTCCGGCTCCGCGCTGCCGTGCGTGCACCCGCGGGGACAGTCTTCAGTCATCTCGTCGAGGTCCGGGAAGGCCTCGATCAGGTCCTCGGGACGCACATGGGCCAGTCCGAACGAGCGGATGCCGGGGGTGTCGATGATCCAGCCGTCGGCCCCTGGGAGCTCGAGCATGTAGGCCGACGTGGAGGTGTGGCGCCCCCGCCCGGTCACGGCGTTGACGACACCGACGTCGCGGTGGGCATCGGGCACGAGAGCGTTGACCAGGGTGGACTTCCCGACGCCGCTGGAGCCGATCAGCACGCTCGTCTTGCCGCTGAGTCGCTCACGCACCGCGTCGAGCTCGCCGCCACGCTGGGTGACGACCCAGTGCACGCCCAGGGAGCGGTACGTCGAGAGCAGGTTCTCGGGATCGGCCAGGTCCGCCTTGGTCAGGCACAGCAACGGCTTCATCCCGGAGACGAAGGCAGCGACCAGGGCACGGTCGATGAGACGGGGCTGGGGCTCCGGGTCGGCGAGGGCCGTGACGATCACCAGCTGCTCGGCGTTGGCCACGATGATCCGCTCCACCGGGTCGTCGTCGTCGGCCGTGCGCCGCAGCGTCGTGACGCGCTCGGTCACCTCGACGATGCGGCACAGGGCGCCGTCGTCACCGGAGACGTCGCCGACCACCCGGACCCGGTCACCGACGACGACACCCTTGCGGCCCAGCGGCCGAGCCTTCATGGCCATCACCGTGCGGCCCTCGAAGAGCAGCGTGTAGCGACCCCGGTCGACGGTGACCACGACTGCCTCGACGGCGTCGTCGTAGGACGGTCGCTCCTTGGTGCGGGGGCGGGTGCGCTTCCGGGGTCGTTCGTAGTGCTCCTGGTCGTTCTCGTCGTAACGTCCCCGGACGCGGTTCACGACAGCGCCCTCGGCAGACGACTCACCAGGTCACTCACCAGGTCACTCACGGGGCAACTCACTGCAAGCCACTCACAGCAGGTCGGACCAGAAGTCGGCGAAGCCGGGAAAGGTCTTGGCCGTGGTCGCGACGTCCTCGACCAGGACGCCGTCGACTGCGGCTGCGACGAGGACGCCGGCGTGGGCCATGCGGTGGTCGGCGTAGGTGTGGAAGACCCCACCCCGCAGGGGGGACGGCGTGATCGAGAGGCCGTCGGGGTGCTCGGTGACCCCGGAGCCGAGAGCGCCGAGCTCGGTGGCCAGGGCAGCGAGTCGGTCGGTCTCGTGTCCGCGGATGTGGGCGATGCCGCGCAGGTGCGAGGGCGTGGTCGCCAGCGCACACAGCGCGGCGACGGCGGGCGCGAGCTCGCCGACGTCGTGGAGGTCGAAGTCGATGCCCTGCAGCTCAGCGGGACCGGTCACGCGCAGGCCCTCGTCCACGAAGTCCACCGTGCATCCCATCAGCGTCAGGATCTCGCGGAGCGCGTCGCCGGCCTGGGTTGTCGCCCGTGGCCAGTCACGGACGGTCACCGAGCCGCCCGAGAGCGCAGCGAGTCCCAGGAAGGGGGCGGCGTTGGAGAGGTCGGGCTCGATGACGTGGTCGACGGCCTGGATCGCACCGGGGGACACCGTCCACCGGTTGGCGTCGCTGTCGTCGACCTCGACGCCGTGCTGGCGCAACATCGCGACGGTCATGTCGATATGGGGGAGCGAGGGGACCGGCTTGCCGTCGTGGCGTACGTCGACGCCGTGCTCGTAGCGGGCGCCCGCGAGCAGCAGGGCGGAGATGAACTGTGAGGACGCCGAGGCATCCACCACGACCGTGCCGCCCGTGACGTGACCCTCGCCGTGGATGGTGAACGGCAGCGAACCGCGCCCGTCGTCCTCGACGCGGATCCCCAGCGTGGACAGCGCCTGCAGCACCTCGCCGACGGGTCGCTTGCGCATGTGCGGATCGCCGTCGAACGACACGCGACCCCTGGCCAGGCCCGCGACGGGAGGCACGAAGCGCATCACGGTGCCCGCGAGCCCGCAGTCGACCGCCACGTCGGTGGTGAAGGGTCCCGGCGTGACCACCCAGTCGTCGGTCGAGGTGTCCACGACCGAGCCGAGCGAGGTCAGGGCCGTTGCCATCAGCGAGGTGTCGCGCGACCGCAGGGCTCGTCGTACGACGGAGGGCCGGTCGGCGATCGCCGCGAGGACGAGCGCGCGGTTGGTCAACGACTTGCTCCCGGGCAGGGAGACGACGGCGTCCACGGGCTCGGTGAAGCGCGGGGCGGGCCACGGGTCGGCGACGGTCACACCCGAACTCTAGGGCGTGCTCAGGTGAGCTGCGCCTTGGCCAGCTTGGCCTCACGACGAGCCGAGCCCGCCAGGTGCGTGGCCTCGCGGCGGGCATCCTTGGCGGCACGACGCGCACGCCAGGCCATGCCCGGCTTGCCGTCGGTGTCGCCGGCCGCGATCAGGAGACCGCCGACGAGCGAGATGTTCTTGAAGAAGTGCAGCTGCTGCTGGGTGCGGGCCTGGGAGTCGTCGACCTCCCAGAAGCGGTGGCCGGCCATGGTGGTGGGCACCATCGAGGCCGCGAGGACGGCTGCGGAGAGACGGGGGGCGCGGCCGGTCGCGAGCGCGCCGGCGGCGACGAGCTGGGCGATCGCGTTGAGGCGCACCAAGGTCGCGGGGTCCTCGGTCAGGGGGAGGGATGGGGCCGCCTTCTTGACCGCGGGGACGATCGTGTCGACGACCGGTGCTGCCTTGGCGGCGAGGGCCGGTGCGTTGCGGAGGGCGTTGACACCTCCTACGACGAAGATCGAGGCGAGCATCGGGCGGGCGATGAGTCTGCTGACGGTCATGCACCCTTCCTACCCGACGCCTGGCCGCCCACACCCACCTGAGGGGGTGAGGCTCGACTGGCCCCGGGGGAGCGGGGCACTAGATTGCTGCCATGTGTGGTCGCTACGCCTCCAGTCGCCGACCTGAGGACCTGGTCGAGGAGTTCGAGATCGTCCGGAGCCGGGTCGGGACCCCGTTGGAGCCTGACTTCAACGTGGCCCCCACCAAGGAGGTCTATGCCGTGGTGGAGCGACCGCCCTCGGCGGAGCCCGGCGAGGTGCGTGAGCCGCCCGAGCGGCAGCTGCGGGTGCTGCGCTGGGGTCTGGTGCCGTCGTGGGCCAAGGACCCGGCGATCGGCAACAAGATGATCAATGCCCGCATGGAGACGGTCGCGGACAAGCCCGCCTACAAGCGGGCGTTCGCCAAGCGGCGCTGCCTGCTCCCGGCTGACGGCTACTTCGAGTGGTACCCCACCTCCCAGCTCACCGCCTCCGGCAAGCCGCGCAAGCAGCCGTTCTTCATCCGGCCGCAGGACCACGGCACGCTCGCGATGGCCGGGCTCTACGAGATCTGGCGAGACCCGACGCGTGGTGATGACGATCCGGAGCGCTTCCGCTGGACCTGCACGGTGCTCACCACCCAGGCCGAGGACGCGGTCGGCCACATCCACGACCGGATGCCCCTCATGGTTGAGCCCGAGCGGTGGTCGGCCTGGCTCGATCCCACCGCACCCCAGGACTCCCTGCTCGATCTGCTCGCGCCCGCAGCACCCGGCAGGCTGGAGGCCTATCCCGTGTCCACGCTCGTTTCGAACGTCCGCAACAACGGCCCCGAGCTGATTACCCCGCTGCCCCTCGACGAGGTGGTCCAGTGAGTTCCGAGCGCATCATCTCCACGCCCCACGGCGAGGGACGCCTGGTCACCGACCGGGCCCGCCAGACCCTTGCCACGCTCCTGGTCAGCCACGGCGCCGGCGGCGGGATCGAGTCGCGTGACCTCGAGGCCCTCGCCCGGCACCTGCCTCGCCACGGCATCACCGTCGTACGGTTCGAGCAGCCCTGGCGCCGGGCCGGTCGCACGATCGCCACGCCACCGGCCACGCTGGACGCCGGTCTGCGATCGGCGGCCGACAATCTGCGCGGACGGGTGCCCCTGATCGTCGGAGGTCGGTCCGCGGGCGCGCGCTCCGCCGTACGCACGGCGCACCTGCTGGGTGCCGTGGGCTGCCTGGCCATCTCCTTCCCACTGCACCCACCGGGCCGCCCGGAGAAGAGTCGCCTCGACGAGCTGCGGGGGGCGCGGTTGCCGACCCTGGTTATCCAGGGTGAGCGCGACGCCATGGGGCGCCCCGACGAGTTTCCGAGCAGCACCGAGCTGTGCGTCGTGCCTGGCGCCGACCACGGACTGAAGGTCGCCGCACGGGCCGACATCAGCCAGGACGAGGCCATGGGGATCGTGGTGGAGGCGACGTTGGAGTGGATCGTGCGCGAGGTCGCGGGGAATGCCTCCTCGCGCTAGGGCGTTCTGCCTAGCGTGATGGACTTGCTGGAACGACCGACATCGGTCATCCCCCCGCTAGGCTGGGGGACGATGACTGACACTCCCGTCGACCCCGACGTCGACCACCCCGCACCGGACGTTGAGATCGACGTGGCGATCGAGTCCGAGGCCGACCGCAGCGCGCGCTTCGAGCTCGACGCCCTGCCGTTCCTCGACCAGCTCTACTCGGCGGCCATGCGGATGACCCGCAACCCGGCTGATGCTGAGGACCTGGTCCAGGAGACCTTCGCGAAGGCGTTCTCCTCCTTCCACCAGTTCCGCCCCGGGACCAACCTGAAGGCGTGGCTGTACCGGATCCTCACCAACACCTTCATCAACACCTACCGCAAGAAGCAGCGCCAGCCGCAGCAGTCGATGTCCGAGGACGTCGAGGACTGGCAGCTCGCGCGGGCCGAGTCGCACACCTCCACCGGACTGAAGTCCGCGGAGATGCAGGCGCTCGAGCACCTGCCCGACTCCCAGGTCAAGGACGCGCTCCAGCGCCTGCCCGAGGAGTTCCGCCTCGCGGTCTACCTCGCTGATGTCGAGGGCTTCGCCTACAAGGAGATCGCCGAGATCATGGAGACCCCCATCGGGACGGTGATGTCACGCCTGCACCGGGGGCGCCGTCAGCTGCGCGACATGCTCTCCGACTACGTACGCACCAACGACCTGCTCCGGGTCGGCACCGACGGAGGCAAGCGATGAGCCACGGACAGGACCACACCCACGACGAGATGTCGAAGGAGGAGTGCGTCGACTACTTCGAGCGCATCGTCTACTTCATCGACAACGAGCTCGACGAGGCCGACTGCGCCGCCGTGCAGCTCCACCTCGACACGTGCAACCCGTGCCTGGTGAAGTACGACCTGCAGCGCACGGTGAAGTCCGTCGTCGCCCGGTCCTGCTCGGAGACCGCACCCAACGAGCTGCGCGAGCGCGTGCTCTTCGAGCTCCGCCAGGTCCAGGTCCAGATCACCGAGAGCTGAGCGCTCCTGCACCTTCTCGCACGACGAAAGAGCCCCGGCCTGGTGTCGGGGCTCTTTCGTCGTCGGGGGTCAGCGGTCGCTGTCGGTGGCGTCGAGTGACACCGTTGACAGGTTGTGGTGACCCCAAATCATGCATGTGGCGTCACTCGACGGTCTTTGCCACAGCCGCCCCCGAAATGCAACGAACCCCCGGCCGCGAGGGCGGGGGTCCAGTGCAGCTGCTGAGCGGGTGCTCAGGCGTTGGGGCGCTTGCCGTGGTTGGCGGCCTTCTTCTTGCGAGCGCGGCGCTTGCGTCCGGTCTTGCCCATGGTGTCCTCCTGGAATCGGTCTCGACCCATAGAGGGCCATTCAACGAGAAGTGTCCCAAACTTCACGACGCAGGCGAAATCCGGCCCAGGAACTTCTCCGCATCGACCACCACGCGCGTCACCTCACCGGTGCCCACGACCTTCCCGGGCGCTCCGCCGACCACGTGCCGCGCGGCCACGGTGAAGCGGTGCAGCCGCCCGTCGACGTACGACGACGAGGCGGTCACCTCCACCTCCTGGCCGACGGGGCTCGCGACGAGGTGCTCGAGCGTCATGCGCGTGCCGACGCTGGTCGATCCCGCGGGGAGGGCAGGCTCGATCGCTGCACAGGTGGCGGCCTCCAGCCAGGCCAGCAGCCGGGGGGTGCCCAGGACGGGCAGCGAGCCCGACCCGACGGCGACGGCCGTGTCGGCCTCGCCGACGGTGAAGGTGAGCCGGGCATCCATCAGGACTCCTGGGGCGCGAAGGTGAGGCGGAAGGACAGCAGCTCGACACCCGGTGCGGGTGACCAGTCGAGCGCGGGCTCGCGCGCGAAGCCGAGCGTGGCGTAGAGCGCGTGGGCGGAGGTCATCTCGGCCATGCTGCACAGCACCACCCCGGAGGCCCCGTCCGAGCGGAAGTGCGTGAGCGCATGCTCCACCAGCGCCCGTCCGACCCCGCGGCCCTGCGCCGCGGGGTCGACGGCCAGCATCCGGAACTCGCCCTCGCCCGGACGGGCCAGCTCGCGCCATGGCGAGCCCTCGGGACAGATGGTGATCGACCCCAGGATCGTCCCGTCCGCGGAGCAGGCGACCCACAGCTCCGCCTCGGTGGCGCGACGACCTGCGTCGCGCAGCTGCTCGACGTAGCCCGTGTCGGGTCGCTCACCACCGAGGAAGGGGTCGTAGGCGGCGACGGTGACGCTCCCCACGACCTCGTGGTCGTCGGGCGTCGCGAGACGCAGCAGCATCAGATCCCGAACGTGCTGCGGGGGTAGGCCGCATCCACGTCGGTGATGACGTTGACCAGGTAGGGCACGTTCGAGGCGAAGGCGCGGTCGATGGCCGCCCCGATCTGGCGCGGGTCGGTCACGACCTCACCGGCGCCACCGAGCGCCTTGACGACCTCGTGATAAGCGGTGCGCGGCGCCAGGTCGGCGATCACGTCGTAGCCGTAGAGCATCTGCATGGGGCCCTTCTCCAGGCCCCAGGCGGAGTTGTTGCCCATGATCATCACGACCGGGAGGTGGTGGCGCACCAGGGTGTCGACGTCCATCAGGGAGAAGCCGGCCGCGCCGTCACCGAGGAGCAGGACCACCTGCGAGGACGGGCGAGCGAGTCGGGCCGCGATCGCGGCCCCCAGCCCGGCGCCGAGGCAGCCGTAGGGGCCGGGGTCGAGCCAGCCGCCCGGACGCTTCGGCTCGACGAACTTCCCGGCGAACGACACGAAGTCGCCACCGTCGCCGATGACCACGGCGTCCTCGGCCAGCCGCGGGACCAGCTCGCCGTAGATGCGGGCAGGGTGGATCGGGTCGGCCTCGGCACTCAGCAGCTCCCGGTCGCGCGCGGTCGCAGCGGCCACCGTGTCCTGCAGCGAGGAGACCCAGGCGCTCCAATCCGGCTTGGCGCCGCGCTCGAGCGCGGCCTGGAGTCCGTCGAACACCGAGGTCAGGTCGCCGCAGACCGATGCGGCGAGCGTGGCGTGGGTGGAGACCTGGCCGGGGGAGTCGGCCACGTGCACGACCTCGGCAGGCTCGGCGCCGTCCTTGCCGCCGAAGATGCCGTAGCCGAGGCGGAAGTCCAGCGGGGTGCCGACCACGATCACCAGGTCGGCGCCGCTCAGCGCCTGGCCGCGCGCCTTGGTGGCGAGCAGCGCGTGACCGCCGGGGACCACGCCGCGGCCCATGCCGTTGGTGATCGTGGGAGTGCCGATGTCCTCGACGAAGCGCAGCGCAGCCACCTCGGCACCGTCGGCCCACACGTCGGTGCCCAGGATGAGCACCGGGCGACTGGCGGCGGCCAGCAGCCCCGCGATCTTCGCGATCGCGTCACCGTCGGGCTCCGCGCCACGGGTGGCGGAACGCACCGGTGCGGGGCCGGAGGAGGCGTTGAAGAACTCGTCCATCGGGACGTCGACGAAGACCGGGCCGCGGTGGGAGGAGCCTGCGGCGGCGAAGGCCTGGTCCATGCCGCCGAGGATGTCGCCGGCGGTGTGCAGCGTGGTGGCCAGCTTGGAGACCGAGGCGACGATCGGGGGCTGGTCGAGCTCCTGGAGACTGCCACTGCCCCAGCGGTTGGCCGGCGCCCGGCCACCGACGACCACCATCGGAGATCCGGCGAACTGGGCCTGGGCGATCGCGCTCACGCCGTTGGTCACGCCCGGTCCGGCGGTCAGCACGGCCAGGCCGGGCACGCGGGTCAGCTTGCCGGTGGCCTCGGCCGCGAACGCCGCGGTCTGTTCGTGCCGCACGTCCAGCAGACGCATGGGCGGGTCGGCCTTGACGGCCCCGTCGTACATCGGGAACACGTGCGCTCCCGAGAGGGTGAACATGGTCTCCACGCCGTAGGCGCGGGCGACGGCAACAGCCAGCTCGCCGGAGTGTCCCTCGAGGACAGCGTCGGTGGTCTCTTCCTGAGTCATGCCCGCAGGCTACTCAGGCCTCCGCGACGGGAGCAGCCACCCTGGTGCCGAGGTAGTGCGGGTTGGTCGAGCGCAGGGCCTCCACGAGGAGCAGCAGCAGGTCTGCTCGTACGCCGGGCGGTCGCTGACCGAGGGCCAGCTGCAGGTAGAGCGCCCGTAGGAAGGCCTCGGTGTTGCCGCTGCGCAGGTGGGGATCGCGATCGGTGCCGTCGTGCTGGTGCCGGGCGGCCGCGGCGAGCGTCTCGACCCAGACCTCGATCAGGTCGAGGGGCACGTGGTTGCGGCGCAGCACGCTCATCGCGGCCAGGGCGAGCCGGTCGGGCTCACCGGCGCTGAAGAGCGCGTCGACCGGCGCGAGGAGCCGTTCGGCGATGACGTCGAGCAGCACGGTCAGCTCCCCGACCCCGACGTGCGGCGAGGCCGCGAGCGCCCCGAGGGCGTCAGCGCCGTGCGCGACCGCGTGGGCCCACCCCTTGCCGGGGACGTAGCCGCGCACGTCCTGCTCGCCCAGCAGCCAGGTCGCGATCCGGTCGCCCCACTCGAGCACCTTGCCGCCGGGCACGAGAGGTCGTTCGTTGTCGCGCTCGATGCAGCAGCCGAGGATCAGCACCGAGAAGCTACGGCGGAAGACCGAGTCGGTGCCGGTCTCGCCGAGGCCGACGCGCAGCCCCGTGGCCATGCCGTCGCCGAGGCCGGGCAACAGGTCGTCGTAGACACCCCGCTCGACCCAGGTCGCCAGGGCGGGGAGGGCCAGGCCGTCGCGCAGGTCGGGGTCGACATCCCCGAGCAGGCCGGTGAGCTCAGCGGTCAGGTCCGAGAGGGACCGGTCGGTGGGGACGGCGTAGTCGTCGTCGTGAACCTGTTTCCAGTACGCCGCCGACATGGCCGCCATCTTGCCAAAGGTCTCGGGGGCACGCATGCCGGGGTCGTGAACACCTACGCTCCTCGGTGTGCCTTCGATGATCGAGCTCGTGCGCAGCCACACCGACCTCGGCGAGGAGGACGTGTCCTGGCTGCAGCTGCTCCTGGCGGACTGGCAGATCATCGCCGACCTCTCCTTCGCCGACCTGGTGCTGTGGCTGCCCGACCAGGTCGGCACCGGCTTCTGGGCAGCGGCCCAGATGCGCCCTACGACCGGTCCCACGGCCTACGTCGACGACATCGTGGGCACCTTCGTGCCCGTCGGGCGCCGACCGATGCTCGACGAGTCGTGGGAGCACGGCCGGCTGGTGCGCGAGGGCGATCCCGAGTGGCGCGACGATGTGCCGGTGCGGGTCGAGACCATCCCCGTGCGCCGCGCCGGCCGGGTGATCGCCGTGATCGCCCGCAACACCAACCTCCTGGGAGTGCGCACCCCGAGCCGCCTCGAGCTGTCCTACCTCCAGACCGCAGCCGACCTGACCCAGATGATCGCCAGCGGGCACTTCCCGGAGGACGGTCAGCGCAGCGACCACGCTGATTCCCCCCGGGTCGGCGACGGCTTCCTACGTGTGGATGCGACCGGAGCCGTCGTCTATGCCAGCCCCAACGCCCTGTCGGTCTACCGCCGGCTCGGGTTGTCCGGGGACCTCACGGGCCTCAGCCTGGCCGACCTGACCCGCGAGCTGGTGCCGCCGCGGCGCCGCCCCGACGAGGAGACACTCAGCGCCGTCCTCGGGGGACGCGCCCACCGAGACACCGAGATCGGCACCGACCAGGTCTCCCTGATCGTCCGTGCGATCCCGCTGCGACCCCAGGGCGAGCACATCGGCGGCCTGATCCTGGTGCGTGACGTCACCGACCTGCGTCGTCGCGACCGGGAGCTGGTCACCAAGGACGCCACGATCCGCGAGATCCACCACCGGGTGAAGAACAACCTCCAGACGGTCGCTGCGCTCTTGCGCCTGCAGGCGCGCCGCATCGACTCCGAGGAAGCCAAGCTGGCGCTGGAGGAGGCCGTACGACGAGTCGGGTCGATCGCGATCGTCCACGAGACCTTGAGCCAGGCGGTCGAGGAGACCGTGGCGTTCGACGAGATCGCCGACCGCCTCGGCAGCATGGTGACCGACGTGGGCTCGTCGGGCGGGCGGGTGCGGGTGCGCCGCCAGGGGTCGTTCGACGTCCTGCCCTCGGAGTCGGCCACGGCTTTGGCGATGGTGCTCACCGAGGTCCTGCAGAACGCCGTGGAGCACGCCTACGACGCCGAGGACGCCGCCACCAGCGGCCTGATCACCGTCACGGTGCAGCGCCTGGTGGGGCGACTCACGATGACGGTGGACGACGACGGGTGCGGTCTGCCCGAGGGTTTCGACCTGGACGGGTCGACGAACCTCGGGCTCTCGATCGTGCGCACGCTGGTGGAGTCCGAGCTGGGCGGTCAGCTCACGCTGGGACCGTGCCCCGCGGGACCCGGGACCCGCGCGAGGATCGACGTACCGCTGGAGTGAGGCTCAGGCGGTGCGCACCCGCGAGCGGGCGTTGCGGCGCTTGAGCGCGCGGCGCTCGTCCTCGCTGAGTCCACCCCACACGCCGTGGTCCTGCCCGGCCTCGATCGCCCACGCGAGGCAGAGCTCGCGCACGTCGCAGCGTCGACAGACCTGCTTGGCCTCCTCGATCTGGAGGATGGCCGGACCGGTGTTGCCGATCGGAAAGAAGAGCTCCGGATCCTCATCGAGGCACGCAGAGCGGTGACGCCAATCCATGGGGTGGTGGATCTCGCTTTCGCATTGGGTGCAGGTGGGAGTCGTCCGACCTGCGGGCGCGCAAGGACGTGCCATTGTGAAGACAATCACGAGCGCTCGAACAGCCTCGCAACAATTGCCCCGCGGATCAAGCCTTTCGGATGGTTCGTTGGATCACAGGGGTGTCAGAGGCACGGCCCCCGGATGCCCCGTACGCTGCGAAGGTGCCGACACCTGCTCCCCACCACGAGGGCGGTAACCCGCCTCCTCTCACGGTCGCGGCGTCGGTGGCCGCCGTCCAGGGTGGGCTGCTGGTGCTGCTCTCCGTGCTGGAGATCGTGCACGTCTCCTCGGAGCGGATGTCGCTGGGGATCACCACCAGCGTGTTCTTCCTGGTCTACGGCGCAGCCCTGATCGGGTGTGCCTTCGCACTGACCCGCCGTCAGGGCTGGGCGCGCGGCCCGGTGCTGCTGACCCAGCTCATCCAGCTGGGGCTGGCGTGGAACCTGCGCGATTTCTGGCCGGTGGCCACCGTCATGGCGATCACTGCGCTGATCGTGATCGCGGGGATGATCCACCCGACCACGACCGACGTGCTGGCCGACGACCCGACCGGAGAGCGCGGCAGCCCGGGGGAGTGACCGGGCGCGGGGCCCCTGATGGTCCTCAGTCCTGCTGCTCCAGCGAGGTGCGCAGCTGCTCCAGGGTGCGCGTGAGCAGCCGGGAGACGTGCATCTGGGAGACGCCGATCTCCTCGGCGATCTGCGACTGGGTCATGTTCTTGAAGAAGCGCAGCAGCAGGATCTTCTTCTCGCGCGGGTCGAGCCGGTCGAGCAACGGCTTGATCGACTCACGGATCTCCACGTGCTCGAGACCGGCATCGGTGATGCCGATCGCGTCCAGCATGGAGGCAGCGGAGGCGTCGGAGTCATCCGATGCGTCCAGGGAGAGCGTGGAGTAGGCGTTGCTGGACTCCATCCCCTCCACGATCTCCTCCACCGTGCAGTCGATGTTCTCGGCGAGCTCGCGGATCGTGGGGGAGCGACCGAGCGACTGGGTGAGCTCGGCGGTCGCAGCACCGATCTGCATCCGCAGCTCCTGGAGGCGCCGGGGGACCCGGATCGCCCAGCCCTTGTCGCGGAAGTAGCGCTTGATCTCGCCGATGATCGTCGGGGTGGCGTAGGTCGAGAACTCCACGCCTCGGAAGGAGTCGAAGCGGTCGATCGACTTGATCAGGCCGATGGTGCCGACCTGGACCAGGTCCTCGTAGGGCTCGCCGCGGTTGCGGAAGCGTCGGGCGCAGTGCTCGACGAGCGGCAGGTGCAGGTGGACGAGCCCGTCGCGGGCACCATCACGCCTGGCCTGGGACTCGGCCTCGTCGTGGAGCACGACGAAGAGCGCGGCACTGCGCTTGCGGGTGAGCTCGACCCCCGTCAGCTGTGCCTCGTCGTCCGGGAGGTCGTCCCGGGAGGGGTGGCGGTCCATGTCAGAGGCCGACTCCGGCGATGGAGGAGTGCATGGTCATGGTCACGACGAACTGGTCGTCCACCGACTCTGCCGTCGCACTCGTCGCGAGTGTGGTCAACACCTGCCAGGCGAAGCTGTCCCGATCGGGCGCCGCCGCGCCGAGCGACGCCACGCTCACCGCGATCGTGAGCTCGCCCGGAGCAAGGGAGAAGCGGCAGGTGAGGTCGGAGCCCGGTGCGGCCTCGGGGAGCACTATCGCGCTGGCCTCGCCCACAGCGATGCGTAGGTCCTCGATGTCGTCGATGGTGAAGTCCAGGCGGGCGGCGAGCCCTGCTGCGGTGGTGCGCAGCACCGATGCGTAGGCGCTGTCGGCAGGGAGGCGCAGCTCGACGTCGGCTCGGTCACTCTGGTGGCCGCCCGGCTGAGCGGTGCCCGTCACAGACATGTGGAAGTCCTTCGTTGGTGCGAAGCGGTCGGCTGACCCTACTGCCCGTCCTGCCGCGCCCGGGGAGGATCGCGTCAGGCAGCGGAGGTGGTGTCCGCGCTGTACCCGGTGAGCGGTGCGGACAAACGCCGGTAGCGTCCCTGTCATGACGAAGAAGGGCCCGGCTGCGTCAGCTCCGCGGCACGCAGCCGACAGCCACGACCTGATCCGGGTGCACGGGGCTCGGGTCAACAACCTGCGCGACGTGCACGTCGAGATCCCCAAGCGACGCCTGACGGTCTTCACCGGTGTTTCCGGCTCGGGCAAGAGCTCGCTGGTCTTCGGCACCATCGCCGCGGAGTCGCAGCGGATGATCAACGAGACCTACAGCGCCTTCCTGCAAGGTTTCATGCCGTCCCTGACCCGCCCCGACGTCGACCTCCTCGAGGGCCTGACGACCGCGATCATCGTCGACCAGGAACGGCTCGGGGCCAACCCCCGCTCCACGGTCGGCACCGCCACCGACGCCAGCACCATGCTGCGGATCCTCTTCAGTCGGCTCGGCCGGCCCTACGTCGGGCCCCAGACGGCCTTCTCCTTCAACGTCCCGACCCGCACGGCGAGCGGCGTCATGTCGACCGAGAAGGGTGGCCGTGTCGAGAGGAGCGTCGTCAAGGACGCGGTCTACCTCGGCGGCATGTGTCCGCGGTGCGAGGGCATGGGCAACGTCAGCGACATCGACCTCACCGCGCTCTACGACGAGACCTTGTCCCTCGACGAGGGCGCGCTGATGATCCCCGGCTACTCGATGGAGGGCTGGTACGGCCGGCTGTTCGCGGGCGTGGGCCTGCCGATGGACAAGCCGATCCGGGAGTTCACCAAGAAGCAGCTCGACACGATGCTCTACGCGGAGCCGACCAAGATCAAGGTCGAGGGCATCAACCTCACCTTCGACGGCATCATCCCCAAGATCCAGAAGTCGATGCTGTCCAAGGAACCCGAGGCCATGCAGCCGCACGTACGACGCTTCGTCGAGCGGGCGGTCACGTTCCAGAGCTGCCCCGGCTGCGGTGGGACCCGACTGACCCAGGCGGCCCTGTCCTCGAAGATCGACGGCGCCAACATCGCCGAGCTGTGTGCGATGCAGATCAACGACCTGGCTGGCTGGGTGCGCGAGCTGGAGGAGCCCTCGGTGGCCCCGCTGCTCGCCGGCCTCCAGCACCTGCTCGACTCCTTCGCCGACATCGGGCTGGGCTACCTCTCCCTGGACCGCCCCGCCGGCACCCTGTCGGGCGGTGAGGCGCAGCGCACGAGGATGATCCGCCACCTCGGGTCCTCCCTCACCGACGTCACCTACGTCTTCGACGAGCCCACCATCGGCCTCCATCCGCACGACATCGAGCGGATGAACCAGCTGCTCGTGCAGCTGCGCGACAAGGGCAACACGGTGCTGGTCGTGGAGCACAAGCCAGAGACGATCGCGATCGCCGACCATGTCGTCGACATCGGCCCGGGCGCCGGCGCCGGCGGTGGCACCATCTGCTTCGAAGGCTCGGTCGAGGGCCTTCGCGCCAGCGACACGACGACCGGCCGCCATCTCGACGACCGGGCCGTGCTCAAGGACGAGGTCCGCTCGCCGACAGGTGCCCTCGAGGTTCGTGGCGCCTCGACGCACAACCTGCAGGACGTCGACGTCGACATCCCCCTCGGCGTGCTCTGCGTGCTCACCGGCGTGGCGGGTTCCGGCAAGAGCTCGCTCGTCACCGGCTCGGTGCTCGACCGCGACGGCGTGGTCTCGGTCGACCAGGGCGCGATCAAGGGGTCGCGGCGCAGCAACCCGGCGACGTACACCGGCCTCCTCGAGCCGATCCGCAAGGCGTTCGCCAAGGCCAACGGGGTCAAGCCGGCGCTGTTCAGCTCCAACTCGGAGGGCGCCTGCTCGACCTGCAACGGTGCGGGGGTGATCTTCACCGAGCTCGGCGTCATGGCCACCGTGGAGTCGCCCTGCGAGGAGTGCGAAGGGCGCCGCTTCCAGGCGTCGGTGCTCGAGTTCACCCTCGGTGGCCTGGACATCAGCGAGGTGCTGGACATGTCGGTCGGCGAGGCCACCGCATTCTTCGTCGAGGGCGAGGCGCGGGTGCCGGCCGCCCACAAGATCCTCGAACGACTCTCCGACGTCGGGCTCGGCTACCTCAGCCTGGGCCAGCCACTGAGCACGCTCTCGGGCGGCGAGCGGCAGCGGCTCAAGCTGGCGACCCAGATGGCGGACAAGGGCGACATCTACGTCCTGGACGAGCCGACCACGGGTCTCCACCTCGCCGACGTCGAGCAGCTGCTCGCCCTCCTCGACCGACTCGTGGACGCTGGGAGGTCGGTGATCGTCATCGAGCACCACCAGGCCGTGATGGCCCATGCCGACTGGGTCATCGACCTGGGTCCTGGCGCCGGCCACGACGGGGGTCGCGTCGTCTTCGAGGGCACGCCCGCGGACCTGGTCGCCGACGGGTCCACGCTCACCGCCCAACACCTGGCGGCCTACGTTGGAGGTGAGCGCCGACGACATGGGGGAGCAGATGGTGCAGCAGGGGTGTGTCGGACGTAGGTCCGCGGTGGTGGTCGCAGTGGCGGTGGCGGGCCTCGTCACCACGGCCTGCGGGACGAGCAGTCCCGGCCCGGACCCGGGAGCGCCCGGTCATGGAGGAGAACCACACCTACGAGCAGATGCGCGAAGGCATGCCCTGCCTGGTCGAACACCGAGAGCGCGTCGCCGACGTCGGCCTCGGGGGCCTGGTCGTCCAGGATCCCGAAGGTCGACCCCCCGAACATCGCGAGGTAGTTGGGCTCGCTGGGGTGGGTGATAGGCCCTGGCCGAAGGCAAGACCGCCCGGACCTATGCGGAGTCGATGCCGCAGAACTGCCACGTCTACGACGACCCGGACAAGGCGGTCGGGGTGCCGAAGTACGCCGTGCGCCACAACCCGTGGGTCTACTTCACTGGCGGGCGCGACGACTGCCTGACCAACGACGTCAGCCTGGACACCTTCGCCGCCGACGCGACGGCCGACGAGCTGACCGACATCGGCCTGCTCGTCCCCGACCTCGACCACGACGCGCACGACGGGTCGTTGGCGTCCGCCGATGCCTGGCTGGAGGAGCAGCTCTCACCAGTCCTGGCCAGCGATGACTTCACCAGCGGTCGCCTGGTGGTGGTCGTGACCGCCGATGAGGACGACCGCTCCGCTGACAACATCGTGCTCACCTCGATCCTCACCCGGACCTTGCAGGGGGTGGCGGTCGACACCCCCCTGACGCATTACTCGCTCACCCGCTTCATCGACGACGTCCTCGGGGTGAGCCGCTCGGCGAAGGCGCCGATGCCCCCGACCTGGCGGCCGCCTTCGGCCTCTGACGGACGGTCAGGCGAGGGGAAGGCGTAGCACGAAGCGGGTGGGCGTACGAGCCGATGACAGGTCGAGCTCTCCTCCCACGCTGCGAGCCATCCGCCGTGCGATGCTCAGCCCGAGCCCGGCCCCCGAGCCGCCGACGGAGTGCACGCCGGGCTCGAAGATCTGCTCACGGTCCCCGCTCACCCCGGGGCCGTCGTCCTCCACGACGACCTGCACTGCTCCCGTGCTGCTTTCCTCCACGGTGATCGAGACGTGGCTGCGCGCGAAGCGGAGGGCGTTGGCCACGACAGGTGCCAGTGCCCGCGTCGCGACCGCGTGGGGCGCGGCCACCCGGTGGTCGGTGACCCAGACGTGGACCGTGGGTCCCTCCGAGGCCAGGTCGGCCGTGACCTCGTCCACGACCGCCGCGATGGAGCACGAGCTCTCCTGATGCACGCTGTCGGCGTTGCGGGCGACGTCGAGCAAAGTGGTGATGGTGGCGGCCATGCGCTGGCTGGCCTGGGAGATCTCCTGGAGGGTCTCGTCGGCCTCGTCGCTCAGGCCACCCCTGAGGAGTGCGAGGTCGGCCGAGACCTGGACCGCGGTCAGGGGGGTGCGCAGCTCGTGGGCCAGGTCTGCGGTCAGGCGCTGCTCGGCGTAGATCGCAGCCGAGACCTTGTCGAGGAGGGTGTCGAGCGTGGCCGCGAGCGCAGCGATCTCGTTGGTGGGCTCCCCGAGGTCGAAGCGTCGCGAGAGGTCGTGCTCGCTCCAGTCCGTGGCCGTCTGGGCCAGGATTCCGACGGGTCTCAGGGCTCGTGTGGTCACCCAGGCGGCGATGCCCGCGGCCGCAGCCGTGGCGAGTGCCCCGGTGAGCAGGCTGACGATGAGTGCATACCGCTCCGCTGCCTCGTAGGGACCCAACCGTTCGGACACGACGATGACGCCCTCGTCGCCCTGGTCGGTGACGAAGGGCAGCGCGATGATGCGTGCGGTGTCGGTCGCGTCGACGTACTGGATGACCTCCGAGGTGCCCAGGTCGTCGAAGGCGTCCCTCAGCGCTGCGGGAGCAACCCCGAGGACCGCGTCACCCTGCGCGTCGAAGACGACGACGCCCGGATCGAGCTCTCCGGTCGGCAACGTGAGCCCGGAGGTCGCGGAGTCGCGCGTGATCGTGCCCGCGACGGCGTCGGCGCGATCCTCCAGGACCGTGTCCAGATTTCTCATGCTCAGGTCGGCCAGGATCAGCTGGAGCACCAGCGTGAGGACGATCATCGCGAACGCCGTCACACAGACGGTGAGCGCGACGATCTGGCTGCGGAACGAGCTCGCCCCGACCGGGCGGAAGATCCTCACGTCAGGCGGAACCCGACGCCACGCACGGTCTCGATGGTGACCGGGGAGTCGATCGAGACCAGCTTGGTCCGGATGCGTCGGATGAAGGAGTCGATGGTGTTCTCGCTCACGACCGCCCCGTCGGGCCAGGCGGCGGCGACCACGGCGCGGCGTCGTACGACCTCACCGGGGCGCGATGTCAGGGCCGCCAACATGCGGTACTCCGTGGGCGTCAGCAGCGTCTCGCCCTGCTCGGAGCGGACTCCGTGCCGGGCCGGGTCCAGCACCAGGCCCGAGATTTCCGGTGTCGGCGGGCGACCGCGCTTCGCCAGTGCTTCGACACGGGCGATCAGCTCGGTGACGTCGAACGGCTTGGGGAGGTAGTCATCACCTCCGGCACTGAATCCGGAGACCTTGTCGTGCACGCTGCCCAGGGCCGAGAGGAACAGGACGGGCGCGGACTGGCCCGCGGAACGCAGGGCCTGGGTGACATCGCGCCCGTCGGAGTCCGGGAGCCCGATGTCCATGATGATGATGTCGACCAGGCTGGCGGCACCGAAACGACGCAGCGCTTCGCCCCCGTCGTGTGCCGTGATCACATCGTGGCCGGCGAAGGTCATGGCCTGGGTGACCAGGCGTCGGATAGCGGGGTCGTCCTCGCAGATCCCGATCAACATGTTCCTCATCCTCCCGCCCCGGAGCCGTGAGCAACACCCGGGTGCTCCTCCAGCCTGCGCCCCCTCACCTGCCAACAACCTGGCCAACAACCTGGCCAACAACCTGGCGGTCACACCAGACGCAGATGGACGCCCCCTCGTCCTCACGCGGAGACATCCGCGGACAGGGGGGCGTCCATCACGTGGGGCCACAGACCAGCGACCTGCTGAGACGATCAGGCCGTCAGGGTGTGCTGACGCTGCGCGTCGGCACCTGCGGCGCTCGCCACGAGGGGACGAGCAAGCTCGCCCCTCGGGCTCACTTCTTGGTCGCCCAGAAGATCTCGGCGATCTCGTCGATCTTGGCGAGCAGCTGGTCAGCAACGTCGGCGTCGAGAGAACCCTTGGTGCCGCTGGCGCCGGCGAGCTTGGTCGCCTCGTTGACCAGGGTGTGCAGCTGGGGGTACTTCTCGAAGTGCGGCGGCTTGAAGTAGTCGGTCCACAGCACCCACAGGTGGTGCTTGACCAGCTCGGAGCGCTGCTCCTTGATCAGCAGCGCCCGGGTGCGGAAGTCGGGGTCGTCGTTGTCGGCCACCTTTCCGATCAGGCCCTTGATGGACTCGGCCTCGATGCGTGCCTGGGCGGGGTCATAGACACCGCAGGGCAGGTCGCAGTGGGCGGAGACCTCGACAGTGGGGGCGAACAGTCGCGCGAACATGCGTGTCCTCTCGTCGTCATAACAGCTTGTCGTTGGGACACTACTCCGCATGGCTGAGACCCGACGACCTCCCTGGGGGTGGGCCCTCGTGACGGGCGCCTCGATGGAGCCGACCCTGTCGGCAGGCGACCGACTGCTCGTCAGCCACCGCTGCCGCCCCCGGGTGGGCGCCGTGGTCGTGGCGCTGTTTCCCGACGGGACCCGGGTGGTCAAGCGCGCAGCGCAGCGTCGTACGACGGGCTGGTGGCTGCTCAGCGACGACCCCGACGCCGGCGTGGACTCACGCCACCGCGGCCCGGTCGCCGAGGCGGACGTGCTCGGCGTGGTGGTGGCCCGGGTCTGGCCGCGCCCCCGCCGCCTCTGACCCGCTGGGGCCACGCTGGGGCCACGCTGATGACTCCGTCTGTGAGATGACTCATCTGGGACGACGGGGGCGGGTGAACACGGCTGTGG
>Ga0136639_10000118_pt1 | contig 22697 bp, 20 predicted proteins | sample AntDrymUQ8592106_2_FD_113739 | JGI IMG/M metagenome (GOLD analysis project Ga0136639, IMG submission 113739) | Polar desert sand microbial communities from Dry Valleys, Antarctica - metaG UQ859 (21.06) | ecosystem: Environmental > Terrestrial > Soil > Desert | place: Antarctica: Dry Valley...
CACGTTCGACTGCTCCGGGCTGACCATGTGGGCCTACGCCCAGGCGGGACTGCGCCTGCCCCGCACCTCGCGGCAGCAGTACGCCGGCCTGCCCAGGGTCACGGTCTCCTCGCTGCTGCCCGGTGACCTGATCTTCTACGCGAACGGCTCCGACCCGGGCTCGATCCACCACGTGTCCCTCTGGCTCGGGGACGGCCTCATCCTGACCGCGCCCAGGACCGGTGACGTGGTCAAGATCAGCGCCGTCTGGCGGCAGCCGATCTACGGCGCCGTCCGACCTGCCGGCTGAGGCGCGCCCCTGCTCCCGGAGCGGTCCACGGCGTCCTTCGCCCTACAGTGGTCCGGCGGCAGCCCGACGTCCGGCCCGCCGACCCGACGGACGACGGAGGCGCGTGGTGGACCGCATCGGACCTGGCACGCTCCTCGCCGGCAGGTACCGCCTGCAGGAGCAGGTGCAGGCGGACCCGGTGATGGGCCTGTGGCGCGCCGAGGACCTCACGCTCGAACGCCCCGTTGCCGTCCGCATCCTCTCGGCTGAGCACGCCCGGGTGCAGACCACCCTGGACGCGGCCCGTCGAGCTGCGCTCGTGGACGACCCGCGCCTGCAGCGGGTCTTCGGCGTCGGCGTCGAGACCGGCATCGGCTACGTCGTCCTGGAGTGGATCACCGGCCAGGACGCCGCCGCCTTGGCCGGCAAGGTGTCCGAGCCGGAGGCGCGTCGTCTGGTCGTGGGCGCCGCCGAGTCCTTGCGGACCGCGGCGTCGCGCCAGCTCCACCACGGCCGGCTCGGGCCCCGCCAGGTCGTCCGCGCCTCCGACGGCCGGGTCCGTGTGGTGGGCACCGCGATCGACGTCGCCGCCGCCGGCCAGGCGACACCCGCAGCGGCGGCGCGCGCCGAGAGCCGCGACGTCCGCGACCTCTGCGCGGTGCTCTACGCGCTGCTCACCGGCCTGTGGCCGTTCGGGGTCACCGAGGGCCTCGCCGCCGCGCCGACCGAGAAGGGACGCCCCGTCGGCCCGCGGACGCTGCGCGGCGACGTGAGCCAGCCGCTGGACGCGCTGCTGGGGGAGGTCCTCGCCGGGACCGGGCCGGAAACCCTGGACGGCCTCCTCCGTCGTCTGCAGGGCACAGACGCCGGCGATGGGCCCGCACAGGCCGGACCGGCCGGTGCGGCCGGTGCGGCGTCGTCCCGCGGTGTGACGGCTTCGACCGCGGGCGCCGGCCCGTCCAGGACCGCCGAGCCGGCCCACCGTCTCATCGCCGCACAGCTCGCCGCCGCGGGGTCCGTGGCTGCGGGTGCTCTAGGAGCGGCGGCCGGTGCCGTGACCGGTCGGGCGGGCGCGGCGCCGCAGGCCACCGCCCCCACGAGGTACGTGCCCTCGCGTGCCCCCGCCTGGCGGGACGAGGACGACGGCTGGGACCTGCTGCCGGTCAGGGACCAGCCGTGGGACGAGCAGGAGTGGGAGGCCGCCGACCCCGGCGCCGGCGCCCGGCAGCCCTGGGACGACGGAACCTGGGACGACGGAACCTGGGACGACGGACCCCGGGACGACGGACCCCGGGACGACGGACCCCGGGACGACGGACCCCGAGACGACGGACCCCGGCAGGACCCGGCGGGCAGGGACGACCGAGGGGCGTCCGAGGCGCTCCTGCCCGCGTCGAGCGCCGGCCGCGGTGCCCGTCGGCGGACGACCGCCGGAGCGGGCACCGGGGTCGCCGTCGTGCTCGTCATGGGCGCGTTCGTCGTCGGTGGCCTGGTCTGGGCGCTGGACCGGTTCCAGAACGGTGAGGACATCGCCGCGCCGGCCCCGCCGGTGGTGACCGAGACCGTGCAGCCCTCCGCCGCCCCGTCCGTCGCGCCCCCGCCCGCCCCGCCGGTGGACGAGCCCCAGCTCGTGAGCCCCGCCGGTGTGCAGGCGTTGGACCCGCAGGGCGACGGCGAGGAGAACGACCAGGACGCGCCGCGGGCCATCGACGGGGACCCCGCCTCGTCGTGGCAGACCCAGGGGTACAGCTCCCGAGACTTCGGCCGCCTCAAGACCGGTCTCGGCCTGGCCTTCGACCTGGGAGCCCCGGCCGACGTCGGTGCGGTCACGGTCACCGCTCCCGGCGTGGGCGGCAGCTACGAGATCCGGGCGGCCACCGGCCCTGGGTTCGACGGCTCGACCGTCATCGCGACCGGCCAGACCGGTGACGCCCCGAACGTGCTGGTCCCCGAGACGCCGGTGACCACCCAGTTCCTCGTCGTGTGGTTCACCGCACTGCCGGAGGTCGAGGGTGACTGGCGCGGCACGGTCAGCGAGGTGCAGGTGCAGGTCCCGTGAGCATCGGCCCGAGCGACGCCGGCCTGCTGGACGCCCACCTGGCCGGGGATGCCGACGCGTTCGGCGAGCTGGTTCGGCGGCACCGGGACGTCCTGTGGGCCGTGGCCCTGCGCACCACCGGCAACCCCGCCGACGCCGAGGACGCACTGCAGGAGGCCCTGGTCTCCGCGCTCCGTTCCGTCGAGCGCTTCGAGCGCCGCTCCGCGGTACGGACCTGGCTGTACCGGATCGTCGTCAACGCCTCGCTCGACCGGCTGCGCCGCAACGCCGCGCGTCCTGCCTCCTCGCTCGACGGGGTGGACGTGCCCACGGGCGTGGACGAGACCGACCGGGCCGCGACGCGGCTGGACGTGATGGCTGCGCTGCAGACGCTGAGCCCGGGCCAGCGTGCTGCCGTCGTGCTCGTGCACATCGAAGGGATGTCCGTCGCCGAGGCGGCCGACGTGCTCGAGCTGCCCGAGGGCACCGTCAAGTCACGGTGCTCGCGCGGGCGCGCCCAGCTCGCACAGGTGCTGCGCCCCGGGAACCCGTCGGGCGACCCGCGCGTCGAAGAGGGCGACGGGGCGGCGGCCGCTGCCGTCGGCGGTGACGGACGCACGACCGGAAGGGTGGGTGAGACCCGGTGACCGACGACCACGACTGGGTCGCCCGTCTGCTGGCGGCGTCGGTGCCCCCGGGTATCCCCGACGACGTCGCCCTGCGCCTGGACCGCGCGCTCCGGGACGCGACCGGCCAGGCACGACCGGACGACACCGGAACCCCGGACACCGGGACTGATCTGCCAGCCGCCGCCGTCCCAGACCCCGCCGTCCCGGTCGCCGCCGTCCCGGTCGCCGCTCCACCCGAGGACACCGCAGCTCTCGACACCGCGAGCGAGGACAGCACGAGCGAGGACAGCACGACCGAGGACAGCACGACCGACGACACCGCAACCGACGACACCGCAACGCCCGCCGTACGAGGCACCGGCGCCTCGGGCGCCTCGGGCGCAAGCGTGGCTGCCGCCGGCCCCCCGGTGGTCGGGGCGGTCCCGCCTCCGGCGTCGACCGCGGCCACCGGCGCCCTGCCGCACCTGCGCAGCGTGGCCACCCGCGCCCCCGTCCCCTCGGACGGCGCGCCGGAGCACGGCGGGGCCCGCGCGGTCGACGCCTCGACCACCGTCCCCGGGCGCCGCCCCGGCAGCTCGCGGCGCGAGCAGCGCCAGGACGACCAGGGCGAGCGTCGTCGTCGGCTCCTGACCCGCTGGGCCCCCGTCGCCGCCGGCGTCCTGGTGCTGGGCGGTGCGGCCGTGGTCGTGTCGAACGTGGTGGGAGGCGGCGAGTCGGCCACACTGGCGGAGTCGTCGTCCGACGCCGCGGCCGAGAGCGCCGTCGCTCCGCGGGCGCTCGTCGCCACGGGGACGCAGTACTCCACCACGGACGTCCCGGCGTTCGAGGAGCAGGTACGCGAGCTCGTGGCCGTCGTGTCGGCGGGCGATCGCGTGGCGGCAGGCGGCGGCGCCGGGCCCGCCAGCGCCGCCCCGCAGGACGGGGCGACGGCCCTGCAGGCGCCTGCCGAGGCCAGCGCGGGCGCCGACGCCGCCAAGGCGGCCGACACCAGCCCGCTGGCGGACCCGCGAGCCCTGGCGGACTGCGTCGACGCCGTCACCGAAGGAGCGACCACGACGGCGGTCGCGGTCGACCTCGCGGTCGTCGACGGGGTCGAGTCCACCGTGCTCGTGGTCCCTGACGCGGCCGGCCTGACCTACGAGGTCTACGTCGTGGGCGCCGGCTGCGGCGACCTGGACACGCGTTTTCTGTTCTTCCCCGTGACACCCTGAGATGGCCGGGCCGGAACAACGGCGCCGAGCCGCAGGTTGACAACCCGGGACCACACGAGGAGGAACAGGATATGAGCACCACCACCACCACGTACGACGAGGTCCGGCAGGTCGTCGTCGTCGGATCCGGACCTGCGGGCTACACCGCCGCCATCTACGCCGCTCGCGCCGAGCTCTCCCCCCTGGTGTTCGAGTCGTCCGTCACGGCCGGTGGCGCGCTCATGAACACCACGGACGTCGAGAACTACCCCGGCTTCCCCACGGGCGTCATGGGGCCAGAGCTGATGGAGCAGCTGCGAGCGCAGGCTGAGCGCTTCGGCGCCGATCTCATCTCCGACGACATCGTCGAGATGCGCCTCACGGGCGACGTCAAGGAGCTCGTGACCGGCTCGGGCGAGACGATCCGCACCCTGTCGGTGATCCTCGCCACCGGCAGCGCATACCGTGAGATCGGCCTGGAGAACGAGAAGCGACTGTCCGGTCGCGGGGTGAGCTGGTGCGCCACCTGCGACGGCTTCTTCTTCAAGGAGAAGGACATCGTCGTGGTCGGCGGCGGGGACTCTGCGGTCGAGGAGGCCACCTTCCTCACCCGTTTCGCTCGAACCGTCACCCTGGTCCACCGTCGCGACGAGCTGCGTGCGAGCAAGATCATGCAGCGCCGCGCCTTCACCGACCCCAAGATGCGGTTCCGCTGGAACACCGAGGTCGTCGACGTGCTGGGCGACACCTCCGTCACCGGCCTCGCGCTGCGCGACACGGTGACCGGCGAGGAGTCCCGGATCGACGTCGGCGGCCTGTTCGTGGCCATCGGCCACGACCCGCGCACCGACCTGGTCCGTGGCCAGCTCGCCCTGGACGAGAACGGGTACATCAAGGTGGACGGCCGCTCCGGCCGCACCTCGTTGCCCGGCGTGTTCGCGGCCGGAGACGTGCTCGACCACGAGTACATGCAGGCCATCACCGCCGCCGGGTCCGGATGCAACGCGGCCCTGGACGCCGAGCGCTACCTGTCGGCGCTGTCGGACACCGACGACGTCCTCCAGGCGGCCACCACCGCCTTCCCCGAGGCCACCGAGGACAACCCCACCGTCCCGCACCTCGCCACGGTCGACTGACCCCGACCCCTTCCGAGCACCCGAGAAGTCCCACCGACCGACGACAGAACGGAGCACCATCCCCATGGCGACCAAGGCCACGACCGACGCCGACTTCGACCGCGACGTCCTGCAGTCCGACAAGCCCGTCCTCGTCGACTTCTGGGCACCCTGGTGCGGCCCCTGCCGCCAGGTCGGCCCGATCCTCGAGGAGCTGTCCGAGGAGTACAAGGACAAGATCACCGTGGTCAAGGTGAACACGGACGAGAATCCCCGCACTGCGGCGGCCTACGGCGTGGTGAGCATTCCTACGCTCAACGTGTACTCCAACGGTGAGCTCGTCAAGAGCCTCGTCGGTGCCCACCCCAAGCCGCGCCTGATCAAGGAGCTCGAGGACTTCGTCGGCTGAGGACAGTCGAGGCAGGAGCCGTCTCACCCGAGCAGGGGTGGGGCGGCTCCCTTCGAAGGTGCCCGTGGCAGAATCCAGCAGCATCCCGGCGCGCGGTGCCCCGGGGTGGTCACAGGCCCCGCAGGGCCCGCCCGGAGGTGGACCCGTGACCGGAACCAGGCTCGACCGGTGGCACGGCTCGTACAGCCGACGCGCGGTCGGCATGACCGCCTCGGAGATCCGCGCGCTGTTCGCCGTCGCCAGCCGCCCCGAGGTCGTCAGCCTGGCCGGGGGCATGCCCACCCTCGACGCGCTCCCGCTGGGCGAGGTGGCCGAGATCGTCCGTCGCTGTGCCGCCGAGCAGGCCGAAACAGCACTCCAGTACGGTTCGGGTCAAGGTGACAGCCTTGCTAGAGAGCAAATTGTCGACGTCATGACCACCGTGGGCGTGGCCTGCGACCCCGACGACGTCGTCGTGACCACCGGCTCGCAGCACGCGCTCGACCTGCTCGTCCGCATCCTCGTGGACCCCGGCGACGTGGTGCTGGTGGAGTCGCCCAGCTACGTCGGGGCCCTCGGCGTGCTCCGCAGCTACGAGGCGGACGTCCGCCACGTCGAGACAGGCCCGGACGGGGCGGAGCCGCAGGCGGTCGCGGCCGCGGTGGCGCTCGCCCGGAGCGAGGGCAAGCGGGTCAAGGCGCTCTACGTGGTGCCCCACCACCAGAACCCCAGCGGCGCCACGACCACCGCCGCCCGACGCGCCGAACTGCTTGAGCAGTGCCGCCGGGACGGTGTGCTGATCGTCGAGGACGATCCCTACGCCCTGCTCGGCTTCGACACCGAGCCGCTGGTCGCCATCAAGGCGCTGGACCCGGACGGGGTGGTCTACCTCGGGTCGTTCTCCAAGACGTTCGCCCCGGGCCTGCGGGTCGGCTGGGCCGTCGCCCCGCCGGCGATCAGGGCCAAGCTGGTGCTCGCGGCGGAGGCGTCGGTGCTCTGCCCCTCGATGTTCTCCCAGCGGGTCGTCGCGACCTACCTGGACGGCAGCGACTGGCGCGCCCACGTCAAGGTGCTGCGGGGGACCTACCGGGAGCGGCGTGACGCCCTGCTGGGCGCGCTCGAGCACCAACTGCCCGGTGCACGCTTCACCCGACCCGACGGCGGCTTCTTCACCTGGGTGCGACTGCCGGCCGGGATCGATGCCGCGGCCATGCTGCCGCGGGCCGTCGCCGCCCGCGTCGCCTACGTGCCGGGAACGGCGTTCTACGCCGACGGGCGCGGCAGCGACCACGTCCGGCTCTCGTTCTGCTTCCCGAGCCCGGAGCGTCTGGTCGAGGGGGTCCGGCGCCTGACCGCGGTGGTCACCGCCGAGCAGGACCTCCGCCGCACCTTCGGCAGCACGCTCGGACCGGACCAGCGCCGCGTGCAACCCGCCGACGCCGACCGCCCCGCCTCGGACACGGTGTGAACACCGACCTGGACGTCCTCGTCCTGGCCGGGGGTCTGTCCGCGGAGCGGGAGGTGTCGCTGGCCTCGGGTCGACGGGTAGTGGCCGCGCTGCACGAGGCCGGGGTGCAGGCCGTCGCCGTCGACGCCGGGGCCGACCTGGTCGCCGTCCTCGACCGCCGTCGCCCCGACGTCGTCTGGCCGGTCCTGCACGGGGCCGGAGGGGAGGACGGCTCGCTGCTGCAGGTCCTCGAGCTGCTGGACCTGCCGGTAGTCGGGTCCTCCGCGACCGCAACCAGACTGGCCTGGGACAAGACCTCGGCCGCGGCGGTGGTCTCCCGCACCGGGACGTGTGTTCCTGCCTCGGTGACGCTGACCCACACCGTCCTGCGCGATCTGGGAGCCGGCGCCGTGCTGCCCCACGTCACCCGGGCGCTGCCCGGCCCGGTCGTCGTCAAGCCCGTGCACGGCGGCTCCAGCCTGGGCGTCACCGTGGTCCATGACGAGGAGTTCCTGGCCCGGGCCATGATGGCGGCCCTGGGCCACGACTCGGCCTGCCGTGTCGAACGGCTCGTCGTCGGGGTCGAGGTGGCGGTAGGTGTCGTCGACGACGGGGCCGGGCCCCGCGCCCTGGCCCCCGTCGAGATCGCCCCCGACTCCGGCTCGTACGACTACGAGTCCCGGTACACCGCTGGGGCGACCGAGTTTCACTGCCCGGCCCGACTCCCCGACGGTGTGCTCGATCGACTGAGAGCCGAATCGGTCGGCGTGCATCACGAGCTCGGCCTGTCCTCGTTGAGCCGCAGCGACTGGATCGTCACCTCTGACGGCACGCCGTGGTTTCTGGAGGTCAACACCTCACCCGGGCTGACCGGCACGAGCTTGCTGCCCCAGGCGGTGGTCGCATCCGGTGAGTCGGTGCCGACCCTCTACCGACGCCTCGCTCTCGCCGCTCACGCGCGGTCCGGAGCGACAGTCTGATCGATGTTTCACGTGGAACGAAGGGGGCGTCAGTCGCGTTCAGGAGCGTCGTTGCCCCTGTCGTCCGCGGCATCCGTGCCGCTGACGAGGCGGACCGGCGGTAGGGAAGCCCCACCAGCATCGGCGGCCGGCAGTGGGCCACGGAGAACCCCGGGCCCACCAGGGTCCAGGACCGACAGGATGCGATCGAGATCGTCAACAGTGGCGAACTCCACCGTCAATCGACCGCGAGTCTTGCCCAGGGTGACCTTGACCCGGGTGTCCAGCCGGTCCGAGAGCCGTGACGCGACGTCGTCGAGCAACGGCAGGTGCCGACCGGCCCGAGGTGCGGCCGACCGAGGCGCCCTCATGCCGTGCGAGGCGACGATCTCCTCCACCACACGGACCGACAACCCCTCCGTGACGATCCGCTGGGCAAGCTGCTCGGCGGCCCCCGGGCCCTCCAACGCCAGCAGTGCTCGGGCGTGCCCGGCCGAGAGCACGCCCGCGGCCACCCTGCGCTGCACCACCGCGGGGAGCCGGAGCAAGCGGATGGTGTTGGAGATCTGGGGGCGGGAGCGGCCGATCCGGCGGGACAGCTCGTCCTGCGTGCAACCGAAGTCCTCCAGCAGCTGCTGATAGGCCGACGCCTCTTCCAGCGGGTTGAGCTCACTGCGGTGCAGGTTCTCCAACAGAGCATCTCGGAGCATCACGTCGTCGTCCGTGGCGCGGATGATGGCGGGGACGGTGGTCAGGCCGGCGGCCGTGCTGGCTCGCCACCGTCGCTCACCCATGATCAGCTCGTACTGCACCTTGCCCTCGGGCTCGGCGAGAGGACGAACCACCACCGGCTGGAGAACACCGATCTCCCGGACGCTGTGCACCAGCTCGTCCATGGCGTCCTGGTCGAAGACCTGTCGTGGCTGCCACGAGTTCGCCCGGATCGATTCGACCGGCAGTTCAGCGAACTGCACCCCTGGCACGCTCACCAGGACCGATGCCACCTCCGTTTCACGTGAAACGGACGCCTGCTCCCACTCGGGGTCGTCCGGCGTCTCCGCCGACCGACCTCGCGGCCCAGCTGGGAAGAAGACGTCTACCGGTCGGTCTCGTGGGCCAGTGGGAATCCCGCCGCCCTTACCGGGTGCCGACGGGGGGATGAGGGCGCCGATACCCCGGCCCAGCCCGCGTCGCTTCTCACTCATCGATGCCTGCTCCTCGGGTAGCGATCTCCTGAGCGGCCTCGAGGTATGAGAGTGCGCCGCTGGACGTGGGGTCGTAGGTCATCACGGTCTGCAGGTGGCTGGGGGCCTCGCTCACCCGCACGGAGCGGGGGATGCTCGACCGGAGCACCCGGTCCCCGAAAACTTCGCGCACCTGTGCGGCCACGTCGGCGGACAATCGGGTCCGTCTGTCGTTCATCGTCAGTAGCACCGTCGTGACGGCGAGCTCGGGATTGAGGTTCTGCTGGACCAGGTCGACGGTCCTCATCAGCTGGGTGACCCCTTCCAGGGCGTAGTACTCGCACTGGATGGGGATCAACACCTCGCGGGCTGCGACCAAGGTGTTCAGGGTGAGCAGCCCCAGGCTCGGAGGGCTGTCGATAAGGACGTAGTGGGGCGGATCATCTCCCTCCGCCAGATACGCGTCGATCGCCTTGCGCAGTCGATACTCCCGCGCGACCACTGGGACCAGCTCGATCTCGGCGCCCGACAGGTCCAGGGTGGCCGGCGCACACGTGACCCCATCCACCTCGGCACACGACTGGACAACGTCCGCGAGTCGCATCTCGCCCATGAGTACGTCGTAGATGCCGGGAACGTCGCCGTGGTGATCGATGCCGAGGGCCGTGCTGGCGTTCCCCTGGGGGTCCGCGTCGACGACGAGGACACGAAGGCCACCCTGCGCCAGGGCAGCCGCGACGTTGACCGCAGTCGTCGTCTTCCCGACGCCGCCCTTCTGGTTCGCCACAGTCAGGATCCGGGTTCGTGCAGGCACAAGAAACTGACGACCGTGGAGCGCCAGCCTCCGTCGGGCGTCGGACGCGATCTCCTGCGCGAGTGGGGTCTCGTCGTCAGCAACCGGGATGGCGGACGCGATCTCGGAGCGCCAGGCCTCATCGGTCAAGGTGCCCGTCGTTTCACGTGAAACCTCGGCTGTCAGGTCTGATGTGGCGAGAGATGCCGGCGCGACGGAGGGTGCCTCGGACTCAGGGCCGCCACCCGGCTCGTCCGTCCCCTCGTGCTGGGCACCGTCGCCCCGACTCCTGCTGGCGATGCTGTCACTGCCGGTGCTGTCACTGCCGGTGCTGTATCCGGCCATTCCGGTTTCACGTGAAACCGACTCAGGGGCGGTGTCGGCGGACAACCGCGAAGTCGAGCCAGACTCGTCATCGCCCTGCGTCACGGGGACAGGGCCAGGTGTTTCACGTGGAACAGATACTCCCCGGTTGTCCATCTCTCCGGGCAATCCGTACGTGGGGTCAACCTGACCGACGCGCAACGACGACCGTCGTCTCCTCTGCCAGAACCCCACGGCCGCATCGTGCCACGTCCAGCGACGACACCCGCCACTTCGAGACCTGCCGACGGACGGCGTCCACCTCGACCTGGGCCTGCTCTCCCTTGACCGCGAGGAGGAGGCCGCCTGGCCGCAACAACGGCATGCACATCGGCAGCAGGCGCTCCAGGGGCGCCACCGCACGAGCGGTGACCACGTCGACCTGACGGGCTCCGATCACCGCGACCTTCCCGCGCGTGACGAACACCGTGTCGGCCAGAGCCAGCTCGGCGACGGTCTCCTCGAGCCAGGTCGTACGCCGGAGCAGCGGCTCCACGAGCTCCACCTGCAGGTCCGGACGCGCGATCGCCAACGGGATGCCGGGCAGCCCCGCACCGGACCCGACGTCGAGCACGCGGGCTGCCGCCGGCACGAGCTCGGAGACCACGGCCGAGTTCAGCAGGTGCCGCTCCCAGAGCCGGTCCGCCTCACGCGGTCCGATCAACCCGCGTTCGATCCCGCCGGTCGCGAGCAGCTCCGCGTACCGCTGGGCGAGGGCAAGCCGGTCACCGAAGACGGCTTCGGCCCCCTCCAGCGCAGTGCTCACGACGCAGCCGACGCTGACGTCACGCAGGGTGGACGACGACGAAGCGGTGCGGCTCCGCCCCGTCGGACTCGCTGCGCAGACCCGCCTCGGCCACGGCGTCGTGGACGGCCTTGCGCTGGTAGGCGGGCATGGCCTCCAGCTGGACGCTCTCGCCGCTGGCCTGCACCCGGGTCACCGCCTCGGTAGCGATCGCGGCGGCGGTCGTGCGGCGGTTCGCCCGGAACCCGGCGACATCCAGGAGCAGCCGACTGCGCTCACCCGTCACGGTCTGGGCGGCCAGCCGCGTCAGCTCCTGCAAGGCGTCGAGCACCTCGCCGTCCCCCCCGACCAGGACCTGCAGACCGGTGGGGTCCGCCTCGTCGGCCAGGACAGCGACGCTCGCGCGTCCGTTCTCCACGAAGATGTCGATGTCGCCGTCAAGATCGGCGATGTCGAGCAGCTCCTCCAGGTAGTCGGCCGCGGCGTCCCCCTCGGCGTCCAGGAGCTTCTCCTTGGCGGACGACTCGCCGACACGGGCCTCACCCTTCTGGCGGGCGGGCGTCGGCGCAGTCTGGTCGACCTCGACCACGGACTCGTCCTCGGGGGCCTGCCCGGGGGTCGCCTCAAGACCCTCCTCGACAGCGTCCTCGGGGGCCACGTCCGCCCCACCTTCGGCAGGGTCGGGGCCAGCGTCGCCGGTCGTGCTGTCGGCCGTGGTGTCCACGGTTCCTCCTCAGATCCGCCCCGAGGGGCGGTGCGGTGCCGTCACGAGCGACGGCGGGGTCGTCGGCCCCGTCTCGGGAGATGCGGACCGGACCGGGGGACGGGTCCCCGATCCAGGTTCAGGGTGCTCAGACGGCGCCGGGGCGCCGCTTGCTCTTGGGCTGACGCTTCGGCTGCGCCCGCTTGGCTGGATCAACCACCGCCACTGGCAAGGGTTCCGGCTTGCCCAGGATCTCATGGACCGGGCGACCCGTCCGGGCCGATTTACGCTCCGCAGCCCTTAGTCGTCGGGCTTCCAGCTCCTTCTCGGCCGGGGAGCCCGGGGCAGGGAGGCTGCGGATGACGATGGTCTGCTGCACCGCCGAGTACAGGTTGGTCACGCACCAGTACAGGAGCACGCCGATGGGGAAGCCGACACCGCTGACGGCGAACACGATCGGCAGGATGTAGAGCAGCATCTTCTGCTGCTTGAAGAACGGGCTGTCGAGGGCAGCCGCGCTCATGTTCTTCGTCATGAGCATCTTCTGCACGTAGAACTGCGACGCCGACATGACGATCACCAGCAGCGCGGCGACCAGGTACGTCCACGGGCCGGTCGGGTCCAGGAACGTCGCTGACAACTCGGATCCGAAGATGCGAGCTGCCTGGGCCTGCTCGACGAGCGTCTTGTCGAACGGCCCGATCTCCCTCCCGCTGCGAATCCCGTTGAGGACCCGGAACAGCGCGAAGAAGATCGGCATCTGCAGCAGGATCGGCAGGCATGACGCGAACGGGTTCGTCTTGGAGCTCTTGTAGAGCTCCATCGTCTCCTTGGTCATCGCCTCGCGGGAAACCTGGTCCGACCTGCCCTTGTACTTGTCCTGGACCTTCTTCAGCTCCGGCTGGATGATCTGCATCTGCCGCGACGCCTTGATCTGGCGCACGAAGAGCGGGATCAGCGCCGTACGGATGACGATCACCAGCGCGACGATCGACAGCACCCACGCGGGCCCGCCGGCCGGGTCGAAGCCGATGGCCTCCAGACCGGTGTGCGCGGTCACCATGATCCAGGCCACCACCCACTCCAGCGGGTAGAGCAGGCTCGCGAAGAAGTCGCCCATGCGGTCCAGGTCCTCCTCAGGACGTCGTGGTGCTGTGCTCGTGCGGACGTTCCGGCACCGGGTCCCAGCCCCCGTCGTTCCACGGATGGCAGCGGGCCAGCCGCCGTGCCGTGAGCCAACCACCGTGCAGGACGCCGTAGCGGCGGACCGCCGTCACAGCGTACGACGAGCACGAGGGCCCGAACCGACAGACCGGACCGAGCAGCGGAGACAGGCTGAGCTGGTAGAGCCTCAGCACGAGGACCACGGCCTCGCGAGGGGCCAGGAGCAGCAGCCGCAGGAGGCGCCGGGCCGCGGTCATCGGCGGCTCGACAGCGTCCGCAGGGCGGAGGTGAGCCACGCGGTCAGCTCGTCGGAGCCGGCCTCGGTGGCTGCGGGCAGGAACCGCACGACCAGGTCGACGTCGGCCACGATGCCGGTCGACGCCATTGACCGCAGGGCCTCCTGGACCCGGCGTCGGGTGCGGTTGCGGCGCACGGCGGGCCCGCACGTCCGCGGAGCCACGAACGCCACCCTGGGACCGGGCCGCTCCATGCCGCCGCTGCGGACCAGTGCGTCGCCACGCTCCAGTGCGTGCACGACCAGCCCTCCCGCGCGCACCCGGCGGCCGCGACGGAGAACCGCCGTAATCTCTGGCCTGCGCCTCAGGCGCAGGTCGACAGCCAGACCCATGGCACGTCGAAGACGTTCGCCCGGGTGCCGTCACGAGGGGGCACGAAGCAGCGGTGCGAAGCAACGGTGCAGGGGTCCGGGGGGTGCACCGACGCCTCCGTGGGTCCGGGCCGGGTCAGGCCGAGAGCTCGATGCGACCCTTGGCGCGGCGGGCAGCGAGGATCGCACGGCCGGCGCGGGTCGACATGCGGGCGCGGAAGCCGTGCGTGCGGGCACGCCGACGGTTCTTCGGCTGGAACGTGCGCTTGCTCACTGGAACCTCTCACCGATCCTCGGGGGGCTGCAGGCGACCGACCGGGGCCGGGGCAGCGGGTCAAAAGTACGTGACCTGCGACAACGGGTCAAACCACGGGTCACGGCCGCGCCGAGGGTCTCGGGTCGGGGTCCGGGACCACCGTGAAATCCGCGCACATGGTGTCCCCAGGCTGTGCCAAAGCGGCCCAACCGTCTACAGTCGCAGGGCGCCGAGGACCTGGAGAAGAGGCGCGCGGAACGGTCGGGACACTGTCGGCCGGAAGACGTCGGGCGCTTTGCGCGCTGAGCCCACCAGACGTTACGTTCCGTGCGCCTCCGTCCGTCGCAGTCCACACCTGTGGACAAAGGTGTGGACGACGACGACTCGCGGAGGAACGCCGATGACGGACGCAGGGCAGGCAGTGACCTCCGAGGAGCTCGCGGCGACCTGGGCGGCCAGCATCCAGGCGATGCCCTCCGACCTGTCCCCCCTGCACCGCGGCCAGCTCCGCTCCGCCCGTCTGGTGGCCCTGCACGGCGACACCGCGCAGGTCGCCGTGGCCAGCTCATTCGACCGTCAGCTCATCGAGACCAAGCTCCTGGACACCGTCGTGGACGCCCTGCTGGAGACGACGGGGAGCCAGTGGCGCCTCGCTGTGGTCGTCGACCAGGCGCTCGGTGGCCTGGACGGCGGCTTGGACGCCGGCCTGGACGGCACCCGGGTGCTGCAGTTCGACCGTCACGTCGTGGACCTCACCGACGACGACGACGACCCCTCGCTCGCCGGGCTGCGCGGCCGTCACGCGGACCGGCACAGCGGCCACCGCGGCGCGAGCACCCGCCGGCGGACGCTGGCCGAGGAGGCCGAGGCCCGGCTGAACCCTCGCTACACGTTCGAGACGTTCGTCATCGGCGCGTCCAACCGATTCGCCCACGCGGCGGCGGTCGCGGTCGCGGAAGCGCCGGCCAAGGCCTACAACCCGCTGTTCGTCTACGGCGACTCCGGGCTGGGCAAGACGCATCTGCTCCACGCGATCGGTCACTACGTCCAGAGCCTGTACGGCGGGATGCGCGTGCGGTACGTGAACTCCGAGGAGTTCACCAACGACTTCATCAACTCCATCCGCGACGACCGGGCGGCGGCGTTCCACAGCCGCTACCGCGAGGTCGACGTGCTGCTCATCGACGACATCCAGTTCCTGCAGAACAAGGTGCAGACGCAGGAGGAGTTCTTCCACACGTTCAACGCCCTGCACAATGCCAACAAGCAGGTCGTCATCACCAGTGACGTCCCGCCCAAGCAGCTGCAGGGCTTCGAGGACCGGATGCGCAGCCGCTTCGAGTGGGGCCTGCTCACCGACGTGCAGCCGCCTGACCTCGAGACCCGGATCGCCATCCTGCGCAAGAAGGCGATCATCGACTCTCTGAACGTGCCCGACGAGATCATGGAGTACATCGCCTCCCGGATCTCCACCAACATCCGCGAGCTCGAGGGCGCGCTCATCCGTGTGACGGCGTTCGCGTCCCTGCACCGGCAGCCGCTCACCACCCAGCTCGCCGACGTCGTGCTCAAGGACCTCATCCCCGCCGCGAACCAGCCGGCGATCACGGCCCCGCAGATCATGGCCGAGACATCGAACTTCTTCGGGGTGACGGTGGAGGACCTGCACGGCAGCTCCCGTTCCCGCGTCCTGGTCAACGCCCGCCAGATCGCGATGTACCTGTGCCGCGAGCTCACCGAGCTGTCGCTGCCCAAGATCGGCCAGGCCTTCGGCGGACGGGACCACACGACCGTCATGCACGCCGAACGCAAGATCCGCGGGCTGATGTCCGAGCGGATGGCCGTCTACAACCAGGTCACCGAGCTCACCAGCCGGCTCAAGCGCCAGTCCGGCACGCGCTAGTCCTGACGCTCCGTACACCACCGATTGCTGTCAGTACTGTCCACAGGCTCTGTGGACACGATGTGAATAACGGGGGCCGGCGTGTGTGTCGGACGTCCCGTTCAGACCTGATCCCGACCACGACCGGGGGACGGCGGACCGGCCTCCACACCGGGACGCCCTCGGTCCACATCCTGTCCACACCCTGTCCACCGGCGCGCGCTCGGCCGGGCGCCGGGGTCCTCGCAGGTGGCGACGGCGTGGCGAGGTGGTGCGGCACCGTCATCCACAGGATCCACAGCCCCTATGACGACGACGTACCCATACACCTGAGAGCCGATGCCCCGACGTACAACCGTGCGGGCTGCCCGGACCGCGCGGCCTACCCCTCCCTACGGTCATCGGCACCAGAACCAGGACCTGAAGCGTTCGGTCTAGTCTCGTGCTCCCGTGCCACCCGACACGCGCCACAGGAGGCTCCGTGCGATTGCAGATCGACCGTGACGTGCTCGCGGAGGCGGTCGCGTGGACCACGCGCGTTCTCCCGGCCCGTCCTCCGGTCCCCGTCCTGACCGGCGTGCTGCTCGTCGCGGTCCCCGACGGCCTGCAGCTGTCCGCGTTCGACTACGAGGTCTCCGCCCGGATGACGGCCCCGGCGCAGGTGTCGGACGAGGGTCGGGTCCTCGTCCAGGGTCGGCTGCTCTCCGACATCGCCCGGACCCTGCCCAACAAGCCGGTCACGCTGTTCCTGGACGGGTCCAAGCTGCGCGTCGAGGCCGGGAGCAGCCGCTTCGCCCTGCCGCTCATGCCGGTGGAGGAGTACCCGCAGCTGCCGCCGCCGCCGGAGCGCGTCGGCACCATCCCGGGCGAGGTCTTCGGAGCCGCGGTGTCGCAGGTCGCCATCGCCGCCGCCCGTGACGAGACCCCGCCCGTCCTGACCGCTGTCCGGGTCGAGATCGACGGCCGCTCGCTCAGCCTCGTGGCGACCGACCGCTACCGCCTCGCCCTGCGCGAGGTGGAGTGGGCTGGCGACGACGCCGGTGACGAACGGGCCTTCCTCGTCCGCGCCCGTACCCTCAACGACATCGCCAAGAGCCTCGGCGCGGGCAGCGACGTCGAGATCGGCCTGTCCAGCGGTCCCGGCGAGCTGCTCGGCATCTCAGCCGGTGGCCGGCGCACCACCGTGCCGCTCATGGACGGGGCCTACCCCCCCGTGCGCCGGCTGTTCCCCGAGGCCTCCGACACGACCGTCGTGGTCGAGACCGCCCTGCTGATCGACGGCGTGCGCCGGATGGCGCTGATCGGCGACCGCGCCCCGGTCCGCCTCACCGTCACCGAGAACGAGATCGTCCTGGACGCCGGCACCGGCGAGGACGCTCAGGCCAGCGACGCGCTTGCGGTCGAGGCGGTCGACGGTCCCGGCCTGTCCATCGGCTTCAACACCAGCTACCTCCTCGACGGCCTCGCCGCGACGGGGGCGAAGTACGTCCGGCTCGCTTTCACCCAGCCGTCCAAGCCGGTGCTGCTGTCCGGCCACGACAGTGCGGACGCCGCCGACAGCCGTGGCTACACCTACCTGCTCATGCCGACGCGCGTGGCCGGTCGCGCCGACGGCTGACCGCCACCAGGCTGGGCTCAGGCAACCGGACGGACGGAAGGGGACGACATCGTGCACATCGGGCTCGTCGGTCTGGGCAAGATGGGCGGCAACATGCGCACCCGCCTGCGCGCAACGGGCATCGAGGTCACCGGGTACGCCCCGGACCCCGCCACCACGGACGTGGACTCCCTCGAAGCCCTGGTCCACGCCCTGCCGGCGCCGCGCACGGTCTGGGTCATGGTGCCCAGCGGCGACACCACCCGTCAGACCGTGGCCGCGCTCGGGGCGCTGCTGGAGCCCGGTGACCTCGTCGTCGAGGGAGGCAACTCCCGGTTCACCGACGACCGGGAGCATGCCGCCGCCTTGGCGGACAGGGGCATCGCCTACCTCGACTGCGGCGTGTCCGGCGGGATCTGGGGCGTCACCGAGGGCTACGGGCTCATGGTCGGCGGGTCGGTTGAGGACGTCGAGCGGGTCATGCCGGTCTTCGACGCCCTGCGACCGGCCGGCGCGCGCGAGGACGGCTTCTCCCACGCCGGCCCGGTGGGCGCCGGTCACTACGCGAAGATGGTCCACAACGGCATCGAGTACGCGATCATGCAGGCCTTCGCCGAGGGCTACGAGCTGCTCAGCGCTACCGACGCCGTCAGCGACGTCCCCGCGGTCTTCGCTGGCTGGCGGCGGGGCACGGTGGTCCGCTCCTGGTTGCTGGACCTGATGGTCGTCGCACTCAAGGACGACCCGACCCTGGCCAAGGTCACCGGCTACGCCGAGGACTCCGGCGAGGGCCGCTGGACGGTGATGGAGGGCATCGCCCACGCCGTCCCCACCCCCACCATCGCCGCCGCCCTCTACGCGCGGTTCGTCTCGCGGCAGCAGGACAGCCCGGCGATGAGGGCGATCGCCGCGCTGCGCAACCAGTTCGGTGGGCACGCGGTCCGCACCGCCGGCCCGACCGAGCCCACCGGCCCGGCCTGAGCGAACCGTGCACGTCGAGCACCTGTCGCTCACGGACTTCCGGTCCTACCCCGCGGCGGAGGTCCCGCTCGGCCCCGGGGTGACGACGTTGGTCGGTGACAACGGTCAGGGCAAGACCAATGTGGTGGAGGCCCTGGCGTACCTGGCCACGCTGGGAAGCCACCGGGTGGCCACCGACGCGGCCCTGGTGCGGTCCGGCGCCGAGCGGGCGGTGGTGCGGGGACGGCTCCGGCGCGGCGGGCGCGCGGCGCTGCTGGAGCTGGAGATCACGCCCGGCAAGGCCAACCGGGCCCGGATCAACCGGTCCCCGACCCGCCCGCGCGAGGTGCTCGGCCTGTTGCGCACCGTGGTGTTCGCCCCCGAGGACCTCTCGGTGGTCAAGGGCGAGCCTGACCAGCGGCGCCGGTTCGTCGACGACCTGCTCGTCGCTCTCAGCCCGCGCTACGCCGGGGTGCGCTCGGACTACGAGCGCGTCGTCCGCCAGCGCAGCGCCCTGCTCAAGAACGGCCGCGGTCTGCGCGGCGAGGCCCGTGACTCCCTGCTGGCCACCCTCGAGGTGTGGGACGGCCAGCTCGCGCAGACCGGCGCGGACCTGCTGGCCGCCCGGCTGCGGACCCTGGAGCAGCTGAGCCCCTACGCCGAGCAGGCCTACGGCGATGTCTCCGGCGTGCCCGGCGCGCTGAGGACCGCCTACCGCGCCCGCGGCCTCCACCCAGGCACCCGCTCGGAGTCGACCGGTGCGCTGCCACCACCACCAACCGACCGGACCGAGCTGCACGAGCTGCTGGTGCAGGCGATCGCGCAGGCCCGCGGCGCCGAGCTCGACCGCGGCACCACCCTGGTCGGACCGCACCGCGACGACGTGGACCTGGTCGTGAACGGCCTGCCCGCCCGGGGGTACGCCAGCCACGGCGAGTCCTGGTCGACCGCGCTCGCCCTGCGGGTCGGCTCCTTCGACCTGCTCCGGGACACCGGCGGGGACGACGGCGAGCCGGTGCTCGTCCTGGACGACGTGTTCGCCGAGCTCGACACCCGCCGTCGCCGCCACCTGGCCACCCGCGCGCTGGCGGCCGAGCAGGTCGTCGTCACCGCCGCGGTCGCCGAGGACGTCCCGGCCGAGCTGGCGGGCCGGGTGCTCACGGTGCGCCGCGACCCGAGCACCGGGCTCAGCTCCGTCACCGGACCGGGCGTGGAGCCCGCAGACCCGGACGGGGCGCCCGACCCCGTCACCACGTCGTGACGGCCGACAGGGACCAGGATTCCGCCGCGGCCGACGAGCCCGACGCCCTGAGCCTCGCGTGGTCCCGCGCCCTGGCCGCGGCCCGCGCCCGCGGCATGCGACCGGGCATGCCCGGCGGTGCCCTCGGTGGTCGGGCCCGGTCGCATGCCGGGCGGTACCGCGCAGGTCAGGAGGTGACGATGTCCGGCCCGGCCGCCGACGGCCGCGACCCGGTCGGCATCGGCGACGTCACCGGCTCGCTGGTGGCCTCGGCGGGCTGGACCGACGCCGTCGCCGTCGGCGGGGTGATGGGCCGCTGGTCCGAGGTCGTGGGCGAGCACGTCGCCACAAACTGCGTCCCGGTCGGCTTCGCCGACGGCACCCTGACCGTCCGGGCCGCCACGACCGCGTGGGCCACGCAGCTGCGGATGCTCGTTCCCGACGTCCGGCGTCGGCTCGACGCGGTGGTCGGCGAAGGCGTCGTCGGCCACATCGAGGTGCTGGCCCCGGACGCCCCGTCGTGGAAGCGCGGCCGGCTCAGCGTCCGCGGTCGGGGGGCGCGTGACACCTACGGCTGAGCCGCGCCGTGCCCGGTGGGGCCCGGACGAGCCTCGACCGTCCACGGCTGGACCATGTCCCGGACGCGGTCACGGGGGGAACCACGCGAGCGGGGGTGTCTCGGCCCACAGAGGCCACGGAAGGCCGATACGGCGAGATCATCGGTGTGGACGGTCGGGTGCGGGGGCTCCGACGGGTAGACTGGACGGGTTGTCCATTACCTGAGGAGCCAAGCCGCGTGACCGACGGGACCAGTCCGGAAGAGTCCGCCCCGAGCACCTCCCCCGAGGCCGCAGCCCCCTCCCCAGCAGCGCCCTCCCCAGCAGCGCCCGTCGACGCAGCAGAGGCACCCGACGCGCTCGACCAGGCGGCGGTCGGGTCGGCCTCCGGCTACGACGCCAGCAACATCTCCGTGCTGGAGGGCCTGGAGGCCGTCCGCAAGCGCCCGGGCATGTACATCGGCTCGACCGGCCCCCGCGGGTTGCATCACCTCGTGCAGGAGGTCGTCGACAACTCCGTCGACGAGGCGCTCGCGGGGTACTGCACGAGGATCGAGATCACGCTGCTGGACAACGGTGGCGTGCGCGTCGTCGACGACGGCCGCGGCATCCCGGTCGACATGCACCCGGTGGAGAAGAAGCCGGCCCTGGAGGTCGTGCTCACCGTCCTGCACGCGGGCGGCAAGTTCGGCGGCGGCGGGTACGCGGTCTCCGGGGGCCTGCACGGGGTGGGGGTCAGCGTGGTCAACGCTCTCAGCACGCGGCTGGACGTCGAGGTCCGCCGGCAGGGTTTCCACTGGCGGATGGCGTTCGAGAACGGCGTCCCCACCGGTCCGCTCGAGCGTGGGGAGCCCACCGGCACCACCGGGACCTCGGTCACGTTCTGGTCCAACGCCGACATCTTCGAGACCGTCGAGTACGACGCGGAGACCCTGCGCAGCCGGTTCCAGCAGATGGCGTTCCTCAACAAAGGCCTGCAGCTGACGCTCGTTGACGAGCGAACCGCCCACGTGAGCGACGACACCGACCACGTCGACACCGGCGACCGCGGCGACGCCCCCACGGTGTCCCGCACCACGTACAAGTACGACGACGGGCTGGTCGACTACGTCAAGCACCTGAACTCCGCCAAGAAGAGCGAGCCCGTCCACGACGAGATCCTGGCCTTCGAGGCCGAGGCCGAGGACAAGCACATCAGCGTCGAGATCGCGATGCAGTGGACCGGTGCGTACTCCGAGAGCGTCCACACCTACGCCAACACCATCAACACCCACGAGGGCGGCACCCACGAAGAAGGCTTCCGTGCCGCGCTGACCTCGCTGGTCGGGCGCTACGCCCGCGACAACAACATGCTCAAGAAGGACGAGCAGATCACCGGCGACGACATCCGCGAAGGCCTGACCGCGGTGATCAGCGTCAAGCTCGCCGAGCCCCAGTTCGAGGGCCAGACCAAGACCAAGCTCGGCAACACCGAGGCCAAGGGCTACGTGCAGAAGGTGCTCGGCGACTCCCTGGGTGGTTGGTTCGCCAGCCACCCCCGCGAGACGCGCGACATCATCCGCAAGGCCCAGCAGGCCGCGGCCGCTCGGGTCGCCGCCCGCCGAGCCCGCGAGGCCACCCGTCGTAAGGGCCTGCTGGAGTCCAACTCCATGCCCGGCAAGCTCAAGGACTGCCAGTCCAACGACCCGTCGCGCTGCGAGATCTACATCGTCGAGGGCGACTCTGCCGGCGGCTCCGCGATCGACGGGCGCGACCCCGAGACCCAGGCGATCCTCCCGCTGCGCGGCAAGATCCTCAACGTCGAGAAGGCGCGGCTGGACCGGGCGCTGGGCAGCGAGGCGATCCAGGCCCTGATCACCGCCCTCGGCAGCGGTATCGGCGAGGACTTCGACGTCGCCAAGCTGAGGTATCACAAGATCGTCCTCATGGCCGACGCCGACGTGGACGGCCAGCACATCCGGACCCTGCTGCTCACGCTGCTGTTCCGATACATGCGCGGCCTCGTCGAGGCCGGCCACGTGTTCATCGCCCAGCCGCCGCTGTACCGGATCAAGTGGACCAACGCCGAGCACGAGTACGTCTACACCGACCGCGAGCGCGAGGTGCTCGTGGCGGCCGGGCTGTCGGCGGGGCGCCGGCTGCCCAAGGAGCAGGCGATCCAGCGCTACAAGGGCCTCGGTGAGATGAACTACGAGGAGCTGTGGGAGACGACCATGAACCCGGCCACCCGCACCCTGCTGCGCGTCACGCTCGACGACGCGGCCGCCGCCGACGCCATGTTCAGCGTCCTCATGGGCGACGACGTGGAGTCGCGTCGGTCCTTCATCCAGCGCAACGCCAAGGACGTCCGGTTCCTCGACATCTGAGCCGCACGAGCCGGAGCACGAGCCGGGCACGACCCACCTCAGCCCCACCTGACGGAGGCACCGCAGCGTGACCGACACCACCGACGCACCGCTCGGCGACCGGATCGTCCCGGTCGACATCCAGCTGGAGATGCAGCGCTCGTACCTGGACTACGCGATGAGCGTCATCGTCAGCCGGGCGCTGCCGGACGTGCGCGACGGCCTCAAGCCGGTGCACCGCCGGGTGCTGTACGCGATGTTCGACGG
>Ga0136639_10000119_pt1 | contig 22526 bp, 21 predicted proteins | sample AntDrymUQ8592106_2_FD_113739 | JGI IMG/M metagenome (GOLD analysis project Ga0136639, IMG submission 113739) | Polar desert sand microbial communities from Dry Valleys, Antarctica - metaG UQ859 (21.06) | ecosystem: Environmental > Terrestrial > Soil > Desert | place: Antarctica: Dry Valley...
ACCCGCGTCACCCGCGTCACCCGCGTCACCCGCGTCACCCGCGTCACCCGCGTCACCCGCGTCACCCGCGTCACCCGCGTCACCCGCGTCACCCGCGTCACCCGCGTCACCCGCGTCAACCGCGTCAACCGCGTCAACCGCGTCAACCGCGTCAACCGCGTCAACTGCGTCACCCGCGTCACCCGCGTCACCCGCGTCAACCGCGTCAACCGCGTCACGCGCGCATCGGTGATTGCCAGCGCGGCGGTGGCTGCTTGAATGTTAGGCAAATGAAGAAGGCCGAGCGGGGATTTTTGTTTGAGTTATTGGAGCAGCCAAGTCCGACTGGCTTTGAGATGGGTGGCCAGCGGTTGTGGGCCAAGCACTTGAAGTCGGTGGCCGATGAGGTGGCCTGCGACGCGTATGGGTCGACATGGGCGAAGTTGGCGGGGAAGAAGGCGGGGAAGACGGTGATGTTGGAAGCTCACGCGGATGAGATTGGCTACATGGTCAAACACGTCACGGAGGATGGATTTTTGCGGCTCGACCGGATTGGCGGCAGCGATGCGGCAATTGGTCGCGGTCGGCGGGTGCGGGTGCTTGGTGCCAAGGGCGAGGTCGTCGGGGTGATCGGCAACACGGCAATCCACCTGCGGCGCGATGAAACCGACAGCAAAGTGCCACAAGTCCATGAGCTTTGGGTGGATGTCGGAGCTGCGAGCGCCGAGGAAGTCGCCGGGATGGGGATCCGCGTCGGCCACCCGGTGATTTATCAGGAAGGTGCCATGGAGTTGGCCAACAAGCGCCTGGCCGGCCGGGCGCTGGATAACCGGCTGGGCAGCTTTATCATTGCCGAGGTGCTCAAGCGGATCGCCGCGGGGAAAGCCAAGCCAGCCTACAACCTCGTCTGCCTCAACGCGGTGCAGGAGGAAATCGGCGGTCACGGCGCGGTCATGGCCGTTGAGCGGCTCAAGCCGGACCTGTGCATCTGCTTGGATGTGACCCACGCAACTGACACACCCGGAATCGATCACAGCAAGCACGGCGCGGTGAAGCTCGGTGGCGGGCCAAGCGTGACGCACGGCACGGCCAACCACCCGCTGGTGGTTGAGCGGCTCATCGAGGTGGCTGAGAAGAACAAGATTCCGCTCCAGCACGAGGCGTCGAGCCGGTTCACGGGGACCGACACGGACCAGATTTACCGGATGCGCGGAGGCATTCCGTGTGCGTTGGTTTCCCTGCCGCTGCGGTGCATGCACTCGGTGGTGGAAACCGTGCACTTGGATGATGTTGAGCGGACCATCGAGCTTCTGGCTGCGTTTGTGCATTCGCTCAAGGCGTCGGATTCATTTGACCAGGTTCTTTGAATGAAAAAGTGGACGGCCATGATGTGGATTGCGGGCACCTTGGCCGGGATGGCTGCGGGTGGTGGCAGCGCCGTGGATCCTGGGAAGGACCCGCGCGGGCAGGCGGCGGCGGCTTATGTTGAGGCCCTTCGTTCGGGCCGGGACCTCCAGGGGGCGATTTCCGCGGAGACGCAGAAGGAGCGGCGCAAGGACATTGCCAGTCAGTGGGCCATGCTGCGCGGCTCGCTGGAAAACTCCGGAACCCTTCAGGTAGAGGTGATTGGGGGCGATGAGCAGCTCGCCGGGGTGCTGGTGAGAGCCAAGCGTACCGACCTGCCGACGGAGGTGGCCATGGTTCCGGTTTGCTTGGTGCAGCGTGACGGATCGTGGCAGGCGGCACCTTTGCCGGGAATTTTTGCCAACTCGGGATTGCCGTTTGATGCCGACCTGCGCGGGCGCGCGGCGAAGCTCGAGGCATGGCTGGCCGAGCAGCAGGTCCAGCGTCTTGATGCGATCCAACAAGCAGCCTCCGCCGAGTTCACCCGGGCAATGGAGCTGACCGTAAGCCGCGACATCCTGCTGAAAAGCCCTGCCAAGGTGATCATGGAGCGGTTCCTCGATGCGGCCGAGAAGCGTGATTTTGCCGCCATCATGGCGCTTTGCGGGGGACTGCAAACGCCTCTTCCGGATGATTGGGACGAGCGGCTGCAGACGGTGGCTCGCTGTCTGCGGAATGCGGACAAGCCTGGGAAGACAAGCGCTTGGAGCATGCTGATGCACTCAGAGATTGTCCGGCTGATGTTTGTGGAGAAGGACACGCCGCCGTACTTTGGGATCGGATTTTATGATCCCCACCACAACAAGCGCGGCGGCATGATCAATGAGCTCTTCTTCGAGCTTGAGAAGTTGGATGGTCTTTGGCGGGTCAACTTGCCCGATGAACTCATGACCGCCGAGCCGCTGGTTGAGGGTGAGGAAGGTGGACAGGCAATCTGGATCGGCCGGGGCGAGGAGGATGAAATGCCTGAGTGGTTTCCCGAGGCTTTTGAGCGTTTGAATGAGCCGTTGGTTTTCAAGGATCCCGCGGCACTGGCCGAGGCGCTCCTCGCGGCCATCGAGGAGGGGCAGTTCGCGCAGGTGATGCGGATGTTGAGCCGTTCAGCGCTTCCGCCCAATGAGCGACGCGCTGAGTATCTGGCGCTTGCCCGCTTCTGGCAGCAGCTTCGCCCGCTCGGTGAGGTGGTCCTCACCCAGCTGGCGCAGATCACCCCGCCTGGGCCTGCCGCCATCATTTCCTTCCGTGGCTTTTCGGCCGCCCGCGCCGAGGAGATGGCCTTGGTGGAAGTGCTTGCCGTCAACCGTGGCAATGGCTGGAGTCTGGCGGTTGCGGGGATCAGTCCGAGCGCCGGGGACAAGTCCATCGCGGCGGTGAAGCAATTGCTCAAGGATGAGCCTGAGCGGCGCAAGCAACTCAGCTCAAAGGCGCGCGATGCCTTGCTTGGCAGCGCAAATCCGATCGCCGAGGTGCCTGCCGCGGGAGTCGATGAGGAGCTGGCCAAAACCACCGTGCAAGCATGGCGTGATGCGGCCTCAGCCGGAAAGATCAAGGAGATGCTCAACGGATCCACCTGGCTGGCCGCGCCGGGCGAACCGCTCGCCATTTTGCGCAGCCTGGGTAGCGAGGCAATCGCTGCGGCTGGGACTGCCGCTCAGACCGAGTTGCTTGCCACCCATCGCGACGGCCCGTGGACGATGGTGAGCGTCAGCGTGCAAGGCGGCGCAGCGGCAAGCTTCCCGGCCTACGTGGTGGTCTCCACCCCGGCCGGCCCGCGAATTCTCCTCACCGTTGACCTGGAGTCGCCTGCCAACCGGATGGCGGAATTCGTCAACCAGGCGCAGTGGGCCCGCCTCGCCAAGCTCCTCCCGGCTGGCCAATTGGCCAGCCTGCGGGCGCTTTTCGCCAAGCATGTCGAGCATTGCACACCCCTGGCCGCCGAGAAACCCGCGGCCATCCAAGAATAACTCCCAATCGAAAAAAATGTCAGACCTCATGTCCACTGCGCTAGCCACTGCGCGCTGTCTTGAAGATGGGGTCGGCAGCGTGCTCCGCGGGCAAGCCGACGTTGTTCGCCGCGTGCTTGCCTGCATGGCCTCCGGCGGCCACGTCCTGCTTGAGGATTTCCCGGGCACCGGCAAGACCACCCTCGCCAAAGCCATCGCCGCCTGCATCGAGGGTGCTGACTTTTCCCGCGTCCAGTTCACCCCGGACCTCCTGCCTTCCGATATCCTTGGCGTCTCCGTCCTCGACCCCCGCCAGCAGGAGTTCCGCTTCCACCCGGGACCCATCTTCACCGACATCCTCCTCGCCGACGAAATCAACCGCGCCTCGCCCCGCACCCAGAGCGCGTTGTTGGAGGCCATGGCGGAAGGCCAGGTCACCGTCGAAGGGACCCGCTACGATTTCAGCGACCGACTGTTCTTTGTCATCGCCACCCAGAATCCCGTCGAGTTCCGCGGCACCTATCCGTTACCCGAAGCCCAGATGGACCGCTTCGCCATGCAGTGCGCCCTTGGGTATGTCTCGGCCGAGGAGGAGGCCGCGATCTTGTTGGAGCAGCGGCAGCGCCACCCGCTGCTAGACCTGCGGCCGGTGGTGACGCGCGAGGAAATGTTAGCCCTGTGTCGCGCCTGCCGCGAGGTGCGGGTGACCGCCGAGCTGCGCGACTATATTGTGGCGCTCGTCTCCGCGACGCGGAAAGTGGCCGATGTGCAACTGCCAGCCAGCCCGCGCGCCTCGATTGCGCTCATGAAGGTGGCGCAGGCGGTGTCTCTGTTTGAAGGGCGGGACTTTTTGTTGCCGGAGACCGTGCAGGACTTGGCTGCGGATGTCATTGCCCACCGGATGGTCATGCAGCCCGAGGCGCGCTTCTCCGGCCGTGACCGCCGCGCCGTCGTCGCCGAAATCCTCCAAGCCACCCCCGTACCCGTGTGACTCCCCGGGCTCCATTGCCTGAGCCAGCCACTCCTCACAGGAGGGTTCCGTGGTTCTATCGGCTTGTCTACGCCTCGTACGCGCGCGGCCTGTCCATCAACCAGTCCTTCCGCCGCCGCCTGCGCCCGGCCGGCATCGGCCTCATCCTCCTGCTCTGCCTCTCCGCGGTCCTCGGCGCGGGCACCAAGCTTGCCGGGGGGCCCCAACTGTTTTCGCTAACACTCTCACTGTTGGTCGTCTCCTTCGCATGGGCGTGGCTGCGCCGTGGGCGTGTCGCCGCGGTGCGCGAGTTGCCGCGCTATGCGACGGCGGGGGAGCTGATCACCTATCAGGTGGAAGTCAGCAACACCGGTCGCTGGGCGCTCAAGGACGCGTGGCTTGCTGAAATGCGGCCCGATCCGCGGCCATCGCTGTCCACCTTCTATCACTCGCGCGAACCCGGCGAGGAGCGCCGCAACTTCTTTGACCGCCTGTTTGGCGCCTACCGCTGGCAGTGGTTGATTGAACTCAACCGCGCCTTCGAGGGCGGCAAGGCTCTCGGGGCGCTGCAGCTCGCCCCGGGCGAAAGCGCGCGCATTGGCGTGGCGCTGCGCCCGCTGCGGCGCGGACTGGTTCCCCTGGATGACCTGCGGATTCTGTTAGCCGATCCGTTCGGGCTGCTGCAGCGCTGCCGCAAGGTCTTCGCGCCGCCGGCCACCCTCACCGTCTTGCCGCGCCGCTACCGCCTGCGCCCACTCCCGCTGGTCGGCACTGCCCGCTTCCAGATCGGCGGCGAGGTGCTCTCCAACTCCATCGGCCAGTCAGGCGAGTTCCTCGGCCTGCGCGACTACCGGCCCGGCGATTCGCTGCGCCAAATCCACTGGCGCAGCTGGGCGCGGTTAGGCCGGCCGATCGTAAAGGAGTTAGAAGACAATTTTCTGCCGCGCTACGGCTTGATGTTAGACACCTTCCCCGCCCCCGGGGATGAGGTGCTCTTTGAGGAGGCCGTCTCGCTTGCGGCCTCGTTTGCGGCGACGCTTGAGGCGCACGACTCGTTGTTAGACCTGATGTTCATCCACGGTGAGGCGCACGTATTCACGGCCGGGCGTGGCACGGCGAAGGCGGAGAAGATGCTAGAAGTGTTAGCCGCGGTGGAGAGCGACCCGCGTGAGGACTTTGATGGGCTGTGGCAATTGGTGCTGCGGCACCGGGACGAGCTGAGCGCGTGTTTGTGCGTGCTGATAGGCTGGTGTCCGCAGCGTGCGGAGTTGGTGCGCAAGCTGGCCCGCGCGGGTGTTGAGCTGGAGGTTTTCGTTATTTGCCATGACCAGAGTGCAAGCCGCCAACTGCTGGAGGCGGACCCACCACCGGTAAGGATTCACCTCCTGCGTGCGAGCCGGATGCAAGCCGACCTGCTGGCCCTGTGAGGGATCGGCGGTTATTGATTTGGATGGGTCCGCCCCGCGGCTGGCTGGACAGAGGCGGAAACCCGGGCGATAGTTGTTAGCGAGTGAGGAGGGAAGGAGAAGCTGGGAGAGAAGCCGGCGTCGTGATTTACGACGAGGATTCAGTGTTGTGCCCGCCGCGCTTGTTGATGGGAATGACGCTGGTGTTTTGGGGCGGGCTGGTGGGGCATCCGGTGGTGGGGTTGATATGCGCGGTGCTGTTGGAAGGACGGAACTGGACGCGGCTGCGGTGGGAGCTGATGCCGCGAGGATTTGTGCGCGCGTGGCATTTGACGGTGGTGCTGATGGTGGTCGCGGCGGTGCTGATTTGGCTCGACGGGATTGATTCTGAGGGGTTTTTCCGATTTTTCCGGTGGTTGCCGGTGCTGCTGCTGCCGATCGCGCTGGCCCAGCAGTTCAGCCGTGAGGGGAGGATGCCGGTGAACACGTTTTCGTACTTTGCGCGGCGCAAGATGATGGGAGCATTGCGCCAAGGGCGGAGGGTGCGGGTAGCGCTGATTGACTTTGGGTATCCATATATCTGTCTAACCCTCTTGGGCGGGGCGATGGGGATGGAACACGACACGCCGTGGTTTTTCCCTGGAGCGGTGGTCATAGCGGCCATCGGGCTGTGGAGCTCGCGGAAGAAAGGTGAACGCCGGGCGGTGGCGTGGGTGTCGGCGCTGGGGGTTGCCGGCTTGGTTGGCTTTGGCGGCCAGCTTGGGTTGCTGGCTTTGCGGGACTTTGCGATGTCGCAACGGTTTGGCGGCGAGGGCAATGAAATGAGCGGGATGGGCCCGAACCACGTGTCCACCCAGATCGGGAGCTTGGGGGATTTGAAGCAGTCGCCGGAGATTTTGTGGCGCCTGAAGCCGATTTCCGGGCGAGTTCCGCCGCTGTTGCGCATGGCGACTTATAATTCGTATTACCGTGGGTTTTGGCGTTACGGGTTTCATCCCGGCGGCATGGGCTGGGAAGATGATTTTCGCGACATGCCGACATTTGGCTCCGGGACCTTTGGCGAGGGGCGGGTGGTGCGGCGCGAGGATGTTGGCCAGCCGCTCGATGAGAGCCTGCCACAGGTGAATCTGCGCGGCGGCGTGAGCTACCGCAGCATGTTGCCCATCCCCGACGGCGTGCGGACGATTTATGGCCTGCAAGCGCGCGAGCTTGACCACAATTCACTTGGGACAGTGCGCATCGCGCCGGAATATCCGGTGGCCGACATGCGCATCCTCTGGGATGAGAAAAGAAACATCGAGGCCGATCCGTGGGCTCCGGACATGGCGGTCCCGGTGGTTGAGCGCGATGTGCTTGCCGATGTGGTTGCGGAGCTCGGGTTGGACACGGGCAGCACGGCGGAAAAAGTGGCCAAGCTGCGCGTTTGGTTCGTGAGTGAGTTCACCTACTCGCGATATCTGGGAATCAACCAGCCAAAGGAGTCGGTCACTGGCCCCACCGCCCTCAACCGCTTCCTCACCGAGCACCGCAAGGGGCATTGTGAGTATTTCGCCACGGCCACTACGCTGCTGATGCGCCAGACGGGTGTGCCAAGCCGTTATGCAGTAGGTTTTTCCATCGTGGAGGAAGACCGCAAGCGCAAGGAGTGGGTGGCGCGCGGGACTCATGCCCATGCCTGGGCACGCGTCTGGTTTTCCGAGGAAGGCCGCTGGAAGGATGTCGATCTCACGCCGCCGCAATGGGGTCGCGTCGACCAGCCGGCACGGCGGCCACAGCAGGCGCTGCTTGATGGCTGGCAGCGCCTGCGGGAAGACCTTCTGATTTGGCGCAGCCAGCCAAGCAATCTTTCCCGGATCACCGCAGGAGTTGCCGCCGTGGGCGTGTTGCTCACCGGATGGATGGTTCGCCGCCTCGCAGCGTCCCGCCAACTGACACGCAAAAACACCCTATCAGGAAAAAAATCCCCGTCTGCCAACTCGCCGCTCCTCGACCTTGAGCCGCTCGCCGCCAAATTGCTGGGTCCGCGCCCTGAAAGCCAACCGCTTGCGCCATGGCTTGGCGGCCTCCCACAATCCCTGCCCGGCCTGCACCCGCCGCTCGACGAAGCCCTCGCCCTGCATCGCCGCGCCCGCTTTGACCCGCTTGGCCTCAAGGCCGCGGAGTCCCTCCGCCTCATCGCCCTCGCCGCCGAACTGCGGGAAATCCTCAAGCGCCCGCCGAGGAAGCCGGCTTGAGTTCCGCACGGCAAGCGGCTGGATAGGTGCTTAGTGGAAGGTCAGGCTTCGCGCGGGGCAGGGGAGCTGTCACTTGATGGCCCGCCCAACTTGCTCAAAAAACTCCGGTGTCAGCGGAATACCAAAGCGGAGACGCCCGCGGCCATGGCGATGGCTTGGAGATTCACGTGTGCTTCGGCCATGAGAGTGAGGGGATTATGAGGATCGCGGATCGCGGAAGATGCGTCCGCACCGCGCTTGCTCCATTCAATCCGCAATCTTCAGTCCTAACCGGCGAACGGGTTGGCGATCTGAAGGTCGCCGATACGACGCCCCGCCTGCATGTCTTCCGAATACAGGATCGAGGCCCCGGATTCCAGCGCGGCGGCGACAATGAGGCTGTCATAGAAGCGGAATTGCGTTTGCCGGTGAATCTGCAGGGCCATTTGATAGAGGCTGGCGGATGACATCACCTTGCATTGGGGCAGCAGAATGACGTCGAGGTACTCATTTAAAAATTCCGGTGTCAGCGGGATCGCAAAGCGGTGGAGGGCCACCGAACAGAACTCTTGGACCACCTGCCAACTGATCACCCACGAGTCGTCCCGCCGGAGCAGATCCAGCGATCGTTGACGCTTGTCCGCCGAAGACCGGTCAAACGCGTAGACGATCACATTCGTATCGAGGAAGAACTCAGCGCTCATTCAGCTCATCGCGGGTAAAAGGGCCCGCGGAATCGAATTCCGCCATGCGGGAGAGCACTTCTGCAACCCTGCCGCGCCGCTCGTCGCGCCGCGCGATCTCCTCAATCCATTGACGAAACAACGCATTGAGAGTCGTTTTGCGGGCCCGCGCCTCCTCGCGTGCGAGCTCAATGAGACGCCCGTCCGCGCTCAAGGTGATGTTTTTCATTACACAAGAATAGTGTGCACTGGTCCCGTGGTCAAGGCCACGGCCCCGAGCTTTGCTGCTCCGCCGCATCATCGCTTGAACTCGGCTGCCTGAAACCCTTCACTGGCTTGGTGCCAAGGCTGCTAGAACTGTTGCAACCGTCGTTCCTCAGCGGCTTCACGCTGCCGGACTTCCTCCGGTTGCTTCGGGCGAATGCTGCCGAGGTGGATGCGCGCTATTTACCGCGTGCTCTTGTCGCTTTGCTTGGGAGCGCCGTCACCTCGGCGATCAAGCTCATCGAAGACCATGCGGCACTTGGCCCAGCCGACGAAGCCGCGTGGCAACGGCCGCTTTTCATCCTCGGCATGCCTCGTAGCGGCACCACCCATCTTTTTCGCCTCCTCGCCAAGGACCCGCAATTCTGCTTCCCGACCCGCCTCGACGCCTACAACCCGCATACCTTCCTCACCCTGCGGAAACTCGGTGCTTCCGCCTTGCTGGGGCGCGTTCCGGCCAAGGCGCGCCGAAACGACCAAGTCCGCACTGGCTGGCTCTCGCCTGAGGAAGACAATTTTGTCCAGACCATCTTGGCCGGCAGCGGGCCGTGCAGGCGGTATATTTTCCCAAGGCGGTTGCGATCCTCGGCGGTTCCCGGTTCGGCGCGTTCTCCGGAAGAGACCGCTGACTTCCTCGTCAGCCTTCAGGCATTCACCCGCAAGCTTGTTTTTTTCCACCACAAGCCTCTCCTGATCAAATCCCCGACCCACCTCCTCTGCCTCGATGAGATCGTCTCACTTTTCCCCAACGCGCGCTTTGTAACCATCCTGCGCGACCCGCTCGCCCAGTACTCCTCGCTCTTTGCCAGCAACAACCTCGCAACACGAGACTGGGCTGCCCTTCAGGCTCCCGCCCCGATGCCGGCCACTGACTGTATTGCTCGCATCTCGGCCTACGCCACCTCGTATCACCGCCACCGCCACCTGATCCCGGCGCGCAACCTTGTCGAAATCGACTACCGCGATCTCGTCGCCGATCCCCACGCCGCCTTGCTCTCCATCTACCAGTCCCTCTCGCTCACCGCACCCACCAACCTTGCCGAGATCACCCGTCCCTCCCGCCCTTACCAGCCCAACCAACACCCCCCTCTCGACGAGTCCCTCAAGGAGCAAATCCTCCTCGCCTCACAACCCCTCCACGATGCCGCGCATTCCGGGGGGGAAAGCGGATCGCGCTAAAGAGATTGCGGGTTGGGGATTGCGGATTGGGGATCCTTGAATCCGCAATCCGAAATCCGCAATTCCCCTAGTATTCTCGGTCGAGAAGCTTTGCGGCGATGGCGCGCAGGTGGTTGCCAGCCGAGCCAAAGGGAGCGATGGCGGCCATGGCGATGTTCGTGAGGCGGTGGGCTTCTGCGCGGGCCTCGTCGAGGCCGAGGATGGCCGGATAGGTCGATTTGCCGGAATTTTCGTCCTTGCCCGCGGTTTTGCCGAGCATGGCGGTGCTCTGGGTCACATCGAGAATGTCGTCGATGGCTTGAAAGGCGAGGCCAAGATGATAACCGAAACGGGTCAGCGCAGCGAGTTGGTCCGCATCCGCGTTGGCCGTCATGGCGCCGAGGCGCACCGAGCAGGTCAGCAGAGCGGCGGTTTTGGCCTCGTGGATTTTCACCAGTTGGGCGTGGGTGAGGGATTGTTCCTCGCCCTCAAGGTCAAGGATTTGGCCGCCGATGAGCATTCGGCTGCCGCCGGTCCGGGCCAGCTCCCGCAGGTAGTCGCGGGTTCCAAACCGCTCACAGTCTGGAGTTTCCGCTAGGATGGCGAATGCTTCCGTGAGCAGTGCGTCGCCGCACAACACCGCCACACCTTCGCCAAACACCTTGTGGCTGGTTGGCCGGCCGCGGCGCAGGTCATCGTCGTCCATGCACGGCAGGTCGTCGTGGACCAGCGAGTAAGTGTGCATGACTTCCACCGCGGAAGCCGGGGCCAGCGCGGCGCTGGGATCTCCGCCGCATGCTTCCGCCGCCGCCAGGCAGAGGATCGGGCGGAGCCGCTTGCCGCCGGCAAACACGCTGTAGCGCATCGCCTCGTGGATGGTCGCCGGAGCCTCCGTGGCCGCAGGCAGGAAATGCTCCAGGGCCGCGTCCACCTCATGGCGGCGGGCGTCGAGATAGGCTTTCAGGTCGTCCACGTGGTTTACAAGAGTTCGGCGATCTGCACCGCGTTGAGGGCAGCGCCCTTCCGCACCTGGTCGCCAACAACCCAAAGCGCCAGCGAGTTGTCGATCACCGCGTCGAGCCGGATGCGGCCCACCAGGCAATCGTCCTTGCCGGTGGTGTCCAGCGGCATTGGATAAGTCGCAGTTTCCGGAACATCAATGAGCTGCACGCCAGCGTAGCCGGCGTACGCGGCCCGTGCCGCCGCCACGCTCACCGGCCGATCGAACGTTGCCGTCAGCGACACCGAGTGCGAGCGGTAAACTGGCACCCGCACGCATGTGCAGGTGACGCGTAAGTCGGGTAGCCCGAGGATCTTGCGCCCCTCGTTGAGCATCTTCAATTCCTCCTTCGTGTAGCCGCTTTCCGTGAAGCTGTCGACCTGCGGAATAACGTTGAAGGCAATCTGGTGCGGGTAAACCCGCGATTCGACCGCCTCGCCTTTCACAATCGCCTGCACCTGGCTCTCGAGCTCAACAATTCCCTGCGCACCGCTGCCCGAGACCGCCTGGTAGCTCGAGGCAATCACGGACTTGAGGCCAAACGCCTGGTGCAGCGGCCACAGCGCCATCATCGTGATGATCGTCGTGCAGTTTGGGTTGGCAATGATCCCGCGCGGGCGCTGCGCCGCGGCCTCCGGATTGATCTCCGGAACCACCAAGGGCACTCCCTCGTCCATCCGAAACGCCGACGAATTGTCAATCACCACCGCCCCGGCCGCCGCCGCGCTTGGCCCGTATTCCAGCGAAATCCCGCCACCGGCGCTAAACAAGGCAATCTCCACCCCGGCAAAACACTCATGCGTAAGCTCCTGAACCTCAACCGGCTCACCCCTGAACTCCAGCCTCTTCCCGGCCGATCGCGCCGAGGCCAACAAGGTCAGCCGGCTCACCGGAAAATCCCGCTCTTCCAGACAGCGCAGCATCTCAATGCCCACCGCTCCGGTCGCTCCCACAATCGCTACATGCTTGGCTTCTCTCATGATTCTTTCTCGCTTTCCTTTTCCCCGGATCCCCCAGGGCGGGCCGCCCATCTTAGCGTCCCGCCGCACGGATGCAATCCCCGCGAAATCCCCCCCGAAAAGGGGGCGGGCGGGCCGGGCGGGAGAGGGCGGGGGGAGGGCGGGGGGAGGGGCTAACAACAAACTGCTAGGCCGGGTACAGCACTAACACCCTTATCTAGCAAAGGAAAACACGCGTGAATATCGCGCGATATTCTCTCTTGCATGGAGGATTGAGTTGGTTAGAGTCCGCAGCGAGTCCCTTAGCTGGTCACTCGTTGAACAAAAAACAACACCCTAACACTACACCAACATGAAATTGATCAAAATCATCGCCCTGGCCCTGGCCGCCGCCGGTACCCTCGTTGCCACCTCGTGCCAGCAGCAGCAGCGCACCGCTGCTCCAACCACTGGCGGCAGCAGCTACGTGACGCCACAGAAGTAAGTTTGAGGGAAAGTTCCCACCCCGTCGCGAGACTGGGTGGGTAACCGAACCTTGACCGGGACGGGCTGCCAAGGCGGCCCGTCCCGCCTACTCCCCAAAAGGAGTATTTTCCCCTGCTTAACCATTAAACCTATGAAGATCGTCCTCTCCCTTTGCCTTCTAACCGCAAGCGGCATGGCCCTTTCGCTGTCTTCGTGCTGCTGCACCAGCGACGCCGCCGCGCCGGCTCTTGGCCCGATGCCCCATTTCCGCCCGCTGCCACCCGCGCAGCAAGTGGTTGAAGTCCAGGTGATCCCGGCGAAATAGGTTTACCCTTCGGAGCGCCCCTCCGAGGAGTTTTGTCCACAGGCCGCACCCGGTTTTTCGGGAGCGGTCTTTTTTGCGCCGCCGGACCGGGCACCGGGCACCGGGCGCGGGCGCGGGCGCGGGCGCGGGCGCGGGAAGGGTTTTCGGAAATGCCGAGCGCGTGGCGCCTCGCCAATGACCCGCACATCGCGCTTTGACTTTCCCGGAAATTTCCCGCAGGTTGCGCGCCCGCCCGGGGGCAACACCCCGCGGGCGGGCTGTAACATTCTTCTGCACCATGGGAAAAAGCCTCTACGAGAAAGTCTGGGACGCTCACGCTGTGGGCAAGCTGGCCGACGGCCGCACGCAGTTGTTAATCGGCACCCACCTCATTCATGAGGTGACCTCGCCGCAGGCCTTCGGGATGCTGCGCGACCTTGGGCTGAAGGTGAAGTTTCCGCAGCGGACCTTTGCCACCGTTGACCACATTGTGCCGACCGACAACCAGAGCATGCCGCTGGCCGACCCGCTCGCCAATGAGATGCTCCTGGAGTTGCGGCGCAACGTCGACGAGTTCGGCGTGACCTACTTTGACCTCGCCTCGGGCAAGCAGGGGATCGTCCACGTGGTCGGCCCCGAGCAGGGCATCACCCAGCCGGGCACCACCATCGCCTGCGGCGACTCCCACACAGCCACCCACGGCGCATTCGGAGCCATCGCTTTTGGCATCGGCACCACCCAGGTGCGCGACGTGCTGGCCACCCAGACGATGGCCATGGAGCAACTCCAGGTGCGGCGGATCAACGTCGAGGGCAACCTGCGCCCGGGCGTGTACGCCAAGGATGTGATCCTGCACATCATCCGTCTGTTGGGCGCGAAGGGCGGCATCGGTTATGTTTATGAATATGGCGGCGGCCTGTTTGACCGGATGAGCATGGAGGAGCGCATGACGGTGTGCAACATGTCCATCGAGGGCGGCGCGCGCTGCGGTTATGTGAATCCCGACGCAACCACTTTCGCCTATCTGCACGGCCGGCCATATGTCGACATGGGCGACTGGGAAGGCACCGTAAAGCGCTGGGCGTCATTTGCCTCCGACGCGGATGCGGCCTACGCCGACATTATCAACATCGCTGCTGAAGAGGTTGAGCCAAGTGTCACCTGGGGAGTTTCCCCGGACCAGGGAGTGGGGATCTCCGAGTGCATTCCGGACCCCGCCTCGGCGCAGACCGACGAGGAGCGCGTATCTATCAGTGAGGCGTTAGAATATATGCAGCTCCCCGCCGGCACCCCGGTGAAAGGAATTCCTATCAACGTCGCCTTCATCGGCTCCTGCACCAACGGCCGGCTCTCCGACTTCCGAGAGGTGGCCCGCTTCCTGCCCGGCCACAAGGTGGCGGCCGGCGTCAAGGCCATCGCCGTGCCCGGCTCGCAGATCGTCGCCAAGCTCTGCGAGCTTGAGGGCATCGACAAGGTCTTCCGTGCCGCGGGCTTCGAGTGGCGCGAGGCGGGCTGCTCAATGTGTCTGGCCATGAACCCCGACAAACTCATCGGCGACCAGATCTGCGCCAGCTCGTCGAACCGCAACTTCAAGGGCCGGCAAGGCAGCCCGACGGGCCGCACCGTCTTGATGAGCCCGCTGATGGTGGCCGCCGCGGCCATCACCGGCACGGTGGCTGACGCGCGCGAGGTTTTCGACCTCAAGGCGCAGGTGGGCGCCGGAGCTTGCTAGATGTTGATAGTTTTTAATAGATCCCCGACAACCCACGACCATGGCGATAGAACCCGTTCTCAGAGTATCCGGAACCGCCGTGCAGGTGCCCGGAGCCGACATCGACACCGACCGGATCATCCCGGCGCGCTTCATGAAGTGCGTGACCTTTGACGGTCTTGGCGAATATGCCTTTTACGACGTCCGCTTTGACCAAGACGGCAAACCGCGCAAGCACCCGCTCAACGACCCGCGCTTCGCCGGCGCGGCCATCCTGCTCTCCGGACCCAACTTTGGCTGCGGGTCCTCGCGCGAGCACGCTCCCCAGTCGCTGGCCAAGTTCGGCTTCCGCGCCGTCATCGCCGAGAGCTTCGCGGAAATCTTCCTCGGCAACGCCACCACCCTGGGCATGCCCTGCGTGACGGCCAGCAAGGCCGACCTCGAAACCCTGCGCCAGGCCATCGAGGCGGATCCCACCCTGGTCCTCACCATCGACCTCCCATCCATGCTCGCCTCCTACGGCGCGGCAGGCAGCTTCCCGGTCCAGCAGCCAGCCTCGCTGCGCGAGGCCCTCGTCTCGGGCCGCTGGGATCCGATCGCCGAACTGTTGGAAAACGAGGCGCTCATCGACCAACGCGCCCTCGCGCTCTCCTATGTCTAACCGGCAGGCGGCTAGCCGCGGCCGATTATGAAGCGTTAGATTTGACGCCCGCCGCGGGACCCTCTACGGCTGGGGTGCATGAGGCTCCATTCCGTTAACCTGCTGTTAGTTCTGCTCACCCTCGGCGGCTCCGGCCTGGCCGCCGCCCAGGTTGACGTGCAGGTCCGCCTGGAAAAGCGAGTGCTGCTTGGCGGTGAGCCGGTCCAGGCGGTGGTTACCATCACTAACCGCGCCGGCCGGGACCTGACATTCTCGGGCAGCGAGACCCTCAGCTGGCTTGATTTTGTCGTCAAGGACAGCCGTGACCAGCCGGTGGCGATGCTTGGGCGGCCGGTGTTTCCGGCCGTTTCGATTGGCGCGGGCCAGTCGGTTGCGCGGCGGATGGAGATTTCGCGGCTCTTCCGACTCAGCGAGCTGGGCAACTACGCGGTGACCGCGGTGGTGCGCGAGCCGGGCGACCCGCGGGACGCCTATTTGTCCAACCGGGAAACCTTCAACGTGACGACCGGGCGGCTTCTGTGGTCGCAGAAGGTGGGCACGGGCAAGGGCAACGAGCAGCGGGAGTTCCGGCTCATCAACTTCAACGCCGGGCAGCGCTCCGAGCTTTATGTCCAGATTGCCGACGCGCGCCTCAACCAGGCGCTTTCGACCTTCACCCTTGGTGAGGTGCTGACATTCCGCCAGCCGATGACGGCCATCGATGGCCAGCGCCAGATGCACGTCATGCACTTGGTCACCCCGACCCTTTGGATCCACACCTGCATCAGCCCCGAGGGCGTGGTGGTGACGCGCGAGATGTTCCTGCGCGGCGGCAGCGACCCGCAGCTCTTCACCCTCGCTGATGGATCCGTCCAGGTTCAGGGGGGGATCCTCCACGACCCGGCAGCCCAGGAACAGGCCGACGGGCGCATCCGCAACCTCTCAGAGCGCCCGGGGAATTGATAGGTTTCTCCAACCGTTGGAGATTTGCGGCTTTACACCGGAGTAATTTTAATTAGACCATCCGGATATTTTAAAAATCTTAACCTTCATGCGACCTATGAGACCCATCCTTTTCCTGCGTGTCCTGATCGGCAGTTTGTTGATTTTGGGGTTTCTGAGTGGGGCGGCCTCCGCGGCGTACTTCAAGACGGTCATCATTGATCCTGGCCATGGCGGTCACGACATGGGTGGGCGCTCGGGTCAAGTGTATGAGAAGCACCTAGCGCTGGACACCTCGGCGCGGCTGGAAATTTTTCTAAAAAGCAAGGGGATCCGCACGGTCATGACGCGCCGCAGCGACACGTTCATTTCGCTGCCCGGGCGGGTGGCCATGGCCAACAAGTACGACCAGGCGATTTTTGTGAGCGTGCACTACAATTTCACCACCAAGAAGGATGTTAGCGGGTTGGAGACGTTTTACAACACGCCCAAGAGCCGGCAGCTGGCGGCCTTTGTCAATGAAAGCATGAACGCGCGTGTGCGCGCCATCAACCGCGGGGTAAAGTTCGCCCGGTTTTACGTCATCCGCAACACCAAGTGCCCGGCGATTCTGGTCGAGTGTGGTTTTGTTAGCAACCATACCGAGCGCGAGCGCATGAAGCAGTCGTGGTTTCGCCAGGCGCTCGCCGAGGGGATCGGCAACGGCATCCTGCGCTACCGGCGCGAAGGCTGAGGGCCGGGGATGGGCATTTTTTTTTGCAAAGCCCGGGCCATGGAGTGGACCGGGCTTTTTTGTTTGTTCGGGCGGTTGGGTGATTAGATTAGGGGCATGGGAGCGGTGACATGCGAGGAGATGCGGGCGGTTGAGGCGGCGGCCTTGCGCGGCGGGGTGGTGGCCGAGGAGCTGATGGAAAAGGTGGGGGCACGGATGGCCGCGGCGCTGCAGCGGCGGTTTCCGCGTGCGGGGATGGCGGTGGGATTCATCGGCAAGGGCAACAATGGCGGCGATGCTCTGGTCGTGCTGCGCCACTTGGCTGCCGCGGGCTGGCAGGTCGGGGTGCGCTGCGCGGTGAGTGAGCTTGAACTCGGGGTGTTGCCGCGGCGGATGCTTCGCCGGCTTGGGCGGGATGTCTGCTGGGGGCGCGTTGGGGAGAATGCAGGTCGGCCGCTGGTGTTGTTGGACGGCTTGCTGGGCATCGGAGGGACCGGCGGATTGCGCGAACCGCTTGCCGCGCTCGGCGCTGAAATCAACCGCCTGCGGGCATTGCGCGGTGCCTACACCGTGGCCATGGACCTCCCCTCGGGCGTCGACGCGGACTCCGGCGAGTGTTTCACCGGTGCGGTGCGGGCGGATCTAACGCTCACTGTTGGCTTCGTTAAGGCCGGGTTGCTCGCTGCCCGGGCGGTGTCGCACGTCGGCCGGTTGGAGCTTATTGAGCTTGAGGAGTTCGGCGCCCCGGCGGGAGCCGGGGAGTTGGAGCTGATTTGTCCGCAGGCGCTGCCGGGGCTGCTAGGTCCGCGGGCGTTTGATTTTCACAAGGGGATGGCGGGGCGCCTGGGGATTCTAGCAGGCTCGCCGGGGATGGAGGGAGCCGCTGCTCTTGCGGCTAGCGGGGGCGTGCGCGGGGGCGCCGGGCTCGTCACCTTGTTCTTTGGCGGCGGCTGCGAGGCCTTGTTAGCGCGGGGACTGCCTCCCGAGGTGATGGTGCGCGCGACGCGTGACCCGCAGGCGGTTCTGGATCTCAAGCCCGATGCGCTGGCGCTGGGGCCAGGGCTGGTCAGCGACGGGGTCCAGGCGGAGGAGTTGTTTGAGCTGCTAGAGCGCGCGCGGGTGCCCCGGGTGTTGGACGCGGAGGCGCTCAACGCCATCGGCCGCCACGGGCGCCACGACCTGCTGTGCGAGAACACGGTCATCACTCCGCACCCTGGCGAGATGCAGCGGCTCTTTCCTGCCGCGGCGAACCTTGGGCGCGAGGAGGCACTGCGCGCGTTCATGTGGGACCATCCCTGCGTGCTGCTCCTCAAGGGCGCGCGCACTTTGGTCGGGCAGCGCGGCGGGGGAATCTGGCACAATGGGACGGGTACCCCAGGCATGGCGTGCGGCGGACAGGGCGACCTTCTAACCGGGGTGGTCGGCGCTCTGCTAGCCCAGGGGCTTCGCGGGATTGACGCGGCGTGCCTCGGTGCCTGGTTGTGTGGCCGCGCCTCGGAGCGGGCCGAGGAACTCGGCGGGGAAAGCCAGGAAACCCTCACCCCCAGCACTACGGCGGCTTGGCTTGGCACCGCGTTCGCCGAGTGGCGCCAGGGTGGTTAGGACAAGCCAGCCTCTAGCGACCCTCGCGCTCGAAGGGCTCGGCAAAGACCATCTGGCCCGCGGCGGTCTTCAGGGTGCTGATGACGATGACGTCCTGAGTGGTGCCCACGCGGTTAATGGCGTTGTTGACCACAATCATGGTGCCGTCCTCCAAATAGCCGACTGCCTGATGGTCGTCCTTGCCGGGGCGCACCAAGGCTAGGCGGATCTTTTCGCCGACCGCCACGCGCGGGCGCAGCGAATCGCTAAGCTCTTGAATGGAGAGCACCTTGATGTTCTGCAGGCGGGCCACTTTGCCAAGGCTGTCATCACTCGTCATCAGCCGCGCGCCCATGAGCTTGGCGGTTTGCACCAGCCGCGCCTGGATCGTTTCATCCTCCGCCACATTGCGCGAGTCATGGATCGTCACATTGAGGTCCCGGTCCGCCTGCATCTCATCCAGGCAATCAAGCGCGCGTTGGCCGCGCTGCTGGCTTGCGCTGTTAGGTGAGTTGGCCAGCACCTGGATTTCCTCCAGGACAAAGCTTGGGACAATCAGCCCGCCATTGAGGAAGCCCGAATGGCAGAGCCGGGGAATGTGGCCGTCCATGATGGACTCCGCATCCAACACCACCGGCTGGCCACCGGTGGAGTGGTCGCGGAAGCGCACGTAAGGGATAATGAAGGCAAAGTCATCCTGGCTGCTGCGCAAGGCAAGCACCGCTCCAATGAAGCCCAAGCTGGCAAACAGCGTCACGTCAAGCGCCAGCTTCAGCGGCTCGGCCGCATCCGGCTGCAACATGATGCTCAAGATGTTGGATAGCCCAACCCGCGTCACCAGCCACGCACACAGCAGCCCGACAAGCAGGCCGAAGGTCGCCGTGGAAAACCCCCGCAGGCTGAATCCCTTGACCAGGGTCTCCACCAGAATGAAAAACCCTCCCACCACCAGCCCGCCAACAATCCCCACCCACAGCGGCACCATTCCTAACAACGAGTCGCTGCGCGTGCTCAGGACGATGGCGATGCCCGCCAGCTCACACACTACCAGATAGATGAGTCGGGCTACGTTGACCGAGGGGGGCGTTTGCATCGGAATGAGGGGGGAGCCTCCAAGGACGAAGCCTTGGCGGCGGAAGCGGGGAACGGGGGACGGGAGGCAGGGGCTGCGGAAGCGGACTACTCGCTGCTATCGGCGGTGGCCTTGATGTCCTGCAAAGCGGCGATGAAGTCGCCGAGGATTTCTGCGGGAACCATGATGGTATCGCGGTTGCCGGCGACGTCCTCGGTGATCTTGACGACCTTGCCGCGTTGGTTCTCCTTGAGGTCGAGGAAAAAAACTTTGCGGTCGGCAATGATTTTTTCGGTATGTAACAGGTCGTTTTCCACGCTGATTTTTTCGCGAAGTTTGGGGAGGTTTGATGAAGCCCTAGGGGAAGTCAAAGTAAAACGCCGGGTCCGTGGTGGTGTTAGGCTGGTGGATCAATCCAAGCCGACGGCGCGGCGGACGCGGGCGAGGACAATTGAGGCGGCGTTGCGGGCGCGCACGGCGCCGTGGGCCAGAACGTCGTTGACGTAGCCTGGATCGCGCAGGAGTTCCTCGCGGCGGGCGCGCATGGGGGCGAAGAATTCCCAGTAGGCGTCCCAGAGGCGGTTTTTGAACTCGCCGTAGCCGCAGCCGCCGGCTTGGTAGTCATGCGCGATTCGTTGTTGTTCAGATGGATTTGCGAACAGCTTGTGCAGCGCGATGAGGGTGGACCCTTCAATTGGCTTGGGTTCCTCGACCGGGGTTGAGTCCGTGACGATGCGCATGATGAGCTTTCGCAGCGCCTTTTCTTCGCCGAAGATCGGCAGGGTATTGCCGTAGCTCTTGCTCATTTTCTGGCCGTCAAGGCCCGGGACGATGGCGGTTTCCTCGCGGATCATCGGCTCGGGGACCATGACGGTGCCATCGCCAAAAGCCTCGTTGAGTTTCACCGCAAGATCGCGGGCCACCTCAAGGTGCTGCTTCTGGTCCTTGCCCACCGGCACCACCGCCGTGTCGTAGAGAAGGATGTCCGCCGCCATCAACACCGGATAGGCAAACAAGGCATGGTTCGCCGCAATGCCCCGCGCGGTCTTGTCCTTGTAGGAATGGCAGCGGTCTAACAACCCCATCGGGCACACGGTGGAGAGGATCCACGCCAGCTCGTTGACTTCCGGGACGTCATGTTGGCGGAAGAAAACCGCCTTGGCGGGGTCCAGCCCGCAGGCGAGGAAGTCGACGGCCAGCTCATGGATGTTAGCGCGGAGTTCGGCGGGCTTGGTCACGCTGGTCATCGCGTGGTAGCTGGCGATGAAGTAGAATGCGTCGCCTTTTTCCTGCAGCCGCACGGCCGGCTCCATGGCCCCAAAGTAGTTGCCAACGTGGAGCTTGCCGCTGGGTTGGAGACCGGTGAGGATGCGCATGGGGCGCAGGATGAAAGCCCCTCGCCCGATGTCAAGGCGGCGCCGCGGCCACGGGGTGATAGGAGGGACGGTGCCCTAACTGCGGTGTTGCCCCTAACAAGAAAACCGGCGAGGCTGCTAGAACCTTGAACACCCGGATGAACGCCAAGACCCTCGCCTGTGTTGTTTTGCTTGTCCTGCCCACCGCGCGGGCGGTGGCCGATCCGTTGGGGACGGGGGACCGCGAGGCGTTGTTAGAGAAGTTGGAGAAGCTGCGCAAGGTGGTGGAGAGCGAGCAGCGGGGTCGTTTTGGTGTGGCGCGCACGGCGTTTCGGGCGGCCATGGTGAGCGATGAGGCGGCGCTGGACTTGTATCTGAATTGTATTGAGAAGGTGCAGTACACCGACGCGCAGAAGAAACCGCAGGAGTTTCGAGACTGGAAGCGCGCGGAGAAGGATAAGCTGGCGGACCCAGGGCTGGCGTTGGCGCTGCGCCACCAGTTGCGCTGGCTGGTGCTGACCTTGGATGCGTCCGAGGCGGGATCGGACCGGACAGCGGTGAGTGCCCCGGCGCGCAAGGCGGTGGATGCGGTGTTTATGGATGCGGCTCGTTTCCACGGCCAGCAGGCGCTGCTGCGCGCCAGCGTGCTCGATTGTGTTTTTGCCAAGTGCTACGCGGTGAGAGACTTGGAATTGAAGGACTGGCCGCTGAGCCCGATCAACCTCGGGGAAGTATATAATACATTGATCCTCCCTCCCTTGCGCCAGCCTGGGAAGACTACGGAATTGCGCAACGCATGGATGAGCTGGATCGCTCAGAGCGCGTTGGCGGCGGAGCATTGGAGCGCCGCGAAAAAGCCTGAGAATGTGGGGGAGGCGCGTTTGCCCCTTGAGCGGTTCCGCGCGGATGATTATCCGGAAATGCTCTGGGCCATGGAAGAGGATCTTTTTAAAGCCGGCGACCAGCAGGCAGCCGCCTTAGCGATGATCACGCAGATGGAGCACTATGCGAAGCACCGGCGAGCAAGCGATTGGGCGCGGCGCTTTGAGGCGCTGCTGCGCGGCGGCGGCGAGCCAGCGGCACCAGCCCCAGCGCCGGCCAAGAACTAGCTTGGATGGGCAAGGCGCTCGGCGATTTCCATTGCCGGGTAGGTCCAGATTTCCTCGAGTGTTGGGTGGTAATGCGGGACGGCGGCGTACTCCGCGGCGGTCATGCGGGCGGCCAGAGCGACGACGATGAGGTGGATGAGGCCGACGCCGCGCAGGCCAACAACCGCGCCGCCAAGCAATCTGCCGGTTGCCCGGTCGGCCACCAGGCGGACAAACCCTTCGTGAGCGCCGTGGACTTGGGCTTTACCGTGCTCCGCGTAAGGATAGCTGGCGACAATCGGGTCAAAACCGCTGAGGCGGGCTTCCTCCTCGGTCATCCCGGCCTGGCCGATCTCGGGCTGGGTGAAGATGCAGGTGAAGATCAGTTCCGGCCGGTAGCTCGCTGGCGCGGGGGAATCAAGCATGCCGAGGCAGCGAGCGGCATTGGTGGCGGCGGTTTCTCCCTGCATCGCGGCGAGGTGGACCACTGGCCGCGGACTTGACGCATCCCCGGCAACAAAAATGTGGGGAATGGCCGTGGCGGTGGTGGCATCCGCGGCCAGGCGACCACCATCCATGGTCAACCCGGCGGCAGGCAGGTTGAGCGATTCAAGGCTGGGCGCGCGGCCGGTGGCAATGAGGAGTTTTTCCGCCTCGCTCGAGAAGGACTGGCCGTC
>Ga0136639_10000120_pt1 | contig 22491 bp, 25 predicted proteins | sample AntDrymUQ8592106_2_FD_113739 | JGI IMG/M metagenome (GOLD analysis project Ga0136639, IMG submission 113739) | Polar desert sand microbial communities from Dry Valleys, Antarctica - metaG UQ859 (21.06) | ecosystem: Environmental > Terrestrial > Soil > Desert | place: Antarctica: Dry Valley...
ACGACGTCGGCGTCGACGGCGTGGATGCGGCGGTCCTGCAGGTCCTCCAGTGCCGCGGACGGCACCCTGATGAACTCCGGTCCCAGCCACGTGCTCGTCGAGCCGGTCGCAGAGCCGCAGTCGCAGACCACGATCCAGCTGGTCACCTCACCAGCCGGGCGGCTCGGGTAGCGCCAGGTCCCGTCGGGCCCCTGCACCTCAGAACCGACAGCGATGTGGTCGCGGGGAATCCCGCCGCCGCTGACGCCGTACCCCCGCTGGCCGTCCTGGAAGACCGGGGCAAGCCAGCCCTCGTGCAGCCCGTCGTCGCTCACCATGCCCATGCCGCTACTATGCCAGGAGGTCCTGGCGCTAGACCGGTGTTCGTCAGGATTACCTGACATAAGACTCATTATCGGCTACTGTGGACAGCAAGGGGCCCGGTAGGCGTACCTACCGGACCCCTCACACCCTGGTCTCCCAACCGAGGTACCCGAGCTCTGGGCCATACCTGGGCCCGAAGCCGGGTTGTTCCCTGCGCCTTGGGCCGTACCTGGGCCCGAGGCCGGGAAGTCCTTAACCGCTCGCGGCCGCTGGAGTGCGCCGAGAACGGTTGCTGGTGACGGACTGGCTGTCGCGGGTCATGTGAACGCAGAGGACTCCGTCCTCCACCTCCGGGACCCAGCGTCGCGACTCGTCCGTGTTGATGTCGTAGTAGCGCGTGAACATCGTTCCGGCGACCAGCAGAGGTCCCTTGTCGCCGCTGCCCTGACTGCGAACTGGGTAGGCATTGGGGTTGGACGAGTCCGTCGGCCGTAGCCCGATGACCTGGCGCTCGGCGTCCCACAGGAGTTCGACGAACTCAGGCTCGCCGATCAGTCGATGCGACGCTCGGTTCATCGACATGATGCCCCGTCGCTGAACGGTCACGGTGGGCACCTTTGAGACGGGCGCACTCGACTTCTGGAAGACCTCGAACCCCACGTCGCACCTCCTGCTCTGGCTCCCGGAACGTCATGGCCGCGGACCGGGGTTGATGGAGAAGATACCAGAGGCGATAGGCGGTGCGTTGGACTCGCCGTTGACCGGACCACGAGCGCATGACCTCGACCCCTTCAGTTCGGTCCGCATCGCGCGGGTCGCCGCCTTGAGCGTCGGCAATTTCGCGCCCGCGCAGGCCAACGTCGGCCTTTGCTGCACAGTTCGCGCGCGTGAGATCCATGCGGCGTTGCCCGTACGAACGTCTACGACGACCGCGTGCGTTGGCGGCGCTTAGCGCGCGCAGGACAACGTCCGACCCTTTGCGGAAGTTCACGCGCGCGAGTGCGTCCATGGGGTGTGCGCTCCGTGCGGTCGTTCACGACGACCGCGTACGTTGGCGGCGCGTAGCGCGCGCAGGACAACGTCCGACCCTTACAACAGTTCACGCGTGGGCGCGCGCACAACGTGCGGAAGTACGCCGTGCAAGCCGATCTAGCGTCCAGGCACACCCACTGGGCGAGTTACGGCGCGCCCTCTCAATGGGGTGCGCCGTGCCCCTCCCGTTCTACGTGTAGCAACAGCTGCTCATCTGAAGAGCCCTAGTGGAGCTGCCACCGCCGGCAGTGGTGCTGCGCGCGGTTGATGGCCTCGGTCGCTGCCGCAGCCTTTGAAGGGTCCATCGGGTGCGAGGAGGGCGGGCATGTGGTGGTCGGCGTGGTCGCGCCACCAGATGCTCATGCCGGTGGCGGGGTCCAGGCGTAGGTGCTCCCAGGCGCGCCAGAGGGATTCGAGCCGGTTGATCGCTTCGGCGTGACGCCACCACTCGGCGCACCACACCCGGTGGCTGCCCTCCAGAGAGCGGCGGTAGGTCGGGGCCAGGAACTCACGCACGAAGGCCTCGACGTCGGGGAAGTACGGCTCCAACGCCTCTTCGGCTGTGTCCTCGTCGGTGTCTGCTGGGCCGTCATCGAGGTCGACGTCGTCCCACTCGTCGTCGGGCAGGTCGTCCGTGTCGATCAGGTCGACGTCGACGTTGCTGCCAGGCGTGGTCGGCATCAGCTGCTCGCCTCCACCTGTGCGCGCGCGACCGGGTCGTGTGCGGCGATCGAGGCGCGGACGTCGGCTGCGTGGGGTCCGGTCATCCAGGGCGTGGTCTTGATGAGGGTGGGCGCGACGCCGGAGGCGATGAGCAACGCCCGGCCGCGGGGCAGGGAGCCGAGGTCGGAGATGTCCAGGACCCGTTCGCGGCGGACGGAGCGGCTGGTGGAGCGGCCGCCCTTGCCGTGAGAGGTCGACACTTGGCGGACGTCGTACTCCCCGATGAGCTGGGACAGCTCGGACAGGAACTCGACCTCGCTGACGCCGCCGCCGTAGACCTTGACGTTGGCTGCGGACCAGAGCTTGCGCATGCCGTCGCGGCCCCACACCTCGACCCCTTGGGACCAGGACTGCAGGATCGTCATCATCACGATCCCGCGGCTCCCGTAGTGGGAGTAGAGGTTGGGCAGCTCACGCCACCGGCAGACGTTGGCGGCCTCGTCCAGGACCGCGACCAACGGCACCGCGAGGCGTCCGCCAGGGGATTTGATGGCCAGCTGCTCGGCGGCCTCGGTCACCGCGACGGTGAGGGCGGTGACGAGGGGGCCGGCGGAGCCGCGGCCCTCCTTGGACAGTGAGTACAGCGTGCCTGAGGTCCGGACGAAGTCGTCCGGGGAGAACTGGGTCCGAGCCTGCGCGCTCAGCGCACCGCCGAGGTCCGACGCGCCGACACTGCCGAGGCTGCCCGGGTCGTCGGTGACCCAGGCCATGGCTTGGCGGTTGGTCATGAAGGAGGCCTGCTGCTGGGCGGTGCCGTAGACCCCGGCCCGCTGCTTGTCGGGGGCGTTGACGACGCCGGAGACCGCCGCGGCGGGCAGCGGGTGGCCGGCCTCGCGGAGCAGGACGACGGGTTCGTCGTCGGTGGGGTCGGTCAGCCACAGGTAGACCTGCGTCAAGGGTCGTTGGGCGACGGCGGCCGCGAGGAGGAGGCCGGCCATGAGCTCGCGGGCGGCGGCGTCGAAGTAGGCGTCGGTGCGGGCGCCGGGGTCGCGGGAGGCGGTGGCGAACAGGTCGGCGAGGATCGAGGCCTTCACCTCGTCGGTGACGTAGGTCAGCGGGTTCCACCACCAGGTCGGTTCCTGCTCGGCGATGCCCTGGGGGTCGAACACCCACACCGGCCCGTGCTCGGCACGCGGGTCGCGGGTGGCGTCGACCAGGTCCCGCTTGTTCGACGTCGCGAGCACTGCCCCGGGGGCGGCGAGGACGGCGGGAATCGCGCGGGCGGTCGTCTTGCCGGTCCGGGGGCCCCAGATGTCCACGGCGTTGTCCTCCCAGGAGGAGAACAGCTGCTGTCCGGTCAGGGACTCCCCCAGCGGCAGACCGGGCGAGCCCGTGACGCCCAGACGGGACGCGGTGGCCGTGGCCCCCTGACGGCCCACCGGGCGAAGCGCGGACCCCCGCGCGAGGTGCGGAGCGGCACGGTCGACGGCCACACGGCTGCTGCTGCGCCGCAACCACAGCAGCGCCACTGACGCCACCAACACCACTAATAGGGCCACCAGGCCGGCTGCGACCCAGGTCGCGGCCGCGGTCCAGGGGACGGTCCCGCCCAGGACGCCGAACACGACGGTGAACGGGTTCCGGGGCAGCTCGACCCCGGTGCCGTCGAGGCGGTGCCCCAGGTGCGCCGCCCCGGCCACCACACCCGTGACGAGGCCCGCACCGAGGACCGCAACCCACAGCAGGGCCGTCTCGCCTGCGTAGGCGGTGGATGACCGCTTCGTCGAGGCGCTCACGCCGTCACCTCCGGTGAGGCCCCCAGCGTCACGGGTCTGTTTGCCTGGTCTTCCAGCGACTGCGCCAGCTGCTCGCCGGCCGCGAGGTCGATCGTCTCGGCGGACACGACGGGGTTGTCGACGGCGTCCAGGTCGATACGCCCGATCCTGTCGTCGACGCTGCCTACGTCGTCGACGTCGAGGGCCTTGCCGACGAGGTCGGCGGGGTCCACGTCGCGCCACTTCTTGTTGGTGTCGTTCAGGCCGCCCTCGACCGAGGTCAGCGCGACCTGGACGGGGATGCCGGGGCGGCCGCCGACCTTGATGAGGAACTTGCCCTGACCGGGCGGGGCGCCCGCGTCACCGAGGGTCGAGTCCCACGCCGGTGGGGTGGTCCAGCTCGTGACCAGGTTCCGTTCGGCGCGTGACATGCCGACGGCGGAGGTCAGCATGGGGATCTCCGCGGCGGGCAGGCCGCCGCAGATGACCATGCCGGCGCGTTCGACGAACCCGCGGGCCTTCATCCGGTCCTCCTCGGTCGGCAGCGCGAGGAGGTCGCTCATGGTGTGGGAGACCATGGCCATGCCCACGCCGCGTTGGCGGTTGAGGCGGGTGAGGGCGTCGACCCGGTCGACGATGCCGCGGCCCGCGCGTAGGGCCCGCCACAGCTCGTCGAGGACGACGAAGTAGTGCCGACGGGGTTCCAGGCCGGCCTCGGCGAGGGCGTTGGCCACGTTGATGGTGCCGAAGCCGGTCGACCAGCACGCGAGCAGGATCGCGGCCTGCAGGTCGGTCTCCCCGTCCCCGATCGCGGAGACGTCGAACACGACAGGACGGTCCCGGCGCATCGGGTTGGTGGTCTGCTCGGAGAACACCCGCCCGAACCGGCCGCCCTCCACCAGCGCGACGAGGGACGCTTCGAGGCCTTCGGTGATGGCCCGGTAGCGGTCGAGGTCGCCGCGGTCCAGCGCGACCTGCCGGACGTCCTCCGGGGCGGAGCGGATGACGGCGACGAGGTCGCCCAGCACTGGCACCTGGACTTGGCCGCTGCCCGTGACTCCACGGTCGTGGCGCTCGTCGAGCACGCGCAGGGCCCGGTCGAGGATGGCTTCCTCGCGGTCGGTGGGCGGGGCGGCGCGGGCGATGGTGAGCAGGGCGCTGACGATGGTGAGGCGGCGGCCGTGGGCGTCGGCCAGGACCTCGGAGCGGGCCTTGCCCGTGAGGCGTCGGGCGGCGGCGGTGGACTCGCCCGGGTCGAGGACGTTGAGGTGCCCGCGGCCGCGGCCCAGCGGCAGGACGTCACCGCCCATGGCGGTGACCAGGTCGAGGTAGTCGGGCTTGAGGTCACCGAGGATGAACGGGTGCACGCCGTACCCGGCGAGGCCGAGGGCCATCCGACGCACCACGGTGGACTTGCCGAGCCCGGGCAGGCCCAGGATGAACGCGGAGGGGTTGGCGATGAGGTTGGCGCGCCGGAACCACGAGATCGGGTCGCACCCGACGGTGGCGCCGCTGATGAGGTTCTGCCCCAGCGGCACCCCCACGATCGGCGAGCCCGTACCGGCGGCGAACGGGTACAGCCCGCACACCTGCACGGTGGTCCCCCGGAACTCCGGCGCCGGGTCGACCATCGCCGCCCGGCCCAGACCGTGACCGCTCCACCCCCGAGGTCCGGGCCGACGACCCGCCGGCGTCTTCCGGGGCTTGGTGCCCTGGGTGCGGCTGTCGCTCGGGCTGAGCTTCTGGCTGGTGGTGGTGGCTCGGCGGTTCACAGGGCACCCCGGATGGACGACGGCAGCGCGGAGTGCGTGGGGAGCATGAGGCCCAGCGGGAGGGTGCCGGTGAAGGCGACGTCCTGCGAGCCGTACATGGGCCGCAGCTGCAGCCGCGAGGACGCGGCGAGCATGTCGATCGCGGAGACGGCGTCGGGCAGTCGGTCCTCGCTGGCCACGGTGGCGGTGACCATGACGGCGAAGTCCAACAACCCTGCACCGAGGGCTTCCTCGGCCGCGGTGGCGGCGGCGGAACGCTGCTCGTTGATCGCCCGGGCGGTGGGCCGGTCGCTGACGGTGGCGCGGAAGTCCGCGGCCCGCTTGTCCATGTCGACCACCCGCGCCGCGCGGGCCGGGTCGAGCGGCCGGAAGACCATGGAGACGCGCTTGCGGTCGATGTCGGGGTGGGGGTTGAGCAGGCCGTGCAGGACGGAACTGAACACCTCACCCCGTGGGGGCGCGGTCATGCCCCACGTCGTGGACATGGCGCTGTCGTGGCGGTAGGTCGACCAGCCGGCCTCGGCCGCGACGGGCCCGACGTCACCCCAGCGCAGCTCGGGCACCTGGCCCTGCTGGCGGGCCTCATCCAGCGTCAGAGCCACGGCGGGGTCGTAGGCGACACGCACGAACTCGCACAGCTCCTGCGCCGCGACCGGCCGGGCGCCACCCGCGCCGGTGGCCATCAGCCCTTGGGACAGCGTCGTCATCCGCGAGGCGAGGTCCCGGCCGACCTCGGCCGCGGTCCGACGCCGGGCGCCGGGGCGGGTGGCCGCGGTGAACGTCAGCGACACCCACGCCCGGATCGTTGCCGAGCCCTCCGGGTAGCGGGCCACCACCTCCGACAGCATCGCCAGCGCTACGGCCGGCGCGTCCGGGTGCACCTGCAGCTCGACCTCCTGCTTGAGCCGGGCACCGGAGTCCGGGGCGGTCTCCACCGTGACCGAGGCCCCGACCAGGCCGGGCTCCGAGGACAGAGACGCCAGCCATGCGCCCCACTGGGCGACCCACTGGTCGACCTGCTCCGGGTCGACCAGCGACGCCCCGTCCGGCTCCGTGGCGAAGATGACGGAGTAGTGGCCCGTCGACGGCACCCGCAGCAGGGCGAAGGCCCGACCCCACGAGTCGGTCCACTCGCTCAGCTCCGACGCCGCGAGCAGCCCCGGCAGCTGGTGGGTCCCCCACGGCACGTGCGACACCGGGCCCGAGCGGTACAGGTGCAGCCCCCGCCGGCGCGCGAGAGCCCACGTGAGCCACTTGCCCACCCGCTCCGCCGTGGTGGCCTGGTGGCGGTCCTTGAACGCCAGCAGCCCCAGCACCACCCCGAACCCGACGACGGTGGGGATCGCCGCCCGGTAACCGCCCACGAACCACGCGACGATCAGCGAGACCAGGCCGAGGAACAGGATCGTCGTGCCGAGGGAGCCCATGCCCAGCAGGCCGGGCGTGGACGGCTTGCGCCAGTTGCCGTAGGTCCGCTGCCGCCGTGCCTGCTGCTCATACGTCTGGAAGCTCTGGTCGACCGTGCTCATCAGGACCCCTCCCCCGTGCTTCGTGTCGCCGCATCGGTCGCGGCCCTCTGCGTCGCCTGTGCGGCCATGGCGCCAGCAGCGACGACGGCGCCGACACCGGTGGCCGCCGCGCCAGCGGTAGCCGCAGTCCCTGTGCCCGCCGTTCCGGCGCCCGCGGCGCTGCCTCCCGCCGCTCGCGCTCCGGTGGCTGCCGCGCCGCTGCCACCGGTCTGGGCCGGGACCTGCGCCGCCCCGGACGTTCCGGTGCTGCTCGGCCCACCGCCGGTGCTCGACGCACCCGCAGGACCACGCCCGCCCGACGACCCCGAAGAGCCGTCCCGGCCGGAACGCGCGAACGCGGCTCCCGTGGGGACCGCCGCCGCGGCGGCGGCCATCCCGGCTCCCCCGCCTCCGGAGCCGGACATCACGGCCACCGCGGGGGTGACGAAGCGCATCAGCGCGGGCAGCGCGAGGATCGCCAGCACCATCATCGTCACGCCGACCAGGACATCGAGCACGCCGCTGCCGTCGCTGCCGTCGAACAGGTCCGCACCAGCCAACCGGAACGCCGTCGCGTAGACGATCGCCGCGGCGGGCTTGTAGAGGATGAACGCGATCAGCCACGCGCAGCAGCGACGGAACCAGGTCCGCCCGGTCTCGGTCGTCGTGAACGACGCCGCCAGGGGGAAAATCCCAGCCAGGATCACCAGCATCCCCGAGCGCACGATCATCAGCACGATCTGCACGAACGACGAGATCAGCGCGACCAGCCCCAGCAGGATGACGATCAGCACCGGCTGCGTCGTCCCCGCCCCGGGCGGCTGGGTCAGCAGCGGTGTGAGGATCAGCGCCCCGAGGTTCTCCCCGAAGTTCGTCCCCACCGTGGAGCGGTCGATGATCCACTCGGCGAATCGGTCGGCGGCCTCCACCGCCAGCGCCACGACCGCCAGCCCCGCACCGGACACTGCCGTTAGCGTCATCAGCGAACGTAGGACGTCCTTGCCGGGCTCGGCCCGCATCGTCCACGCCATCCGTGCGCCGCCCACCATCACCGACAGCACCGCCGCAGCCGCCATGTACCACCAGAGCGAGTCCTGGATGAAGGCCACCGCGTCGGACGGGTTGTTGCCCGACGTCGTCAGGTTCGGCGTACCGACGTCCACCCACACGGTCGCCAGGTTCGTCAGCACCGACCCGACCGCATCCCCTACCGCCTTGGCCAGCGCACCGAGAGCGTCGCCAGCAATGCCATTGGCGATGTTCTTTGCCGTGCAGTCGAGTTCCCAGACCTGGCAGCTTGGTTCCGCACCTGCCGTCATGTTCCGCTCCACGGGACGTAGCCGGCCAGGCTGGGCACCGGCTGGAGCGTGCCGAAGGGAGCACCTTCCGACGTGTGAACAACCCGCCAGTCGTCCCGCTCCCAGCGCAGCGTGAAGGGCGCGCGGACCGTGACGTTCTGGGCGTCTGTGACGGTCTGAATCGCGAGGTCGATCACGGTCTCGTCCTCCGTGTAGGAGAGGAACTGGAAGCCGGCGAGCTGTACCTGGGCGTCCGCTTCGTTGGGCACCGGGGAGCCGTCGGCCGGCAGCTGCCTAAGGGCAGCCTCACGGCCCGGGCCCTCGGCGCCCAGCTCCTCGGCGAGCAGGCGCGGAGCGTCCGGCAGAGTGGTCGTGGCCAGAGCGCTCACGGCGGCGTACAAGGCGCCGGTCGGGTTCCGCGCGAAGCAGGAACGCACCGGGTCGGTGACGGCCGGCCCGTAGACCTCGGGCGCCGTCGGCGCCACCACGCGACCGACGAGCTCCCACTGCGTGTCCGCCGGCGGGACCACCGGCACCGTCTGATCCCCAGCAGGCAGGGCGCACTCCCCCGCCGCCGGTGCCTGAGCCGGCGCAGACGAGGTCGTGGCGGGCGACGAGGCGTCACCCGCGCTCGGCTCCGGGTCACGTGACGGCACGACGGCCAGGAGCACGCCGACCACAAGGACCACCACTAGGAAAACGCCCGCCACGACGAGGCCGCGTCGCCCCGGCGACGTCGCCTGGTCCTCGTCGCCTCGACCGGTGGACTCCTCGGGTGCGCTCATGGTGATGGTCCCCTTCATCAGCCTGTCCCCCGGTCTCTCAGACCAGGGCGCCGACGAAGCCCGATGCCGCGCCGACGATGACGCAGCCTGCCAACACCGTCCCGAGCTTGCCCATGTGCTCGCCGCCCTCACCGCGGCGGCTCGAGATGATCATCGCCAGCCCGGCGAAGATCACCCCCGCCACACAGATCGCCAGGGCCACCCACGACACCCAGTTGAGGATCGTGAGGAACTGCGCCGACCCCGGAGGGGCGCCGGGGGTCGGGTTGGGGACCAGGGGCAGCAGGTTGGTCGCAAGAGCCGTCATGGGGCCACGCCTTTCGAATCGGGATGAAGCGCCCGAACGGGCTATGTCTAGAGTACACAGATGTGTACCTGTGTGTTAGATAGCATGACACTGGTGTGTATGCCCCATCCCCCTCAGACCGGCAGAGAGGCCGCCTTGTGACCCAGATCCGCCGCCTGCTCTCGGGGCTCCCGTCACGACTCACGGTCGAACAGGTCAGCCAGCTGCTGGCGGTGCCTCCGCAGACGATCTACCGGTGGCTGCGCGACGGGGAGATCCCCGCGTACAAGGTCGGTGCGTCCTGGGTGATCCTGCGCGACGAGGTCTGCGAGCACCTCGAAGCCCGTCACAACCAGGTGGGGTCGGCGCGATGAGACGACGACCGCCCCTGCTGGCGGGCGTCGGGGTCACCGCGTGCCTACTGCTGGCTGCGGGATGCAGCACGGCACCGGCGACGGTGACCCGACCCACCACGCAGACGCAGTCAGCGACGGCCCTGCCAGGCGACCGCAGCAGCACTCCTGCGCCTGAGCCGCAGGACGAGCTGGCCGCGCCGTCCCTCGGCGCGGTTCCGTCATGGGACTCGACCGCTAGGGACGCCGCGGGCGAGGCGGCGATGTCAGCGGTGACGGCGTACCTCAGCGGAGACGCCGAGGAGGCGTGGTGGAGCGAGGTCGCCCCGTTGCTGTCCCCCGTGGCGCAGCAGGCGTACGCCGGGACCGACCCTGCCAACGTCCCCGGACGTGTAGTCAGCGGAACCCCGACGGTCACTGACGCTGCAGGCAGCGCGTACCTCGCCGAGGTCGTCGTCCCGACCGACGCCGGCGACTACGGGGTGCTGCTTTCTCGTGCCGCCGCGGGCGACCCCTGGCTGGTCGAGCGGTTCCGCGTGCCCGAGCCGGGGAGCACCCCATGAGAGCACTCATCGGGGGCATCACCGCGGCGACTCTGCTGTTCGGGAGCTGCGTCACCGGGGTGGCGCTGCAACCGCCCCCAGCCGGGGCGTCATGCGGCGCCCCGCTCGTCCTCGACGGGCGCGGCCTCCCGGTGGAGCCGGTCGCCGGCTACGGCGACGAACAGCTCGCCAACGCCGCCGCGATCGTCACTGCCGGAGGCACCCTGGACGTCCCGGCTCGGGCTCAGCTCATCGCAGTCATGACAGCGATGGGTGAGTCGGGGCTACGGGTCCTCGACTACGGCGACGGCGTCGGCCCAGACAGCCGCGGCCTGTTCCAGCAGCGCGACAACGGCGCCTGGGGCTCCTACGCCGACCGCATGGACCCCACGACCTCGGCGACGAACTTCTACCGGGCCCTCCTCGCCGTCGACGGCTGGGAAACGCTCGAACCGACACTCGCGGCGCACAAGACCCAGCGCAACGCAGACCCCTATCACTACGAGCGCTACTGGCCCGCCGCGCTCGAGGTGGTCGCCGCGCTGTCCGGCACGACGACGGCCGCCGGAGTTACCGGGGACTGCTCCACCGCCCCGCCCGCCGACCTGTCGACCGACGGCTGGATCAGGCCGGCCGCCGGACCGCTGACCAGTGGATTCGGGTACCGCATCCACCCCATCTCCGGCCAGCGGAAGCTCCACGGCGGCATGGACATTGGCTCGCCTTGCGGCACCCCGATCTACGCCGCCGGTCCGGGCGTCGTGGTCCAGGCCGGGCCAGCAGCCAGCTACGGCACCCTTGTCGTCATCGACCATGGAAGCGGCGTCCTCACTCGGTACGCCCATATGTGGAACGAAGACGTCTTGACCACCGTCGGCGCCACGCTGGCGGGCGGTCAGGTCATCGGGCGCGTAGGGAGCAACGGTGACAGCACCGGCTGCCATCTCCATTTCGAGGTCGTCAGGTCGGGAGAGCGCATCGACCCCCAGCCGTTCCTGAGGGCTCTCGGCGTCACCGTGTGAACGCAGGCCAGCGTCACGCTACGTTTCCGGATCAAGGCTCGAGTCTTGCCAATTGCGGCATCATTGAGCCTTCATCAACCGGACTGCGAGGGGGACGCCAGCGTGAGCAGCGACAGCGGCGACGCCTCGCGCTCGTTCTCGGCCAAGCTCAACCACCTCTTCGCGACCGTACGTCCTGCCCATGGTGAAGAGGCGTCCTACCGCGAGGTAGCGGCCGCCATCGCCGAACAGGGCGGCCCGACCATCAGCCCCAGCTACATCTACCAGTTGCGCAGCGGCATCCGGGAGAACCCCACCCTCCGTCACGTCCAGGCCCTCGCCAAGTACTTCGGGGTGGAGGTCGCCTACTTCACCGACGACGAGATCGCCGAGCAGACCGACGCCCAGCTCGCCACGTTGGCGGCCATGCGGGACGCCGGCGTGCGCTCCATCGCCCTCCGCGCAGCCAACCTCTCCCCCGAGTCGCTGGGCCTGGTCAGCGACATGATCGACGTGGCCAGCAAGATGGAGGGCAGCCGTCGGCGAGGGTCAAGAACGCGCCCGAAGAGTCAGCAGGACCGTCCACAGGCCGCTACGACTCCCGCGACGGAGCCCGCTACCGACGTGCGAGACTCCGAGCCTGACTAACCGGGGGTCGATGTGGCCCCGCCCACTGAGTCCGACCCGGAGGGTGTGCGTGGGGATCCTGACGCGACTGCGCGGTCACCGGTCACCCAGTGCCGCGGAACAACTGCGAGAGCGCTGCGAGGAACGCCTGGCCGCGCTGGACGTTCCTGAGCCGTTCGACCTTGATCTCTTCGTGGCCCGGCTGGCCGAGGCCCGCGGACGGCCTCTGACCCTGGTCCCCTACCCGATGGGTGGCCACGGCTCCCCCTGCGGCATGTGGCTGGCCCTGGCCGACGCGGACGTCATCTTCGTCGACGCCGCGACGACGGGGACCCAGCGGGCCAACATCGTCGCCCACGAGCTGGGTCACCTCGTGGCCGACCACGCCTCCGACACCGCTCTCGCCCAGGGCCTGGGTGGAGTCACGCTGCCGGGCCTGACCCTGCTTGACCCCGCGATGGTCCAACGGGTCCTGGGTCGCACGTCCTACACCACCCGCGAAGAGCAGGAGGCCGAGATATTCGCCTGGCTCCTGCTCGGCCGGCGGTCGTGGTCGACCACCACCACGGCCTCGAGCTCGCAGACGGTGACGCGGGCCCGACAACTCCTCGAGTGAACGTCGCCGTCTGGGCCCCGCCCATGTGCCTGTGGCTCGCTGTCGTCCTCCGGATGCGTCAGCGCCACGGCCACGCGTCCCGGGCGCTCTTCATCGGCCTACTCGCCTGCGCGGCCGGCGCCACCATCAACGTCCCCACCGTGGCGGGCCAGATCGACGCCCCCGTGTGGCTGCCGCCCAACGTCAGCCAACTGCTCAAGCACCTCATGGTCCTGCTCGCCGCCCAGCAGTCCTACGAGGTCGTCCGTGGGCTGAGCCTTCCCGAGCAGGAGGCGCAGGCGCATCACCGGCTACGACTGACGACGACCGCCGTGGCGGCCGCACTCCTCACGGTCCTGTTCTTCGCGGGCCCCGCTGGCTACACCCAGGTCGACAACTTCACCCAGGCATTCGCAGGTGAGCCGGTGGTGGCGGGCTACTGGCTGGTGTTCCTCTGCGCTCTGGGACTGTCCTTGGCCAGCATCCGCAGGATCGCTTGGTCCTACCGCAGCCAGCTCGAATCCGGCCCGCTCCGCCTCGGGATGACCCTCGTCGCCGTCGGAGCCGGCTGCGGCCTCGTGTACGTGGTCGGCAAGTGCGCTTACGTCGCTGCGCGCGTGGCCGGCGTCTCGGCGACGATGCTGGCGCCGGCCGAGGCATGGACGCCCCTTCCGCTGGCGGCCGCCATCCTCACGACCCTGGCCGGCGTGCTGTGGCCACGAGTCGCTGCCCGCTCCGTCGTGCGCCAGCTGACGGCGCGATATCAGTACCTGCGCCTGTACCGACTCTGGCGCGAGCTCACGATCGCTGCACCGAACGTCCACCTGCAGTCCGCCGTGGACGACGGACGCCGCTCGCGCCCCGTCGTCGGTGCCCACGAGGGCCAGCTGCTCCTGTACCGGCGGGTCGTCGAGATACTCGACGCCGAGCTCGCCCTACTGCCCTGCGCCGACCCGTCGCTCCTGCATCAGGCTGTCGCCACCCTGCCGCTGGCCACACCTCCGCGACAGCAGCACCGCGCGATCGTGCGGCGCATCGCGCTTGATCTGGCGCTGGACGCCAATCGGTCCGGACAGACGCCGACGACCACGGCCTCCGTGCCGCCACCGCAGTCGAGGACACTCGATGAGGACGTCCGTGCCCTCCGAGACGTCGACCGCGCGAGGCGACCAGCTCGCCGAGCGGTACGCCAGATCCAACTGCGACCGACACGCACACCCGAGACAGCCGAGGAGTCCGTGTGACCACCACCAACCTGGACGCGCCGCGGGGTCGGCGCACCGCCCAGGCCGTCACGGAAGTCACCTCGCCCTCGGTGTTCTCCACCCTGCTGCCCGTCATCGTCGGAACCCACGCTGCAGGCATGCACGGACTCCTCACCGGGGTCATCGCCGCCATCTTCACCGGGGCTGTTCCGTACACCTTCCTTCTGTGGAGCATGCGCCGCGGCCTGGTCGCCGACCGCCACATCCGGCAACGCGCACAGCGCGCCATCCCCCTCATGTTCGGGATGGGTTCTGTCGTGCTGGGGCTGCTGCTGCTCGCCTGGCTCAACGCCCCGCGCGAGCTCCTGGCCCTGGTGGGAGCGATGCTGGCCGGCCTCGCTGTTGTTCTGGGCATCACGACGGTGTGGAAGGTGTCCGTGCACACCGGAGTCGCCGCCGGCACAGGCGTCATCCTGGCCATGACGTTCGGCTCGGTCGCCCTCCTGCCCACCGTGGTCGCCGTTGTGGTCATCGCGTGGGCGCGCGTCGCCCTCAGCGACCACACGGTTGCGCAGGTGACCGGAGGCAGCGTCATCGGTGCCGCCGTGGCGGGCGTCGTCTTCCACCTGCTCACCTAGCGCGTCCAGTAGCGACCAGACCTGATCGACCGTTCAGACACGACTCCCCGACCTCGTCTGAGAAGTGCACAGAACGGCCGTCCGGCGACGTTCGTTAGGGTGTGCACTATGGCAAACAGAAAGGGTCACCCTAGCGGTCTGCGGTGCACGCTCTCGCTGAGCCGCTGGAGGCTTGAGCTGCACGCTCGTCACCGCTGCGGCGACACGCCCACCAGGTCCGGGTCCACGTTCCTGATACGCACACACGGCAGAGTCGGCGCCATGTCGAGAAGGCCAAGCGGTGGCAGGCCCAGCAAGGGTGACCGGGACCTGCTCGTGACCCGTCCCGCCCGCGCTGTCGGCGACGTCGTTCGTGCGCGTGCCGACGAGCAGGGACTCACGATCAGCGAGTACATCGCTGCCGTACTGGCAGAGGTCCACGACCTCCCCCAGCACGCGCCCCGCCGCGACATCCACCGGACTCAGGAGGAGCTGCCGCTCAGCAGATCCGCCTAGGGCAGTGCCCTAGAACGACGAAGGCCCCCGTTGGCGCGGGGGCCCTGCGTCTAAGTATTCGGGACCAGTAGGGACTGGTCCGCAGTTGTCTCCGGCGAGGAGACCCCTTACCGAGAAGGGGCTTTGTGCTGCCATGAGGGTAGCCGATGACGATCCGAACGCAAGCAGGTCGAGCGACCTCGACCCTGCGTGTCGCGTTGACGCGTGGGCGCTGACGCGACGGCTCAGCCCCCGTCTGACCGTCCGCGTCACCGCCACCGACGCCACCGGTGCCGCCCTCAACAGCTACACCGGCCAGCAGCGCCTCGAGCACGACGCCCCCGAGCGCCCGTGGGCGGTCTACCTCGCCGACCGCGGCCAGCGGTACAAGCTGCTCGCATTCGACCTGGACGCCAAGGGCGACCCCGCTGCAGCGCAGCGCGACGCCCACGTCCTCACCGGACTCCTCGACGACGCCGGCATCGCCCACGTGCTCTGCTGCTCCGGGCCCAGCGACGGCCGACACGTGTGGGTCGGCCTGGTCGACGGCGTCGTTGCCGCGACCGTGGCCACGCTCGCCCGGCTGGTCCGTCACCTTCTCCCCACACTCGACCTGTCCCCGCTGACGAACCCCGCCACCGGGTGCGTCCGGCCCCCGGGTGCCCCTCACCGCCACGGGGGCACCTCGACGGTGCTGCGCGGTGACGTGGCCACGCTGACGGCGCCGTCGACGACGCCGGCACAAGTGCAGGCTCTGGTGACACGACTGGCACAGCTCGTTGAGGACTTCGAGCCCGCGCACGACCCGACCGCCCGGACGCCCTTGCCGGTCGACCCGCACGGTCATCTGTACCTTCCGGGCCCGCGGCGGCCGTTGCCGCCGGTCAGCGCCGCGGCCCTGGCCTCCGACGTCACCGCCGTGACAGCTGGTGGTGCTGTGACGGGTGACGCCTCCGCCGTGCTGTGGACGGTCCTCATCGGCGCCGCCTCGGCCCGCTGGCACCACGACGACGTCGCCGCCCTGGTGCCCACCGCGCCCGGCCTGGAGCACGTCCGCACCCTGCGCGACCGCTCTACCCGTCGCCCGCGGCCCGCACACGGGCCGACGTCGGCAGCCAAGGTGCTGCGCCGGCAGTGGCACAAGGCCGTCCGCCACGTCGCCACCACCGCCCGACAGATCGGTGCTGACCCCACCTTCGACGCCCGCGCCGACGCCATCACCGCCACCGTGCGAGCCGTGCAGGCCCGCGCCGACGCGGCCGCGGGCCGCTGGGCCACCCGGACCGGGCCCACGGACCGCCGGGTCCTCGACGTCCTCTGCACCCTGGTCCTGCAGGCCCTCAGCGCCCAGCTGGAGGCCGATGTCCGGCGCCTGGCCCTACTGGCCGGTATCGGGCGGGAGACGGCCCGCACGGGCCTTCTGCGCCTCGCCGCCGAAGGCTGGATCGCCCAGACCGCAGCCGCGACCGGCCCCCACGGCGCCCACTGGACCATCACCCCCCCAGGCGCCATCCACAGCAGCACCACTCATGACCGGTCACAAGCGGACCCGCGCCCCGCAGGGGCCGGGGCCGCTGAACGTCTCGCCCTGCTCACCGTCCTGACCGCCCGCACCGCTGATGCTGCCCACGACGTGTTCACCCCCAGGCCAGTAGGCTTAGGGCACCAGGCAGGCAACACCTGGGCTCGACTTGTTCAGCCCACGGCAACGCTGGACCTCGCACGCACCACCGCTCACTCCCCCGACCAGGTCGTCGCCGTGCTGCACCAGCTCGAGGCCCAGGGTCTCGTCGCGCGTGCCGGCGACACCTGGGTCCGGCCCGGCCAGGACCGACGCGACGAGGTCGCCGCCGCCCGCGGTGTCGCCGGCCAGCTGCAGGAGCGTGCCCACCGCTACGCGATCGAACGCACGGCCTGGGCGTGGTGGCAGGCCGAGCAGACCTGGATGCGCGCCCCCCGCCGTGGCGACGCCCGCCGGCGAGCCGCCACCGGCCAGCTCGACCTCCTCGCCGAGCCCGGGACCATCACCCTCGGCGCCCACCCACGCCGAGCGGACGGCCGCGCCGATTTCCGCGCCGCCCGAGCCATCGTCACCACGACCCCCGGCGCGCGGCTGAGCACCACCACGCCCTCCCCCGACGCACCACGACGGCCGCAGCAGTCCCGTGCCGCGTGACACTCCCCCGGTGCGACTCCCCCGGTGCGACTCCCCCGGTGCGACTCCCCCGGTGCGACTCCCCCGGTGTGACGCACCACCGGCCGCGTGGTCGGCACAGCTGGTGCGTCCCCTGCCGTGGTCGGGGCCGTGTGGTGGGGGTCTCACCGTCGCCCGGTCGACCAGAGGTCACCACAACGGGGGCCGGCCGCTGCGCTCTACGGAGGCACCCGAAGTGATCCTTCCGGCCAAGAGCGGGCTGGAAGCATCATCGGGACCCACCTCCTCCGCCGGCCCCCCGCCGCGGTGCGGCTACGCCTCGCCCGAACGACGGTGAGACCCCCAGCAGCCCACCACAGCGCCCCTCCCCCTCCGAGCCGAACCCGACGCCTCACGGCGTCGGAACAGCCGGGGCTCCGCCCCCCACCCCCGGCCCTCGCTCCGATGAGCCACCTAGAAATCCTCGGAATGCTAGAAGCACTAGTAAATCTAGACGGTTCCGAACCTGTGGAGCGCGGCGCGCCTCCCTCATCAGGGATCTAGAAACGCTATGAATAGTTGAAGGAGTAGGAATCCTAGGAAAGGTATGAACGCTATGAATCGAACAGCACTACGACGGGTCGTGGCCGTCATCAACGGCAAGGGAGGCGCGGGCAAGACGTCCGTTACCGCCAACGTCGCCGGCCTCGTCGCTAACTCCGGGTTCCGCGTGCTCGTCGTTGACATGGACCCCCAGGGCAACCTCGCCGAGGACTTCGGCTACACCGAGGGGGAGGCCGACGACCAGGGCCAGGCCCTCGCTGCCGCCCTTGCCTTCGGGCAGGCAGCTGCCCCGCGGCGAGACGTCCGCACGAACCTTGACGTCTTCGTCGGCGGCTACCACCTCGACGCCGCAGCAGCCGCCCTCGCGGCCGCCAAGGACCAGGTAGGTGCCCGGCTCGCCCTGGCCCGCGTCCTTGAGCCCATCGCCGGCGACTATGACCTCGTTCTCATCGACTGCCCCCCAGGCATCGAAGCCCTCCAGAACGCCGCCGCCGCCGCTGCGCGCTGGGCCTTGGTCCCGGCCCGGTCTGATGCCAGCTCACGCAAGGGCATGCTCGACGTCGCCCGCCGCCTCGACGCGGTCGTCGACCTCAACCCCGGCCTCGACCTCCTCGGTGTCGTCCTCTTCGGCACCGGCACAGGCGCCCACCGCATCAAGCACGAGGCGCGTGAACGGATTGTCGAAGCCCTCGGAGCCGCCGACGTCGTCCTCACCACCACCATTCGCCACTCCGAAGCCACCGCCCACGCCGCACGCGAACGAGGGCAGCTGGTCCACGAGCTCGAGGAAGAAGCACGTAAGGGACCGTCGTGGTGGCAGATCCGCCGCGGTGAAGCCAGCGGGGCTGGGGGAGCACCCCGCACCGCCGGGGGCGTGGCCGAGGACTATCACGCACTGGCCGAGGAGATCGTGTCCCGCATCACCGCCGCCGAGGCCCAGCAAGCCGATGAGGTCAACGCATGAGCGAGCAGCAGGCACCCGACCGCACCATCCGAGGGTTCGGCACCGCCCGCAGCGGCGCAGGCGTACACCCCGACGCCAGCCGACTCCTGGCCCGCAACCGAACCTCGCCACCCATGGCGCCACAGCCCGTCCGAACTGACGCTGAGGTGAGAGAGATCGGCGTAGAACGGGCGCCCGTCGCTTCGCCGCGCGCCGAGTCGCGACGGCAGGTGCAGCAGGCCCCGCCGCGAGCAGCCGTCAAGGCCCAGATCAACGTCATGGTGGCTAGTGATCTGCGCGCCCGGATTCGATCCGCCTACCGCGCTACCTCAGCCGCCGAGGGACACCGATCGTTCTCCGACTTCGTCGCGAGCCTCCTCGAGGCAGAAGCCGCCCGGCTGGAAGCGCAGTACAACGACGGCCAACGGTTCGGGGGAGGGGAGCAACCCCTCGCACCTGGCCGCCCTCTCGACGCGTGACTCACCAAGGAAGGACGGCTCGAGCAGGACCGGTGGGGTGAGTGTGGTGGGGGTGCCGCGGCCGCCGGAGGTGCCCGGGTTCCCGGGCCCGAGCAGGTGGGACGCGCTGCGGCTGATGTGGTGGGCCGAGCAAGGCTTCTGGCACGGGGCGAGCAGGGGCAGTGCGGGATCGCGGGCATTCTCGGCGTTCCTGGCGGTCATGTGGTGGCCGGCCCTGCCGGTGCTGCTGGTGGGGCAGTGGTGGGCCCTTCGACGCAGGAGCACCCGCTACTACTTCAGCCCCAACCAGGACGCGGTGCTGGCCCTGGTCGCCCGACGGGACGGCTGGCACGTGTCGGAGCACTACGCCGCCGAGCCGGGCGCCGGTCGAGGCCGTGCGCTGCGTGAGGCGCTGGTGCCGGCATTGCTCGCCGTGGCCGACCGGCAGGGCGTCACGGTCTACGGCACGGCCGCGACGAGAAGCCTGGCCCGGCGGTACGCCGCGCAGCTGCCCGACTTCGTCGACGTCGGCCGTGGTTTCTTCCGGGGCCGGCGCCTGCAGCGAGTTCCGTCACCCCGGTGAGCGAGACTCACCGGCCATGGGACTGCAGATGGAGCGCGACGGGGCCGTGGACGTGCTGCACAAGGGTCGGTGGCTGCGCGGTCGGCTGCTGCACACCTACCGCCGAGACGACGGCCGCTGGCGGGGCATCGTCCGCTACACCGCCGGCGTGGGTGAGCAGTACGAGCAGGGCCGCGACCAGGACGACATCAGGAGGGCACCCAGGACTGCCTGACTGATCGTGGGCCCGGGCGTCTCGCCCGCCCAGCGTCGCCGCGGAGATCGGGCTCGCTCTCACAGCTCGTACTCGCGAACTGCAGATTCCCCCGGGCCCGTCTATGCGTGCTCCTTGGGTCACCCGTCAGGGCCCCGGCAAAGTCGCGGGTAGGTGGGTGTGACCTGCGGGTTTGCCGGCGTGGCGTGAGGGTCAGGCGTGGCCCTCAGGGTGAGGCTGAGGGTTCTCACACGACTCGCTCACCGAGGACCACGCCTGCCGATGTCATCTTCCCTCACTGCTGCCGTTCCAGGACCGACCACGCCGGACGCGGGTCTGCTGTCGCTGCTGCGATCGGTCCCGGACCCACGACATCGTCGCGGGCTCCGGCACGAGCTCGCCGTCCTGCTCGCGGTCGGTGTCGCTGCGGTGCTGGCTGGTTCGCGGTCGTTCACCGCGATCGGTGAGTGGTCGGTGGCCCTGCCACCGCCGGCTCTGGCTCGCCTGGGGGTGCGTGGTCGGGCACCGAGCGAGGCCACGATCCGGCGGGCTCTCACCCGCGTGGACGCCGCGGCTCTGGACGCGGTTGTCGGGGCGTGGTTGTGGACCCGGACCGTGGTCGTCGGACACCGACGGGTCATCGCTGTCGACGGTAAGGCTGTCCGCGGGGCCAGGACCAAGCAGCGGGTGGCCCCGCACCTGCTCGCGGCCCTGGACCACGCCACCGGCACCGTGATCGGGCAGCTGGCGGTGGCCGCGAAGAGCAACGAGATCCCCGCCGTCCGTACCCTGCTGGCCACGTTCGACCTGGTCAACACCGTGGTGACCCTGGATGCGATGCACACCCAGCACGACACCGCCCGCTTCATCACCGACTCCGGCGGCGACTACGTACTCACGGTCAAGGCCAACCAACCGCGCCTGCGGGCAGCGCTGAAGGCGTTGCCCTGGAAGGACGTCCCGGCCCACTCCACCGTGCAGCGCGGCCACGGCCGCAGGGCCCGGCGCACCCTCAAAGTCCTCACCGCCCCGCAGTGGGTCGAATTCCCCGGCACCGCGCAGGTCGCCCAGCTCCGCCGCACCGTCACCCGCGCAGGCGCCACGTCGGTCGAGGTCGTCTACCTCATCACGTCCGCCGACCACCACGACGCACCACCCGCCACCCTCGCCGCCTGGGTCCAGGGCCACTGGCGGATCGAGAACCAGCTGCACTGGGTCCGCGACGTCACCTACGACGAGGACCGCTCCCAAGTCCGCACCGGCCACGCGCCACAGGTCATGGCCACCCTCCGCAACACCGCCATCAGCCTCCTCCGACTGACCGGCTGGACCGCGATCGCACGCGCCCTACGACATCACGCCCGAGACCCCGAACAACCCCTCAACCTGATCTTGACCTGCTGATACACGACTTTGCCGGGGCCCTGGGTCACCCGTCTCCGCGCCGGTGCTCAATGTTCGTGCAACTGTTGTCGTAGCAGCCTGGGTCTCGCTTACAGTGTGCGTTACCCGTTTCAGTAGCAGGAGGATTTTATGGCCGACCCCCGCGCCTTCACTAGTTTCGACTTTGATCACAATGAAGCTCAGAAGATTCTTTTTGCTGGCCAAGCAAAAAGCGACTCCCCGACACCGTTCACGGTTCACGACTGGTCGAGCAAAACGAAGCTACCGCAGGCTGAGTGGGAAAACTTGATCAAGACTAAGATGGCGAGCACCAATATGTGCATTGTCTTGGTGGGCCAGACAATGGCGTCGGCCACCGGCGTGGCGAAGGAAATAGCAATGGCCAAGGAACTCAACGTGCCGGTTTTTGGCGTCTACGTTGACGGGGCCGGCCCCAATAGCACGCTGCCAGCCGGCTTGCAGCGGAACCGAACGATGTCCTGGAAGTGGGACGTGATCGCTGCGGCCGTCAACCAGATGATGGGTGAGGGCAAGAACGCTCAATGAGACGTCGGGCTCAGCGCAGCTCGCCGCCCAGTGCCGAGGTCCTAGACCTGTACAAGCTCTCCGTCGAGATGGCGGATCGCATCTCCGCGAGGCGCGGGCAGGCGAACCAGTTTTATCTGACGTTGCAGAGCAGCCTCCTTGGGGTGCCTGCCATCTTTGGTCTGCTGGGTGGGAGCAGCCTCGATCCAGTACGCGCCACTTTGATCGCCGTGATCGGCGCATTGACCAGCATTACGTGGTGGCTACAGTTGCGCAGTTATCGCGACTTGAATAGAGCGAAATTTGATGTCATCAACAAGATCGAGCGGGAACATCTCATTGTCAGGCCGTTCAGCGACGAATGGGCGTCCTTGAAGAAGGACCCTCTACCAAAGTGGCGCGCTCGATACGCAGAGCTAGGCACTGTTGAGCGCATCGTCCCGGTGGTCTTTCTTGGGGTGAACGCTGTCGTGGGGATTGCGGTGTGGCTATGAACTACCTTCAGGCTCTTGCCAACGAGGTGGAGGCCCAGTTAGCTCCAGAGCATCGGCCGGACGATCGAGGCCATGAGTTGTACCGTCTCTATGCGCTCCTGGTGCTAGTGCGGGGTGAGGAGACCTCGCTGAAAGACGTGCACGACGCGTGGTCTACCTGGATGGTTGCGGAGCAACCCAACCACCCTGCCTTGCTGCCGTTCAACGACCTTCGCCCTGAGCAGCAAGAGCAGGACCGCCCATATCTTGAGGCCATCCATCGAGCATCGCGATCGGACGAAGGCAGGGAGACGCCGTGACGACCGAGGCCGATCTTCCTACCCAGATGTCGCAGCA
>Ga0136639_10000121_pt1 | contig 22477 bp, 20 predicted proteins | sample AntDrymUQ8592106_2_FD_113739 | JGI IMG/M metagenome (GOLD analysis project Ga0136639, IMG submission 113739) | Polar desert sand microbial communities from Dry Valleys, Antarctica - metaG UQ859 (21.06) | ecosystem: Environmental > Terrestrial > Soil > Desert | place: Antarctica: Dry Valley...
CGCGCCGAGCGCTGGCGGATGGAGGTGCTCGAGCCCGCGCCGGGCATCACCGTCATCAACGACGCCTACAACGCGAGCCCGGACTCCACCGCCGCGGCCCTCAAGACGCTCGCGCAGATCACCCGGCGCGGGCGACGGTCGATCGCCGTGCTCGGCGAGATGGCCGAACTCGGCGACTACGCCAACGAGGAGCACGACCGGATCGGCCGCCTCGTCGTGCGGCTCAACATCGCGCAGCTCATCGTCGTCGGCCACGGTGCGCGGCACATCCACAACGCCGCCGGACTCGAGGGTTCGTGGGACGGTGAATCGGTACTCGTCGGCACCGCCGAGGAGGCTTTCGGTCTGCTCCGGGACGAGCTGCGCGACGGCGACGTGGTGCTCGTCAAGAGCTCCAAGTCCGCCGGGCTTCGTTTTCTTGGTGACCGCCTCGGCGGTGTTATCGCGTGATCGCACTCCTTACCGCCGCCGGCGTCTCGATGATCTTCACCCTGCTTCTCACACCTCTCTTCGCGAGGGCGTTCCGAAGGTTGAACCTTGGCCAGTTCGTGCGCGCCGACACCCCCGTCGCGCACGTTCTCAAGCGCGGAACCCCCTCGATGGGCGGGATCGTATTCATCACGGCGTCGATCGTCGGCTACCTCGTCGGTCAGCTTGCGGGTAGGCAACTGCCATCCGGGGCCGGACTCCTCGTGATCCTGATGATGGTCGGACTCGGCTTCATCGGATTCATCGACGACTTCCTCAAGGTCCGCCGCCGTAACAGTACGGGCCTCAGCGGACCGTTCAAGATCCTCGGCACCGTCATTGTCGGCGTCGTCTTCGCGATCATCGCCCTCAACTACGTCGACCCGCACGGAGTGACGCCGGCCTCGACGGCCGTCTCGTTCGTGCGCGACCTCCCGATCGACTTCGTCGTCATCTTCGGCACCGGGCTTGGCGTCACCCTGTTCGTCGCCTGGATCGTGCTCATCACCACGAGCGTTTCGAACGCCGTGAACCTCACAGACGGTCTCGACGGCCTCGCCGCCGGCTCGGCCGTGCTCGCGATCGGCTCCTACGTCATCATCGGATTCTGGCAGTTCCAGCAGTCCTGCGTCGAGCTCGCGGTGCTCGGGGTCGACGCGCCCAATCTCTACAAGTGCTACGAGGTGTCGTACCCCCTCGACCTCGCGACGATCGCCGCCGCGATCGTCGGCTCGCTCATCGGCTTCCTCTGGTGGAACACCTCGCCGGCCCAGATCATGATGGGCGACACGGGCTCCTTCGCCATCGGCGGCGCCCTCGCGGCACTCGCGATCCTCTCCCGCACCGAGCTGCTGCTCATCTTCATCGGTGGGCTGTTCCTGGTGACCACCGGCCAGGTGATCGTGCAGCGCATCTACTTCAAGCTCACGAAGGGCAAACGGATCTGGCAGGCGAGCCCCCTCCACCACCACTTCGAGATGAAGGGCTGGGCCGAGGTGACCATCGTTGTGCGGTTCTGGATCATCTCGGGACTGTTCGTCGCGACCGGGGTCGGACTCTTCTACGCCGAGTGGTTGTACCGGTGAGGTCGGCTTCGGAGGTCGCCGCGCTTCGGAGTTGGCACGACGACTGGGCGGGGCTGCGCGTCGCCGTGCTCGGTCTGGGCGTTACCGGGTTCTCGGTTGCAGACACGCTGGCCGAACTCGGTGCCGAGGTCGTGGTGTTCGCCGATAGGGCGGACGAGGAGCGCGCCGACCTGCTCGACGTCATCGGCGCACGCCTCGTCATCGCGGACCTCAGGCGGGTCGGAGCGAGCCTCGTGGCCGACTTCGCCCCCGAGCTCGTCGTGGTGTCGCCCGGCTTCGCCCCCTCGCATCCGATCGTTGTCGGCGCGACGCTTGCGACCACGCCGGTGTGGGGAGATGTTGAACTCGCGTGGCGGCTTCGCGACAAGCTCGACCGGCCGGCGGAATGGTTCACCGTCACCGGCACCAACGGCAAGACCACGACGGTGCAGCTAACGACCGAAATGATGATCGCCGGCGGCAAGCGGGTCGTCGCGTGCGGCAACGTCGGAGTCCCCGTGCTCGACGCGATCCGCGATCCCGGCGGCTTCGACGCACTCGTCGTCGAGCTGTCGAGCTTCCAGCTTCACTACTCCCACTCCCTTTCCGCCCACTCAAGCGCCTGCCTCAACGTCGCGGCCGACCACCTCGACTGGCACGGGTCGGCCGACGCCTATTCCGCGGCGAAGGCGAAGGTGTACGAAAACACGCGGGTGGCGTGCATTTACAACCGCCACGACGAGGCCACCCGCACCATGGTCGAGCACGCGGACGTCGTCGAGGGATGCCGTGCGATCGGTTTCGGGCTGGGCTCGCCGGGCCCGAGCGACGTCGGTATCGTCGAGGACATCCTGTGTGACCGCGCGTTCATCGACGACCGGCACACCAACGCCCTCGAACTGGCGACGCTGGGGCAGCTCGAGTCCGCCGGGCTTGGCGCGCCCCACATGGTCGCGAACGTGCTCGCCGCGAGCGCACTCGCCCGGTCCTACGGAATTCCGGCGTCGGCAATCCGGCAGGCTATCCTCGGCTTCCACCTCGACAAGCACCGCAACGAACTGATCGCGACCCATGCCGATGTGCGTTGGATCAACGACTCAAAGGCCACGAATCCGCACGCGGCCGATGCCGCGGTCGGGGCATTCGAGTCGGTCGTGTGGGTCGTCGGAGGGCTGCTGAAGGGCGTCGACATCGGCGACGTCGTGGCACGGAACGTCGACAGGCTGCGCGCGGCCGTGGTGATCGGAGCCGACCGAACTGAAGTACTCGCGGCATTCGCGCGACACGCGCCAGAACTCCCCGTGTTCGAGGTCGAGACGGCTGACACTAAAGAGGTGATGTCGACCGCTGTGAGGCTGTCGGACTTGGTCGCGCGGCCGGGGGATGCCGTAGTGCTGGCACCAGCCGCGGCATCCATGGACCAGTTCACGGATTACGCCGATCGGGGCCGGCAATTCGCCGCCGCAGTTCACGAGATGTTGGGAGGCCGGCCGGATGACGACGAGCGTCCCCCGTCGCCCGCGACAGCCCCGTAACAACGTGGCGCCGGCCGCCCGAGTGCCCGCCGCCGCCGGAGGCTCGGGGTCCGCGGCGATCGTCGCCGTGAAGAAGCTCTTTGCCGCCGAGACGGGCAACTTCTTCCTGCTGCTGGGCACGACCCTGTTCCTCGTCGTGTTCGGGCTCGTCATGGTGCTGTCGTCATCGGCGGTGACGTCGTTCACCGAGTCGAATGACTTCTTCTCAGGCTTCCTCCGGCAGAGCCTGTTCGCGGCCGTCGGGGTTCCGATCATGCTCGTGGCGTCGCGGATGCCAGCATCGTTCTGGAAGAAGTGGGCCGGCACCGCCGTGATGATCGGTCTCGGCCTGCAGATTCTCGTCGTCGCGACGCCGCTGGGGGTGTCCGTGGGCGGAAACACGAACTGGCTGCGTCTCGGAGCGCTCACGCTCCAGCCGTCCGAGATCACCAAGGTGGCCCTCGCGATCTGGCTCGCCTACGTGCTGTCCACGAAGGCGGACCGGCTCCACCGCCTGCGCGAGGTGGCGATCCCGATTGCGCCTGTCGCGGGCGCGGCGGTCGGGCTCGTGCTGTTCGGTGGAGACCTCGGCACAGCAATGATCCTCATCTCCATCGTTCTCGGCTCGATGTTCTTCGGAGGAGTGCGGCTCCGGTTCCTCGCGATCCCGATTGTGCTCATGGCCGCGATCGGCCCCCTCGTCGCATTCTCGAGCAACTCCCGCAGTGACCGCATCGCCGTCTGGCTCGACGGTTGCGCATCATCCAGCGACTATGCTGCGTTCTGCTGGCAGACCGTCCACGGCTGGTGGGCCCTCGCCGCAGGCGGATTCTTCGGCGTCGGACTCGGCAACTCGAAGGCAAAGTGGTCTTGGTTGCCGGAGGCTGACAATGACTTCATCTTCGCGATCATCGGCGAGGAACTCGGCCTGCTCGGCGCCGTCACGGTGCTCGTGCTCTTCATCGTGATGGGCGTGACCTTCGTAGGGATCATCCGCGCGAGCGACGATCCATTCGCGCGCATCGTCGTGAGCGCGGTCATGGTCTGGATCATCGGCCAGGCGTTCGTGAACATCGCCGTGGTGCTCGGAGTTCTGCCGGTGCTGGGCGTTCCTCTCCCTCTCATCTCGTCGGGGGGCTCCGCCCTCGTCACAACACTGTTCGGCATCGGAATCGTGCTGTCATTCGCGCGGACCGCGAGCCCGGCTCCCGGCAGCGGGCCAGAACGGTGACCACGTACCTGCTGTGCGGCGGAGGAACGGCCGGCCACGTCAATCCCCTGCTCGCGGTCGCCGATCGGCTCAGGGAACGCGACCCCGACGCGAGCATCCTGATCCTCGGCACGGCGGAGGGCCTCGAGGCGCGGCTCGTGCCTGAGCGGGGTTTCCGGTTGCTTGTTGTCGCCCGCCTGCCGTTTCCCCGCCGACCGGGCAGGTCCCTTCTGCGGTTCCCGCGCCGGTTCGCCGGGGTCGTCGGCCGCATCCGCCGACTGATCGTCGAGCACGACGTCGACGTTGTCGTCGGATTTGGCGGCTACGTGTCGGCGCCCGCCTACCTCGCCGCACGCCGCGAGAAGGTGGCGATCGTCGTGCACGAGGCCAACGCGCGGCCGGGACTTGCTAACCGACTTGGCGCGGCATTCTCCCGGCACGTTGGGGTCGCCTTCCGCGGCACCCGGATCCGCCGTGCCCGATTCGTCGGGATGCCACTGCGGCCCGAGATCGAGCGCCTCGAGCGCCACTCCGCGCGGCAGGAGGCCTACACGGCCTTCGGACTGACGCCCGGCAAACTCACGCTCGTCGTCACGGGAGGCTCCCTCGGTGCCCGCCGCATTAACGAGACCGTCGCGGAGGCGATCCCCTTCGTCATCGGCGCCGCGTGGCAGGTGCTGCACATCACCGGGCAGCGATCGGAGATCGACTATCCGGCACTGGCCGGCTACCGCGTGATCCCGTATTGCGACCGGATGGACCTCGCCCTCGCCATCGCTGACCTCGTGCTCGCGCGGGCCGGGTCGTCGACAGTGAGCGAACTTTCGGCGCTCGCGATTCCCGCCGTGTACGTTCCGCTCGCCGTCGGCAACGGCGAACAGCGCCTCAACGCGGGCGAGGCTGTCAACGCGCACGCCGCCCTCATGGTCGACAACGAACAGTTCACTCCGGAGTGGATCGCGGATGTTCTCGTGCCGCTCCTCGTGAACCGCGCGGCTCTCGCCGCGATGGCCGCGCGCGCCGCCGCGATCGGCGTCAGGGACGGCACCAACCGTGTCGTGGCGCTCATCGATGAGGCCACTCCGGGGCGGGTAGCGTAGCGGTCGTGATCAAGTCCGATTTCTCCCAGTCCATGCCCGATACCCCCCGCCATGTGCACTTCGTCGGCATCGGCGGAGCCGGGATGAGCGGCATAGCCCGTCTCTTCGTCGCGGCCGGCTTCACCGTGACCGGCTCCGATATCCGGGCGACGGAGGCCGTCGAGTCTCTCCGGGCGCGCGGTGTCGAGATCGGGATCGGCCACGATGCCGTGCACCTCGGCGCGGCGGACGCCCTCGTCGTCTCCGGAGCGATCAACGAGGACAACCCCGAATACGTCGCCGCGGGTGAGCGCGGCCTCCCCGTGGTTCACCGCGCCGTCGCGCTGGCCTGGCTCACACGCGGCCGCCGACTCGTCGCCGTCGCTGGAGCCCACGGCAAGACCACCTCGACCGGAATGATCATCGAGGCGATGCTCGCGCTCGGACAGAGCCCGAGCTTCGTCAACGGCGGCGTCATCCGCTCGCTCGGAGTCAGCGCGGCGGCCGGAATCGACGATCTCTTCGTCGTCGAGGCAGACGAGTCCGACGGCTCCTTCCTGCTCTACGACACCGCGGTGTCGCTGATCACCAACGTCGACCCCGACCACCTCGATCACTTCGGGTCGCTCGAGGCCTTCGAAGATGCCTTCGTCGCTTTCGCCGGACGGGCGACGGAGTTTGTTGCCATCTCGAGCGACGACCCGGGGGCCGTGAATATCACCTCGCGAATCGCCTCGTCGCGCGTCGTCACCTTCGGCCAGGCTGCATCCGCCGACGTGCGGGTGCACTCCCTCGACACGCAGCAGACCGTGTCGTTCAGCATCGGCTACCTCGGCGTGGACTACCCGGTGACGCTCCGCGTGCCCGGTCTGCACAACGCCCTCAACGCGGCCGGCGCGTTCGCTGTGCTCACCGGGCTCGGCTTCGACCCGCGCGCGACCCTGGACGCTATCGCGACCTTCGGCGGCACCGAGCGCCGCTTCGAGCTGCGCGGCGAGGTGGGGGGAGTGCGCGTCTACGACGACTTCGCCCACCACCCGACCGAGATTCGCGCGGCGCTCTCCGCGGCGCGCGGCGTCGTCGGCGACGGCCGCCTAATCCCGATCTTCCAGCCGCACCTCTACAGCCGCACACGGATGCTCGCGCAGGAGTTCGCCGACGTCTTCGATGACCTCTCCGACCACACCATCGTCGTTCCCGTGTATGGCGCTCGTCAGGATCCCGAACCCGGCGTGACCGGGGCGCTGATCACCGAGCGCCTGCGCGTGCAGGGAAGCGGTGAGTACGTCGACAACTGGGAGAGCGCCGTTGAGCGCGCCGTGCAGGTGGCGATGCCCGGCGACATCCTGATCCCCATGGGTGGCGGAGACATCTACCTCATCATTCCGCAGCTGCTCGCAGCGCTCGAGGCAGCGACTCGTCCACGGATCCATGAAGCGCCCTGAGGGCTTCGATCGGCCCCGGGCCGTTGCCCCACCCGCAGAGACGAAACCCCGGCGCCGCACGAAAACATCCGCGCCGGAGGCCACCCCCGAGAGCCCGGCGACCCACACGGGCCCGGCGACCCACACGGGCCCGGCGACCCACACGGGCCCGGCGGGCCCGGCCACAGCGAGGCCGACCCCGCCGAGCTCCCGGACACCGCCCGCGAGGGGATTCGGGGCTCCCACGGGACCAGAGGCGACCACGGGTGTCGCGGATGCCGTCCCGGCCGCAACATCGGGCCACGCCTCGGACCGCGTCTCAGACCGCGCCTCCCAGCGGGCGGTGCGTCGCGCGGCGAGACAACGACGCCGATTCGAGAAGAGCGAGGTGCGGCGGTTCACGCGCCGAAGCCGTCGTCGCCGCGTGGCCTGGGCTGTCGCGGTGGGAATCACAGTGACAATGGCGACGCTCGTCGCCGTCGCCGTCTATTCGCCGCTGCTCGCGCTGAAGACGATCCAGGTCGACGGCACGTCGCGGCTCAATGCCGACGACCTTCACGCGGCTGTCGACGGTCAGCTCGAGACCCCGCTGGCCCTCATTGACTTCGACCGCATCACCGAGGAGCTCGGTGACTTTCCGCTCGTCCGCAGCTATGTGACCGAGACGGTTCCACCGCACACGCTCATCATCCACATCGTGGAGCGCGAGCCGGTCGGGTCGCTCGCCACCGGATCCGGATTCGACCTCGTCGACCCCGCGGGCGTGGTCATCGAGAGTTCCCAGACCCGGATCCCCGGTGTTCCGCTCATCGATATCGGCGGGGAGGGTTCTGACAGTGCGGCGTTCGACGCGGCGGTCGAGGTGCTGATCGCCCTGCCGGAGCCCGTGCTCGTCCAGCTGGACACGATCGTCGCCGGCACGCGCGACGACGTGCAGCTGACCCTTGTCGGCGGCGGAGCAGAGATCATCTGGGGGAGCGCCGACGATTCGGCGATCAAGGCCCGCATTCTTGCGGCCGCGCTCGCACAGAACTACCCGGACGTCGTCGAGTACAACGTGTCCGCGCCGGGCCAGCTCACCTACCGCTGACTGCTGGACCCGCGCCGGCAGGCGGGCCTCTCGTGCCCGGCTCACAAATTCTTCGGCGAGTTTGCGACACGCGGGAGATTCGCGGGCCGAGCGGCGGCCTGCCACTTAACCTCGGAACAAGAAATAGATATACCAAGTATAACTTTAAGCCTCTAGTAGAGGTTGAAAGTACTCAGCGGAGGCCTGACGTGAGCTCAAATCAAAACTACCTGGCCGTAATCAAGGTCGTCGGAATCGGCGGCGGCGGCGTGAACGCCGTAAACCGGATGATCGAACTCGGCCTTCGCGGCGTCGAGTTCATCGCCATCAATACTGACGCGCAAGCGCTATTGATGAGCGATGCCGACGTCAAGCTCGACGTCGGCCGCGAATTGACCCGCGGACTCGGCGCGGGCGCCGACCCGGAGGTGGGACGCCGCGCAGCGGAGGACCACGCCGAGGAAATCGAAGAGGCGCTGGCCGGCGCGGACATGGTCTTCGTTACCGCAGGTGAGGGTGGAGGCACCGGCACCGGCGGCGCTCCGGTCGTTGCGCGCATCGCGAAGTCCATCGGCGCGTTGACGATCGGTGTCGTCACCCGCCCGTTCGGCTTCGAGGGCAAGCGGCGCGCGGCGCAGGCCGAAGTCGGTGTGATGGCGCTCAAGAGCGAAGTTGACACGCTCATCGTCGTGCCGAACGACAGGCTCCTCGAGATCAGCGACCGCGGAATCAGCTTCCTTGAAGCGTTTGCGACCGCCGACCAGGTGCTGCTCGCCGGTGTTCAGGGGATCACCGACCTCATCACGACTCCAGGACTCATCAACCTCGACTTCGCCGACGTGAAGTCGGTCATGCAGGGTGCCGGTTCGGCGCTCATGGGCATCGGCTCGGCCCGCGGCGCTGACCGCGCCATCAAGGCGGCCGAGCTCGCGGTTGCCTCTCCACTGCTCGAGGCGTCGATCGATGGTGCCCATGGAGTGCTGCTGTCCATTCAGGGCGGGTCGAATCTCGGAATTTTCGAGATCAACGATGCGGCGCGACTCGTGCAGGAGGCCGTGCACCCCGAGGCCAACATCATCTTCGGCGCCGTCATCGACGACACCCTCGGCGACGAGGTGCGGGTGACCGTGATCGCCGCCGGCTTCGACGGCGGCGAGCCCGAGGTCAAGAAAGTCGACCGGCGAGGCCTCAACCACCACGACGTCTCCCTTCCCATCCCGGTCTCTGCGCCCGCCACGGCATCCGCGTCTGTCGGCGGCGGCGGCTCGTCGAGGTTCGGCGGCACGACCCTCACCCAGACAGGCGAGCAGCAGTGGGGCGAGCCCAAGCTTCCCGCCGCCCCCGACCCGGTGTTCGATAAGGACGAGGACGACGACCTCGATGTTCCCGATTTCCTGCGGTAATCGGTGACGGAGAGCGTTGCGGACAGGCTCGAGACGGTCCGGGCCGGGGTCGCCGAGGCGGCTGCCCAAGCCGGTCGTGACCCTGCAGGGATCACGACCGTGGTCATCACGAAGTTCCATCCCGTGTCTCTGGTGCGTGAGCTTCACGCGCTAGGGGTGCGGGACTTCGGTGAGAACCGCCACCAGGATGCGCAAGCCAAGGCCGCCGAGCTCGCCGATCTCGAGCTGACTTGGCACTTTGTCGGACAACTGCAGAGCAAGAAGGCACGGCAGGCGGCCGCCTACGCGCGCGTCATCCATTCCCTCGACCGGCACTCGGTCGTGGACGCGCTTGCGTCAGACGAGTGCACGGTCGACGCCTTCGTGCAGTTGAACCTCACCACGGATGCTGCCCGCGGGGGAGTGCAGGACGACGCCCTCGAGGAGTTGGTCGCGCGCGTCGTCGCGACACACGGCGTTCGCCTGCTGGGAGTGATGGCCGTTGCCCCGCTCGGCGAGGAGCCGCGGGCCGCGTTCGCGAGGCTCAGGGCGGCATCGGACCGAGTTCGCACGATCGATCCGTCCGCTGAATTTATCTCGGCAGGAATGTCGGGGGACTACCGCGAGGCCATCCTCGAGGGCGCGACACACCTGCGGATTGGGTCGACAATCACCGGAAACCGCCCGACCCGCGGTTAATCTTAGTTTCAGCACGACCCATACAGGAGGCACGAAATGGCTAACCCGCTGCGCAAGACCATGGTTTATCTGGGGCTCGCGGACGAGGAGTTCGAGGACCAGGAGTCGACTCCTGCCCAGCCCGCCGCTCCGGCCGCCGCGGCGACTCCACAGGGGCACACGACGAACACCGCCGGCCGCGCCCCCGTCACCCCCTTGCGACGTCCCACCACGACAAAGAATGCGGCACCGGTCGAAATGAATGAGATCCTCACAGTCCACCCCCGCCAGTACCGCGACGCGCAGGTCATCGCCGAGAGCTTCCGTGATGGCATCCCCGTCATCATCAACCTCTCCCAGATGAGCGAGCCGGAGGCGAGGCGCCTCATCGACTTCGCCAGTGGCCTCTCGCAGGGGCTCTACGGCAAAATCGAGCGCGTCACCAAGCAGGTCTTCCTGCTGTCGCCGGCCCACATCGTCGTCAGCGGCGACCATGCCGATGCTGAGCCAGAAGTTGATGCATCGTTCTATGCCCAGAACTGATACCCAGCCGGATGAGCTAGCGTCGGAGCTGTGATCGTTTCTGTTATCGCGACCATCGCGTATTACGCCCTCTTCCTGTACCTCATCGCGATGTGGGCGCGATTCATCCTCGACCTTGCACGCAACTTCGCTCGGGGCTGGCGGCCGAAGGGGTTCCTCATCGTCGTGGCTGAACTCGTTTTCACCATCACGGATCCGCCGATCCGGGCGGTGCGCCGCTTCATCCCGCCTATCCGCCTCGGCGGAATTGCCCTCGACTTCGCGTGGAGCATCGTTTTGATCGCAGTGCTGATCCTGATGTCATTCGCCACATCGTTGGCATCGTCAACGGCCTAAGCGACCGGCGACGCTGTACTCTTGACCGCGTGTCCCGGAGGGGTCCTCCGACTCGCGGGCAATCCTTTGCTAGCTTTAGCAGCACGCACATTCATGCACGGATCGTGCATATTCCAGATGATTTTGAGGTGACCCATGGCTCTGACTCCCGAAGACGTTGTCAACAAGCGTTTCCAGCCGACCAAGTTTCGCGAGGGCTACGACCAGGACGAGGTCGATGACTTCCTCGACGAGGTCGTCGTCGAGCTGCGTCGCCTGACTCAGGAGAACGAGGAGCTACGCCAGCGCCTCGTCGGCACCGAATCCCGCATCGGCGAGATGCAGCGTGACGGAGGCGAGCCTGCTGCCGCCGACGAGCCTGTTGCCCCCGACGAGCCTGTAGCCGCGGCAGCCCCCGAGCCCGAACCTGCCGTGGCGGCCCCCGCAGCGGTTGCCGCACCGGTCGCGTACGCCGCGCCGAGTCTCGAGTCCGAGACCGAGAGCACCACCAACCTGCTGCAGCTGGCCCGCCGCCTGCACGAGGAGCACGTCCGCGAAGGAGTCGAGAAGCGCGAATCACTCGTCGCCGAGGGTAACGCCACCGCCGAGCGCGTCGTCAGCGAAGCCGAGGCCACTGCGGCCAAGGTCGTCGGAGAGGCCGAGACGAACGCCGACCGCGTCGTTACCGAGGCCGAAGCCACTGCGGCACGCCTCGTCACCGAGGCCGAGGCCACGCAGCGCGCGCAGCTCGCCAAGCTCGACGAGGAGCGCACGGTAATTGAGCAGCGCATCGACGAGCTCCGCACCTTCGAGCGGGAGTACCGCCAGAAGCTCAAGGGGTATATCGAGAGCCAGCTTCGCGAACTCGACACCGCCGGATCGGCGAGCAAGTCGGAGCCCGCGTCGGTAAGCCAGGGCGTCGGTGGCAACTGAGCCGACCGCGGCGGCACGTGCGGCAGGGGTCAGCGTTCGGGCGATTCTCGCGCTCGTCACGGTGGCCCTCGCCGTCTTTGCCTGTGACCAGATAACGAAGTATTTCGTCGTCACGAACTTGCCGTTGGGCGAACCGGTTCCAGTGCTCGGCAACGTGCTCGACTTTGTGTTCGTGAAGAATCCGGGTGCAGCGTTCTCGTTAGCGAGCGGCGCCACCTGGATCTTCTCGATCGCGGCGTCCGTCGTAACGGTCCTCATCATCGTCTTCGCCCGCAGGATCCGGTCTCTCACCTGGGCCATCCTGTTCGGGATGCTGCTCGGTGGCACACTGGGAAACCTCGCCGACCGGCTGCTGCGCGAACCGAGCTTCGGACTGGGCCACGTCATCGACTTCATCCGTGTCGCCGGGTTCCCGGCGGTGTTCAATATCGCCGATATATTCATCGTCGCGAGTATGGGGCTCTTCATCATCCTCACCATCCGTGGGGTGGGGCTCGACGGCGAGCGCGAGCAGAAGCCCTCCGCGGCCACGTCTGGCGCTGGCGCTTCGGGCACCGAGTCCGCCCCCGCCGATTCCACCCCCGACGCCACGGAGCGCTAGCACACATGGAAACACGCAGCATGCCCGTCCCCGAAGGGCTCGCCGGCGAGCGGGTCGATGCCGGGCTAGCCAAGCTCCTGGGGTTCTCGCGCACCTTCGCGGCCGAGGTCGCGGAGGCCGGGGGAGTGAGCGCAGACGGAGCAGTTCTCGGCAAGTCCGACCGGCTGCACGCCGGCAGCTGGCTCGAGGTCAACTGGCAGTCCAGGGAGGCCCCGGTGATCGTGCCGGTAGACGTGCCCGACCTCACCATCGTGCACGATGACGACGACATCGTCGTCATCGACAAGCCCGTCGGTGTCGCGGCGCATCCCTCAGTCGGTTGGACCGGTCCGACGGTGCTCGGCGCGCTGGCCGGCGCCGGCTACCGCATCTCCACGTCCGGCGCCTCCGAGCGCGCGGGAATCGTGCATCGGCTCGACGCCGGCACGAGCGGCCTCATGGTCGTCGCGAAGTCCGAGCGGGCCTATTCAGAGCTCAAGCGCGCATTTCACGACCGCGAGGTCGACAAGGTTTACCACGCCGTCGTGCAGGGCCACCCCGACCCGCTCGCCGGGACCATCGACGCGCCGATCGGGCGACACCCCGGATCGAGCTGGAAGTTCGCAATCGTCTCGGGAGGCAAGGATTCGGTCACCCATTACGAGACGCTGGAGGCGTTCCCGAGCGCTTCGCTGCTCGAGGTGAACCTCGAGACGGGGCGAACCCACCAGATCCGCGTGCACATGGCTGCCCAGCGCCACCCGTGCGTCGGCGACGCGATGTACGGCGCCGATCCGTCGATCTCGGCGAAACTTGGACTGTCGCGCCAGTGGTTGCACGCGCTCCAGCTGAGCTTCCGGCATCCGGCCACCGGTGAGAGCGTCGTCTACAGGACCAACTACCCGGCGGACCTCCAGCACGCGCTGGATGTGCTCCGAAAAGACTGACCCCAGCCTTAGGCTGGAGGAAGCTTTTCACCTCGGTCTTCGGAGTATTTCTTGTCAGAGCGCGCCAGTTCGTTCGTCCACCTGCACGTCCACAGCGAGTACTCGATGCTGGACGGCGCCGCGCGGGTTGGACCGTTGATCCAGGCGGCCGTCGACCAGAAGATGCCCGCGATCGCGATGACCGACCACGGAAACGTGTTCGGCGCCTACGACTTCTGGCGCACAGCCACGAAGGCGGGCATCAAGCCGATCATCGGCACCGAGGCCTACCTCACGCCGGGCACGGCGCGGGGCGACCGCACGCGTATCCGCTGGGGTAACGGTGGCCAGGACGACGTCTCCGGGTCCGGCGCGTACACGCACCTCACCATGCTCTCCTCCACCACTGAGGGCATGCATAACCTCTTCCGAATGTCGTCCCTCGCGAGCCTCGAGGGCTACTACTTCAAGCCGCGCATGGACCGCGACCTGCTGAGTACCTACGCGAGGGGCCTCATCGCGACCACCGGGTGCCCGAGCAGCGAGGTGCAGACGAGGCTCCGGCTCGGACAGTACGACGAGGCCGTCAAGGCGGCATCCGACTTCCGCGACATCTTCGGCAAGGAGAACTACTACTGCGAGATCATGGACCACGGCCTCGGGATCGAGCGCCGGGTCTTGGGCGATCTCCTCCGCCTCGCGAAGCAGCTCGATCTGCCGCTGGTCGCCACCAATGACCTGCACTACACGCATTCGCACGACGCGACCTCGCACGCCGCCCTGCTCTGCGTGCAGTCGGGCACGACCCTCGACGATCCCAACCGGTTCAAGTTCGACGCTGACGAGTTCTACCTCAAGTCGGCAGAACAGATGCGCCACCTGTTCCGCGACCATCCGGAGGCCTGCGACAACACGCTGCTCATCGCCGAGCGCTGTGACGTGAAGTTCGACGAAGACGCCAACTACATGCCCGTCTTCCCCGTGCCGGAGGGCGAGACGGAGCAGTCCTGGTTCGCCAAGGAGATCGAGGACGGCCTCAATCACCGCTATAAGGGCAACATCCCGCAGGCATCGAGCGAACGGGCGGCCTACGAGGTGGGCGTCATCTCGCAGATGGGGTTCCCCGGCTACTTCCTGGTCGTCGCCGACTTCATCAGCTGGGCACGCAGGAATGGCATCCGCGTGGGACCTGGGCGCGGCTCCGGCGCCGGCTCCATGGTCGCCTACGCCATGGGCATCACCGACCTCGACCCCCTGCAGCATGGCCTGCTGTTCGAGCGGTTCCTCAACCCTGACCGCGTCTCGATGCCCGACTTCGACGTGGACTTCGACGAGCGCCGGCGCGGCGAGGTCATCCGCTATGTGACCGAGAAGTACGGCAGCGACCACGTCGCCCAGATTGTCACCTACGGCACGATCAAGGCCAAGCAGGCACTCAAAGACTCCTCCCGCGTGCTCGGGTTCCCCTACGGAATGGGTGAGAAGCTCACCAAGGCGATGCCCCCGACGATCATGGGCAAGGACATCTCCCTCGCGGGGATCACCAACAAGGACGACCCGCGCTGGAAGGAGGCCGCGGATGTGCGTGCGGTGCTCGACGCCGACCCCGACGCCCGTACCGTCTTCGACACCGCGCTCGGCCTCGAGAACCTCAAGAGGCAGTGGGGCGTGCACGCCGCCGGCGTGATCATGTCGTCGAAGCCGCTGCTCGACATCATCCCGATCATGAAGCGGGAGCAGGATGGCCAAATCGTCACCCAGTTCGACTACCCCGCATGTGAGGCCCTCGGCCTGATCAAGATGGACTTCCTGGGGCTGCGCAACCTCACGATCATCGACGACGCGCTCGACAACATCAAGGCGAACCGCGGCGAGACCCCCGTGCTCGAGGACCTCGAGCTTGACGACCCGCTCACCTACAAACTGCTCGCACGCGGCGACACTCTCGGCGTCTTCCAGTTTGATGGCGGCCCGATGCGCGCACTCCTGCGGCTCATGCGCCCCGACAACTTCGAGGACATCTCCGCCGTCGGCGCCCTCTACCGGCCAGGCCCGATGGGGGCGAACTCGCACACCAACTACGCCTACCGCAAGAACGGCCAGCAGGTCGTCGACTACATTCACCCCGAGCTCTCCGAGGCGCTCAAGGATGTGCTCGGCACCACCTACGGCCTCATCGTGTACCAAGAGCAGGTCATGTCGATCGCGCAGGTGCTCGCCGGGTATTCACTCGGCCAGGCCGACCTCCTGCGCCGGGCGATGGGCAAGAAGAAGAAGTCGGAGCTGGATAAGCAGTTTGAGGGCTTCTCCGCCGGGATGAAGTCCAACGGGTACTCGATGGCCGCCGTCAAGACCCTCTGGGATATCCTGCTCCCGTTCTCCGACTACGCCTTCAACAAGGCGCACTCGGCGGCCTATGGTGTGCTGTCGTACTGGACGGCGTACCTCAAGGCCCACTACCCGGCCGAGTACATGGCCGCGCTGCTCACGAGCGTCGGCGACTCCAAAGACAAGCTCGCGATCTACCTCAATGAGTGCCGCCGCATGGGCATCAAGGTGCTCGCCCCCGACGTCAATGAGTCAATCGGCTACTTCGCCGCGGTCGGCGACGACATCCGGTTCGGCCTCGGCGCCGTGCGCAACGTCGGGTTCGCGGTCGTCGACCTCATCCGGGCCGCCCGCGACGACAAGGGCCGCTTCGAGTCGTTTCACGACTTCCTCGCGAAGGTGCCGATCGGTGCAGCCAACAAGCGCACCGTCGAATCGCTCATCAAGGCCGGGGCCTTCGATTCCCTCGGATCGACCCGCCGCGCGCTCCTCGAGGTGCACGAGGATGCCGTCGACTCGGCCGTCACCGTCAAGCGGAACGAAGCCCATGGGCAGGTGGGCTTCGATTTCGACAGCCTCTGGGACGAGCCGGAGCAGCGCGTGTCAGTTCCGGAACGCCCGGAGTGGTCCAAGCGGGACAAGCTCGCGTTCGAACGCGAGATGCTCGGGCTCTACGTCTCCGACCATCCGCTCGCCGGGCTCGAGCTGCAGCTCGCGAAGCACGCGAGCACGACCATCGCCGACCTCCTCGCGAGTGACGCGTCAATCGACGGCGAGACCGTGAACATCGCCGGGCTCGTGACGAGCGTGCAGCACCGCACCGCTCGCAACTCGGGAAACCAGTACGGGCTCGTCCAGATCGAGGACTTCGGCGGAGAGATCACCGTGATGTTCCTCGGCAAGACCTACCAGGAGTTCTCGCCCGCACTCTCCAACGACCAGGTCGTCGTGATCCGCGGCCGGGTAAGCATGCGCGACGACGGCATGAACCTGCACGCCGTGAGCATGTTCAGCCCCGACCTCGGCCAGAGCCTCGGATCGGGCCCGCTCGTCATCAGCATGCCGGAGCACCGGGCCACAACCGATGTCGTGACCAACTTGAACGACGCCCTCATCCGTCATGCGGGCGATACCGAGGTTCGACTCAAGCTCGTCAAGGGTGACACCGCGCGTCTATTCGAGATCCCTTTCCCGGTGACGGTGAGCGCCGACCTCTACGGCGAGCTCAAGTCGTTGCTCGGTCCGAACTGTCTCAACTGATCGCATTCGGGGCGGGGCCGCACGCGGCCGGCATCCAGCGGACGGCCACTAAAGTTGAGAGCGCCATGATCCAGACCATTGACCTCCGCGGTCGCCGCCTCAGCCCTGCCGAACTCCTCTCGATCGTCCCCCGTTCGCACACTGATATCTCGGTGGCGACGGATGCCGCGACCGCGCTCATCGACGATGTGCGCGCCCGCGGCGAGCAGGCGATCCTCGATCAGGCGGAGCGCTTCGACGGGGTGCGGCCAGACCATGTGCGGGTGCGTGCCAGCGAGATCGCCGACGCCGTGGCGCGGCTCGAGCCCGCCGTGCGCGACGCGCTCGAGGAGGCCATCGACCGGGTACGGGCCGGATCGGCCGCCCAAGTGCCCGCCCCCTCCGTCACGATGCTCGGGGACGGCGCCGAGGTCGTGCAGCGCTGGAGTCCCGTCGCGCGGGTCGGCCTCTACGTTCCCGGCGGTAAGGCTGTGTACCCCTCCAGTGTGGTCATGAACGTTGTGCCAGCCCAGGTCGCCGGGGTTCGCTCGGTCGCCCTCGCCTCCCCGCCCCAGCGCGCCTTCGGCGGAGCGATCCACCCGACCATTCTGGGCGCGGCCGGGCTGCTCGGAATCGACGAGATCTACGCTATGGGCGGCGCGGGAGCGATCGGCGCGTTCGCCTACGGTGTTCCCGGGCTGCTCGACCCCGTGCAGGTGATCACGGGACCGGGCAACGTGTATGTCGCCGCCGCCAAGCGCCTGGTCCGCGGACAGGCGGGAATCGACTCCGAGGCCGGCCCCACCGAGATCCTCGTGATCGCGGACGGCACCGCCGACGCGCGGCTCGTCGCGAGCGACCTGATCAGCCAGGCCGAGCACGACGAACTTGCCGCGGGAGTGCTCGTCACCGACTCGGCCGATCTCGCCGACCGGGTGCAGGTCGAGCTCGCGCGGCTTGTGCCGCTCACCCACCACCGGGAACGCGTGCAGATCTCACTCACCGGTGTGCAGTCCGCCGTTGTGCTCGTCGATGATCTCGCTGCCGCCGCCGACTTCAGCAACGCCTACGGACCGGAGCACCTAGAGATCCAGACGGCCGATCCGAAGGCTATGCTCGCCAGCATCCTCAACGCCGGCGCGATCTTCCTCGGCGACCACTCGCCCGTGAGCCTCGGCGACTACCTCGCCGGATCGAACCACGTGCTGCCCACCGGGGGACAGGCCCGGTTCTCCTCCGGGCTCGGCGCCTACACGTTCCTGCGGCCGCAGCAGGTTGTCAGCTACGACCGCGCCGCCCTGCAGCGGGTGCGGGAGCAGGTTGTTGCCCTGTCTGGTGCTGAAGACCTCCCGGCGCATGGTGACGCGGTGACGGCACGATTCACGCGCGATTGATGTCGCCCGTTTTCCCGGGCGCGGGCGTACGCTGGTGGCACCATGTTTTGCCCCTTCTGTCGTCATCCTGATTCCCGAGTCGTCGACTCCCGCACCAGCGACGACGGACTGTCGATTCGCCGCCGTCGGCAGTGCCCGGAGTGCGGGCGCCGATTCTCGACCACCGAGACCGCCAGCCTCAACGTGGTCAAGCGCAGCGGAGTGATCGAGCCGTTCAGCCGCGAGAAGATTGTTTCCGGAGTCAGGAAGGCCTGTCAGGGTCGGCCGGTCACCGACGCGGACCTCGCGGTCCTCGCGCAGCGCGTCGAGGAGACCATCCGGGCCACCGGTGCGTCCCAGATCGACGCCAACGACATCGGACTGGCGATCCTCCCGCCACTGCGGGAGCTCGACGAGGTCGCCTACCTGCGGTTCGCGAGCGTCTATCAGGGGTTCGACTCCCTCGAGGACTTCGAGGCCGCGATTGCAGTGCTGCGGGTCGAGCACGACGGGGCGCTCTCCGCTGAGTAGCGCGGGAGGTGCTGAGTAGGGCCGTGCCGCGCGCTGCCGCTAGCCTGAGTCTCGGTATGTATCCCCTCTTCTTCTCCCTCGTCCTGCGCCGCCTCGACCCCGAGCGGGCGCACCATCTGGCGTTCACCGTCATTCGCCTCCTCCCGCGCATCGGCGTCGGAGCCCTGCTTCGGCTGGCCACCCGGCCGCACCCATCGCTCGCGACGACCACCCTCGGGCTGGAGTTCGACTCCCCGTTCGGCGTCGCCGCCGGTTTCGACAAGGACGCCGAGGGGGTGCGCGGGCTCTGGCAGCTCGGATTCGGTCACGTGGAGGTCGGCACACTCACGGCCCTCGCGCAGCCGGGCAATGAGAGGCCGCGCCTGTTCCGCCTGATTACCGATCGCGCGGTCATCAACCGGATGGGCTTCAACAACGGGGGATCGGCCGCCGCCGCCCCACGCCTGCGCCGTGAACGCGCCAGGGCCCGCCGCCCCATCATCGGGGTGAACATCGGCAAGTCTCGTGCCGTCGAGGTCGACAGCGCGATCCCCGACTACCTCGAGAGCACGCGGCTGCTCGCGCCCACCGCCGACTACCTGGCCGTCAACGTGAGCTCGCCGAACACTCCGGGCCTCCGCGGTCTTCAGGAGCTTGAGCGGCTCGCACCGCTCCTCAGCGCGGTCAAGGCCGCGGCGGGCGACACACCAGTGCTCGTCAAGATCTCTCCCGACCTCAGCGACGACGAGGTGCGTAAGATCGCGGGTCTGGTCACGGAGCTCGGCCTCAACGGGATCATCGCGACGAACACGACCCTGTCCAGGGAGAACCTCCGCACGCCGGCAGATGTCGTCGAGGCTGCCGGCGCCGGAGGCCTTTCCGGGGCACCGCTCTCTGCTCGCTCGCTCGAGGTGCTCCGGCTGATCCGCGCGATCGTGCCTGCGGAGATGTGCGTGATCTCCGTCGGGGGCGTCGACACGGCACACGACGTGTCCGAGCGCCTTGCCGCGGGCGCGACACTCGTGCAGGGTTACACCGCGTTCCTCTACCGGGGACCGCTCTGGGCACACCAGATCAACCGCGGACTCGCCGCGGCACGAGCAGAGGTCAGCTCGGCCACGCCCAGCGCTTGACCTGCGGCTTCGGCAGACGCATCGGGCGCAGCTGCAGTGCGCGCATCGCCGCGTACCAGCGGGTTCCACTCTGCACGTTGGTGTCGCCGAACTTCGCTGCCAGCTTCTTCTTCACCAGCGAGCCGAGAATCACGCTGTCGATGACGGCGATGAGGAAGAACGCCCAGAGGGCGAGATACGAGTATGTGCCGAGCGCGGGTACGAAGGTCGTGAGGATCACGATGAACATGAGCGGGATGAGGGCCTCGCCCGCGCTGAATCGCGCATCGACGTAATCGCGCACGAATCGGCGCTGCGCCCCGCGGTCGCGCTGCGGCAGGTAGCGCTCGTCGCCGTTAGCGAGGCCGATACGGGCCTTCTCGCGGGACTGCGCCATCTTGGCGCGAGCCTCCTTGTTCGCCGTTTTACGGTCGTTCGACACGAGCGGGCGCATATTCGCCGCCTCGCGCTCGCGCCGGGTCGGGGTCGCGTGACCCTTGCCGGTCTGCAGGACGCCGTCGCTCACGACACCCTTGTCGTCGTCGCCGGAAGGCGCGTTCTGGTCGCCACGTGTCTGGGCCATGTGAAATTCCTTGCCGTTGAAGTCGCCTTAAGATTACTCGCATGACTACAGTCGCGCCCACACGTCCCGAACTGCTCGACGCACTCGCGAGTGCCGTACAGGCGGGCTTGCCCTCCGCGCTCGCCGAGCTCGGCGCCCTCGTGCGCATCCCGTCCGTGTCCTGGGGCGCCTTCGACCCGCAGCGGGTGCAGGACAGCGCGGATGCTGTGAAGGAACTCGTCGAGGGCCTCGGCGTGTTCGAGAGCGTGCAGATCTCGCGGGCGAAGCAGGGTGATTCCGACGCGCTCGGCCAGCCAGCGGTGCTCGCGACCCGTGCGGCGCGAGGTGGAGCGCCCACGATTCTGCTATACGCGCACCACGATGTGCAGCCCCCCGGCGACGACGCCGACTGGGATTCGCCGCCGTTCGAGCCAACGGTACGTGGAGACCGGCTCTACGGCCGCGGCGCTGCGGACGACAAGGCGGGGGTGATGGCGCACATCGCATCGATCCGCGCCCTCGTCGAGACCGTTGGCCCCGACTTCAACCTCGGCCTCGCCCTGTTCATCGAAGGCGAGGAGGAGTTCGGCTCCCGGTCGTTCAAGAACTTCCTCAGCCAGCACCAGGCCGAGCTCGCCGCCGACGTCATCGTCGTGGCCGACTCGGACAACTGGGACGTCGACACCCCGGCCCTCACCGTAGGACTGCGCGGCAACGTCACCTTCCGGCTCACGGTGTCGACTCTCGCGCACGCCTCCCACTCGGGCATGTTCGGCGGAGCGGTGCCCGACGCCATGATGGCGACCGTGCTCCTGCTCGCGAGCCTGTACAACGACGACGGATCCGTCGCCGTCGCCGGCCTGACCGGCCGCGACACCGACACGCCCGATTACGACGAGGCGAAGCTGCGCCACGAGACGGGCCTGCTCGAGGGGGTCAGCCCGATCGGCTCCGGCGCGATCCTCGACCGGATCTGGTCGAAGCCGGCCATCACGATCACGGGCATCGACGCCCCGACCGTCGACAACGCATCGAACACCCTGTCGCCGTCGACTTCGGTGCGGATCAGCGTGCGGATCGCCCCGGGCCAGGGCGCGGGCGAGGCGTACGCGGCGATCGAGTCGCACCTGCGCGGCCACGCGCCATTCGGTGCGCACCTCGAGATCAGCGACGTCGACACCGGCGACCCGTTCCTCGTCGACACGAGCGGCTGGGCCGTCGCCGAGGCGAAGCAGTCGATGGCGGACGCGTGGGGCGTTCCGGCCGTCGAGACCGGGATTGGCGGATCGATTCCGTTCATCTCCGACCTGGTCGATGTCTTCCCCGACGCGCAGATCCTCGTGACCGGGGTCGAGGATCCCGGTACCAAGGCGCACAGCCCCAATGAGTCGCTGCACCTCGGGGTGTTCCACCGTGCTGTGCTCACCGAGGCCGTGCTGCTCGCGCGTCTCGATGAGCGCGGGAAGAAAAACGCGTGATCGATGCTTACACTGGTTAGAGCTTTTACTAGGCAAAAGGAGTGGTCATGACCGACACGACACTGACCGATAGCACGACGACCGACACCGCGACCGAGGCCGCACCGGCGCACGGCGTTGGCCTCACGGCGACCGCCGCGGCGAAGGTACGGGCCCTCTACGAGCAGGAAGCGCGGGACGACCTTCGCCTCCGCGTCGCCGTGCAACCCGGCGGATGCTCCGGACTCATCTACCAGCTCTACTTCGACGAGCGCCTGCTCGATGGTGACTCGACCGTCGATTTCGACGGCGTCGAGGTCGTTGTCGACAAGATGAGCGTGCCCTACCTCGAGGGCGCGAGCATCGATTTCGAAGACACGATCCAGAAGCAGGGCTTCACGATCGACAACCCGAATGCTGGCGGAAGCTGCGCATGCGGGGACTCCTTCCACTAGCGCGAATGCAGCGCAATCACGCTCGCTCAGCGATCAGACGATCTTCACGGAGCAGACGTCCAGAAAAGGGAATTGCCGACTGGCAGTTCCCTTTTTTGGTGCCGAAATGCCGCCTCACCGGTCTCTCGGCGGGTGCCGGTCGCAGTAGGCTGAGGGAGTCGAACAGAACCTGAGTTCTCTCAGAGTCCGTGTTATGTGAAAGGTCCCCGGTGCACTCAAACCGCCGTCTACGATGGGCAACCATCCCGATCGCCGC
>Ga0136639_10000122_pt1 | contig 22447 bp, 20 predicted proteins | sample AntDrymUQ8592106_2_FD_113739 | JGI IMG/M metagenome (GOLD analysis project Ga0136639, IMG submission 113739) | Polar desert sand microbial communities from Dry Valleys, Antarctica - metaG UQ859 (21.06) | ecosystem: Environmental > Terrestrial > Soil > Desert | place: Antarctica: Dry Valley...
CAGCTCGATGTGTATGCCGGTATCGACCTCCGGGTGATATTCCGCGCGTTGCGGTACGCCGTACAGCGCATCGACTTCGGGCAGGATCGCGTGCAGCGCATCGGCAGCGCGCAGGCTTTGAAGAAACGCGGACGGTTGTTTGCTGCGTAGCGCTTTCGCCAGCTCCTGCCAGATGCGTTCGGGTACCAGCTCGGCCAGCTCGCCGTCTTGGGTCATCTGGCGCATCAGTGCCAATGTTTCCGGCGCGATCTTGAAACCCAGTGGCGCGAAGCGAGCCATGAAGCGCGCCGCCCGCAAGACCCGCAACGGATCTTCGACGAACGCATCGCCCACGTGGCGCAACACGCGCGATTGCAGGTCGGCCGCGCCGTCAAATGGATCGACCAGGCTGCCGTCATCCGTCTCGGCAATCGCATTGATGGTGAAGTCGCGTCGGTGCAGGTCTTCTTCCAGTGTCACCGACGGATCGGCATGCACCACGAAACCGGTATGGCCACGCGCGGATTTGCGCTCGGTGCGGGCCAGCGCGTATTCCTCGCCAGTCCGTGGATGCAGAAACACCGGGAAGTCGCGGCCTACCTGGCGGAAGCCGGCTTCACGCATCTGCTCCACGCTGGCGCCGACCACGACGAAGTCACGGTCACCGGCGCGCAAGCCAAGCAAGCGGTCGCGTACTGCGCCACCGACCAGGTAGACCTGTGCAGTTTCCGGAAGGTTTGGCGTTGTCATGCCTGGATGATGCCTGATCGGCTGCCGGTGTCAGCGCTGCCGACGCGGCTTCGAAACCGGTTGCTTGGCTGGCTGGGTCATTGCCGGCATGGCCGGATTTGCGGATTGTGTCTGCGGGCAGGTGAACTGTTTGCGCGGGCCTCCAGTGCTGCCCAGCATGCGATCTGTTACGCGGACTGCATCGCCATTGAGCCGCCAGTCGTAGATCGTGCTGAAGGCAAGTACGCGCGCCACGTAATCGCGGGTTTCCTTGTAACTGATGGTTTCAATCCAGAAATCCGGATCCATGGTCGGGCGCTGCGATGTCCAACGGTTCAACGGCGCGGGGCCGGCGTTGTAACCGGCGATCACCTGATAGGGCTTGCCGCCATACTTGTCCATCAACTGGCGCAAGTAAGCAGTACCGAGCACGATATTGGTATCGGCGTCATACAGGCTCTCGCCACCTTTCCACGGCACGCCGATCTTTGCCGCCACCCCTGCGCCGGTGCCCGGCAACACCTGCATCAACCCGCGTGCATCGGCGCTGGAACGCGCGTTCGGATCGAACACGGATTCGGCGCGGATCTCGGCGGCGACCCAGGCCGGATCCAGATTGTTGCGGGCGGATTCACGGCGGATGGTGGCGTCGTGGTGCAGCGGGAAGCGCAGCTGATACAGACGCAGTTCGTCGGCATTCCGCTGGCCGCCGACATTGACCAGGCCGAACACGCCACGGTCGAACCAGCCGTTGTCCTGCGCGACTTCGACTGCGATTCGGCGTTGCGCATCATCGAAGTGCGACAGCGCATCGTCCCATTCACGCACCGCCCAACTTTTGCGATCCAGTGCAAACAGTTGCAGTGCGCGGAGCAGGCTGTGGTCGCGGGCCACCGCGGCTTTGTCCATGGCAGTCACCCGCGGCGTCCACGGACATAGCGCATATGGCTGCTGCAACCGATCAGCGGCAAGGAAGCCATGGAAATCGGGGGCCTGCGCGGCTTTCCCGTAGAGCGCCTGCGCGCCCTTGGCATCGCCGGTCAATTCGCTGGTGCGCGCCGCGAAATATTGCCAGCGCGAATCATTGCGCTGGGCAGTGTCCATCTTGCGGATCGCTGACAGCGCTGCCGACCAGTCACTGCGCGACAGCGCTTCGCGCACCCGCCACTCGTGCAGTTTTTCGTCGTAGGCCGAAGCCGGCACTGCGGCCAGTCGTCGCGCGGAATCCGGCAAATAGGACGCCACCGTCCATAGCGCGACTTGATACAACACGGCGGCGCGTTGAGCTTCATTGAAACCCAATGCATTTGCGATACCGGGCAGCAACGTTTCGGCACGATCCGGCGAGGACTTGGCCAGTTTGGCCAAGGCCGCCGATGCGATCAGTCGGCTGCGGGGTGTTTTCGGCCATTGCGCCGCGGATCCGTCCGCAGCCTCGACATACGCGGCGTAGCGGCTCGCCCACGCTGCGTCATCACCTGACAGCCCTTTGGCACTGCCACGCATCACGCCGGTCTGGCCTTCACTGGCGGCAAGATCAATCCGTTCCCAGCGCAGCCCGGCGCTCAATCCGCCCTGGGTGTGCAAGGTCGCAAACGCGGCATCGCAGGCATCCGGCAGCGAACGCCCACTGCTCCGCCAGACCGCCTGTACGTCGCGCGTCCATGAGGCATCGGTGCGACCGAGCGCCAGGCGTGCATTGAGTTGCATGCAGCGCAGCGCGGTGTCATCGATGCCGTCTCGCCAGCTGGCAAGGAACGCCTGCCATTCCCGGCGCCTGGCCAAAGCGGCCAGCCACTCGCTGCGGAACGTTGCGGCAACCGGTTGTTCGCGATACTTCGTCAGGAATGCCGTGCCGCGCTCAAGCGGCAACGAGTCGAAGTCACGACGCAGCGCGGTGTACTCCAGCCAGCCGGCCAGCGGATGCTTCGCAAATTGGTTGCGGGTCGCGTCATCCAGTCGCCCGAGCGCGGCGGCTTCGAATGCGCTGCGCAGGCTGGCATCCGGCATCGCAAGCTGGATTTTTTTTTGCGCAGAAGACGCAACACTGGTTTGCGCAATGGCGCTGCCGCTGACCAAGCTGGTGGTGCCAAGAAGTGCGGCAAGCAACGAAGAATTGACGATATGCATCGCTCAACTATAGCCGAGCAACTCTGAATTCTTTGGCGCGCGTTGGCATGCGCGGAGATGACTAGCCGGCGCATTTCCTGCGCGTGTGTGATCAGCGCAGCGCAGCTTCCGGCACGTCAAGTTCGACCGACAATGCAAGGTGATCGGACTGTGCGGCAGGCATCGCCTGCATGGTCGCCACGACAAGTGCGGGCGTGACCAGCATGTGGTCGATCGCGCGCTGCGGACGCCATGACGGGAATGTCGGCACGCATGAAAGCGGTGGCTGGAGCTTGGTCTGTTTGTACAACTGCTGCATTTCCGGCTGATCCGGATCGCAGTTGAAGTCGCCCATGAGCACCGCGTGCGGATGGTCGGCAAGAAGTTCTGCAATGAATGCCAACTGTGAGCGCCTTGATTGCGCACCCAGTGACAGGTGGGCGATCGCGATGGTCAGCGCGTTTTCGCTATCGCCGAAGCTTGCCAGCAGTACGCCGCGACCCTTGACCCGACCCGGCAGCGCATGGTCCTCGACCGTGCGTGGCTCAAGTTTGCTGAGCAAACCATTCGCGCTGGAAGCCACGCCACCCATGCGTCGGTTGGGCTGGTGGCTCCAATAGGCGAAGCCGGCGCGTTCGGCCAGGTAGTGGGTCTGGTTGGTGAAGCCGGATCTCAGGCTGCCGGGATCGGCTTCCTGCAGGCCGACGATGTCGTGCTTGCCGGCGAGTTCGGCAATCGTGTCCAGCGCGCCGCGTTTGTTGCCTGCAGGCAACACGTGCGACCAGCTACGCGCGACATAGTCGTGGTATCCGCGCGTACTGGAGCCGGCCTGGATGTTGGCGCTGAGCAGGCGAAGCCGGCGAGTGATCATGCCGGTAGCCTGATCTGAATCAAGCGGCAGCGGGCGCTGCCGCGGTTGCTTCCTGGGCAGGCGCGTTGCCGGCAGGTGCATTTCCGGCAGGTGAAGCCGCAGATGCAGCCTTGACGCGCTCTTCCACGATCAGCTGGTTGATGATGCGGAACATGTCATCCCAATTCTTGCCCGTGACCCGGTACTTGCCATTGACCACAAAGGTCGGGGTGCTGGCGTTCCCGTTCGCAAACGCCGCCATGATCCATTGGCGCGCGCGGTTGACCTTGGCGTCCACGGCAAAGCTGGCCATGCTGCTCACAAACTGCTTCGGATCGGCGCCATAGCCTTTATAGAACGCGGCGATGTCTTCCGGGGTATCCATGCCGCGCTCGCCCTTCAGGGTCTTGTCGACGTGGATCGCACGGAACATGTCATCGTGGGTCTTGTCGACCAGGCCCATCGCATCTGCGGTGAAGTACGCTTTGGCGTAGTTGTCCCACGCTTGCCCGAATGCCGCCGGGACATAGACCATGTGCACATCGGGCGGTAGCTTGTTCTTCATGGCACGCACTGTGGGCTGCACCGACGCGCAGGCCGGGCAGACATAACCAAAGATCTCGGCAAGCTCGATGCGTCCGTCAGCCGTATCGAACGGCTGGCCATTCGCGATTTCGACGTAATCGGTTCCGGCCACGGGCGGCGGGGCCTTCGCGGCGGCTTCGGCGGCGGCCAGCACATTTGCCTCGGCGGCTGCCTTGGCCTGCGGATCCTCCGCGCTTGCCGGTGCCGCATCGGCAACGCTGGCGGCGGCCGCGTCAATGGTTGCTACGTCACTGGCGGGCGCAGGCGTTTCGTTCTTGCAGGCCGCGAGAGGCAACAAGAGCATCAGAAGCAGGGCGAAGCGAGCATTCATGGCGTTATCCGGTGTCAGGAACGTGGTTTGGTTGACGCCTTGCCAGCCGGCTTGCGGCCTGCGGCGATTGCATCAATGATCTTTCGGGTGTTGTCCAGCAAGCTGTCGTAGCTATTGCCGCGTACCAGATAGCGGCCATCCACGATGACCGCTGGCGTGCCCGCGAGTTTGCTGCGCAGCTGGAACTCGCGAGTAGCCAGCATCTTGCGGCCCATGCTGGCCTTGTCGGCGAGTGCGGCAGTGAAGGCCTTGCCGTTCATACCAGGCGTGCGCAAGTAGAAGGCCGTCACCTGCTGCAGCGTCGCGTTCTTGGGTAAATCTTCGGTTTCATGGACCGCTGCAAACATGCGGTGATGGGTCAGCGGAACCGCCTTGGCGGTATCGGCAGCCAGGTAGCCCAGCATGAAGGGATCTTCCGGCTGGAACGCTGCGTGCATATAGGACACTACCACCGACTTCGGCAAGGTGGCCTGCCAGGCTTCCAGCTTCGGTTGCATGCGCGCGCAGTGCGGGCAACCGTAAGAAAAGACCTCGACGACTTCGATCTTGCCCGAAGCCTGTTTCCGGAACGGCATGCCACCTTCTATTGCGGTGTACTCGACGCCTTCGGTGAGACCGGGCAATGCGCGTGCCGGTTGTGCATGCAAGGGTAATGCTGAAGAAAGCAACAGGGTCAGGACCAACATCAATGTGCGCATCGGCGAAGCCTCGAACGTGAAGACGGAATTTCGGCGTGAGTCGGTTGCAAGCCGCGCAAGCTTGCCCTGATGTCGGCGAACGCAGGATGAAGCGCACCTGCCAATCTTTAGCGACCGGTCTTGGCCCGCGCGGCGCCAGTGTCGCGCGCGTGCAAGCCCTGCACGTAGCTACCGAGCGACTGGATTTCTTCATCGGTCAGCGGTTTGGCAACGCTTGCCATCAACTTGAAATGAGCCGCGTCCTTGGCAGTGGTGGTGCCGGCGCGATATTCCTCCAGGCGGCGGGCCACGTAAGCGGACTGCTGGCCGTGAACTGCCGGATAGGCAGGGCCAGGATTGCCGGCACCGGCCGGTCCGTGGCAGGCGGTGCAGGCGGGAATGCCGCGCGCAGCGTCACCGGCACGGTAAAGACGCTCACCGACTTCGTAGAACTTCATGCCCTGGTTGGGCCCAACCGCGATCAGCGTGTCATCGGCGATGCCGGCGTTCGCACGTTGCGACGCATACCAGGCGCCCACATCGCGCATGTCCTGGGCACTAAGCATGGTCGCGAACGGCACCATGATCGCGGCCATGCCGCTGGTGCGCTCGCCATGCTTGAACTGGGCCAGCTGCTGCGCGGTATAGCGTTCCGGCATGCCAGCCAGACGCGGGTACTGCGGATCGGTCGGATTCCCGTCCAGCCCGTGGCAGGCCGCACAGGCGCCAGCCTTGGTCTGTCCGGCAGTGGCGTCGCCCCAGGTCGCGGGCTTGTCATCCAGTGGCGCAGCCTGGACCGGCGCGTTATCAGGCACCGCAACCGGGGTGCTCTGGGCATAGGCAACCGCCGCCAGCGCAAGGCTGGCAAGACCGGCAAGTCCGTAAACGCGGGCAGGGCGCATGTGTAACAGCTCCAAATGAACGAAATGGCCGCACGCGACCGTACAACGGCCAATTATCGTCGCGCTGCGCGGGGCGGTCAAACCGCTGGCGTGGCATCCTAGTGGGATGGCCGTCCCCAATCCGTTCAATCGCGCCGACTACTTGCTGGCCGCGCACACCCATCGCCAGCTGCCGCCGGATGGTGGCCGCGAGGTCGCATTCGCCGGTCGCTCCAACGCCGGCAAGTCCTCGGCGCTCAATGCGCTATGCCAACGCAACGCATTGGCGCGCGTGTCGAAGACGCCAGGACGCACCCAGCAACTGGTGTATTTCGGCCTGCCGCCCCATGAAGGCAAGTATCTGGTCGATTTGCCGGGTTATGGCTACGCCAAGGTGCCAAAGGAACTGCAGGCGCACTGGCAGGCATTTCTTGATGGCTACTTCGGTAGCCGTGAGGCGCTGGCCGGGCTGGTGGTGGTGATGGACATCCGTCATCCGCTCAGGGAATACGACCTGCAGATGCTGGGCTATGCAATGCGTCGCCAGATGCCGGCGCACGCGCTGTTGACCAAGGCCGACAAGCTGGGTCGCGGCCAGCAGATGCAGACGCTGCAGGCGGTGCGCAAGGAACTTGCAGGCCCGTTTGGCGACAGCGTCAGCGTGCAGACGTTCTCCGGGGAATCCAAACAGGGTGTGGATGAACTGCGCTCCGTGGTGTCGCGTTGGTTGCAGTTATAGGCAACGCCTTCATTCGTGCCGGACGACACGCGCGGGCAACGTGACCGCGATGCTGGCGGAACACTGAAAACCGGGAAACGCACTGTGCCGGTGGATGCAGCGGGCTATGCTGCGCCACCTCACACGCGATACCGCCCATGTCCGGACCAGCGAGCCCCAACGACACCCAGATCACGGACTATCGGCAACTTGTCGATGTGATGGCGTCCGGGGAAAAGCCGCCAGCGGCATGGCTGATCGGCACCGAGCACGAAAAATTCGGCTTCCGTCTGGATGACCTGCGCCCGCCGACGTTCGACGGCGAACGCGGCATCGAAGCGATGCTCAAGGGCCTGACCCGGTTCGGCTGGGCACCGATCGAGGAACATGGCCGCGTCATCGCGCTGAGCAAGGACATGGCCTCGGTCACGTTGGAGCCGGCCGGTCAGCTGGAGCTGTCCGGCGCGCCGCTTGCGAACATTCACGAGACTTGCATGGAAGTTGGCACCCACCTGCGCGAGGTGCGCGCGGTCGCCGATGAGTTGCAACTGGGCTTCCTGGGCATGGGCTTCCAGCCAAAATGGCAGCGCGATGAAATGCCGTGGATGCCCAAGGGGCGGTACCAGATCATGCGCAACTACATGCCCAAGGTCGGCAGCCTGGGCCTGGACATGATGACCCGCACCTGCACCGTGCAAGTGAATCTTGATTATGCGTCCGAAGCGGACATGGTGAAGAAGTTCCGCGTGTCGCTGGCGCTGCAGCCGATCGCGACGGCGCTGTTCGCCGATTCGCCATTCACCAATGGCCAGCCGAATGGCTACCTGAGCTACCGCTCGCATATCTGGACGGACACCGACCGCGATCGCACCGGCATGCTCGACTTCGTGTTCGAGGACGGATTCGGCTATGAGCGTTACGTTGACTACTTGCTCGATGTGCCGATGTATTTTTCGTATCGCGACGGCGAATACGTTGACGCCAGCGGCAAGTCATTCCGCAAGTTCCTGCGCGGCGAACTTGACGTGCTACCCGGCAAGCTGCCGACGATCACCGACTGGAACGACCACATGACCACGGCGTTCCCGGAAGTCCGGATGAAGAAGTTCCTGGAAATGCGCGGGGCCGATGGCGGTCCGTGGAACCGCCTTTGTGCATTGCCGGCGTTCTGGGTCGGCTTGTTATATGACGACGCCGCGCTGGACGCTGCGTGGGACCTGGTCAAGGACTTCAGTCTGGTCGAACGCAATCAATTGCGTGACGACGTGCCGCGGCTTGGCCTGCGAACGCCGTTCCGCGATGGCAGCCTGCGTGATCTCGCCATCGAGGCCCTCAAGATTGCCCATGCCGGTTTGCGTCGGCGTGCGGTGTTGAGCAGCAATGGCGCGGATGAAACCAGTTTCATCGAACCATTGATGGAAATCGCCGATGCCGGACTGACCCCGGCCGAGCACAAACTGGCATTGTTCAGCGGGCCGTGGAAGGGCAGCGTGGATCCGGTGTTCCGTGAGTACGCGTACTAGTTAGAGCGTTGACATACCGTCGCACGATGGCTGGCCTGGCGCGGATCCGCGGCGGCAAGAACGTCACGCCTGCAACCAATGCTGCGGCGCGTCATAAATCACGCTAGCCTGCGTGAATGACCCCATCTGATAGCCCGCTTCGCGAACAACTTGAGTTCGCCGATACCGACGCGTTGTTGCGCGACGACGTCCGCCGCCTTGGCAGCATGGTCGGCGACATGCTGGCCGAACAGGTGTCGCCCAGGTTCCTTGAGCGGGTGGAGGAAGTGCGGCGCACCGCGATCGCGCGGCGCGAGCAAGGTGAGCCAGTGGATGCGCTGGCCGATCGGTTGGCGGAAGTCCCGCTGGAGAAAGCCGAAGCATTGGTGCGCGCGTTTGCGGCATATTTTGACACCACCAACATTGCCGAGCGCGTGCATCGAATTCGCCGCCGGCGCGACTACCAGCGGATGGGTGAAGACCCGCAACCGAGCGGTTTGCGTGCAGTGCTGCAAGGCTTGCGCGATGCCGGCGTGGGCTTGGTGGAACTCCAGGATCTTTTGTCGAGGATGTGCATCGAGCCGGTCTTCACCGCGCATCCGACCGAAGCGATCCGCCGTGCCCTGCTGCTCAAGGAAAGCATGGTGGTGGATCGGCTGGTGGCCGACATCGACCACACCTACACGCCGCCCGAGCGTCGCGCCGACGATGCGCGCATTCGCCAGGCGCTGACCACGAGTTGGCAGACCAATGAAGCGCCGCCGCAGAAGCCCAGCGTTGCCGACGAGGTCGAACATATCGGCTTCTACCTGGCGGGCGTGCTGTATCGCGTGCTGCCGGTGTTTTACGAAGACTTCGCCAATGCCGTAGAGGCGGTATATGGCCAGCGGATCGCGTTGCCGTCCGTGCTGCGTTTCGGCACATGGGTCGGCGGCGACATGGACGGCAACCCGAACGTGGGCGCGGGGACGATGCGTGATGCACTGACCGCGCAGCGCAGGCAGGCGCTGGCCCGTTATCAGGCCGACCTGCGTGCGCTAGGCGACATCCTGACCCAGAGCATCAGTCGTGCCGACGTGGACGTGGCCATTGAAACGCGCGCCGCCGCCCACCGCGCGCTGCTGCCGGCAGGCAAGGTGCGAATTCGTCCTCGACTCGCCGACATGCCCTATCGGCAATTGCTGTTGGCGATGCGCGCGCGGCTGCGCGCCACTGACACCGGAAGCGCGGGCAGCTACCCGGATGCCGCGATCTTCATCGATGACCTGGAATTGATCGACGCAAGCCTGGCCAACAATCGCGGTGATCATGCCGGCCGCTTTGCACTGCAGCGCGTGCTTTGGCGTGCACGCACCTTCGGCTTCCACCTGGCTGCGCTGGATTTGCGACAGGATTCGGCGGTACACGACGAGGCACTCGGTGCGCTCGACGGTGACATCGACTGGACCGCATTGCCGCTTGAAGCGCGCATCGACCGCCTGCATGCGCTGATCAGCGGCGATCAGCCATGCGCGCCGGGCGCAGCATCGGCAATTTCGACGCTGGATGTATTCCGCGCCGTGCGCGAACTGCGTGCATCGCTGGGCAAGCATGCCTTCGGGCCGTACATCATCAGCATGAGCCGGACTGCGGCCGACGCACTTGCGGTGCTAGCGCTGGCCCGCATCGCAGGCTGTGTGGAGAACGGCATTGAGGGCGATGCCGTGCCGCTGGACGTAGCGCCGCTATTCGAAACCGTGGACGACCTGCAAGCCGCGCCGGATGTCATGCGCGAGCTGTTCGCCGATCCGGTTTATCGCAGCCATCTGCGCGCACGCGGCGATCGTCAGACGGTGATGCTGGGTTACAGCGACAGCGCCAAGGACGGTGGCTTGATGGCGTCGCGCTGGGGACTGCAGCGCGCGCAGGTGGACCTGCTGGAACTGGCGCGCGAAGCCGGCGTGCATATCGTGTTCTTCCATGGTCGCGGCGGTTCGGTCAGCCGGGGTGGCGGCAAGACCGAACGCGCGATCATCGCCGCGCCACGTGGCACCGTGGACGGGCGCATGCGGGTCACCGAGCAGGGCGAAGTGATCCATCGCAAGTACGGCATCCGCGCGCTGGCGTTGCGCAACCTGGAACAGATGACCGGCGCGGTGCTGCGCGCCAGCCTGCGCCCGCGCCCGCCGGAGCCGCGCGAGGAATCATGGCGAGCAATTGCAGCGGATCTGGCGCACGTCTCGCGCGACCACTACCGCGCGCTGGTGCATGAGCGCGAGGATTTCCCGGCCTATTTCCGCGCGGCCACGCCGATCGACGTGATCGAGCAGTTGCGTATTGGCTCGCGTCCCTCGCGCCGCCGCGACGGTGGCATTTCCAACCTGCGCGCGATCCCGTGGGTGTTCGCATGGTCGCAGAACCGCTCCGGCCTGACCGGCTGGTATGGCGTGGGCACCGCGTTGCGGCATGGCATCGACACGCACGGTCTTGATGCCATGGCGGCGATGGCGCGCGACTGGCCGTTCTTTGCCGCGATGATCGATGACGTCGAGATGCTGATGGCGAAGTCCGACCTCGACATCTTCGAGCGCTATTCGCAGCTGGCAGACGAGTTTCACGACGGATTCTTCCCGGCAATTGCCGACGAATTTGCACGCACGCGCAGCGCGATCCTGGCGCTGAAGGGTCGTGACGAATTGCTGGCAGACGACTACCGCTTGCGCTTGTCGATTCGCCTGCGCAATCCCTACGTCGATCCGATCAGCCTGTTGCAGGTCGATCTGTTGCGCCGCTGGCGCGCCGGCAATCGCGGGGACGAGACGCTGCTGCGTGCGCTGGTTGCCACCGTTAATGGCATCGCGGCAGGAATCCAGAATACGGGGTGAGGTTTGCGGATGCAGGCGCAAGAGGGTGCGCGGTAAAGTGATGCATCGCGAACCTGCATCCAAATTCCGGAGTGATCCCAAATGAAATCACGTGCCGCTGTCGCCTTCGCCGCAGGCGAACCCCTGACCATGGTCGAGATCGATGTCGAGCCACCGCGCGCCGGTGAGGTGCTGGTCAAGATCAGCCATACCGGTGTCTGCCACACCGATGCATTCACGTTGTCAGGCGATGATCCGGAAGGCATCTTCCCGTCGGTGCTCGGCCATGAAGGCGCGGGCGTGGTAATTGAAATCGGCGAAGGCGTGACCTCGCTCAAGCCCGGCGACCATGTGATTCCGCTGTATACAGCGGAATGCCGCGAGTGCAAATTCTGCCTGTCGGGCAAGACCAACCTGTGCCAGAAAGTGCGCGCGACTCAAGGCAAGGGACTGATGCCCGATGGCAGTACGCGGTTTTCATACAACGGCGAACCGATTTTCCATTACATGGGCTGCAGTACCTTCAGCGAATACACGGTGGTCAACGAAATCTCGCTGGCGAAGATCAACCCGGAAGCCGACCACGAAAAGGTTTGTCTGCTCGGTTGCGGCGTCACCACTGGCCTCGGCGCGGTGCACAACACGGCCAAGGTCAAGCAAGGCGACACAGTCGCCGTGTTCGGGCTCGGCGGCATTGGCCTGGCTGTTATCCAGGGCGCGCGCCAGGCGAAGGCCGGCCGGATTCTTGCGATTGACACCAACCCCGGCAAGTTCGAATTGGCGATGTCGATGGGCGCCACCGATTGCATCAACCCGAAGGATTTCGACAAACCCATCCAGGACGTGATCGTCGAGCTCACCGATGGCGGCGTGGATTTCAGTTTTGAATGCATCGGCAATGTGCACGTCATGCGCGCAGCGCTGGAGTGCTGCCACAAGGGCTGGGGCGAGAGCATCATCATTGGCGTGGCCGGAGCGGGCCAGGAAATCAGCACGCGTCCGTTCCAGCTGGTGACCGGGCGCGTATGGCGCGGCAGCGCGTTCGGTGGGGTCAAGGGGCGCACGCAATTGCCGGGCATGGTTGAGCAGGCGATGGCCGGTGAAATAGACCTCGATCCGTTCGTGACGCACACCATGCCGCTTGAACGGATCAACGAAGCGTTCGACCTGATGCATGAGGGCAAGTCGATCCGCACCGTGATTCATTTCTGACATGCACAAGATCGAATCACACGCCAGCTTTGGCGGCGAGCAGCATGTGTGGGAACACCATTCGCGTGCACTGGACTGCAACATGCGCGTGGCGATATATCTGCCTCCACAAGCTCAGGATGGCGCGGTGCCGGTGTTGTATTGGCTGTCAGGCCTGACATGCACCGAGCAGAATTTCATCACAAAGGCCGGCGCGCAGCGTTATGCCGCCGAACACGGCATCGCGCTCGTCTGCCCGGATACCAGTCCGCGTGGTGAACATGTCGCCGATGCCGACGGTTACGACATCGGCAAGGGCGCCGGGTTTTATGTCAACGCGACGCAGGCGCCGTGGGCGGCGCATTACCGCATGTACGACTATGTGGTCGAAGAGCTGCCGGCGTTGATCGAGGCGCATTTCCCGGTGACCACGGCCCGCGCGATCAGTGGGCATTCGATGGGCGGGCATGGTGCACTGGTCATCGCGCTGCGCAATCCCGGTCGCTACCGAAGCGTGTCGGCATTCGCGCCGATCGTCGCGCCAACGCAGGTGCCGTGGGGCGAGAAGGCATTCGGTGCATATCTGGGTGATGACCGCGTGGCATGGAGGGCGTATGACGCCGTTGCGCTAATCGCCGATGCGACCGAACGACTACCGCTGCTGATTGATCAAGGCAGCGCGGACGAATTCCTTGCGACGCAGTTGCGCCCGGAACTGCTGGATGTGGTCTGCCGTACCCACGCGCACCCCCTGATCCTGCGCATGCAGCCGGATCATGACCACAGCTATTACTTCATCGCGAGCTTCATCGGTGAGCACATCGCCCATCACGCGAATGCGCTGCGCGATTGACGACCGGAGATCCGAGGTTGCCGCGCATGACCGAAGCGCACTTCAGTTCACGATGAAATCGGTATAGGCGAAGCGTTCGTCGCGCAGCACGGTGTCTCCGCGCGTGATGTCGAGTGGCGCAGCGAACATCGGGCCGTCATTCACGCAGGTGTGGAATTCGCCACGTTCGCCGCAGGGGTCGACGTCAGGTGGCAATGCCTGCAGCAAGTCGGCGTCGAAGTTGTTGCCAGCGAAGCGTGCGTCCAGTTGCGTGGTGTCCACGCAGCACAACTGTGCACACAGGCCGCCGGCGATCATCTGGCGTGCGAGCGTGGCGGTGTCGCTGCCGAACAACGGATAGTGCGGCCTCCAGCCGAGTCGGCCGCACAGTTCATCACGGTAGGCCTTTATGTCGGCCAGGAACAGGTCGCCGAAGGCGATGTCGCGCACTCCCGGCCAGCGTGTGCGTGCATCTTCGAGCGCTGTGGCGAATACCGATTCGTAAACCGCGTTGTCGGCGCGCTGCGGCAACCGTGCCTGGATTACCGGCAGGCCGACGGCCCGTGATTGCGCCGCCAGGACGTCGGTGCGGATGCCTTGCATCGAAATGCGCTCGAAGCCTTCGGTCACCGTAGTGATAAGGCCAACGACTTCCACATCCTCGCGCTCGCGCAGGACATGCAGGGTCCATGCGGCATCCTTGCCGCCACTCCAGGACAGAAGCATCGGCGTCATGCGGGTGCTTGTGCTTGACTCAGGCTGCGCTGACGTCGCGCAACTGCCAGCCATTGCCTGCCAGCCAAGCCAGACGCTGGCGCAATACAACGGACGGCAATGAGGTCGTCACGACCAGATCGATATGCAAGTCATGTTGTTCGCCTTTGACTTCGGCATCCTCGTCGGTCGCACCGTATGCGGGATCGACCTCGTCTGGCTCCTCCTGCTTTGCGCGCCACCGCTCGAACAAAGCGTCGCTGCGCAGAGCATCCTGCAATTCCGCGGCCAGTCCATCGGCACCTTGAGAGCGGAACGAGAGGGCAGGATCAGTGCCGCGCGCGAGCGAAGGATCGGGAAGACTGATGTAGTAACGCGTTGGCATGGTTGGCCCCTGAAATGGACTGTGTAGATGCCTCAAGACTAAACGCCGCGTGTTAGCGCGGCGTCGTTGATGTAGCAACTGCAGAAGGGCGACGTGAGTCAATGTCACTCAGGAAAATTTTTCGAGCTCAGCGGCGAACGCCACCACAGTTGCGCCTTTACCTACATTGACCAAGCCGACGAGGCCCATGACACTTTCGAAGACTTCGACATTACGCTCGGCGCAGACCTCGCGCAGGTTTGCATAACCAGGCAATTTGTGCAGATCAGCCAAGTCGCCCCCGTAGCTCAGTCCCACAGTGGGTGTCATCAAGCCATCCTTGACCCGCTTGCTGGCGAAGTCGAACATCTTCTTGGTCGCATTCTGCAGACCCTTGACCTTGGCTACCGGTGCAGTGTCGCCCCGATTGCAGTGCAGGATCGGTTTGATGTCCAGGGTGGTGCCAAGTGCTGCGCTTAGGAAGCTGACGCTTTTGTCGCCCCGCTTCTTGAGCCGGTTGCGCATGTAGTGCAAGTCGGGAGGGACCATATAGCCTTGGGTGTACAGCGCCAGGTTTTCGAGCCGTGCACGGATTTTCGCCGGTGCCTCGCCCGCGGCACGCAGGCGGGCGGCTTCCACCACCAGCACGCCGACCGATGCGAACACGTTCTGACTGTCAATGACCCGCAACGCAAACGGCATGTGGTTTCCGGCAGCAGCACGCACAGGTTTGTAGTCGTTGAGGATTGTGTAACTGGCCTGCACTGCATTGTCATAGATGGCGCTGCGCGTACGCGTGGTGGTGATGCAAAAGACGTAGTCGTAATCCAGGACCAATTTGGACAGGAACAGGTCATGCACTTCCTGAACGGTGAACGGCGTGCTTTCAGCGTCATAGGCGCGGGCGGCGGTATCGCCGCTGAGGAAGCTCATGGTCGCTTCCTCATTGCGCACGTCTGCCAATATCGCCTGTCCGATCTGCACGGTCACCGGCAGGATGGTGATGTTTTCACGTTCGATGAAGTCCGCTGGAATGTCGCAAGCAGAATCCACCACGATGCCAATACGCATAAATCCTCCAAATCCCCCGATCCGTTGCTCCGAAGCTACCCCAAGTCGCGTGAGGATGCATGTCGCATAGCGGCATGGCAGGTGCATGCGGTCAGCTGGCGATCAGCCTTCTGGCAGGGATTGCAAGGCAATGCAGGATGCAGGGTCATTGAACGTCACTGGAAATTTCGCGGTGTTTACCTGCCGATACAGTTCAGCGAGAGCTGTCCGGATAGGCGCGGGGCAGCCCGTTGTCGCGGTGCAGATAGCGGTCGCGCAACTCGGTCTGGCGCGAGCGCATCGGGATTGCACGGCCATCCATCCAGACCTGCTTGGCGATGTTGGCCACGTCCAGCGGATCGCCGGTCCAGAGCACCAGGTCAGCACGCTGGCCCACCGCAATCGTACCCATCTGGGTGCCAAGCCCAAAGCTGGCAGCCGGGATCGACGTCAGGCCGGCTAGTCCAGCGTCCCACGGCAATCCGTTCGCTACCGCATTGCCAGCCAGCTGGCGAACCTTGCGTGCATTGTGCGAGGCATCACCAGCCTGCGAGAACGACACCCGCACCCCGGCCGCATGTAGCCGAGCAGCATTCTCAAGCGTCGCGCCGATCGCGTCGAAGTCGGATGGCAGGCCAGCCAGGGAATCCACGAACACCGGTACGCCGGCTGCGGCAATCTGCGGTGCGACCTTCCAGCCTTCCGCAGCCCCGACCAGCGCGATTTGCACGTTGCGTTGCTTGGCCCAGCGCAGCAGGCGGGCGATGTCGGCGGCGCGCTGGATGCGGACCAGCACCTTGCCGCCCCCGCCGAAATACGTCGCCAAGGTGCTACGTCCCGCAGGCGTCAGCAGTGCAAATTTCGAATCCGCCGGAATGCGCCCGCGCACTTCGTCTATCAACTGATCCAGCAGCATCCATTGCGCCGCACGCGAGCTGCCGCTGAGGTTGGCGCCATCGCCGCCCAAGGTCACGAACAGCACGCGCGGACCGATCGCATCCAGGCTGCCATCCAGCCTTACCACGCCACCTTGGCCGCCGATGATCGAACCGCCAGCGCGTGTGCCGGCGCCCAGCATCGTCCAGCCGATGCCTTCCACCCGCGCCACCGGTACCAGTACCGATTCCGGGTTGTAGGCCAGCGTCACGTCGAATTCGGGCCTGACTTGCATGTCGGCTGCGTTTTCACCCAGCGCCAATGCGGTGTCCACCGTCGAAGATTCGCCGGAGACTTCTTCCACGCCGATATCCGTGATGCCGCCGAACATGGTTGGCGTGAGGGGCTTGCCAAGTGCATCGACAACGGATGCGTTGCCCGCAGCAAGGCCGCTGCCGATCGCGACGATACGGCCGTCCTTCACCAGCACGTCGGTCGCCTGCAAGCTGCCGCGCGCCGTGGCGGTGTGCACGGTGGCGTTGCGGATCAGCAGGTCCTGCGCATTGGCGACGCCAGTGATACACAACAACGCGGACACCAGCGCGATCTGTTTCAGGCATGCGGCCTTCATTTCACACCTCCACGCATGATGTCCTGGCCAAGCATGAAATCCGATTTGGGTTGCCGCGCCGGATCACGCCGGTCGTACATGCGCGCGCCATCGACATACACCTGTTCGGCTTGCGCATAACTGCTGAACGGGCTGCCGCTCCACATCACCACGTCAGCCATCTTGCCGGCCTCCAGCGTGCCGGTCTGCTCCAGGATACCCATCGCCTTGGCCGGGTTCAGGGTCAGCCACTGGATCGCATGTTCGGGGGTAATCTCGATGCCGATGCGGCCTGCGTTGGCCATGATCTTTGCGGTCTCCTGGTTGAGCCGCTGAATGCCTTCCTCGGAATCGGAATGCACGATCGCGCATCCGCCTGTTGCCCGATCCACCAGCGCAACGTTCTCCTGGATGCCATCAAAGCTTTCCATCTTGAAGCCCCACCAGTCGGCCCAGAGCGCCGCGCACACACCTTCAGCAGCAAGTTTGTCGGCGATCTTGTAGGCCTCGACGCCATGATGGAATGCGGCGATCTTGAAGTCGAACTCCTTGGCCAGGTCCATCATGATCGCCATCTCGTCAGCGCGGTAGCAGTGGATGTTGACGCGGATGTCGCCGTTGATCGCGCCCGCCAAGGTGTCCAGCTTGAGGTCGCGCTTGCCGCCGCTGTCCTTGTCGGAGTCGGTCTTCGATGCGGCGGTCTTGCGCTTCTTCATGTAATCGGCGGCATCGGCAAAGGCGGCCCGGAAGCCGGCAACATTGCCCATCCGCGTCGAAGGCCCGCCCTTGGAACCGTAGACGCGCTTGGGGTTTTCGCCGCAGGCCATCTTCAGGCCCCACGGTGCGCCCGGGAATTTCATGCCCTGATAGGTCACCGACGAGACGTTCTTCAGGGTGACGCCACGACCGCCGATCAGGTTGGCCGAACCCGGCAGGATCTGCAGCGAGGTGACGCCGCCGGCAAGTGCCGCGTGGAAGCCGGGATCCTGTGGCCAGATCGAATGCTCAGCCCAGACTTGCGCAGTGACCGGCGCGGTGGCTTCGTTGCCGTCGCTACTCGCACTCACGCCGGGGCTGGCATAGACACCAAGGTGTGAGTGGATGTCGATGATGCCCGGCGTCACCCATTTGCCTGTCGCATCCACGCGCTGAGCATCGGCTGGAACGTCGAGCGCCGTGCCGACCGCGACGATGCGGCCATCGCGCATCAGCACGTCGGCATTCTCGATGCGCTGGCCAGTGCCGGTGAGCACGGTGGCGTGCTGCAAGAGCACTGCTGTCGCAGCCACGCGCTGGTAGGTGCTGGGATAAGGGTCCAGCGTGAAGCCCAAATCGGGCGTGGTCGTGGAGTCAGTCTTGGCTGCCGGCATGCTGGCGCAACCTGCCAGCAAGGCCACCGCGAGCGCGGTAGTCAGTGTCTTCAGTTTCATTGGTCAATCCCCGCGCACGTGGCGTATGCCTGCTTGAACGGTAACGGCATTGCCGCACCCGCGCTACATGACCGAGGTCATGACTGCGTGGGACACTTCACAAAACAACATGAAAGTCTCCAGGGAACGCGCAATGAAAGACAAAAAAGACATCGTCGACAACTGGCTGCCGCGCTACACGGGCGTTCCGCTGGATGGCTTCGGCGAGCACATCCTGCTGACCAATTTCGGTGGCTATCTGGGTCATTTTTCGGCAATGACCGGCGCCAACGTCGTGGGCATGGACCGGCCGATGCCCAGCGCGACTGCCGACGGTATCACCATGATCAACTTCGGCATGGGCAGCCCGAATGCCGCCACGATGATGGACCTGCTATCCGCCATTGCACCGAAGGCGGTGTTGTTCCTCGGCAAATGCGGAGGGCTGAAGCGCAAGAACCAGCTCGGCGACCTGGTGCTGCCGATCGCCGCGATCCGTGGCGAAGGAACCAGTGATGACTACCTGCCGCCGCAGGTCCCTGCATTGCCGGCGTTCGCCATGCAGCGCGTCATCTCCACCACCATCCGCGACATGGAGCTGGATTACTGGACCGGCACCGTCTACACCACCAATCGGCGCGTCTGGGAACACGACGCCGAGTTCAAGGAAAAACTCCGCGCGATGCGCTGCATGGCCATCGACATGGAGACCGCGACCATCTTTGCCGCGGGTTTCGCGAATCGTATTCCCTGCGGTGCGCTACTACTGGTCAGCGACCAGCCGATGGTGCCGGAAGGCGTCAAGACCGAAGCCAGCGATGCCACCGTGTCGGCGAACTACGTCGAGAACCACATCAAGGTCGGTATTGATGCCTTGCGCCTCATTCGCCGGCACGGGAAATCCGTGCGCCACCTGAGGTTCGACGAGTGATTACGCCAGTGGAGGTCATCGCGTTCTGGCGCGAGGCCGGCCCCGGCAAATGGTTCAACGGTGGCATGGCGTTCGATGACGCGTGCCGGCAGCATTTTGGCGTTGCGCACATGGCCGCCGCACGACGCGAGCTGGATGGCTGGATGGCGACAGCGGACGGCGCGCTCGCAATGTTGCTTTTACTCGACCAGATCCCGCGCAACATCTTCCGCGGCAGCGGGCATGCGTTCGCCACCGATGGCCTCGCGTTACAGCACGCACAGCAGGCGCTAGCGGAGGGATTGGATGCGCAGGTTGACAGCGACTTGCGTGCCTTCATGTACCTCCCGTTCGAGCATTGCGAAGACGTGGCAATGCAGGACCGCAGCGTCGAACTGATGGCACCACTGAGTGAGAGTTCCCTGGCCTATGCGCACGCGCATCGCAATGTGATCAAGCGCTTCGGGCGATTCCCGCATCGCAATGCAGCGCTTGGCCGAATCAATACGGTAGAAGAACAGGACTGGCTGGACGCGGGCGGTGGTTTTTAGGGCCTGCCTGCAATTTACTATCGCTCGCGACGGTTGCGATGGATACGAGGCAGGCCCAGCTGGTTTGCTCAGTACTGCGGAATCGCCGGGTCGAATGTGGACCACGCATCAATACCGCCGCTGATGTTGTAGACCTCGGTGAAGCCGAGCGCGCGGAAGTGTTCGGCGGCTTGGCCACTGCGACCGCCCGAGTGGCACAGAAACGCCATCGGCGTGGCTTTGTCCATCGCCTCGATGTCTTCCATGCCGTCATCGAAGTGGGCGAACGGCAGGCTCAGTGCAGCGCGCGCGCGTTCATCGGCCGGACGCACATCAATGATCACCACGCTGCCGGCCTTGACGCGCTCGGCGGCTTCGGCGGGGGTGATTGCACGCACCTTCGGCGGTGCATTCGGATTGTCGATCACCAGACCCTTGCCGCGTGCGTCGTCGGCCCAGTCGATGCGCAGGCCGCGTGCGCGCTGCGCGCTGGCAAGGTCAAACTGCGCGCGGATGCCAGCCGATTCACTGGCGATGGCGGCATCGTCATGCTGGGCCAACTGCAGGCTGGCATTGAAGGCGTTGTCGATCTGGATCTGCAGCGCAAACCCTTCGCCTGCATTGGCGATCGCCTTTCCAAGCATCTCGGCAGCGGCGGGGGTGATTTCAATGTCCGGAGGGGTGCGGTCCGGCGCGGGCACGCCGAGCGCCGTGTGCAATTCGCCGCTGGATGCCATCTGCATGATGATGTCGCTGCCGCCGACCAATTCGCCGCCGATGTACAGCTGCGGGATCGTGGGCCAGTCGCCATAGGCTTTGATCCCTTCGCGGATCTCGCCATCGGACAACACATCCACGTGCATGTAAGCCACGCCGGTGGCGTCCAGCGCGGAGATCGCCTTGGACGAGAACCCACACTGCGGCGCACGCGGATTGCCTTTCATGAACAGGACAACGGGATTGGCGGCCAGCAGGGTTTCGATGCGGGTGTGCAGGGCGGGGTTGAGCGACATGGCAGGCGGTCCGGAACGTGGGGACGCCCATTTTACGCTGCAGGCGTCAGCAGCCCGTTAGTTGCAATACCTGCCTTGTTGCAGGGCGACATCCTCCAGCAGCCTTTGCTCCCGCAGTGTGGTGCCCGCACTGAGAATTTCCACGGCTTTCGCAAGGCCGCCGCACGGATCGTCGGTGTAACCCGGCGGCCAGAAATACTCCATTGATATGGCGCGAAGTACGTCTCGTGGTGAAAACTCACGGCGCAACCGAAGCCGCGTCGGAGCACGCGCCCGAATAGGATTGAAACTAGTCGTCAGCTTGTTCCGCTCGAAGCTGATGCCGTCGTCCTTTCCTGCTGTTTCCGGTGTGTCGCTCCATTGGTCATCCGCAGTCGTCAGCTGCGATGGACGCGCAGGACTGCTGTCGGTTGCTGGAGGTTTTGCACTCTCGATTTCTAGTCGCAATTTCAAGCGAGCCGACATTGGTGAACCGGAAACCGCTTGCTGTTTACGTGCGACCGTCTTAGTTGGCGATGGCGATGGCGATGGCGATGGCGAGATTGGCGATGGCGAGATTGGGGATTGCGAGCGCGGTAACTGGATAAAGACCAGTTCCATGGGTGAGGTGATCACCGGACCTCGCACGGGTACTCGCGTGGCAAACCAGGCGAACAAGAGATGCGCAATAGCGACGAAGCTCCAGGCAATGACGCGTTCAATCTCCATCACGGGCACCGCTTTCGCCCGACCACTCCATGTCGTTGTAACCATAGACGCTCATCCTGCGCATGTGTTGCGGCCAGCCTGAGACTGGGTTTCCATGAGGAAGTTCCGTGGCGAGCCTACTTTTCCGTCAGTAGTTCCTGGGCCACCGGCACGGCCAGTTGCACCCATGCCGCATACATCGCTGCAGAGGGATGCAGGCCATCTTCGACCAGCATGTCCGGTTGCGCGCCCAGTTCACGCGAGACATGCGTGATGTCCACGAACGCCACGCCGTGCGCGCCGCAAATCTCGCGGGCTGCGGCGTTGTAGGCGTCCAGCTCATCGGCGATCTGGTGAAGGTCGCGTCCGCTTGCCTGGGCGAACGGGGTCACGCCCCAGTCGGGGATCGACAGCACGAAAACCTGGCGCGGATGTGCATCGGCCAATGCGATCGCGCGTTGCAGTAAGGTCGTGAAGCTTGCCCTGTAGTCATCAAGCGCATATCCACGATATTGGTCATTGACCCCGATCAGCAGTGACACGACATCCCATGTGCCCAGTGGGGCGACGGCATCCATCGCCACAGCGAGCTCATCGGTGCTCCAGCCTGTCTTCGCGATGATGCGTGGATCGGCAATCGCAATGCCGTCGGCGCGCAGGGCGCGTGCAAGCTGCATCGGCCAGCGCGCTTCGTCGGTGACGCCTTCGCCGATGCTGTAGCTGTCGCCGAGTGCGAGGTATGAAATGGTGTCAGGGACAATTTCCATGCCAATCGCTCAACTTTGGGTGTACTGGGGAAATTGTCCCTGACACCTTTTCACGTCACCGTGGACGCACGCCGCGACAGCACGCGGTCGATACGCGCGAACACTTCGCGCAACACCGGCGCTTCCGGCAGTAAGGTCACTCGGAAGTGATTGCGATACGGCACGTTGAAGCTGGAGCCGGGCACGAGCAACACATCCTCGGTTTCCAGCATTTCCAGTGCGAATGCATGGTCGTCGAATCCACGCGCCGCATCGCCGACCACCGCCGGGAAGCCATAAAGCGCGCCCTG
>Ga0136639_10000123_pt1 | contig 22443 bp, 24 predicted proteins | sample AntDrymUQ8592106_2_FD_113739 | JGI IMG/M metagenome (GOLD analysis project Ga0136639, IMG submission 113739) | Polar desert sand microbial communities from Dry Valleys, Antarctica - metaG UQ859 (21.06) | ecosystem: Environmental > Terrestrial > Soil > Desert | place: Antarctica: Dry Valley...
CCAAAACCCGCCGCCATCCGCTGAGCGCCATGTTAGCCCTGCTCACCTACGGCCTGCTCTGCGGCGCCCCGGATGTCAAAGCCATCTGGGCCAAATGCGGCCCCCTTAACCAGCACCAGCGCGGTAGCTTTGCTACAGCAGTCCACGGACCCGGCCTGCGGCCGCGCCAAGCCGTCGGCTCGCGAGCAGTTTTTGCGCTCACACCTGCTCATCGGGAAGTAGTCCAAAGCGGGACCGCGATGCCCCCGTTGGGGGCATAAGAACGATCGACATCGATATGCGTTATCCGAACTTCCTCGTAGTATTGCTTCGGCAAAGCCGGGACGGCCACGGAGGTGCCTTCGATGACAAGCGCGCTGATCGGTCCCACCTTGCCCGCCGCCGGGGTGATGGCCGCGGGTCCGGCGATCGCCCCGGTCGCTGGGGCAGGGAGTCCATTCCCCTTGCCTTCAGGATCCGTCAGCACCAGCTTGCTCGCCCTTGGTGTTCACCCAAGCGGATGTCAGCCGAGCCGAAATTCTCCCGGAATGGAACAAGATCAGCAACCTGCGGTTGAGCGCATCGATGAGGCGGCCACTGTCCGGCGGTCCATCATCGTGCGCGGCATTGCGGTGGTCCTCGGCCTCGGGTGCTTTGCGGGTGCGCTGCTGGTTGCTGGCTTGCTTTTGCTGGCGTTGCTGAACATGCGGATGGGGAATCCTGTCCACGTGCTGGTGGGGTTTATCGGGGTGGCGTCGGTTGCGGTGTTTTTGATCGCAGCAGTCCGGTTGAGCTTTCATCCGTCCGGTAGAGGATTGCTCTGGGGTGTGGGCGCGGCCGCTGGCTTTTGGCTTTTCATCAGGGCGCTTTCCCTGCCGGGGGCGGCGGGGCTTTTCCACTGAGGATGGGATTCGACCTTCCCGCGGGCGCCCCTTTCACTTATTTCCTGGAAATGACTATGCGCTCACTGTTCCTGCCGCTTCTGGTGCTTTGGATGACGGTTAATGTTTCCCTGGGGGTCATGGTGTCCGAGGACTCTGAAATCGAGGAGGTCAACAAGGCGATGACCGCGGCCGGCTACAGCGAGAGTGGCTTGGATATGGCTCCCGCGGATCCAAAGCATGATATGGCATTTTGGGCGGTTGATGGCGGTGTTCTTATTGTGCTTTATTCCACCGAGACGAAGAAGGTGACGGGCGTCACTTATTGGCTTTGCGACGAGCGTCCCAAGGGAACAAGGAAGACCTTCGAGATGACGGTGAAGTGCTTCGATACCGATTCAGGATTGATGATCGTGCAGACCAAAGCACGGAAGTGACATCGATCCGGCGCGCTGATCATCCTGCCATGACTTCCGATGCAAGGAGCGGCGGACCCCGATCCGCCCCAAGGAGTGGCGGACTCCGATCCGCCCCAAGGAGCGGCGGACTCCGATCCGCCAGTGCCTGAGAGAGCCAATGGTAAGAGGAATCCGCTTTTCATTGTCCTCCCAAGGCCGGGCGATTCGGAGATCGCCTCTCCTTGTGGCGATTCGGAGATCGCCTCTCCTTGGGGCGATTCAGAGATCGCCTCTCCTTGGGGCGATTCAGAGCTCGCCTCTCCTTGTGGCGATTCGGAGATCGCCTCTCCTTGTGGCGATTCGGAGATCGCCTCTCCTTGTGGCGATTCGGAGATCGCCTCTCCTTGTGGCGATTGGGAGATCGCCTCTCCTTGGGCGTACCTCAGCCCCGGGCTGGAATCTCCGCCCCCATTGGGGGCATTCAGACGATCGACATGCGTCATCCCAACTTCCCCGTAGGATTGCTCCGGCAAAAGCCGGTTATGGACGCTGGAGGTGCAGGAGAACTGCCCACCAATCCCTCGCGAATATTCAATGGGTGCTTGTTGCGTCTCGGGTGAGGAGTTTTCATTCTTCAGGAGAGAGAGGGGGACCGGGAGAAGAGACTGGGGCGTTACGCGTCCAGGTCCTCACCCCGATCAGAGTTCATGGTTCAGGCGGCTGTGGTTTTTTCGGCGATCGGCGCGGTGTTGGATTTGGCGGAGTTGTTTTGGGGTGAGTTCCTCGTCGCGGTCTCTCCATGATTTTCCCGAGTCGCCGGCCATGATGCAGCCGAGCGGGAGGATCTCGCCGATGACTTGAGCAAGCCCGAAGCTGGCGATCTGGGCGCGGACCTGGTTGGCATCCTTGTAGGCGACGGGGGTCTCGCTGAGGTCCGGCTTGCCGCAATACCAGCGGATATCGAGCCCGGCCGTGGTTCGGGCAATTTCCGCGGCGCGCGCGTCGGGACCCGCAAACCGCCGACGCAGGGCGGTGCGGGAAAGATTGCGGCCGGCCCCGTGCGGCGCGAAGGAGAGAAAATCGGGGTTGTCCGCCCCTACAACGATGAGGATCGGTTCGGCCATGTTCAGGGGGATCAGGCCTAACAACGGCCTGCCGTCGCTGTCGCGCCAGGCGGGGGTGGCGCCCTTGCCGTGGAGGAATGTGTCGCCGCGCTGCCAGACGAAGTTATGTTGGTTAGACAGGTTGGTGATAGAGGATGACCCGATGCGCTCAAGGAACCTGCGGTGGATGGCGCGGTGGTTGGCCTCGGTCCAGAGGGCGACGTATTGGAGTGCCTGCCAGTAGGCGGGCCCGTCGCCGTTGCGGGCATCGAGCCATGCGGCGTTTTGCGGGACCCGGTTTAGCAGTTTGGCGGTGTGCTTGAGGGCGGCGATCTGGCCGCGCTTGAAGACATGGGCGCCGAGTCCGCGGGATCCGTGGTGGGTGACCAAGGCGCGCAGGGTTTTTCCTACGTGCGGCCTGAGTGCCTCGGCGAGGGCCTGATGCTTGGCGAGTTGGAGCAAAGCGATGAGTTCCGCGGTGACGTTTATTTTGCCGATGGAGGCGAAGTGGTTGCCGTCGCCCTGGTCGGCCATGTGGAGGACGGCCCGCTCGCGCAGGCCGCGGAGAAAGGGGTTGTCCCAAACGTCCTCGTCATGGACCGGGTCGGCGACGAGGAGGTCGAGATGGCGATGGCCGGGGCCGAAGCGGGTAGCGCTCGTTAGGGCGTCGAGTTCCGCGGCGACGCTACTGCGCTCCTCGTAGAAAGTGGCGAACATCGAGCAGCAAATATCCGATGAGTGAGCGGAGGGAATGATGGCATTATCCACGGCGATGACGCCGCCGACGGGAATGCACGGCTCGCGCCCGCCCATGGGGCAGGCGTCGGGCATGATGGCGCCGCGCGAGATGACCGGGACTTTCAGGAGGCTGTGCATGTGGCGGCGGACGGCGTAGAGGTTTTCGGTTTCGTCTTTGCCGCTGACGGCAATGGCCTCGTTCATGGCAGCGGGGTTTTCGCGCATGACGAGCTTTGGCGGAGGTGGGCCAAACTCGCGCTTGAGCAGCTTGAGGGCGTATTTCGCATCGCTGATGCCGCGGGCCTCGAGTTCGGCGAGGCGGGCAAGCATCAGCGGGATGATCAGGCCGGCGGGATAGCCGGCGGCGAGGAGGTCGGATTCTGTTGGAAGGATGTTCACGGAGTGGATGGATGAAGGTGGGTTTACGCGGTGGCCTCGCGGTTGCCGCTGGGATTGAGGAAGAGCTCCCATTCGGGAACGTTGTGGAGGTTGCGCAGCAAGGCAATGGCTGGCAGCGGGCGCGGCGCGACCGGTTGACGCAGCAAGCGCAGCCCCGCTTCTTGCGGGGTTTTGGCACCCTTGCGGCGGTTGACCGCGCGGTCGGCTAACACGCAGTTTTCCCACGATGTGCCGCCACCGCGCGAGCGCGGCAGCACGTGGTCAATGTCGCCCTCGCCGGGCTGGAGCTTGCGTCCGGTGTATTGGCACAGCCCGCCATCGCGCTGCCACAGCCCGCGGAGGCCAAAGCGCGGCACGTGGAGCGGCACCCGGGCAAAGCAGTTGAGCAAAACCACTGATGGGATACGCACCGGTCCGGCGGGCGTGCCAATCTGGCGCGTACTCGCCAGCACCGGCAACTCCCGCCATGCGCTCCAATCCAACGGGCGGATCGATTCACCGGCGCTTATCTCCAACGCCCGGGCACTGCCGGCGCACAGGTGGGAGAATGCTTCGGCCGGCGTGATCGCGTCGATCGCCAACCACTGGCGGTTGAGCACAAGAACACTGCGAAGAACTAGATGCGGATTCATGATTGCTAGGGTTGCGGGGCGAACAACTGGGACCCCGCCGGGCTTTTGGGCACAACTCGCCCGTACGCCCTATCTATCATCTTTCTTGAAGATAGGCGGTGATCGGGAGAATCATAGACTTCAGGCTTCTTTGTTAGTCGCCGGCTGGAATGGCTGGGGGTGTTAGAGTCATGGTTGATTGGTTTGGACAGGATGCGCCAAGGCACAAAAAAAACCCTGCGTCCGTGAGGAAGCAGGGTGGAAAGAATCCTTGTTTTACAAGGGTCTCAGGCACTCACGGGTGCCAGCCTGGTTCCTCGGCGCTTGGAGGAAACGGTTCGACTCGGGTCAGCCGCATTCCGCCCTTAGCACTCTCCGCGCATCCTCCTAGGAGGCTGCGGTGGTAGGTGGGTGAAATTTTTGCTTGCGGGAACATGGTCGCGTGGGTCGGCACGCAGAGATAAGGTAATGAATGCCATGGTCAAGAATTTTTTGTTATGATGTTGCGGGAGGATCGAGTGCGATTCGCTCTGGCGGCCTGCGTGGCGTCCGAGGCATTGCCATGGGACAGCTTGTGGCTCTCCCGAATCTATCGTGGGTAAATCTCTCTGAGGTGAGCCGCAGGCCACCGTGGGCTGCTGTAGCAAAGCTACCGCTGTAAGCAGTCCAGCTTGCTGGCGGGAACCCGCTCCGTCCGCTAGTTGAACGCTCCCTCCCTGGCCGCGCGGCTGAAGCGGGGGCTGAGCGCGGGTGAGCAGGCGGAGTCTTCCCCCGGACATCCTGCAGCAGGCTACGAGCATCACAGCGGTAGCTTTGCTACAGCAGTCCACGGTTGGCCTGCGGCCCACATTACCCACTGAGAATCCCGAGAGCCGAGCTTCTTGTCCGCCCCGCTCGTCCCCAATCACAAGGGGGCCGCTCAGGAAACCGTTCACCATCCAGAGCGCGAGGTGCCCGAGCCGGAGGGAAAACTTGAACGGCTACCTCCCGAGCCGGGAAAATTTGAGCCGAAGCCTGGAGCTGGTTCTCCACTTCCTCCCTCACCGCCCGCCACCAAAAAACCCAAGGCGCGCCGTGAAATCTTCCGGCAGCGCCATCAGCCCGAGGGCAAGCAAGCCGAGCGCGGTGCCCGCGAACCAGACAAGCGGCCTGCGGAGCAATTTCTCCGGCTCGAGCTCGCGGGTGGCCAGGCCGCCGTCGGCGAGTTTCCAGAGGTAAATGCCCATCAGCGCAAGCACGCCGGGCAGGAGGAAAATCAGGTTGTGCAGCGGTGCATATACCGCAAACAACACCCCGGCCGCGAACAACATAACCATGCCATAGAGCGAGCTCACCACCAATGCCCGCTCGCAGGTGTAATGCAGCAGTGCCGGACGGTAGGCGCGCGCAGTGGCCGCGTCGCCGATGCGAGCCAGCTCCGCGGCCCGCTTGCCCGTGAGCAGCACCCCGCCGGATGCCCACATCGCCAACAGCGCGGAAAGCGGCGGCAACGGCCCTTCGGGAACAACGGCATACCAACCGAGCGCCAGTCGGATCGGGAAGTTCACCGCCTTGGCCATCACATCGACAAACGGGAAGCGCTTCAGCCGCGCTGGCGGGATGTTGTAAAATGCACCGCTCAGCGCGAACAGTCCAAGCACCATCGCCACATTCATCCCCAAGCCGGCCCACCACACTAATCCCACCGCGGCGGACAGCAACACCACTCCGACTAGCAGCAGCTTCGCAATCCCAATACTCTCCCCACCAGCAACCCGCCCGGACTTCTCCGGATGCCAGCGGTCGCCATCACGGTCGCAGCAATCATTGAGCGCGTAATTCCATGCCGCGACTAGACAACACGCGAGGAAGGCGACTGCCACATTGCCGACCGAAACGGCCAACTGGCTCCCGTGGAAAATTCCCCCACCAAGCATCCAGCCCAATCCGGCACCAGGAAGAAGCAGGAAATTCTTCAGCGCGTGGGGCGGGCGCGGATAGTTCATTGGCTTGTTCGATGCTCTCCATCATTCAGATCGCCTGGAGGTGGCGCCTCCAAACGTTTCTGCTTGGAGATCATTGGAGCCATGCCTAATCAATTCCATAGACTATTTTCCAGCGAATGCCATCTCGTCGAGCTCTTGGACTTTCTTCCATACCTCAGGCTTGTGGGCCAATTTCTTCCCGAATTCTTTCATTACATAATTCCTCCCTCCCTCGGTTTTGGCGACCAATAACTGCCACATTTTTATAGCATCTTCCTCTGTGGATTTATTTATTTGTGAAAGCAAATCCACAAAGAAATCTATTGTCCAGTAGGACGGACTCTTCAGTGTGACGGAATCTTTCAAGGGTCGGCCATCTCTCAAGACTTCATCTCCGGTGAAAGTAATGACTGCCGAATTCTTGCCTTCCAGGGTCAAAACCGCCCGGTCCAGGGTTTCGAGATTCAACCCAAGAATCCCTATGTCAGGCCCCAGCATTGGCATATGTACCCCAAGGGCTGTATGCCCCCACGTGGCCTTCGCAACGACCCATGACCCCTTGCCCGCGCCTGCAGGAGGGATTAACAAGTTGCCGGCATCAATTTGGCTCAAATCGTTGATGATTTTGACGTAGATGTATCCATTCGGAACTGCCAGTAACATTGCTATTGCGTTTTTATCCTCGAAAACATCAACAATACGAGCTGGCACAATCTTACCTAATGTTGTCGGGAAATTTTTGTTGTAATCGAACAGCGGTTGAAGCTTCCTGTTCTTTTGACTTAATCGGGTGATTTCAAGGCGTTCCCCAGTGGTGAAGGTCGCCTTATATTCCCAGTTACCCTTGATGAGGGAACTGACCACCGTCTCAATCTGCTCTTCCTCATCGAGAAACTTATCCCAATCCGCATGCACTCCACTTCCAAAGACAGGATCACGGATCGTCAAATTGTCGGCACGGGAAAGATTGCCAAGGAATATAATCGCAATGCACGTGGTTATGATGTTATTCATTTGTATCTATTTGTGTAATTAAGTAGCGCGGGTCCGCCAATCGTCCGATCGAACACAAAGTCCCCGTAGAACAAAATGTAAAACCCCGTTCCTGTATAGTTGTAACTGTACCCTTGTATTGACCTGTCCTCGTAGTCAATTTGGCTGGCGCCCTTAATTCCGTATGAGGGGTCATAATAGGCCCCATTGTACTCTATAATGGTGTGTCCCGACCATGCGCGCTGATTATGCATTCCTCCCTGCCCTCTATTCATCTTGTCTGCCGGCGTAGTGATATTGTATGCCGTGCTTTCTGCGTTCTTCTCCTGTTCTTTTACGTGCCATGCTCGGCTACCAGGATCGATTGTGTAGTTCGAAGATGGATATGACGGATGCTCGAAGGCCTTACACGATAAGTCACATAAATTCACCTGAACTCCATTGATAGCTACGGCTTGTTGCAGCGCCATAGCCCAGGCCGCGCAAGTTCCTTGATAATTATCCCAGAGATCACTATCAGGTCTAAATTTGATTTCCGATCCGTCCCTATTGCCTGTAATTTGGTTGACTGCTCTAATTTCCGGAGATGCCGAACCAATTGGAAAGTTGTCAAACTTGTCCCAAACAGCATCCACAATCGCTTGGTCGGTGCCAGAAGCGGGCGCACTTTCACATGCCAAGTGAAAGAGGGTCTCTCGCCTCCATGCGACGGTAGCGGCAGGTGCGGTGCGGGTGACATAAACCTGATGTTTGGTGGTTCTGATATCGCCCCAGTGATTCCCATCTAGGCTGATCTGCCATTGGATTTTGTAAGCGGACGGCCCGTTCTTCTGGTAAAACCCGATTTCGTCCGGGAATTCTTCCTTGGCCTCGGTGAGCGGAAGAATGTGCACTCCAGCGCTGAGCGGTGGGTTACCCGCGCTTAGCGGTGTGCTATCAGCATTGCTGCCGGCGTTAACAAGTGCTCGCAATTTCGCCTGCTTCAAGATCACCGGGGTGCTCAGCACGGCCAAGGCAAACACGGTGGTGAAGAAGTAGCCGGCGACCAATCCGGCGATCGCCAGCCCTCTGCCCGCCAGCGCGCCACCCTGCGTCTTGATTTTCCGAAGCGCGAGATGGCCGCAGACCACCGCGGGAATCCCGGTGATGCCAATGGTCAGAAGCCCGAGGATTCCCAGCAGAAGGCTGGTGCTGGCCGCCTTGGAGGTTCGCACTCCCATCGGCACCGGCGGGTCTCCCTCGGACTCGTTGGGAAGTGGGTGTCGGCTCACGGCGTTACGGGTTGTCGGGGTTCTGTGGTTTGGGCTTGCCGGCACCCTTGCCGGGTTTGAACTCAATCTTCCAATTCGCGGCGATGAGCATTTGGAGCTCGGCCAGGGTGGCGGCGTGCGCCGGATCCTCAGCGAGGTTGTTGAGTTCCTGCGGGTCGTTCTGGTAGTCGTAAAGCTCGCGGCCGCGATTGCCTCCCGCCCACTCGGTGAGCCGGAAGCGCTCGGTGCGCACGCTGTGGCCGGCAAACCCGCCGCGCCAAACCTGCGTGAACGCCGGCCGGTCCCATGCGCTTGCCGGATCGTCCAACAAGGGCTTGAGGCTTTTGCCCTCCAGGGTCGGCGGCGCCGGCAGCGCGCAGAGCTCGGCGAGCGTCGGGTACAGGTCCAACAATTCCACCGTGCGTCCGCTGACCCCGCCCTTGGCCTTCTGCCCCGGCGCGGAAATAATCAACGGCACCCGCGCCGAGTTCTCAAACAAACTCTGTTTCATCCACAGCCCGTGCTCGCCGGTGTGGTACCCGTGGTCGCTCCAGAACACGATGACCGTCTTGTCGGTTAGCTTGAGCCGGTCCAGCGCGTCCAACAAGCGCCCGACCTGCGCGTCGACAAACGAGATCGTCGCCCAGTACGCCTGCTTCGCCTGGCGCGACTCCGCCTCGCTGGCCCCAAACCACGGCCAGTCGCCAACTTGTGAGCGCGCCGGATCCGGCACGTTCTTCATCTCCGGAAACGGCCCCTTCTCCTGCGGCACGCTCTCTAGCGGATAGAGGTCGAAGTAGGCCTTTGGCGCGATGTGCGGGCAGTGCGGACGGTAGAAGCCCGCGGCAATGAAGAACGGCTTGTCGAGCTGCGCTTCTAACAGCTTGATCGCCTCGCTGGCGACCATCCCGTCGGTCTGCTCCTCGTCCTTGCCCTCGGCCTTGAGCAGGCTCAGCGAGGCGCCGAGGCCCTTCTTGGGTGTTAGGTTGACCACCTGTGCCTCGTCCTGCTTGTCGCGGCCCGACGGGTTGACCCGGACGTCCCACGACGGCTCGTCGTCGAGCCCGTTGCTGCCGATCTGGCCGGGGTTGCCATAGTGATAGATTTTCCCGACCCGCGCGGCGAAGTACCCGTTGGTGCGGAACATCTGCGACAGGGTCACCACCTCGGGCATGGCTTTGCGGAAGTGCGTGCTCAGGTCGAAAACTTGCGTCGTGTCGGGCCGCATCCCGGTCATCACCGAGGTCCTGCTCGGCGAGCACAGCGGAAACTGGCAATACGCCCGGTCAAAGCGCACCCCGAGCTTGGCAAGCCGGTCAATGTTGGGTGACTTGATCAGCGGGTTGCCGTAGCAACCGAGGTCGTTGTTCATGTCGTCCACCGCGATGAACAACACATTGAGCCGCTCCGCCGCCCCCGCCGGCACGGCCAACATCGTCACCGCCACCAAACACGAGAAAACCGACGGGACTAACATGTCTGCCAGCCAAGCGCGGCACGCGAGAAGTGGCAAGTGGCAAGTGGCAAGCGGCAAGTGGCAAGTGGCAAGTGGCAAGTGGCAGTCGTGGGTGGCAACCGTCCATAACCTTTTCTATTGCTTTCTGGTTCTGGACCGCGCGCATCGGGTTGAGCGCGCCGCCGGAATTCATGTGGTATTCCTTGATGACATGCTCGTGGCCGGCCAGTGGCGCGCCTGTTAGCAGCGGTTTGAACGAGGTTCCCTGCATGCCCTGAGGCGCGGGCAGGTCGAGCACCTCCAACAGTGTGGGCATGATGGCGGTGCTGGCGATCATGTGCTTGCGCTCCTGGCTTCCTGGTGTTGTCAGCCCCGGCACCTGGATGATCAGGAGCGTGTGGGTGCTGTGGTGATAGAGCTGGGTTTTGATGAACGGCAGCACCATCCCGTGATCGAATAAAAAGACGATGAGCGTCTGCTCGCGCTGGCTGGAGGCGTCCAACGCGGCGAGAATGATAGCGACAGAGAAAGATGAGACCCCTAGCTACCCACTCTCGCAGAAGCGCCTAACCAAGCCAAGTCCGTTTCTACCCGGCGCCGGCGCTGTAAGGCACGCCTCCGGGAGCCGCGCTATCCAACAGCATACAGAGTTACCGCGGTGGTGGGATTTTCTCGATCACGTAGAAGCGCCTGTCGACTTCCGAGGGGTGCTCGGTGGTTGCTGGCGGGCCCAGGTCGGTCCACTGGAAGCTGTTGCCCGTGGCTTGGATTCGGATGGCGACTGACCAATCGATGAGGTCCGGGCTGTAGCGGATTTGGTACCACTTGCCCGGAATGGTCGCGGTGTTCAAGGTCACGGATTTGTCGCCATCTGCAATAACAAGCTCGAAGGGAATGGTTTCACTGACGCTCACAAGGAAGGATTGCTCAGCGGAATCAATGCCGCCATTGGCAGTTCCGCCATCGTCCGAGACGGTAACTGTGACCAGCGCGGTGCCTGCCATGCCGGCCACTGGCGTGTAGCGCAGACTGGCTGTGCTTTCCCCCGCAACGAAGGTGACCTCAGGATTGGGAATAAGCCCCGGGTTGCTAGACACCGCGGTTAGCCTGAGCTGCTGCACGTCCTCGGACGGACCGGCGGAAACCCCTGTTAGCCCGACCGCTTGCTGCGGAGATCCAACCACCAGGGCCATCGGGCTTGCGATTGCCGCCATGGTGGGCGCGTCATTCACTTCGGTGACATCTACAATAAAGGTTCTTTGGACCCGTTCCGGCTGGCCGGGTGCCGCGAAGTTCCCATCGGTGAGCGGGTTTGGATCGATGAACCACGCTTGTCCAGCGTCCGTGGCACTGATCTGGATCTGGTTGCCGCTCGCGTCGACCTGCTCACCGTGCTCATGCACGAAATGGGCCACGCGCTCGGGCTGGCTGGCTGGCTGTTATGATATCGAACGCCGCGACGATTTGATGTTCGGCGTGCTTGGCCTCGGCGAACGCCGCCTCCCTGCCCGCGACCAGGCACGCACGGCCGCTCCCATTCCTCACACCACCACCCAGTTCCTCACCTCCAGCCTGAACATCAACAGCCTTTAACGCTGGCTTCGCCGATGCTAACAACGACCTGCTCGCTGCCGTTAGAATCACCACCCTTCCGGCCACCGGCTCTCTCAAGCTCTCCGGCACCGCCATCGTGGCTCAGAACCTGCCCGAATGGCTGGCCGTTTTCGTGCGGCTGGCTGCCGCCGATGGGCCCGATAGACTGGGCGCTGAGCGGCTGGAACGGGGCGTCGGCGTGTGCCGATGGGATGGTGCGGCGGGAGGATTTCCTGCCCTACGTGAAGAGCCGCTTTGATTTTCAGCCGGGCGGCGGCCCCTGCACCCTTGTCGAAGTCAGCGGCGCACGGGATTTTTCAGGGAAGGGGATCAAGTACACGGGGTTCTCGTTACTGTTCCATGGGGCTGCCGACTTTGCCGGGGTGGAGGATAATTATCAAATAAGTCATCCGGAGTTCGGAGCGCTGGAGATGTTTGTCAGCGTCCTGCAGCGGGTGGTGCTTGAGGCGGTATTTAGCCGCGCGGTGTGAGGCGCTAGCCACGGCGATGAGCATCCCAGTGGTTAGATTGCGGCCAGCCGGCGCCCAGGACGCCGCATTGCTTCTCGCGGTCTATGCCTCGACGCGTGTCGAGGAACTGCACGTGACTGGCTGGACCGACGAGGAGAAGGCCGGGTTTTGCGCGATGCAGTCCGCCGCGCAATTGAGCCATTATAAGGGCCACTATCCGAGCGCCGAGTACTACGTCATCGAGGTCGACGGCGACCCTGCTGGGCGTCTGTTTGTGGATCGTTGGGCACAGGAAATCCGCATCATGGACATCGCACTATTACCCGCGCAGCGCAATCGCGGGATTGGCAGCGACTTGTTGGCCGACTTGCAGGCCGAGGCCGCAGCGGGCGGGAAATCCTTGTCTATCCACGTTGAGCAGTTCAATCCGGCCCTTGGGCTCTATACGCGGCTCAGATTCCTGCTCAAGGAAGACAAGGGGGTTTATTGGCTCATGGAATGGCGCAGCGGGATCAGGTGAAGACGGCCTCGAATTCCGAGGCGACCGAGTTGTTCCCGATCTGGGTGAGGAAAATCTCCATCTCATCGCCAAGGGCATCGCACCTGAGGCGATAGATCATCTGCGGCAGGTACAGGCCGGCGGCACCCTGAAACTTCAGGGAGAAGGGATCGCGGATTGCCTCTTGGCGCTTGTGGCCGAGGTTTTTGACTTCCGTGAGTTGCAGCGCAATAGGCGCGTCGGTGGATGCCAATGCGAAGGATTGCCCCAGCAGCGGGGCAAAGATCGCGTAAGTGAGTGTTTCACGGGGGATCATCGCGGCTACCCGTTGACGCGGGAGAACTGCTTGAGGCGCAGGGCGTTGAGGGCAATAAACCCGGATGCGTCGTCCTGGTTGTAGGCCTCTTCCTGGCCGCCTTCCATGGTGGCGATGGCGTCGGAGTAGAGGGTGTGCGGGGAGCGGCGGCCGGCGCCCATGACGTTGCCCTTGTAGAGCTTGACGCGCACTTCGCCGGTGACGGTTTTTTGCGTCTCGGTGACGAGCGCCTGGATCGCTTCGCGTTCCGGGGCAAACCAGAAGCCGTTGTAGACGAGCTGGGCGTACTTCGGGATGAGCGAATCGCGCACGGCCATCGCCTCACGGTCAACGACGAGGACTTCCAGGTCGCGGTGGGCAGCCAAGAGGATCGTGCCGCCGGGAGTTTCATAGACGCCGCGGGACTTCATGCCGACGAAGCGGTTTTCGACCAGGTCGACCCGGCCAATCCCGTGGCGGCCGCCAAAGGCGTTGAGCACGCGCATCACCCCGTACGGGTTCATCAGCGCGTAGCCGTCCTGTTGGCCGCTAACGGTGACGTCGCCTAGCGACTTGATGACCTCGGCCAGCCCCTCGGCCTGCAGGCCGATGACGTTGCCCTTCTCAAACAGAAGTTGGAGGTACTCCGGCTTGTCCGGCGCGTCCTCGGGGGAAACCGATAGGACGTACATCTCGCGGTCCGCCGCGGTGGTCGCGTCATACCACGGGTCTTCCAACATCCCGGCCTCAAACGAAATGTGCAGAAGGTTGCGGTCCATCGAGTAGGGCTTCTTCATCGAGGCCTTGATCGGGATGTTGTTCGCCTCGGCGTAGGCGATCATCTCGGCGCGGCCGGGGAACTGCTTGCGGAACGACGCGTCGCGCCACGGGGCGATGCAGCGGATGTCCGGAGCCAGCGAGGCGGCGGAAAGCTCAAAGCGGACCTGGTCGTTGCCCTTGCCAGTGGCCCCGTGGGCAATCGCGTGGGCACCCTCGGCGCGGGCCACGTCCAACATTCCCTTGGTGATGCACGGGCGGGCAATCGACGTGCCTAGCAGATAACGGCCCTCGTAGAGCGCGTTGGCCTGGAACATCGGGAAAATGTAGTTCGCCGCAAAGTCCTCGCGCAGGTCGCCGATGAAGCACTTCGAGGCACCCGTGGTGAGCGCCTTCTCCTCCAGCCCGTCCAACTCGTCGCCTTGGCCGACGTCCGCGCAATACGCGATGATCTCAGCGGAGTACTTCTCTTTGAGCCACTTGAGCAGCACGGAGGTGTCCAATCCTCCGGAATAGGCGACGACGATTTTCATGGCAGTAAGCGGGTGTTGGGGAAGTCTGGCGACCCGGGGTGGGTCGTTCTCGGGCCACCGCACTCGGCGCCGGCCACGCGCAGAGAAGCAAATGGCATCCAACGGGGAAACCCCGAAATTCGCGATTTTTCCCCGGCATTTCCATCCAGGGCGCAATTGGCGATTCCCCAGCGCGGCGGATCGGTTAGACACGGGGCGTGCCGGCGGGAAGCGAGATGTTGTTGTTAGGGCTGCTGGCGGCCTTCTGCATCGGCATGTCCAAGACGGGCTTCAGCGGGGTGTCGCTGATATCGATTTTTATCCTAGCAGACCTGTACGGCGCCAAGGCTTCGGTTGGATTGGCGCTGCCGCTGCTGATATTGGCGGATTTGTTAGTCTATCCGGCCTTCCGGCGCCACGGCAGCTGGGTGCCGGTGTGGAAGCTGTTGCCGCCCGCGCTGGTCGGTTTGGCCCTCGGTTACTTCCTGTTGCGCGACGTGCCCGACGGGGTGGCGCGCAAGATCATCGGCGGGATCATCCTGCTGATGGTTGGCTTGCAGGCGCTGCGGCGCTGGAACCGCGGGTGGTTTGACCGCATGGCCGCCTCGCGCTCGTTTGGTGCCGGGGCAGGGGTGGCCGGCGGAGTGGCCACCATGCTGGCCAATGCCGCCGGGCCGGTCATCCAACTCTATCTGCTTTCCGTGCGCCTGCCGAAGCTGGAGCTCATCGGCATCGGCGCGCGCTTCTTCCTGTTGGTGAACATCCTCAAGGTCCCGCTCAACGCGCAGTTAAACCTGATTGACGCGGCGTCCTTGTTAGAAAACCTGAAGCTCGCGCCCGGCGTTTGCCTTGGGGTGCTTGCCGGCCGTTGGGCGATTCACCGTGTTTCCCAGCAGATCTTCGAGGGCATGGTGGTGCTCTTTGCGGTTGTTGCGGGGGTCCGGTTGCTGTTTTTCTAGCTCCGGTGCTGCTTGAGCATCTCGTAGTTCTGCCAGGCAAACGAGGCGAGGAAGAAGGGCATCATGATGCTGTTGAATTTCAGGAAGAGCAGGGCTGCGGCCACGACCGCCACGGTGATGCTGATCTGCAGGGCCAGGCGCATGCGCTGAGGGCCGAGCAGGCTGACCATGATCTGGCCGCCATCCAAGGGGATGACCGGGATGAGGTTGAGCACGGCCCAATAGATGCTGATAAGGGCGAAACTTGAGATCAGTGAGGCGGAAAATTCGTTCGGTCCAGTGCCGAAATTTTTGGCAAGAAGCAGCACGGCATAGCCAACCATGGCCTGCAGTGCGGGGCCCGCCAGGGTCATCAAAAAGCTCTGCGGGCGGGTGAAGCGCGCCTGAGGGAAGACCGCAAAGCCACCAAACCCGTGGAGGACAATCTCGGTGTAGGCGCCAAACGCCCGGCCGGTTAGAGCGTGACCCAACTCGTGGATGAGAATCGAGATGAAGCCCGCCAGCATGAAGAGCAGGACAAATACCAGCATCTGCTCGGGCCGGTTCTGATTAAAGAGAAAGCCCAGAATACCCATCGCAGCCCAGAAGAAGGGCTGGATCGTCACCGGAATGCGGAAGATCGAAAAGCGGACCATGGGCGCCATTCCTAATGGCCGCCGCGCCCGCGCGCAAGGGCAGGAGTAAGAAAGCTTACCGTCGCTGATTTCTTAGATGCGAGGGCAAAAACTGCTCACGGGCCTCAGTCGCTTCTTCCTGCTTTGGGACGCGACTGAAAGCTGCAGCTTGCTGCCGCTGTGATGCTCGCCGCTTGCTGCGGCCTGGCCGGGGGTGCGCGCCGCCCCGCGTACCCGCTATGTCCAATTTGTTTTTTCAGCGCAGGGGTAATCGGAATGTGCGGGCCGATGCCCCTCGCCGGCTATGAGCAACCGGTGAGGAGCAGTCATTTGCCGAGGTGGCAGCAGAGTGGCCCGAAGCAGTATTCATCACAACCCCTCACTCCTCGTTGGCGAGGGATGGCTGCGCCGGGCCGCCGATCGGCGGGGGAATGCGGTTGGGCGCGCTGGGTTTGGCTTGCTGGGTGAGGATGGCGCGCCAGTCGACCTTGGCGGTTAGGGTCATGAGGATGGCCAGGGTGATGATGCCCAGCAGGGTCAGGGTGATGCCCGTCAGACCGTCGATGAAAAACGACGCGCTGAATAGGATCAGGTAGATGAGCTGGGCTGGCAGGGCGATAAGCAGCAGCGTCTTGCCGCCGACGGCCCGGAGGTAGGTGCAGACCAGCGCCAGCGAGATGAGCGTGGCGATCCCGAAACTCACCGGCAGTGAGAGCAGGTCGACAAGGTAGGCAAACAACAAGTGGAAGGCAAAAAAGCCCGCGGCCACAAAGAAAATGTGCATCGGGTGCAGCGCCACCCCGCGCAGCGAGCCAATCAGGATGATGATCGTCACGAAGAACAAAAGCGACACCGGGGCAAAGAAGACGATGCGTGCGGCAATCGGTCCGGCGTTGAGCTTCTTTGGCATTTCCATGCCGATGGACTTGGCGGCAAGGACATCCGGATAGTCCCAAAAAAGCTTTAGCCCCTTGCCGACCGGCGTGCGATTCTCGTCGGCCGACGCGGTGCCAATCGGAAAGTCGATCTGGGGGAAGTCAGTGAGCATGTCGAGGCGGAATCCGCTGATGCGCCGGTTGTCCTGAAACTGATAGGACCACGTGTTAGTGCCGCGGGTCTGATAGGCCACATTCAGGCTAACCGACCCGAGCGCCGGGACAACCACCGCGCGGGTCACCGCGCCGGACGATCCGGGGATGGCCGCTGGCTGGTCGGCGTCCTCGCCAAGCCGGAAGGCAAATCCCTTGAGGCCGGCGGTATCGGTGGGCAGCGGGAAGCTGATGTAGAACGTCTGGGCGATGCGCGTCGGATTGGTGAAGACGTAGGCGCCGGTGAGCGATGCATCGTAGGTCCGGTTCCAGAGCAGGCCGCGCTGCATCGCGGCGTACGCGAGGCCGACGGCGACCTTGGAGCTGCTAGGCAGGATGACCGCCTTGCCGCCCGGGGCGTTGGGCGTTTCATACCACGCCTGCGGGTGGAGCTGGATGATCGGCGGACCCCAGAGGCCGGCAACCTCCGCACGGATTTTCCGGGAGGAGTCGTCCGTGCGATCGTCAAGTGCGGTCCCGAGGAGGAACCACGCCGCCGTGGTGCACACGAGGATGGCCATGGAGGCGAAGAGATGGGAGATTTTCATGGAGAGTCGAAGGTCTGAAAGGCGAAGGTCGGAGTTGGATGATAGAGGTTAGACGCTGCTAGCCCTTGAGGTCGGCGCGCTGGTAGAAGACGTTGATTTCCGGGCGCTCGTCGCGGCTGAGGTTTTTTGTAAGGCGCAGGCGGGATGGCTTGGCGGCGGCGTCGGGGGTGCGGGTGAGGTTGCCGCTGGTCTCGGCCTGATAGGCGGGCGGCAGGTCTAGCAGCCAGGTGAGGGAGCGGACAAAGACCGGGGTTTTTGGCAGGCTCAGGGCGAGCGTGCCGCTGACCGGGTCAAGCGCGGCAAGTTTGCCGGTGAAGGCGCACTGGAGCATGGTGACGGCGCCCTTGGCAGGCAGGGCCACTTCCAACAATCCATTGCCGCGATCCACCGGGGCGACCGGTTCCCCGCCGACCGCGCAGGAGAGCAGCTGCATGCCTGGCGGAGTGTCAAAGACAAAGCCCAGTGCGCCGCTGTGCGTGATGCTCAGGATGCCTTCCGTGAGAAGCGACCCGTCCGGCTCGACCTTCAGCGACCAGTCGGCTTGGGTGACCACGCCGTCGGCGGTTTCCACCCGCGGCACAAAGGTCACCGCAAGCTCGGCGGCTTGCGCTGCCTCGAGAAAATAACACGCCTGGTCGCCAAGCTCCCCGGCCAGCACCGCCGGTAGCCCGGCGCCGGGAAATGGGCCTGTTAGTCCCTCCGCCGCATAGTTGCGGCTCGTCGAGGCCATCACCATGAAGCGCGACTTGGTGGCGTCCGCCGTCTCGCCGGCTGGCACCTCCAGCGTCCAGCGCGGATCCAGCGGGCGCAGCGGCATGCGGTAGCTGATCTCCAGCTCGCGCTCCAACACGCCGCGGGTCTGCCACTCTAACACCATCGCCGGCTTCGCGCCCGGGGCGCGGCGCGTGGCGACGAGGTCGGCTCCGCGGATCTCGACATTGCGGGCATCGGCGGGCAGGCGTAGCAGGGCGCTCACGCCGGAGCCTTCCGCGGCCGAGGCGCGGGCAAGCACGTGATAGGTCAGTTCGCCCTCGCCGGGGATCACGAGTGCCTGGTGCTGCCAGGTCCAGTAAGAAGGCTCGGGCGGCAGGAGGGCGGAGCGGGTTTCCTCGCCGCCCAACAACCGGAAGTGCAGTGGCTCGGCAGTCAGCGCCAGCGGGCGGGCCTGTCCAGCGCCGATGATTTCCTCGCGCGCGCCCGACTTGATGGCCACGGACCATTCCGGGCCGAAGTCGGCAGTTTCAAAGATAACCGATGGGCAGGGCGGCAGGTTCAGGGTGAAGGAGGACTCGCCGGTGGAGGGGAGCAGGCGCAGCTCCAACACCCTGGTCGCGGCCGCGTCGCTGACCTCGCAGAGCATGCCGTCGCGCAGGATGATGCGGGGTCCATCGGTGGGTTGGCTGGCCAGGGTGAGGTCCCCGCCGATGAGCGGGATGAGGGCCACCTCGCTGCCAAACGAGGTGGTGCGCATGGTGGCGGTGAGCACCGGCCGTCCGGCCTCGAGGCTCAGCCGCAGTCGCGCGGAAAGCAGCGCCGGGGGCGGAGTGACCGGCGCCACCGGCGGCTGCGCCCGCTCAAGCAAGCGCGCAAGCTCAGGGTAGGGGAGGCGGACTTCCGCCCCATCCAGCGGCGGGCTGGCATGGACGGCGCTGACGCCCAAGATAGAAAACGCTAGAATCGGATAAAGGTTAGCCATGCCCAACTGCTAGACCCTGACTGTGAGCGCACGATGAAGCAGGCGTGAAGAATTGCGGATTGCGGACTGCGAATCGTAGCGAACTTCGTGAGAAGTTCGGCGGGGTCAACCGCCTGCCACCAAAACGCCCGAACCCGCCATGCGGACTGCGATCGTTGTTTGATTGATTCGTACGGCGCTTGGCCGGGTTTTGCTAGCAGTTGTTGGTCGCGGCTGTTTAGCGACTCATGGCCTCGGCATCTGCCAGCGCGTAGCCGGGGGTAAGCGTCAGCCCCTGGAAAGGTGCCCGCGCTGAAACCATGCTCCCCTGAGGGCGTGAGACGGCGGCTAGGCTCTGCACGCTGCTGGGCACCCGCCGATTCCCTTCACCCGATCCCTTGGCAGCATTAACAATCAACTTTGCCCCCTTGACCTAGGTGGCCGCAGGGGGTTCCCTGCTGGCATGACCACGTATCGAATGCCGCCGTATTGGAGCAAGCTGTCGCTGGCGCTCATCGCCGCGGTGCCGGTGGTCATTTTGGCCATCTATGGCGCGCTGAGTTCGTTTTTCACGGTGCCCACGGAGGCCCAGGCGGTAGTTATGCGCTTTGGCAAGCCGATCCGCACGGTCGAGCCGGGTCTGCATTTCAAGATTCCGTTTGGGGTTGACCAGCATCTGCTCGTGGAAGTGCGCCGGCAGCTCAAGCAGGAGTTTGGTTTTGGCACGGCGGGGGCGAGCAACCCATGGCAGTCAAGCGATCCGAGCGAGCAGGAGGTGGAGAAAAGCATGGTCACGGGGGATTTGAACGCGGCGCTCGTCGAGTGGGTGGTGCGACCTGAGCGAGAGCGTGATGCGCGAGGTGGTCGGTGACCGCACGGTGGACGAGGTGATCACCATCGGACGGCAGGAAATCGAGTCGCTCGCCGCGCAGAAGCTCCAGGAGCTGGTGCGCACCTACACGATGGGCCTGCGCATTGACCAGGTGCAGCTCAAGAACGTCAACCCGCCGAGGCGCGTGCAGGGGAGCTTCAACGAGGTCAACCAAGCCCAACAGGAAAAGGAGCGCGCCATCAACGTGGCCAATGGCGATTACAACAAGGAGGTGCCGCGCGCCCGCGGCGAGGCCGACCGCATGATCAGTGCGGCCGACGGTTATGCGATGAAGCGGGTCAACGAGGCCGAGGGGGATGTTGTGGCGTTTGAGGCGTTGTTAGTCGAGTACACGCGCGCGCCGGACATCACGCGGCAGCGGATCTATCTGGAAACCATGGCGAAGATCATGCCCAACATCGGCAAGACCGTCATCCTCGATGAGGAAACCCGCGGCATGCTGCCGCACCTGAACTTGAACGACGCCCCGGAGGCCTCCGGCGAAAAACCATGAGCAAACACATTTTTTCCCGCGTTGGAGCGGTCATCGCGCTGATTCTGGCGATCATTCTCTGGAACAGCTTCTACACGGTTAGGCCGACGGAGCAGGTCATCCTCACCCAGTTCGGCGAGCCGCAGGGCAACCCGGTCACCGAGGCTGGGCTGCATTTCAAGACGCCGTTCATCGAGGTGGCCAACCGGATCCCGAAAAACATCCTCGCTTGGGACGGACAGCCTAACGAAATGCCGACCAGGGACAAGCTCTACATCGAGGTGGACACCTTCGCGCGCTGGCGGGTGACCAACCCGTTGGAGTATTTCCGCCGCCTGCGCGACGAGGGCAGCGCGCTCTCACGGTTAGAAGACATCCTCGGCAGCGAGACGCGCAACGCGGTGGCCAAGCATGACCTCATCGAGATGGTGCGCACGGACAAGACCCGGGTGCCGCAAAAGGACGAGGCGCTCGAGGAGATGACCGCCGGCGAGGCCGGAAACATCGGCAAGCTCAACCCGATCCGCAAGGGACGCGTAGCCATCGAGGCGGAGATCCACAGCGCGGCGCGGGCCAAGCTGGCCGAGTTTGGCATCGAGTTGCTCGATGTGCGCTTCAAGCGGCTCAACTATAACCCGAGCGTGGTGGAGAAGATTTACGAGCGGATGGTCTCCGAGCGCCAGCAGATCGCCTCGAAGTTCCGCTCCGAAGGCGAAGGGGCCGCCGCCCGGATCCGCGGCAACAAGGAGCGGGATCTCAACCAGATCAATTCGGAAGCATATCGCAAGGTGCAGATCACCCGCGGCACGGCCGACGCCAAAGCCTCGGAAATCTACGCCCGCGCGTATGGCCAGCGCCCCGAGGCCGCCGAGTTCTATGAGTTCACCAAGTCTATGGAAATGTATGAGTCGATCTTAAGCAAGGGCACCACCCTGGTGCTCTCAACCCAAAGCGACTTGTTCAAGTTCCTCAAGCGCTCTGACGGCAGCGTAAGCATGGCCGCCGCGCCCGCGCCGGTCGCGCCCGAGCCGCTTCCTGAACCGGTGAGATAGTCAACGGCCTCCGATTTGCTGCCATGCCGCGCGGGCGGCAAGTTTGCTAGTGTTTTCAGCACCTGAACCCGCGCGGGTGTGGAAGGCGGAGTAACTTCCCACGTCCCGGAGGGACATCAGAACTTAGCCGGAGGTCAGCGTGTACCCGCGCGCAGTCCCCGGGATCCGGTGCCCAAAACCATGGTGCCCCGGAGGGGCTGGAGAACCGTCCACCAATCCTACTTGCATCCCGATGAGGCGCGTAAACAAGCGGTGGGAAGATATGAGTGCAAAAACTACCCATGAGCCGACGAACCGGCGCGACAGCTTGGCGCGGCCGCAGGCCGCGTCCGTGGAATGCTGTAGCTTGCTTCCGCTGTAGGCCGTCCAGCTTGCTGGCGGGAACACGCTCCGCTCGCTCGCTAGACGCTCCCTCCGCGGCTGCGCGGGTAAGCGGGGGGACGTGCGCAGGTTAGCGAGCAAAGGGTGTTAGAAATGCTGCAAGTTTTTCCGAGGTGTGGCGTCGACCGATCCGTTCCGCTCAAAAGGCGGGCTGCGTGTTGGCGTTGAGAGCGTTTCTGATTCTTGGCGGAATTGCCCAGGATTCGGTGTCGTTTGCATCGATCCAGGCGCGGACGGATTGGCTTTCGCTGCCTTGCGCAATGGTTTCAAGGGCACTCCCGTACACCTCCCAGAACTCGGCGCCAAACGGGAGCTGGACGTTTGTTAGAATCTGAAATTCGCGCCCGGTGAGGCTGGATTTCCGTTCATTCAGGAGCATCCATCCGCTTGGGTCTTTCTCGAAAACAAGCGTCCGGCGGATTGATGGCAATGCTAAGGACGAACCATCTGTCGCGCCCTCCGGAGCGTAGATAAGTTCACAGCTGGCGTTGAACGAGAATACCAACTTGGTGTTGGAGCATCTTGATGGAATCGGCTCAAGCGAGAAGGTTCGCCAGGGACTTCCGGATGAATTTTGTTGCCTACCCGATGTTGGTACGGCGAGACATTCGTGAATCTCGTCATCTTGTATTCTCCAGTATCGGCTCCAGTAGGAGGCTGCTCCAGTTCCGGCCATGACGCACTCCTGTGACTCCAGCCAGTTGGTCTTTGGTAACAAGTGGAGGCTCAGACATCCTGACCTTGGGGGAAATGGGATGACCTCAGCGGCACGTATTTGAGACGCAGGTTGGTGCCTGGGTAGTGGGTTTCGGTGGTGTTGAGTTCTTCGCAGAGGCGAGTGACG
>Ga0136639_10000124_pt1 | contig 22410 bp, 20 predicted proteins | sample AntDrymUQ8592106_2_FD_113739 | JGI IMG/M metagenome (GOLD analysis project Ga0136639, IMG submission 113739) | Polar desert sand microbial communities from Dry Valleys, Antarctica - metaG UQ859 (21.06) | ecosystem: Environmental > Terrestrial > Soil > Desert | place: Antarctica: Dry Valley...
GCCCTCACCGTCGACCAACTTCTCCGCTTGAAAACGTAGTCTGATTACGCTTTAAGCAGAGATATTTAGGAAGGCAATAGACCCGTATTCCTAAAAAACGGCCCATAGCAGCGCTGGCTTCCACTTGGTCCCGCAAAGAACTTGTCGTTGCTCGCTATCACGGCTGTCAAGGGTTTTGCGCGGAGTTTTGCGAGCCCCTCACAAGGTGTTCAGATTTATATTTGCTCCATTTTCAATAAGTTGCAAAATGCGTGGACGAAATTACTGCATTTCTACCTGATAGATTTGAATTGCGAGAAGGCGTTGAACACAAGAGTGTTGCCGATTTTTGATTCGGAGAAGCTAGGACATGGAAGACACCAAATTAAGAAAGAAAAAGGTCACCGCCAAGTTCAAGGTAGAGCTCGTCGAAATGGCCTTGCGGAAACTACGCAAACAGCTAGAGAGCGAAGGTGAATTGAAAGCGACGCTTGGCGATCTCATTCGACTCGTTGAGGCTCACGGTTCGATGGAACAGTCACACGGCCCCAAAGAGGTCCTCATCCGATGGATAGATCAAGCGGACGACACTCAAGATATCGAGGAATGAGTATCAAGCGTAATATTCACTACGACGCGCTGCCGTCGCAAAAGCGCTTTCACAAAAACTCAGCACGGTTCAAAGGGTTCTCTGGCCCAATAGGATCAGGGAAAAGTCAAGCACTCTGTCATGAGGCGATCCGTTTAAGCTATGAGAACCCGGGGCGCCACGGTCTGATCGGAGCACCAACGTTTCCAATGCTTCGTGATGCAACCCAAAGAACACTTTTCGAACTACTTGAGCTGAATAAACTGCCCTTCGACTTCAACAAAGCCGAGAATTGCATTACGATGCGGGATACCGGCTCAAAAATCGTATTTAGAAGCGTCGATGATTTCGAGCGACTTCGGGGAACAAACCTGGCATGGTTCGGTGTCGACGAATTGACCTATTGCCCCGAGGAGGCATGGTTACGCCTCGAAGGACGACTTCGAGACCCCGGAGCAAAAAGACTATGCGGATTCGCTGTCTGGACGCCAAAAGGGTTCGATTGGGTATACGAACGATTTTTAGCGAAGCCTGTCTCGGGGTATGAGACTGTTTTGGCCCAGCCGATGGAAAACCGGCACCTGCTTGAACAGATTCCAGACTTCTACGAGCGTCTGAAGCATAGTTACGACGCGCGATTCTTTCAACAAGAAGTTTTGGGGCAATACCTGAGCATAAGCGCGGGTCAGGCCTATTATAACTTTGATCGTTCAGCGACAGTTCGCAGCTGTAAGATCGATCCCAATCGTCCACTATTCTGGGCACTGGATTTCAACGTCGATCCGATGTCGTCAATCGTGGCTCAAGTATACGGGGACTCGGTCAACGTTGTAGATGAAATCTCTCTCGCGAGAGCGACAACTTGGGACGCTTGTGAAGAGTTCCTTCGGCGCTATCCCAATTCTCACGGCTTGACGGTATATGGGGATGCCTCTGGAAATTCGATGAAGACCACGGGGCCTCGAGATGGCGAAGCGATTAGTAAGTTTTTCCGAATGCGAAACATTCAAAGAGTAAAGGTTGAACTTCCGCCGCAGAATCCAGCCGTTCGGGAGAGAGTCGTGCTGATGAACACGAAGCTATTGGATGCGGCTGGAGATCGCAGGCTATTTGTGGACCCTAGGTGCGTGGAGTTGATAAAGGACCTTGAACAGGTGTGTCTGCTGGAAGGAACCATGATCATCGACAAAGGGAAGGACCCGAAGCGGACTCATATGTCCGATGCACTGGGGTATTTGGTCTGGCAGGTTCTCGGGAATCAGGACCGGGGCACAGTTGGCTTACAGAACCGGCGACTGCCTGGTTTCTAAGAACAAAGGGAGAATCGAATGGTTACGACGATCGACCAGGAACATCTGGAGTACAAAACGAAGCGGCTGCTATGGCGTCGCTATAAGGACCTATATGCCGGAGGCGAACAGTTTAAAGACAATGCCTCCCAGTATCTTGTCGCCCGCCAGAAAGAACCGGCAGACGTTTATGGGGAGCGTCTAAGCCGGGTCTTTTATGAAAACTATATTGGGTCAATAATTGATTGGTATGCGGCCACCCTTTTTAGACGAGAACCCGTGATTAGTACGGAGGGAGCGAACGATCTAGGTCGGGCTTTCTTCAGTGACTTCATCGAGGATTCAGATCGAAAAGGGACAGGACTAAGTGACTTCTACCGTAGGCAGATTGCGGATGCACTTGTTTACGGCGTAGGTTACGCGTTAATCGATTTTCCGCGAACGAGCCATACGGCGGCGAGCAGAGCCGAAGAAGAGCTGCTCGGGGCAAGCCGCGCTTATCTGGTTCACTATAGCCCGGAGGATCTGATTAACTGGAGCCGGGATGAGCACGGGAACTTTGAGTGGGTTGTCATCCGGACACAGCATTCGCGGAAGGACAGCGTGGAGGATCAGACTCCAATCATGGAGACGCGGTGGACCTATTACGACCGCGAACGATTCAAGGTGTTCCGTCGCAGCGATAAGAAAACAATCGGAGGGCCGGCGGGAGTGGTCGAACTGATCGACGAAGGCATCCACGGACTCGCAAAGCTTAATCGCGTTCCTCTCTTTGAGCTTAAAGTGAGCGACGGAATGTGGTTGATGAATAAGTCGGCACTGCTTCAGTTGGAACATTTTAACAAGTCCAATGCGTTAAGTTGGGCGCTGACAATGGGGCTTTTCGCTATGCCGGTTGTATACAGCGAAAAGACTTTTGACCAAATGGTCGGAGAAAGTTACTTTCTGCAGCTGGGTCCGGGTGATCGATTTGGTTGGACCGAGCCCGAGGGCAAGGTATTCGAGATCGCGGCGCAGAACTTGCATCGATTGAAAGACGAAGTTTATCGAGTGTGCTATTTGATTGGTCAATCGGGATCCGCTGTCGGTGACAACCGACCCGTGTCAGGGTTAGCCAAGCAACGAGATTTCGCGATCACCCAAGAAGTACTCCGGGGGTTTGGGGACACCGTGAAGGACTCCATGAAGCGGATTCTGCGGGCAATCGAGTTCGTGCGGGAGGACGGGTTGCAGATTAATGTTGCCGGTTTAGACGAATTCGATATTGGCGATTTTGCAAGTGAGGTGGAAGACGCCGCCAAACTTCTTGCGATGAACATCGAGTCGAAAACCCTAGCAAAACAGATTTACAAGAAGTTGGCCTTCAAATACCTATGCGACGAACGGCAAGAGGTGAAGGACAAAATCACGCGCGAGATCGATGAATGGTTTACGCGTGGGATCGAATAAGGAGGACGGATTATGGATGACAACAAGCAAGATCAGACTGGATCGAACAAGGGCGTAGACTTTCGGAATCTGATTCAGGAAGCTGTACGAGAGTTCGTCAACCTGGAGCAATCCAAGAGTGAACCGGCCTACAAAGCAGAACTCGAAGACGAGCGGCGACGCCGCGAGACCCTCGAAAAGCGAATGAATGAACTCGTAGAAGAGAACCGAAAGAGTCGGCAACTGGCGGAGGAGGCGGAACGTAGTTCATCTATCCGAAACGAGTTGCAACGGTTGGGGGTTCAGAAGATCGACCTTGCCTTTCGAGCGGTGAAGGACGACATTTCGCGGACGGAAGACGGTCGTCTTGTAGGGCGAACTCGGGATGGCGAGGTAACAGTGAAGGATTACTTGACGCATTTCGTTAATGAGAATCCGGAATTGTTACCCGCGCGAATTCCGGGCGGTTCTGGCGCGTCTACAAGTTCGAAGGCCTCTTCGGCAATGCCGGCTGGATCATTCGACATGGACAAAATTCGTCCTGGGATGCCAAAGGAAGAGTTGGAGCGGGCGCGGCAAGAGATATCGCGAATTGCTCAACAGCTCAACGGCTCCCGCTAAATCAGGATTGCTTCCCTGGGCGACATAACCGTCCAGGAGGAGAGACGCGGAAGCGATGGACTTCTGCGTCGTATCGGCCAGCCGATTGGGCTGGAGACAAACTCACTGCAAGCGCCCCAAGCCTGACCGGCTGGGGCCTTTTCATTTAAGGAGATAAGAAATGCCTGCTATTACTTCAGCCAATGTAGCGAATGCGCTCGTTAAGCTTGTTGCCGCCGATGCGTTGCCCGCACTGATGGGTAACCTGGTTATGGGCAACCTCGTGAACCGGAATTTTGAGCCGTCGCTCGCTCAAGCTGGTGACACGATTAATGTGCCCATTCCTCCGACCCTTGTTGCGAACAATCTCGCTCAGGGCGGCACGGTTATGACGCAGAACCCCAGCTTGGGAAATGCCCAGATCGTGCTGAACACCCACGCGGAGGCCACGTTTCAAATTCCGGACGTGACCAAAGTACTGGCTGTTCCGGACTTGCTGCGCCTCTATATGGAACCCGCCGTTGTGGCACTCGCAGAGAAAATCGAGTCCGACATTCTGGCGCTCTACTCGCAATTTACCGCGAATACGCCGCTCGGATTCGCTGGCTCTCCACTTACTGAGGGCTTGGTAGACGAGGCGGAAACGGCTCTGTTCAATGCGAAGGTTCCGACTTCGGCTCAGAAGTATCTGGTTGTCGACGGAAGCACTTATTCGCAGCTTCGTCAGATTCCCCGTTTCTCTGAATACAACACGGCCGGCGAGGCTGGTGTTCGGGCCATGATCGATGGGACGGTTGGCAAACTGAAAGACTTCTTTGTCTTCCGGTCCCAATTTGTCGCTAAGACTGGCGGGGGCCCAGCGACCACCCAGAATCTTGCCTTTGCGAAGGATTCGATTGGTCTCTGCGTTCGTCGGTTGCCCCAGCCGTTGCCGGGTACGGGCGCAATTGCCGAGTATTCCGAACTCGGTAACTTCGGTATGCGCGTGATGATGAGCTATCAGCCGAATACTTTGGCTCAGCAATTCACGGTCGACTGCCTGTATGGAGTTGCTGTGTTGCGCAACAACTTCGGCGTTCAGGTTCGTAGCTAGTCATTAATGTCCGGGGCGGTTGAGGCCGCCCCGGATTCCGTTTATGCGTAAAAGGAGAAGATATGGACCTGAAACACTACTACGCCGAAGTGGCGACGATGGAAGAAACAATCGAGTGCGAAGACGTACTCGTTGTAAGCCGTCCGACGGGGGACGGGGGCAAAGCGGGCGTCATTTCCGAAGTGCCGCGTCAAGTTGCGGCACGGCTAGTCGTCGAGAAGAAAGCGCGGCTGGCGACGTCTGAGGAGGTTGACTATTACCGACTCGAGCAAGCAGAGGGGCACAAACTCCGGCAGGAAGCGGCACTTGCGCAACGGGTTCAAGTGACTTTGGTCAGCGAACACGAATGGAAATCACTACAGCCCCGTAAAGGCTAAGGAACGACTATATGGCTCTCTTCGTAGATGGGAATCCTTCTGAACCGATGGACCTCTCGCCGTACGAGACGTCCATCTTCAGCACAGCAACAACCGAAGGCATCGACTTGGTTGCGAAAGGGACAGTTGCGGCGCTGGAGATAGGTCTTGAATTGCAACGGTTTTTGGTCCGGACGCCCGGTGGTGGCTCATTCAGCTTGGGGAACGTGGTGGCAACAGACGCGTTACGACAATGGCATATTCTCCACACGCTTGCCGTAACATTTCGAGACGCGCATCACCAACAACTAAATGATCGGTATAAAAAGAAGTGGCGTACTTATGAGGAATTAGCGGCCAAAGCCTCGGAGTTACTCTACCACGTTGGAGTTGGTTTAGTGTACGCCCCACTACCGAGGCCGACAGTCCCGATCATTGGGCAGACGCTCGGAGCCGATGCTGGGCTGACTTGGTTCGTGAAAGTGAGTTGGACGAGCGACTTTGGAGTTGAAAGCCAGGCAAGCCTGGCTAACTCCTTCAACACGTCAGAGGGTTCGGCCTTGACCGTGCGCGCCGTTGGGGCGCCACGAACTGCGCGGGGGTGGAACGTATACGCGGGCACGAGCGACGATCAAGTGGAACGCCAGAATTCAGAGATTCTGGGCGTCGGCAACACTTGGACGAAGCCTTCCGGTTCCGTAATTGCAGCGGTTCGTCCAGTCACAGGGCAGAGTCCGAACCAGTATCTACGGCGATCGACTGTGGTTTTTAGGGGTTAATCCGATGGCACAACTTGCAGTTTTGGCGGTGAAGAAGATTGAAGCGCTTTTGAGGGCACCGACCGGCCTAGCACGAGGATTGGCCGCGGTTAGCGAGGCGAATGGGCAGCAGCTTGGACAACTGAGCGACCAGCAAATTGTGGCGCAAAATGTGTCGGCTGAGTTAGCAGAAAAGGCAACCGGGACGATATACCCGACCTACTACATTTACTGCGACAAGCTTAACAATACACTTCGAGAAAAGTTTCGCCAGTTTTCTGGAACGGCTGTGATGTCAGTTGAGGTTCGAGTGACTCATGACCGTTTGGAGGGGATTGAACAGAAGGCGCACTTCTACGTAGACGCGTTGATTGAAACCTTGGATGCCAGTCGAGGCGACTGGGGGAACGGCCAGTTCTATACTGGCGGTTACCAAATTAGTTTCAGTCCCGTGAAACTTGGCGGGAAACACTTTGTGCAGACCGCAAAAGCCACCTTCGAAGTCCAGATTAGTAAATAAAAGGAGAAGGCAATGCCTTGTTACATCTCATCAAACCAGAATCGTTTTTACGCGGCTGTCGAAAATGACTTCGGCAGCGTGGCGAGCGTTACGGCTGCCAATCGCATACCTGCCATTAAGTTAGCTATTCAACATGATACAATCTCTGCGCGACGTCGCGACAAGTCCGGTAGTCGATCGCGGGCGGCGATGCCGACCGGAGTACGTCGAAAGACGGACTATCGTTTAGAGACCTACCTGACGAATTGGGGCGAGACTGCTGGGGAACCCGCCTACGGTCCTCTGCTGAGGGGAGCGCTCGGTGCAGCGCCGGTGATTGCGACGGGTGGAATTGTTGCATCAACGTCCGGGAACAACATCACGGTAGGCGGTCCCCATGGGTTGGCGACTGGCCAAGCGATTAGCTTTGGCAGCGAGATACGCTTCGTCGAGACGGTGGTGAACGAGACCACAATTCGACTGAATGCACCGTTTTCGGTGTTGCCGGCAACCGGTGCTCCATTGAATCCAACGATTACCTACGCACCGGCGACCCAGTTGCCAAGCGTTTCGATTTTCGACTACTGGAGCCCGGCGACCGCGGTACAGCGAATTGTTGCAGGCGCGTCGGTAGACGTGATGAAGATCAAGGTAAACGGCGACTATCATGAATTCGAGTTTCAGGGTGAGGCGCGGGACCTTCTCGACAATACGTCGTTCAGCTCGGGTGTTGCGGCTCTGACTCAGTTCCCTGAGGAGCCGGCGGTCAGCGAAATTGGCTACCAAATCATTCCTGGTCACATTGGGCAGGTATGGATGGGAGCATCGCCGACCCAATTCTTCACGTTAACCGATGCCGAGGTGGTGGTTCGGAACAACGTCGACATGCGGAAGCGTGAGTTTGGATTTGACGGGCCACGCTGTCTGTCGGCTGGTGAACGGGAAGTGGGAATGCGGTTTCGAATTCTGGAACAGGATGATGCAGCGACCAAGGACCTTTATGCCGCTGGAAAGGCGAGACAGCCAATTTCTGTGATGCTGCAGCTAGGGCAGGAGCCTGGTCAACTATGTGGTATCTACATGCCGAACGTTATTCCCGAAGTCCCAGAGTTCGACGACCGGAATCCGCGGGTAGAGTGGGCGTTTGGACTGAGCCAGGCGAACGGCTCGCTCGATGACGAAATTAGGATCGCATTCGCGTGAGGTCTTGATCTGTATGACATACGAGAGCGCAGTTAAGAAATGTTCAAGAGTATATCCGGAAGTATCTTTTTCGGTTCGAAAGATGTCGTTAGCGGGAAGGATGGACTTAGTGCACCGGATTCGAGTTGAGGGGTTGGCTTTGGCGTTCCATGAGGCAGGAGATGATCCGAAGGACAAGCTAATGGCTGCCGAGATCAATGGTTCAATCGAATCACTGTATGTCCGCTGGGGGTTGGTTTCAATCGAGGGATTGGAGCTCGACGGCGTAGCGGCAGATGTGGACGGATTGATTGAAAGAGGCCCTGAGGAACTGTGCCGTGAAATTGCTCAAGCGGTTCGGCAACAGTGTTTTCTAAGCGAGGAAGAGAGAAAAAACTAATTGTCGCCTTTCACTTTCAGTTCGCGAACCAAGCCGCGTGGAGGTGCGACGATTGCCGGAGACAGGGTTTGGAAAGGAAACGCAATTGCGGATTCATTCAAATCGGACCAATCAGCCAGACACCGATCTGGCTGCGAGGAACGGTGGCGAGCAAGGAATGCCCGCGAAGTTATATTAGCCCCGATAGTCTGAGTTGGCTTGAGGCGTTTCATGTTTGGCGGTTGGGCGGAAAGGAAGAGCTAGGCCACTATTCCGCCAAGACCGTCGAGGCTTTCTCAGTACTTGAGAGTGAGTTGTTGAAGGAGCGAGAGAATGGCGTCCGATAACTATAAGAACGACATAGAGCGCTTGCTCACCGGCGGGGTGGGAGAAGCGAACATGAGTACGGAAGTGCTCGCATCTGCTGGGGTTACCCAAGGGCGCGAGGCCACTGAGCAATTGAGTAAACAGATAGCCGATCTGGCACGAATCGCACAGCAGCAGGTGGAGACGACCCGGGCCAATACGCAGGCCATCGAGTCGACGGCCCGAGGGGGGCAGACGGCGGGCATTGGAACTGAAGCGGCCAAGAGCGCCGGCAGCTATCTACTCAAGGGGTTGACCCTTGGTCCTCTCATTGGGGGAATCGCGAAGATGTTTGGGGGCGATCAAAAGCGCGAGCCAGCGCTGGAGCGATTCTCCCTACCAGATCCGATCCGGGCCGAGGCCGGGTTGTCTTCCACGGGCCAACTCTATTCAATTGCGAGGGGTGGTGGCGATCAGCCGCGTGTGATTTCACCGACGTTGGCGGCGGTTTCACCACAGGCCCAGCCTCTCGTACCTAGAGGCACCGAAGGGGTCCAGAACATTACGGTTAACATAAGCGCGATGGATAGTAAGAGCTTCATGGACCGAAGTGAGGACATCGCGCGAGCGGTCCGTGAGGCGATGTTGAACTCACATTCGTTGAACGATGTGGTGAATGACTTATGAGCGACTTTCCCTTATTAAAGACAGGGGCGGTGATGCAATATCCAGGCGGGCGCGAACGTTTTTACTCGACCGAGGTTATACAGTTTGTTGACGGCAGCGAACAACGGTACCGAAATTATTCGGGACCTCTCCTGCGATGGGCAGTTCGACTAGAGAATCTCGACGAAGAAGAGCTTGGACGAATGGAAGCCTTTTACGCACAAGAGCAGGGTGAGTTCGGCGTTTTTTCCTTCACCGATCCTTGGGACGGAACGGAATACCTTGAATGTCAGTTCGAGAACGAGAATATCTTGGCCGAGTTCCTTGAGTTTCACGATGGCCGGACCGAACTTAGAATTCGACAGGTTAGATAGGAGCAAGATGGCTTTCTTTCCTCAATTGTCAACGGGTGTCGTGTGCCAATATCCGCTTCGTCGGAGACAGGTATTCCGGTCCGTGGTGAACCGGTTACGCGATGGGCGGCAGATAAAGGCGTTCGATCCTGGCGGCGACGTGCTTGAGATCGAACTCGATTTCAATGGGCTGACAGACGAAGAGATCGCTAGCTTGGAACAGTTCTTTTCAGAGCATGAAGGCAGAATGACAACGTTCGGGTTCTTAGATCCTGCGATGAACCTACTCCGATGGAGTGAGGACTTCTCAAAGACGGTTTGGACGCGAGGTCCGTTACTGTTAGCTAGTGGGTCCCAGGAAGACCCTTGGGGCACACAAAGGGCCTTCCAGTTGGAAAATACGGCTGTAGCTCCCCAGTCGATTGTTCAAGCGGTAGCAGCGCCCGGCGGGTATCGATATTGCTTTAGTATTTGGCTGGCGGCGGCAACGCCGACCCAGGTGGCACTGATGGCGACATCGGGTGGGTTCACTCAGTCGCTGGATGTCCAGGTTGGACCGCAATGGAAGAGTTTCTCGTTCAGTGTCGACCTTCCATCCTTGACAGAGTCGATCGGCTTTGGCTGGGAACAACCGCCTGGTTCCAGTGTGAAGGCGGTTGGTGCCCAGGTAGACGCGCAGCCTGCACCGGCGGGATACCGAAAGACAACGTCACGCCATGGCGTGTATTTGAAAGTACGATTTGCAGCGGATACGTTCTTGCGGGTAGCGCGAGGGGTAAACGACAACGGAGCAAAAGTGAAACTGTTTGCCCGCTTAGCGTAATGCTTGGCGGTTATTGGACGAACTCTATGCTGACGATTCACGAGATGAAAGAGCGGGAGATCCTGGAGACGCCAGTCCTGCTGTTTGACTGCGAACTGCGTAACGGTCAACACCAATATTGGGCGACACATGAGGTGACGTTCGAGGGCAAAGTATATCGTGCCCGACTAATGGACCACAGCGGCTTCGACATTAAGGCGTACTCCGAAGACGGAATTGACACGGCGGCCAAGGTGAGTGTTGTACTGGCGAACGCAGATTCGCAGTACTCGCAGGTGGAGCGGGCCGTAGGGTTCAAAGGATCGCGACTGACGGCCCAGTTTGTCTTCTTCGATTTAGTCTCTGGCGCCGCCGCAACAGAGGCGATTACTATCTTTCGAGGGATCGGCAACTCTCCGCATGAGATTAATGAAGCGCTCTTGCATGTTTCGTTTACCAATAGGCTTACCTTTCAACGGGTCCTGTTACCGGACGTAAGAATCCAGAAACGATGCCCGTGGTTGTTTCCCGCGACCCAAGCGAATCGAGTCGAGGCAATCACCGGGGGTCCGCGCGCAAGCCATTCGCCGTTCTTCCGCTGTGGTTACTCAGCGGGCGAGCCCGGGGGAGTTGGGGATCTAAATGGGACGGTACCGTTTACAAATTGCGACTATACTCGAAAATCTTGTGAAGCGCGGGGAATGTTTGGCCAGGATGCTCTCGTACAGATTACTCGCCGATTCGGTGGTGTTGAGTTTGTTCCGTCGACGACGCTCGTTCGGGGATATGGTGACAAGGGCTACTCAACCAGCGCAGCGCACAGCAACGAAGCAAAGTACAACGATTTTGTGCCTCTGGTTTACGGAACCTGTTGGGTGCAACCGCCGATCACTTTGGCTCGGAACGATGGCAATCTAACACGGATGGAAGCATTGCTAGCCTTGGGAGAAATTAACGGTGTTCTGAAGGTGGTGGTTAACGACGTTGAGATTCCGCAGGCGGTTGAGAGCACGAACATGACCGCGACCGGTTGGTACCACTTGGTTAGTAAAGGGAACCGAACCGGAACCTTTAATCTCAATTTCGCTGACGGCAGCGGGGCGCCTCTCGGTGATCCCTATGGAAGTATGGCCTATCTTTCGGTCGTCGTTCCGAATCGGGTCCAGGACGGAAAGTCGATTCCTCGCGTGCAGGTCCTATTGGAAGGCGCGAAGCTACCAACCTACAACGAGGCGGGCGATTTCGTAGTTGACCGTTTTACAAACAACCCAGCTTGGGTAATGCTTGACGTTTTGCGCCGCAGCGGATGGATGATGGACGAAATCGATTTAGCGAGTTTTGGTTCCACTTCTCTCTACTGTGAGGATGAGGTCTCAGCAATCGATCTTCATGGTAACTCCATTATGATTCCGCGCTTCCAATGTAACCTCGCGCTACGAAGGCGTAGGAGCGTAGCTGAAGTGGTGCGAGGAATTCGGAGCTGCGCTGGTTTATTTCTCACCTTCGGTTCTGGGGGGAAGCTTCAGTTGCGACAGGAAACCACGATTGGGGTCCAACAGGCAGAGGCATCCCAGGGTACAAATTCTCTGTCTAAGTTATTAGGTGGTTGGCCGTCCTATGAGTTCGATGAGCGTTCGATTCTGAGGGGCAGGGGCGGCGAACCGAAACTTAGGATCTTCTCGAGAAGTTCGGCAGACACGCCGAATCGATTCAGTGTTGAGTTCCAAGACTCGTTCAATGAATATCAGCAAGATTCCCTTTCACTGCTCGACCTCGACGATGTCGTGACGTCAGGACAAGAGACGAGCGCCGCGTTGCCTGCGCTAGGCCTGGCGAACTTTGACCAAGCGGCGAGGGTGACGAAATTGCAATTGATGAAGAGCGTCCGCGGTAATGTATATTTGGAATTCGAGACATCGGTGAAGGCGATTGGCTTGAAGCCGGGAGACTTAGTAACGATGACGTATGCGAAGGAGGGCTTAGATCGGCAGCTATTCCGGATTAGTCGAGTGACTCCGGGGATTAATTTCCGTACTGTCCAGCTTACGATGCAATGGCACGACGATGATTGGTATGTGCAGACGGCCGGAAATGGGGCAGAATCTTCCGGTCGGCAACCTAGATATGAATTAGGGGTTCCTCGGCCCTTGGTTGGGAATGTGCTCGATGGGGATGGCGTGACCCAGTTTGGAATTACCGAAGCTTACAAGGAGGGAACGGATGGTTCCGCTCGCGTTGAGATTTCAGTAGGATTTACGGAGCCGACGAAGCCAGAGGCAACCAAGGTGGGAATTCCTTTATTGGCGCTTTCCCCGTTGTCCCAGGCGACTGGTGGGACGTTGGTGGGGGATCAGGTTTTGTACTACGCTCTCACGGGGGTGGACGTCGACGGGAAGGAAAGCGCACACTCGTTTATCGTACGTGCCGTTATCCCTCCGGGGACGGATACGAATCGAGTTACCTTGAATGGGCTTAGCTTCGGTGCTGGAACAGTTGCTTTTCATGTTTATCGAGGACGAAATCCTCAGCAAATGACCCGCATTGGGTCGAGCCAAGCTGTCGCGGAAACATATTCCGACCTTGGGCAGGCGGATGGCTTTGTCTCGCCGCCGGATGAAAGTTTCTCGCACGCGAATTTCTATTGGCGATTAGAGATGCAGGGCCATCAGATAGCCGGGATTGTAACGTCCACTACAATAGGCAATAATAGTCTGAGTATGATCGTCAACGAGTGGCGATCGAAGATATTACGAATTGTTAGTGGCCGGGGAATGGGCCAAGAAAGGAGGATCGATAGCAATTCGGGAACGACTTGCGTCTTGAACACAGGTTGGGTTGTGCTACCGGACTCGACGAGCAACTGGGTCGTTGTTGAGCCTAGCTGGTTACGCGGAGCCACGACGGCCACGAGCCCAGCGGTATTCGAGGTTCCGAACCGAGAAGGGGCGACGGTTCACGTCACGGGTCGGTCGGCGAATGCGAATGATCGGGAATGCCTCCTGGAGTTGTCGCCGATTACAAGATGGCGGATCTTGGGCGCAAGTGCCGGGCAACTCGACGAGGATGTGGCTCCGCCACCCTCGTTTTCTTTAAGTTCGGTGGGGGATGGAACGGTTCAATTGCAATCGATCGGCTTCCCTTCGTTAGTTAACACGCGATCGATTTCAGCAGGGACCTTGGTAATGCGGTATTGGGATGAGTTGCAGAGTCCATCATCGCTGGTTTTGAGTGAACCGATCGATGCAGTCACCGACACGATCGTGCTGTCCGCTGCGGGTCAGCTTTCGGCGGGACAGATGTTTCAAGTCGACGGCGAACTGTTTCAGGTGGCTTCCGTGTCGGTTGGCGGGTATGCGGTACAGGCGGTGCGTGGTTCCCATGCTTCGCCGATTGCGGCTCACGACGCTGGTTCATTGGTGTATCCGTTAGATCAGAAGACTCAGATTTTGCCTTTTGGGCGGGACTTCTTCGGATCGCCGGCTAGCGGAAGTTATTCGTTCAGTGCCCACGTACCTGGCGTAAGGGTTGCCGCTGCGGATCTTTACTTGACGAATGGACGTGGGAACTCGGATGTGGCGAAACGGAGCGTAACAGGCACGCTGGACTACGGACTTCGTATTCTTCAGGGTGGCCAAATAACGCTGCAAGTTGAAGGATGGTTGGCGATCCAGGAAGATGCGACGCCCCCATTCACAGTTGAAGCGCCACTGGTTATGCGGGACATCTTTGCGGTTGTGGGCGACGCACCAACGTTGGGTCCGATCGTGCTGGTTCTCCGACAGGATAACGACACAATCTGTACATTGACGATCCCAAGTGGACAGACGGTATCGAACGTCGTTGGGGGATTCGGACTGGCTCCGCTTCGCGCAGGAGCGAGGCTAAGACTGGAAGTCGAAAGCGTAGCGCAAACGGCGGAGAGCACTCCGGGAACCGACCTAACAGTAACGATCCGACTTTAAGAAAGGAGCGTAGGACGATGGCCGAATATCTAGAAAAACTAAGACCCGATCGCGACTTGCAGGTGTATTTTGACCGGCCGTCGGCAATCGCGGCGATGAGTGAAGCGACGAGGACGGGGTTCACCGTGTCGGGGACTTGGCGACAACAGTTTGATTGGTGTGTCATCGAATGGAATCGAGACAATGTCTGGGAGCATCCCTTGTTTCGGAATCTCCCGGATGGTGACCTGAGTAGATTACAACTCACTTACGATGAGACTCGCGAGAACTGTTTCCCAATGGACTCTGAGATGTACGCAACGGTGGGATGGCCGTTTCTTCGAGTCTGGGTTGAGGATGCCGGGGAAATCGAAGATATGGAAAGGTACTTTGAAGTGCTGCTCAAACGTTACTCTGTGCCGGTAGAGGGGGCGTACGCACCGGCTACAACAACATTCACCTTGCAAGGATCGGTAACACCAGGCGACGCCGTGGGCTTGGCGTGGATGAATGAACACCATACTCATGTCTGCTATGCCACCGACACGTTGGCCGATGTTGCAGAAGCTATCACGGCAAGCGTTAACGCTTTCTCGGCCAACATGATTGCGGTTCGGACGGGCGAGGCGATCACACTATCTTACGTGGGCGAGGACGGGCTTGGCGTGCGCCAGCCGTCAATTAGTTCGACCGCGGGGTCCAATGGCAACCGTTTGGGCGCTTATGGTCACGTCACACCCGGAGGGTCTGAGTTCTGGGATGTTGAGGCGCAATATTTCGCAGGCGGTGCGTCGCCGTCAAAATGGCGTGTGACGTTGGACTTTTCGGCGTTAGAGGACAAGAACGGTGACACCGTTCCGATGGACAAGGTCAGAAAGATGCGCTGGACTTATGCGGCCGACTTTCAGCGCTCGGAGTTCGAGCGAAGCGAATTTAGAGTCCATCTTGAGAACTGGAGTGTTACGGGGTTGGCTCGCCGGTACCGAGTAGCGGGTCCCGGCTCTCGACGCATCGAAAATTCGTCGAAAACGGTTCAATACTATGGCTCTAGCTGGGCGCCGGAAGTTCGCGGAAACTATTCGGGCGGGACAATTCGGTGGGCTGAGCAGTATGGGGACGGGATCGTGATCCCTTATCGATCCGCCCAGAACCACGAGTTGTACCTAGGAACACGGTTACTCGACCAAGCTCCAAACATCGCATTCCGGGTCGATGATGGCCCGGTACAGGTGTTCAATCTTCGCCGAAAATCAGAAGATCGGTTGCTGCGAGTACCGTTGGGTGCGTTTGGGCCGGGCGACCACACGGTCTACGTTACCCACAATGGAGCTTCCGGGAGACGCTTTTGGTTTGACTTCCTCGAGATTGCAATTCCGGCGGCGCAAGTGTCCGATCTACCAATCATCGAAAAAGTGACGTTAGCTACCGATTGGGATACCGATCATTCCTTGGCGGTTCCAGCTGAGCGCACTGCCTGGATGATTTACTCTCTTGGGTTCCGAGCCAGAGTCAACCATTATGTCGGGGCACTCATCTTTTACGAGTTGTACCGAAAGGGGCACCAATATGCATCGGCGACGATCGACTTCGTCGGGGTACCGACTCCAAGTGCATACACTGAGGTTTCTATAGGAACGTTTGGCGATCCTGCGGCGACGCTGATGGTTCGCCACCTCAATTTATATGGAGATACCGCGGCAACCATCGCGAAAGCATTTGAGCTCGAATTTAATAGGGGCTATACGGCTATCCGGGCCGAGGCTGATGGAACTCGATTAGTCATCTATTCGCGAAGGATGGGCCAGGTAGGAGAGACGATCACCTTAGGCGTCTCGCCAATGACCGGCGGATTTCTGCTCGAGCTCAGCGGCGAGAGATTAGAAGGTTCTGCCGACGGGGCTTGGATCACTGACACCGCGAGCGGGCAAACCATTAATCGCGCTTGCAGGGATTGGTCAAGAGAGTTTTATAGGGCTTGCCGCTCCTACGGAATGGATGTCACGGCTGCGTTCTCGACGGAACTCGAACACGGGGACAGTTCGGTAGAAGCCGGTATAGCGCAGCGATACTCTGACGGCCTGCCATGCCTACTGACGACGCCGGCGCTACAGACAAATTTTTCACCTATAGCGAGGCAATACTGGGAGTTGGTTCATAAACAGATGGCTGACATCATGGTGGAGGTCGGATTGGTTCCGTTCCTTCAACTCGGTGAAGTGCAATGGTGGTACTTCCCCGGTCCGTTTGGGATCTCAACGGGCATCAGTATGCCTTATTACGACGAATACACGCTGGACACTTTTCAGGACAGGTTCGGTTTTCCAATGCGAATCATTGGCAACCAGTATGTGGATCCGGCGACGTTTCCAGAGGAGAGTATGCACTTACCATCTCTGATTGGTGAGTACACAGACGATCTAATTTCATTTGTGAGGGCGGCGCACCCCAACTGTCGATACGAGGTCCTTTATCCAACTGACGTAAATGACACGGCCTGGGGGCGAATTGTTAACTACCCCGATGCAGCCTGGACGCCGGCTAAGCTAGACATCCTGAAAACAGAGAGCTTTAGCTTCACGTTCGATCGTGATCTGAACAAGTCGAAGTATTCGGTCGAATTTCCCTTTTCGAAGGGGTTCCCTCGATCAAAGAGCGCCTTCTTGGTCGGGCCGGGTGACTCGACGACAACTTGGCGAAAAGAGGTTGGAATGGCTATGGGGGCTGGGGTGGAATCCATCGTTCTGTTCGCTCTTGATCAATTTTGCTTAATCGGTTATTCGCCATTAATGTCGCACCTTTCGAGAAGGAGCGCACAACAGGGCACATGATCGCATAAATATTCTTTATCGGAATGCCGTCTTGCATTTAGTTCGCTTTTGCATTATCCTCGAGAGGTGAGCCGTTTTTACATCCTAAATCCTGTCTGGCAACCGCTTCACGGGGTGAATGTCGTAGATGCCCTCGTAGGGTTTACCGCCTTGGTAACCGCCTAGTGGCGACGGACTCCGAATGGAATCTAAGGGCCACCGGCGGGGAAACCTGACCGGTGGCCTTTTTTTGGTATGTGGAGTTATACCGATGTCTGAATTGATGAGTGGTGCAAAGATCCTGCTTGAGTGTTTGGCGCGAGAGGGAGTCGAAGTCATTTTTGGCTACCCTGGGGGCGTGACGCTGCCCTTCTACGACGCTCTATACGATCATCCGATTAGGCATGTGCTCGTCCGGCATGAACAGAACGCCGCCTTCGCTGCCCAAGGGTATTCGCGCTCTACTGGCCGAGTCGGAGTTTGTTGCGCGACCTCTGGCCCGGGAGCCACCAATTTGGTGACCGGCTTAGTGGACGCGATGATGGATTCAATCCCGATCGTTGCGCTTACCGGACAGGTCTCTACGAAGCTGATTGGCACCGATGCCTTTCAGGAGGCTGATACCTTTGGGATCACTCGATCAGCGACTAAGCACAACTATCTAGTAAAGAATATAAAGGATTTGCCCTCTGTTATTCATGAAGCCTTCTACATCGCTGCGTCCGGCCGGCCCGGCCCGGTTTTAGTCGACGTAACAAAAGACGTATTCATGGGCAACTGTCAATATGAGCCAGTGAACTCGATTCATCTGCCGGGATACAAGGTATACACGGAAGGACATACTGGGCAGATTCGCAGAGCGGCCCAGATGATTCTCGAAGCAGAGCGTCCAATGATCTACGCTGGTGGTGGGATCGTGCTCGGCAACGCTCATGACGAGCTCCGCGAACTAGTCGAAGCGGTCGACGCGCCAACTGTCTGCACCCTGATGGGACTAGGTGGGCTACCGTGCGAGCATCCTAATTTCATCAGCATGCCCGGGATGCATGGCAGTTATGCGGCGAATATGGCCATGTCCGGAGCTGACTTGCTAATTGCTTTAGGAGTAAGGTTCGACGATCGCGTGACTGGACGTTTAGCTGCTTTTGCGCCCCATGCGAAGATTATTCACGTTGACATCGATCCCGCTGAAATCTCAAAGATTCGTAATGCAGACCTACCGATTGTTGGCGATCTAAAGCGAATACTCCCGAAGCTAACTGCCAATGTTCGGGAAATCCGATCAGAGGCGGGAAGCCCCGACCGACCTGAGCTTAAGGGTTGGTGGAAGCAAGTGAGAGCTTGGAAAGAAGAAAACCCGTTGGTGCCTGTCTACTCTACGACTGAAATCAAACCACAACACTTAATGGCGGAGATTGATCGAATTTCGGGTGGCAAGGCGATTGTGACGAGCGATGTAGGTCAGCATCAAATGTGGGCCGCACAACTTATTCGCTACAATGCACCTCGCCTTTGGATCAACTCCGGTGGACTGGGGTCTATGGGCTTTGGACTACCATCCGCGATTGGCGCCCAGTTCGCCAACCCTGACCAGCTTGTTTTCTCCATTGTCGGTGATGGTGGGTTCCAAATGTCGCTGCCCGAGTTGGCCACACTGATGAACTACGGGCTTCCCGTAAAAATCATCGTAATGAATAATGGCTACTTGGGAATGGTTCGTCAGTGGCAAGAACTTTTTTACAATAATCGGCTTAGCTCGGTGACGCTTGACAGCTTCCCTGACCCATCATTGCTGGCAGGGGCATATGGCTTTAAGGGACGGACGATTGAGCATCCGTCGGAATTGGCCGGCGCTCTAAAGGAAGCGATCGACTATAATGGCCCATATTTATTGAATGTTAAGGTAACGCCGACTGAAAATGTTTACCCTATGGTCCCTTCTGGCGGTGCGATTAACGAAATGGTACTCGGTCCTGTCCAGCCTAGTCCCGTGGCGTAGTTAGAGGAAACGGCGATGCTGCAAATTATCTCTTTGCTTATGGAAAATAAGGCCGGCGCGTTAATGCGCGTCACTGGTCTGCTTACTGCCCGCGGCTACAATATTGATAGCCTGACGGTTGCGCGTACTCTAGACGCCGGACTATCCCGGATGACGATTGCCGTCGACATCGAACCGCAAGGTCGCCGCCAGTTGATCAAGCAAATGAATAAGCTGATCAATGTCTTGCAAGCCACCGACCTGTCCGAAGGACCGGCAGTAACTCGAGAAATGGTCTTGATGCGAGTCCGCGCTTCGCAGGAATCTAGGGCTGCCATTCTCAAGGAGTCCGAGATTTTCGGCGCCCGGGTTGTCGATTCTACGCTGGAAGGATTCGCGTTGGAAGCCACCGGTGATGCCGAAAAGCTGGATGAGTTTGTAAACATCATGCAGAGCTACGGAGAAATTGAAGTAACCCGGTCGGGAGCCGTGGCTGTCTCACTTGAGTCGAAGAAGCTGCGATTGTCCCCCCCAATTCCCCGCGGTGAAATAATGTTAGTCGAAGAAAAGAACGGAGTCGCTTAATTATGTTGAAACGCTATTATGAAAATGATGCTGATTTAGAGTTGTTGAAGGGCAAACGATTTGCCATCATAGGCTACGGGAGCCAAGGTCACGCCCACGCGCTGAACTTGCGGGACACCGGGTGCGACGTTATTGTAGGTTTATACCCTGGTTCGAAGAGTTGGGCCAAGGCTGAAGCTGCTGGACTTACGGTTATGACGGTTGCCGAAGCTACTAAAGCAGCCGATACGTTGATGATTCTAGTGAGCGACCACGTTCAGGGAGCGCTTTACAAGAACGAAATCGCTCCGAACTTGAGTGCAGGAAAGACGTTGATGTTTGCTCATGGCTTTAGCATCCATTTTAAGTCAATTACCCCTCCAGCCGACGTGGACGTTTCGATGGTGGCCCCTAAGTCACCCGGGCATCGCGTGCGGGAGCTGTTCACTGAAGGTGTCGGCGTTCCTGGGTTAGTCGCAGTTGCGCAAGATGCTACCGGCAAAGCCTTACAGAATGCTCTGGCTTACTCGGCTGGAATCGGCTGTGCGAAGGCCGGGGTGATCGAGACCACATTTCGAGAGGAAACTGAGAGCGATCTATTTGGTGAGCAGGCCGTGCTCTGCGGCGGTGTTAGCGAACTCGTGAAAGCTGCCTTTGAAACCTTGACAGAAGCCGGCTACGCCCCCGAGATTGCTTACTTCGAGTGCCTGCATGAGCTCAAACTTATCGTCGACTTGATCTACGAAGGTGGATTGGGATATATGCGTTACTCAGTCTCTGATACGGCCGAGTATGGCGATTATGTAAGTGGCCCTCGGGTTGTGAATGCCTCGACAAAGGCGGAGATGAAGCGAATTCTATCCGAAATCCAGGATGGGACGTTTGCTCGAAACTGGATCAGCGAAAACGAAGAAGGTGGTCGCAAGCGGTTCCTAGCGATGCGGGAAGCCAATGCCGATCATCCCATTGAGAAAATCGGAGCAGAACTTCGATCGATGATGCCGTTCCTCAAGAAGAAGAAAGAGGCTGGTATTCCACAAGCCTAATTCTCGGTCGTGTCGAACTCTAATGCAGATCGAGATATTTGATACCACTCTTCGCGACGGAACCCAAGGAGAATCTGTTTCCTTTTCCGTTGATGACAAATTGGCTATTGCTAGGGAGTTGGACGCCCTTGGTGTTGACTACATCGAAGGGGGATGGCCCGGTTCAAATCCTAAAGATAAAGAATTCTTTGCTCGGGCCAAAGGTGAGCTTCGCCTTAGACATTCGAAACTTGTTGCTTTTGGTTCGACCCATTTCGCGAAGTACGAGGTCGGTGAGGACCCCTCGATTATAGAACTGGTGGAGGCCGAGACGCCGACCATCTCGATTTTCGGAAAGACTTGGGACTTCCATGTAATCCGGGTACTTGGTATTACTTTGGACCACAACCTATCCTTGATTGGAACTACGGTCGAGTTTCTTAAACAGCACGGGCGAGAAGTGGTTTACGACGCTGAGCATTTTTTCGATGGCTATAAAGCTAATCCCGGATATGCCTTGAAGACTCTCCAGGCGGCCAAGGATGCGGGTGCGGATGTACTGTGCCTGTGCGACACTAATGGTGGGACTGTTTCGCAAGTTGTCTCGGAGATTGTTGGCGTAGTTCGCTCGCGGTTTTCTGGAACAATCGGCATTCATTCGCATAACGACTCCGATCTTGCTGTTGCTAATGCCCTTGCTGCAGTGCAAGCCGGTGCTACCCACGTCCAGGGCTGCATAAATGGATATGGCGAACGGTGCGGGAACGCGAATCTGATATCAGTGATCGCTAATCTTGAGCTAAAACTCGGGCATGTCACGATTGGCACTGCAAGACTGAGCCGGCTCACATCCGTTGCTAACTTTGTCGCCAATCTCGCGAATCTTCCCCTTCGTAACGACCAAGCATTTGTAGGAAAGAGTGCGTTTGCTCATAAGGGTGGAGTCCACGTAAGTGCAGTGCTCAAGGACCCCTCTACTTATGAACACATTTCCCCGGAGAACGTGGGAAATACACAGCGGGTTCTTCTCAGCGATATGTCTGGGCGTGGCAATGTCTTCTATAAGGTCCGACAGCAGGGGCTAGAGAGTAGGTTGTCAGCTGAACAACGACATCGCTTGCTTGTACAGGTCAAACAATTGGAATATGAGGGCTATGAACTCGAGTCCGCCGAGGGAACATTCGAATTGCTTGTTCGGGAGATACTCAACCCCGGACTGGAGTTCTTTGCTGTCGTTTCTTTCGAAGTCACGACCAAGATGGGGACTAAGAGCGAAAAGGCGGCAACCTATGCTACCGTTTCGCTTGAGGTGGTAGACCAAATTTACACCGAGACCGCTGTCGGTAATGGACCGTTTAACGCCCTTGACCTAGCCTTAAGGCAGTGCTTGTCCGGACTATATCCGAATGTTGCTATAGTCAAGTTGAGTGATTATAAGGTTCGTGTGATCGATTCGAAGAAGGGTACCGATGCCAAGGTTCGAGTGCTGATCGAATGGCGGGCATTCGATCAGACTTGGTCGACGGTAGGCGTTTCGGATAACGTAATTGAGGCAAGCTGGAAAGCCCTCGTTGACGCTATCCGCTTAGAGTTGATGCGGTTAGCTGACTTAGGTAATGGTGATTTGCCGTCAACCGGAGATGTGGAGGAGCCTAAAAAGTTGACATGAATGCGGTTATTGCTTAAGCGGAGGGCATTGGAGACGAATGAGAATCACTAGTGTCCAAATTAGCCCAAAACCGTGGTGAGCGGTGTTGAAAGCAAGGCACTTGCCTCGGTGCCGTTCCCGGTTTTCGGTTGAGGTTGGCTATCGGCA
>Ga0136639_10000125_pt1 | contig 22407 bp, 19 predicted proteins | sample AntDrymUQ8592106_2_FD_113739 | JGI IMG/M metagenome (GOLD analysis project Ga0136639, IMG submission 113739) | Polar desert sand microbial communities from Dry Valleys, Antarctica - metaG UQ859 (21.06) | ecosystem: Environmental > Terrestrial > Soil > Desert | place: Antarctica: Dry Valley...
AATCTCTTTTGTAGGATCTAGCCAGTCAGCCTTTTTCAATGCCCAATCCAACATCCGGAAAACCCTCAAATAACTCTAATCTGTCCTTTTACTGCTGGAATTATAAATTAGGAATTAGGAAAGGGAAAGTTTAACTCAAACTGCCATTTCAATGCCTGAAGGTTTGCTCTCAATTCATTCAAATTATCTATCAATTGCTCAAATGTTGGTTTGCTTTCTTCGTAAATCATATCTTCCAACATTTTGGCATAATCGGCTTTCCATTCACCTATTATATCCGAAGGTGGAATGGGATTAAGTGTTTTAGGATTATGGTTGTTGTAATCTATATCGCCTACTCTTGAAAACTTGTATCGGTGTGCTACAATGGTTTCGTACAAGTCTTTGTCGCTGATAGCTATTTCAGTTACGCCTGATTTTGTGAGTTGATAAACATCATACAAATGTCGACTCAATCTATCCACCCGCCTTTTTTCTGCTGGACGATGAAATTCTTCATGCAAGAGGAATACCTTCTCTAAGAAAGTTCGTTCTGGATTTACGGTAGGCACTTCAAATAATGGTTCGGCAAATTCTCTACCTGCATATACTTCATCTACCAAAGAACCAAAAGTTTGAACAGAAAACGGCTCTCTTAAAGACCTGCAAGTCACTTCCAATTGAACACGAGGCAGAATATATTCGGAAGGTTGTGCAATGATGTTTGGGTAATAAATTTCAATGATTCTTGGGTCTTGGTCACTGTCATCTGCGCCTATGACTTTAAAATCAAGTTCTTTGAATCCTTTTTTCTGGAACTCATTTTTCAATTCTTCAAAAAAGGTCCCGGTAGTGTAAGCTCCTGCTACTTTTCTTAGTTTGCCTATTTGTGTTTTTGAAATATCACCTTCGAAGCCTTCAAAAAACTCTTTATCAAGAGCCAAATCAATGTCTTCTGAAAATCGGTGTATCAATTTCCACGCTTTGCTTAATGAAGTACCACCTTTAAATACCAAATGTTTGGCAATATCCATTTGAAAGATGATTTCTAAGGTGCGGCTTACCCACCAGTCTTTTTCTACAGCAAAGGGTGTCATTCCTTTTTCACCGGCTATCGCTTGAAAAATGGCTTCTTTTTCAGTGTTCTCTATCGTATAAAAACTAATTTTTGCCATCGTTCAGTGCTTTTTTCATTATTTTTTGAATCCATACTGGAGCCAAAGCTATATCGTGCTTCAAGTCTTTTTCATCTTCCTTCCTAAGCAGCTCTACAATTTTCTGTTCTTCCTTTTCGGTTGCTTTTCCATTCCCGATTTCCTTTAATGCCTGAATGGCTAAACAGCTAATTTTGCCCTTCGCCAACAGGTTTTTTGGGGTCGTCTTTTTAAACTTGATAGTACGTTTTCCAATTTTTATTACTCGGGGCGAACCATCTGTTAGCATAACTATATTCATTGGCACTTGGGTACTTAGCCCCAAAGCGTTTAAGGCATAACTTCCGGTAGGAAGGGTTCTTATGCGGTCTCTCTTGGCAATAGCTTCCGCTACTTCTTCGGCTGTAGGCATTAAAGTTCCTATAAGTTTACTCGCTTTCGGTCGTACATAGATGCCTTGAGCCACCCGAACAATCACCTGCTTATCTTCCAAACGACCCAAAGCTTTTCTTATAGCATCTGATGAGCCATACGACAAAAAATCGTCAGGCAAGACCAAAGAACCATTTGGCTTACTTTTAATCGACTTTTCTATTTGTTTCTCAATGCTTTGCATCTATTTGTGCTTTTTTATTTTGTCACAAATTTAGTAAATATTTGTGACAGAGTTATTTTCATTTTGCAACATATTTAGCAAATATTTATTACAAAAAATTCCTGCTTATTGTCACAAATCTTGTCGAAATTTGTGACAAATACGACCACTTTTTGGGTTGCCAATCAGCATTTAAGGATTTTGTTAATTGATTTGCCTTTAGCACTTCTGCTCTCAGCAAACCTTTCTTTTGCAATGGAGCAATGTTTTTACCCACTCCATCATCCAATTTAGGGTCGTAGCCTTCGGCTATCAGTTCGTCCATTTTGGTTTTGAAGGTTTCTATTTCGTGCAACTGCAAGTGGATTTTTTCTTTCTCAGTTTGTGCCTGCGCAGTATTTACATCTTGCAACGTAATTTGGCGGTATTCTAAGTTTGCACCCTAAAGGCTATGTACTGCGATTTGAGCTTAAAAAGACTATCTCTATTCCATTTGTAGATAAGGATATAGGCTTCAAAACCTTACTGTTCCCACACGAACGACATCTCTTTTCGTTAGATATTCTGTCTGCGTTTTTACATTTGAAGTAGCTTTTCGGGTTTTCTTACTATTCTTCATGTTTCAATTTACTTAGTTACTTCCCGATACAGAATATCCCAACTGTCATTCAATCAATTAGCTGTGGATTATTGGCAACAAATAGGCAACAGATTTTGCTCAAATAGAATCAATTAGATCCAAAACTAAGTTGCTATTAGCCGCTTAAAATCACCAAAAGTTCTTGGAATTATTTAGGAAATCAGGAGGGAAAGAACCCTGTAGTTCGTCTTCAATCTCTTTTGTAGGATCTAGCTAGTCAGCCTTTTTCAATCTTCTTTTAAATTCTGGAAAGAGTAATTCAAAGATCTTAGTCTTTCAAGATAAGTCACTTTGTAAATCTCTTTTGTCGGGCTGTTCAAAAAACTTCGCTGGATCATGGATTCTACTTCTTCATTATGGGTTGACAAGTCATTTAATATTCGTCTTACTCTTGATTCTAATAGTCCGATCTTTATACCAAATTGATAAAAGTCATCGTAAGCATGAAAGCCATTCGCCTGGAAGCTTTCAGTAAGATAATCATTGTCGAACAGACCATCTTTTAGAGCCAGTTCAGGATCTTTGACATGAATCCGTGTATTCACCAGATCATACGCAGGACTTAATTGATAATCTCCCTGTGGTGTTTCTAATAAGCTGAAATTTTTCAAGTGAGCATCACCGTTTGAAAAGAGGTAATTAAAAGTGACAAGTCTGAAAAACTCTTCCAGTGCAACCGGATAGGCAGCAACATATTTTTTGATCAAAGATGCGATTCCTTCATAGCTGTAATTGTATTTGAATTCATTGCCATCAGTTTCTTTGGTTTTACCGGCAAGTGTTGCAAAGTCTTCTACGCCTAATTTTTTGGAAGTAGCTGAATCAATATCAAATCTTTTGGTGAGGTATGCCGGTTCACCATTTTCGAAAAAAATCATCGCATTCTCGGCAACCTTCAACTTAAACACCTGCTTAGCAAGTTGCATGGTCAAATGTTCATTAGCCGGAACTTGATCAATTTTATCCAGATCTCTTGGAATTGGTTTAAGGATGTAAGTTCCTTGCTCACCTTCTTGGGTTATTCTTATTTGCCCTTTTTCCCAAAGTACTGATAGCTTTTCTTGAACTCCAGAGATCGAGATCCGCTTACGATTGGCTATAAGTTTGGCAAGTTCTTGATCCTCGCTTGGATTGTGACTTTCATAAGGAAGAATGTGGGAAGTTTTTTTACCACCGAAAAGCTGTTTAAGACATGCTGGACTATAGGTCTGGTAACGTTCAGCAAGCGTTCCTGGACAATTCAAAAGTTCTTTGCTATTAAGAGATTCAGTCATTGGTAGGCTCGATAGTAATGGCCCCGATGGTATCAGAGTTTGCTGTCAGTAATAGCAATGAAAAGAAATCATCTTCATCTATTTGAAATTGTCTTGCTTGTAGTTTGAGGTTTACTCCCTCTGAAAGCATATTGAAGAAGAAAGGGAAAAGATGATCTGAAATGTAATCCCGATTTGTTTTTGGGAGAGTAAGGCTTAGTGCAGGTTTTTCCGGATCAGTGTACCAAACTTCATCATAGGTGAAGGTATAGCTTTTAGAGCCTAATTTGCACAGAGTGCCTACCAGTTCACCATTTCGTAAAAGGCTCGCTGTTTTCATGGCTTAGCCTAGTTTTTTGATTGAAAGCGATAATTCCATTCCAAGGACTTCTGCCAGTTTGTTGAGCACCTTTACTGAAGGATTGGCTTCTCCTCTTTCAATTTTATAAAGTGTGTTTATGCTTACCTGAGCCATTTCAGCCAAATCAGGTTGGATGATTCCAAGCACTTGCCTACGTTCTCTAATAGCTATCCCAATCTCCTTAATTGTCATTATAATGTGATTTATCTGATACAATGTACGATAAATAGTGTACAATTTTTCAAATATCACAGTATAGTATGATATTTTAATTTTAGCTTTCTATTTAGGGTAGATATTTTGATAAATCACATTATAATATGATTTTATGAGAATCTAATATTGCTTTTCATAGTGCCCCTTATCTCGATTTAAGCTCTGTTTTTATTTTATATGATTTTTCATCAAAATTCTCATTGGTTTAAAAATTAAAAACAGATTTTAATTTTAATAGTATTCTTTTATGTAAGCATAAGCACGATCAAAAAGAGTCTGATCCTTGATCTTGTATTTGGCCCAAAGGATTTTCCGAAGCGAACTCTGGACTTCTCTTTCTCCTTGATTAGAGTTCTGCCAACCTGGAAAACGCACGACTCGAACAATTGCATCGATGTCGGTCACAATTCGTTCTACCACGGCAGGTGTTTGGTCAGTTTTTAATTCTAAAAATAACTCTGTCAATGCAGCCTGAGGAGTTTTTTCTTGAATCAGCTCTTCAAATTCCTTTTCTGCTTGCACGGTTTCTTTCGCCAATTTGCAGAGCTCTTTCACAAACTCGATAGATGAGATCAAACCCTGTTCAGCTTTGTTTCTTAGCTCTTCAAGGCGATCACTAAGCTTTTTGAATTTTGGATTACCTGCATGCTTATTAAATCTCTTGACCAAGATTTTTTCGAGTTTTTTGGCATTCTTGGGATCAGGGTTATTGAAGATTTCTTCAATCACATCTGCATCCAATACAAACTCATCCAACTGGTGTACATCGCCTACATGAATATTCTCATGAATAAGCTTAGTGGTATGTGCGCCTAACGAGAACCAAAGTAGCTTCCCTATATTATCAGATGCTGGACGAACCGATTCAAATACCTGCGATAACCATTTGTAATCTGAATTATAAAGATCCAAAATATTATCAGGAGAAAGTGATTCCCAAAGTTTTGACAAGAATTTAAAATCCTTGGCAAAAGCATCTTTTTTGACATCTGTCTTGATTGCGTTTTGCGCATCTTCCAAGCCTTCAAACCCTCTCACAATTCTATCCACGCCTTCAAAGTGGGCTAATGTATCTCTCATAGCTTGGGGTAGTTTCCCTCTTAGCTCCGAAAGGTTTGAGATGACTGTTTTTACACTCTCTTCATCAAATTGTAGGGCTTTTGCTGCATCGTCAAACACACCAAAATAATCCACTATTCGTCCAAAGAATTTTTTTGGAAAAAGTCTGTTCGTACGACAAATGGCTTGGAGCAGCGTATGATCTTTGAGTGACTTATCCAAATACATGGTTTGAAGTATCGGAGCATCAAAACCAGTAAGCAACTTGGCTGTGACGATTAGGAATTTCAAGTCAGATTGTGCGTCGTTGAATTCACCTACAATTTTTTCCTGCTTGCTTTTGTCTACACCCCATTTTTGCTTGAATTCTAAATTATCGTTCGCTGAAGTGGAAATAACTACGGCGCTCGCTTCTTCGGGGAAGTATTTATCAAGAGCCGTTTTGTATTGCACACAAGCATATCGGTCAGGAGTAACAATCATGGCTTTGAATCCATGCGGACTAACCTTTTCATTAAAGTGTTTGGCAATATCAGCGACGATTTTCTCCACTCGCTCGGGAGACTTTAGAAAGGCAGCCATTTTAGCTGATTTCTGATTTAAGGCATCTGCTTCCTCATCTGTCAAAGCTGATTCTTCTTGAAATTCTTTAAAAGCCTTATCTATCGTTTCTTTATCCACATGCACATCAACCAGTCGAGGTTCGAAATGTAGTGGAAGTGTTGCGTCATCACGGATGGAATCTTGGAACGTATAGCGAGACATATAACCACCTTTATCTTCAGCTGCTCCAAAAGCCCAAAATGTATTTTTGTCGGCTTTATTGACTGGCGTACCAGTGAGCCCAAATAAAAAAGCATTGGGTAAAGCTGCTCGCATTTGTCTCCCTAAGTCGCCTTCCTGAGTACGGTGGGCCTCATCCACAAGCACTATGATATTATCCCGAGTATTCATGTTCGGTTTGGCATCACGGAACTTATGAATCATGGACACGATGATCTTGCGAGTATCACGGGCAAGCATACCCTGCAATTCACGGATATTGTCTGTGGTTTCTACATTAGAAATATCAGCTGCGTTGAAAGTGCCGCTAATTTGTGTGTCCAAATCGGTGCGATCTACCAGAATGATGACAGTGGGACTTTTTAATTCGGGAGTACGTCTTAATTTCTGTGCTGCAAAAACCATCAGGAAGGATTTTCCCGATCCTTGAAAATGCCAGATCAGCCCTTTTTTTACGCGACCTTCTATTACCCGTTCTACAATTTTATTTGCTCCTTCGTATTGCTGAAAGCGGGGAATGATTTTGATTCTGCGTTTCTTTCTGTCAGTGGAGAAAAGTGAAAAGTTACGCATGATGTCCAGCAGGCGAGTCGGACTTAGTAAATCCGAAAGTTCCTTTCCTACATCTCCAAGCCCCAATCTTTTGGCAAGCGCCTCGTCATCATTTTCCAAACGCCAAGGTGCCCAAAATTCCAATGGAACACGGATAGCTCCATAGTACAATTCCTTTCCTTCCGTAGCAAAGGAGAGTATGTTTGGTACAAAGAGTTGTGGTACACTGTTCTCGTAAATGTCATGTATTTCGTGTGCACCATCCAGCCAACTAACAGATGGACGAATAGCTGTTTTGGCTTCACCTACCACCACAGGAATCCCGTTGATCATCAAAACGATATCTGGAATCTTGGTTTCCCGATGGTGAATGCGGTATTGATTAGTGGCGATGTAGCGATTGTTGGATAGATTTTCAAAATCAATCAATCGCACAGGCACATGGCGGTTGTTTTCGCCAAAAGGCATGGTTTTCTCACCTGTCATCCATTTAAAAAACTCCTCATTCGCCTTCACCAAACCTACTTGATTTACTGCAATCAGAACTGATCTGAGCTTGTAAATAACTTCATCCGCCAGCTCGGGATTGTTGGTGATTTCAGGATTCAGTCGAATCAAAGCATCTTTTAACGCTGACTCTACCAATACCTCATTTACACCCCGCTTGATGTCTTTGGCAGATTGATAGATCCACTGAGCACCATAACCGTTTTTCGATTCCTGTACCCCATCAGAATTCAGATTAACCCCGCTCAGTTGGTGAATAATGTAATGCTCTACGCTATTGAGTTCGTTAAATGCCATGGGCGAGTTTTGTGAGTTTATTCATGATCAATTCAAACCGCTAGTCTTGAGCCTCATGATAAAGGTTTGCGACGATAGCTCCTTGCAAGCTTGGACTGTCAATGATTTTTGAGGCACACTCGATAAGGTATGTTTTTACACTTATCTCCGAATTTAATACTTGCTCAGTGATATCAGAACTATGATTGAATAAATAGACAATGTCCTCAAAATCATGGCTGGCGTATAAATCCTTAATTCCCCGATCAAAAAATGCATCAAACTTAGTCGCTAAAAAATAGGGCAGTGGTAAAAGTTTGATAGCCAAATCGTCCAAAGAATAGCTGTAGGCTTTGTCAAATCCTTGCTCAAACCAGCGATTGCCAGGTGCCCAACCTATTGGCAGTGTCGCCATTACATCTACCAAAATGTCATCAAACCTAAAACGACAAACCACAGAATCTTCCGAGGTTTGTATGAATCCACTTGCTACCAACGCTTCCCGAAGTGATTCCAGCGCAGCAATACTGGCTATTTTCATGGTGAGATCCAGATCCTTTGTAGGCCGAACATCATCCGCAGCCCGATCGTCGATGTATAAACTAACGACAGCTCCACCCACATAAACCACTTGCTGGTTGAGTGGGCCCAGCGCAATGGCGATTTTTTTGGTGACTGCTCGGTTGATCTGCGTGTTTTTCATCATATCCGTTTTTTTAGTTCTTCCACAGCAATGGTACGTTCTCTGGCCCGACCTACACGAAGAGCATCGCAAAGTGCCATGACTTCATAAAATGCTGCATCTCGGAGACATGCCTGAGGGACACTCGGATACAAGGGCTCAATGGCCTGTCCTCTTACTTGTCCTTCATGATAGGGCCACACATACGGCGCATCACTAGCTATTTCACTACTGAGCGGTGGAGCTGAATGCGCAGTAGGGATGCCACGGACGAGTGGTCCTGGCTGCTGAGGGAAAACATACCTCAATCCGTATTGTAAAAACTCCATGAAAGGTTGTCTCATCAATTGCTTTTTGTTCTGAAAGAGCAAACCCGCAATGGATGACCGGTTAAGACTTTCGCTCACCTCGCTGGGACTGATTTCCAGTTCCCGGGCGATATCCTTCATGGTCCATGACTGCTCGTGTTTGATGGCGATCTTGAGCAATATCACTACGTCTTGAGGTCGCATACCACTATGCTTTTTCATATCTCCTGAATTTTAAGAATAACAAAGATAAGAAATTTCTCAATTCGCGATTCGCGAATTACGAATCAATTGATCATTATGCTAAAAAAACATGCTTGAATTGCTGAAAATATTTGGCAGCAAAAGCCATCTATAGACACATAGAGCTCCATAGCCGTTTTTAGATTCCTGTACCCCATCACTATTCAGATTCACCCCGCTCAGCTTGTGAATGATGTAATGCTCTACGCAATTGAGTTCAGTGAATGACATAAAAACTTATTTTCTAATTTGCTTAAAACCTCATCTTGTAAAAAGCTAATTAAGTAATTAAAATTAGACTTGAATTGGAATCGAAATCAAGTTTTCAACAGGTGTGTAAATGTCAATTTCCGTTTCAGGTGTTTCAATAGTCACAATCAAGGAATACCTCACTTCCTGATCATATTTTTCCAAGACTTTTCTACTTCGATACCAACCACCTTTAGGGTAAATAGCCAAGATTTTCCTAGAGGCAAGGGTTGACCCATTGGTTTTCAAGAAATCTTTTTTGATAGATCCTTTTGATCTCACGTTCTCTTTTATGGTCCAATCTTCTTCACTTAAGCTTGGGGTTTCAGTATCATCTTCTAATGCCGCTGCTGAAGATACTCTTCTTCTGAATTCTGGTGGAGTCTCACCTTCTTTAATTAATTTGAAATCAAAGGAATGTGAGTGGTAAGAAAAGCTTTTTGCGTATTCTCTAGCTCCAGGATTGGGTTCTATGAAATATGATAAAGTTACCTTAATTGTCACTTCTTTGTCATATAGTTGGCCTTGCAAAATTTCCGTGGGCCAAGGGATTTCATATAGGTGATATTCATTGTATCTAACATTGCTTCCTGCTAACCTAAAAGGTTTGATTTGAGCTTGCGAAATTAGGGTCAATGCATTATTTGCACTGTACATCGCCTTATTTAAATTTGGAATCCCATATCCAACTGACCTTAATAAAGCTTTTCTTTCTCTTGCTAAAGAAAGATCACGTCCATTAAGCATTTGAGGAGTCCAATCTGCTGAATGAACCATCAACCCTCTAATTGTTTCAGGCCAAAAATCTGGATATATTGATATTAATTCAGCTGCCATTTTGGAAGCAAATGCTGCGGCTGAACTGGTTCCACCAAATGGACGAAATAACCTTCTGGAAAAATCCTTGTCTATAGAAAGCGGATCTAATTCCTCATGTGAATTCAAGAAATACCCATCAGTTACCATATTTCCACCTTCCAGTACCAACTCAGGTTTATTTGGCCATTGTGTTTCCCACGTTGCTGAAGTAGAATTTCTAGGGGACATTTCTCCCAAGCTGGCAACTGGTCTGTAACTGCTATTGCTAGATAGCATATCTTTCTCAGTGAAGGCACCGATGGTTAAAACATTGTAGGCTTGTCCTGGGTCTTGTATGCTTTCTATGTAATTTCTACTTGGGTAGTCTCCATGATTATTCAAGACAACATTTCCCCCACTAGCAATAATTAATTGTTGACCAGCTCCTTCAAAGGCATTCCCAAAGGCAATATTGTCCAAAGTGCTGGAACTTGAACTGGGTCTTCCTGATTTAATAATTCCATCATTAGTAACAGAAAGACAGATAACTCTATTTGCCCCAGGATTAGAAACCGATACTGTAGCTATTCCATCTAGATAGATTATACCAAAAAGCTCTTTATCCGTTGCAGTGGTAGGGTGGTATACTTTGAAGGATTCTATTCCATGATATATTCTGAATGAACCAGTACTAGCTAAGGATTTCGTCAAATCTCCAAATAAAACTAAAGCTGCCATTCCTGTTCCATGGCCTCCATCATTCCCCGTGTCTTCAGTACCCCAACTTGGATTCCAAGTGTGAAGATTAGCATTGTCTACGAAGGGTTCTAATAGAGGATGTTGGTTGTTTAGGCCAGAATCAAATAAACAAACATAAGTTTTGTTTTCATCTTCCGAAGATCTTGGATCAATCCTAGAAATCAAATCTAACAACCATTCTTGTTCGTTTTCATAGGTAATATTTTCAGAAGTAATGAAATCATTGATTTCTTGTGGTCTTCTCAATTCAGCCAAGCTGTCTAATAAAAAAACTGAAGTTGCCAATTGCTGGGCAGTTCCTTTGACCATTCGAATCACATGCTCTGGAAAAATAAGCTCTTTTTGGCTCGAATTTAATCCAGAGATTTCTAGTTGCTGATCTATTTTGTTTTGATCATAAACCGATCTTCTAAACCAAACCTCCCACCAAACATCCTGATCGCTTTGAGGAAAAGAATAGGAATCAATGTCCACCCAGAATGAACCCAAAGTTGCTAAACGAATCTCATTTAAGTTTGCAATCAGGTTTTGAGAAAGTGGATTTCCATCTGGCAAATTCCTGTAATTACGAGTTAGGTAATTTTCAACTTTAGTCAAAAAATGCTCAACTCCACTTTTTCTGAGCATCACTAAAACCTTATATCTACTTTCAGGACTTTCACTAAGGACTCTCTCTTCTTTGTACACCTTAAGAATTTTGTATTGACCTCTAGTATCTGAATGAAGCTGCTCTAATTTCAATTCAAATCCCCATTCGGAATAGAACTCTACATAAATTACATCATCCCGAACTAATCCATCGGGAATTTCTACGGATTGATTGAGCTCATAACGGTCACGAATTCCCTCTATCTGATCTTTGATTCTATTTCCATGAATTGCTCGATTTCTAGAAAAAAGAGGGAATTTAGGGACAACTGTACCAGGGTAGGTATAGTCTTGCCCTGTGGCATACCGTTCTATTCCGATTAAATGTTTTTTGGGGTTTTGGGCCATCGATTACTTTCTTTTGGAAAGGGCATCGATCAGATCTTGTGCGTTAAGTTTATTTCTGCCACTCAAAATCATGGCTTTTATGGTTTCTTCACAAGCACGAACGATGTCCGAAAAATTAAGTCCTAAAAATTGATTTGAAATATTTTTCATATCCAATGGGCTTTCAAACTCAAAGGACTGAAGCTGTTTTTTGATCATTGCAGAAATTTCGGTTGCGGTTGGCATTGGAAATTCAATCACTTCATCAAATCGTCTGAAAAGTGCCTTGTCTAGCATTTCAGGCAGATTAGTAGCACAAATAATAATGCTATTGCTCTGATCTTTTTCAATATTGATCAGGAATGAGTTAAGTACTCGTTTTATTTCGCCTACATCTTGCCCTATATTTCGGTGACTCCCAATAGAGTCAAACTCATCAAAAAGATATACCCCTCGATGATTGGCCATTGCATCAAATATCACTCGCAGTTTTGCAATGGATTCTCCCATAAATTTGGAAACCAAACCATCCAACCGAACAATGAATACCGGAATGCCCAACTCACCAGCTAAAGCCTGAGCCGTCATTGTCTTTCCGCAACCTGGAGGCCCTGTAAGTAACAATTTACGCTTTGGCTGAAGATTGTATTGACGTAGTAGTTGCCATTTTTTCTGCTCCTCAATCAGATTCTCAAGCGAAGATTTGGTAGAATTATCTAAAACCATATTTCTTAACTTGATGACAGGCTGGAATACATCCAATAGTTCTTTCAAGTCTCGCTGACTGGGAAGTATAGGGATAGTTTTGCTTCTATCAGCAAAGGAGTGGTTTCTCTGAAGTCTTGCTTTGTCAATTAAGGCCTTTAATTCTTGAGCAAGGTTGGTATGGCCCTTTTGTGCTTCTGCAGCAGCAATCTGCAAAGCAGATGAAATGAATCGCTCATCATCTCCTTCCCCAAAATGCTTAATTAAACTTTTAATCTGTTCTGATGCTCCCATAGTACAAAAATAGAAGTTTTACTTACTACACCTTACCACTCAAAAAACAAACCAAAAAGAAATCTAATTTATTCTACTTTAAAAATCCCATTACATTACTAAAAGAATAAATTGACCGAAATGGAATCATCTAATCGATTATTTGCTGAATTGACGAAGTTCAAAAAATCAAAGTCAATAAACTTCATTGAACCATCAATGATCTTAAAAGGCATGGTTTCATTAGTATAAACTAGTGCCACAATTGGTTTTTCCGTATTGTAGAAAATATAGTAGTCTGCTTTTCGCTCTTCCCAATTTTGATTTATCTCTCTTCCCCATTTTGAAGCCCAAGCAAATCGCTCATTGGAACAAGTTTCACTGGTAATTACTTCATCTGGTTGAAAATTGGAAAATGGTCTTGTTGCTTTTTTGGGATCTTCGATGAATGATGAACCTGAAAACAATATTGAATCTCGAACCTGAGTCACAATCATTTTCGCTTGTCCAAAAATCTCAGATAGTTGATTTTTTTTCAGCTCCTTTCCATTGTGGGCAAATGGAATAAAAGCCAAATCCTTTTGCCAACACACACCTCCCTCATTAATTCTGATTCCAGAGAAGAAGCCTCCTACCCCTTGACTGATGATGCTCTTTTGAAAACAAAAAGATTGAGCAACTGCAATAATGGAAGTCAGTAACTGATCGTCAGACCACTCATTTGTTTCAATCTGTGAGAAAAAATCTTCGGTTTGAAGTCTGAATTCAGAACTTATTGACCCAGAATGGACAACTTCATTTGATGGATGTTCTTTGAATGGGACATCTTTTTCACAGTAGCAGGAAATTAAAATAGGTTTCCCATTTTCGTAAAACCCAATTATTACTCCAACTTTTTTACCCCAAAAGGCATATTTAATTTCTTCTTTCAGATCGATTTCTCCCTGAGTTTCTATTGCCTTTTTAAGGAGCTCGATCCCTTCGTACGCTTCTTTAATTTCACCTGAGATAGCAATAGCTATTCTATTTTCTAGCTCGTAGAGTTTTAGCCATTTTTCAGAAACAGTTTTACCTTGCTGATAGATATGATCCTCTCCAAAGGTAGTCTGATTTCTAAAAGTATTTCTATTTCCGTCAGTATTCGGGTGCTCAATTGTGATTACACTATCTCCGACCAAAAAAACGGAGTTATAATTCTTCCAACCTAAAATGTATGTCATACTGGATTATTCATTTCACCACTCATATTTCAACATTTAAGTTTGGCTCATAAGATAATAGTTTTCTTTTGTACATATCTACCTCAAATGCCCATTCCGCTTCATTAACAAAATCTTCTTTCATAAAAGGAGGGGAGATAATTAGAGAGCCTAAGTAATTCTTTATAAATAATTCTCTCTCGGGCTTTTCGGAAATGTGTTTAACTTTTAATTTTTCAGGATCTAAAAACATTTCATTTATAAGATTTACCAATCGCATCAAATTGCGTATTATTAGACCTCCTGTCCCTCCAATATAGCTATCTGAATCTCTATGAATTGTCATGTTACGTAAGCCTCTCAAAAAATGAATAGTTTCTCTTACCTGAATCAGTGGCTCCTCTATACAAACTTCATTAATAAGTTGATTAAAATTCTTGTCTCTAGGTTTTAGTCCTGATGACCTTAAAGGAATACCCAGTTCTTTAGCTTTCAGTTTTATGGCCATTTCTAAAAGTCGAAGTCCCTTGCTCATGGCTTCATCCATTAGTGGCCAATGATAGTAAGCATATACTTGCACGTACTCAATCGTCTTGAAATCGGTAACAATATCTACAGGAACAGACTTTTCAAAAACACCCTTTACCACATTCTTTTGAATATGTTCTTCAATGGAGTTTGTGTCAAAAATCACCCAACGATCATCACTAGCTAAGTACTCGGTGCTTTGGCTAGCTTCCATTAAAAAATCTGATTGATTAAACTTTTTTGGAAGGTTTGGGAGCTGGAGATTTTGGATTGCATATTGAAAATTACTCTTTCAATCTCTAGCAATTTTTGATTTTGAATTTTTGTTAGCGGGTTTGATAAAACAGGAATCAAATTCTCTCCGACCTTGCTCTGAGTTATTAGTGGATGACTACTCTTATTTTGCTGCTTATTTAAATCTATAAATTCAAGGAATCTACTCAGAAATAAAATATCTAAGTCGGACAGAAACTCCTTTATATAAAGTGCATTATCAGATATCCACGCTTTCCCTTCACTATCATGCACAACACCACAATATTCACCAACTCTACCCAGAATTATTGTTTTATAATTAACAAGAAACTCGTTTGAATATCCTATTATTCCATTTCCTCCATAAACTGGAAAAACATAATCATTGCTTGGCTGCTCGCTCAACTTTTGAGGTCTTGGCTTTCCACTTGACAACTTTATTAATTTATTAAGTTGAATTCTAGAAGAGTTTCCCTTTTTTGGAAGTACTTTATAGGTTTCTTTCAATTGCGATTTTCGGAGAGTTTTGGTATTCTCCAAAACCTCTTTCTCCCTCTCAATCACCTCATCCATCGCCCAAAGCAATTCGGCCAGTTGGGCTTGTTGGTCTTTGGGTGGGAGGAGGAATTCGTAGTTGGCTAGGTCTTTAAACTTAACTCGTGGAGAAAGTCCACCAGCAGAATGCTTAATCGCATAATCAAAGAACCTTTCATTGCTCACTATAAATGGTAGAAGTTCAGGCAATAGGTTTTTCTTTGCCCGAAAGACCGTAATATCTCCTGAACATATTCCGTTAAAAGAGGCTTGTGCAGCTTTTTTTAGGTAAGCTCTTCTTCTTCCAAATAGTACATCACCAATTGCAAATCGCTTGGTAAATGTTGTAGACTCCTCTATCCCTGCTGAGTTTCGTAAATGAATATTTTGGGTTTCAATATGCTCTAATCCTACAACATGTTCAATACCATCTTCTAAAGGATTATTGCTGGTTTCTTTAGGCTCAAAAACTACATCACCAAACTTGACGGGCGTCCAGTTGGTTTTATCAATCGATAATTTTTCTATTAAAGCAGCCTCCATTAGTTTTCTAAAATTTGAAATAATTCACTCATGGATGACTTAAGGTTATTTCCTGATTCGTTCCAATTCTCGAACGCTTGTCCAAATGGTAAAACCTGCTCTCCGTCTTTCTTTTGAGGTTGAACATAAAGACTAATTGCCATATTACCCTTGTTGGCAATTACATCTTTGATTTCCACTAAGGCTGCAAAGTTTTCTTCATTTTCAAACTTCGAGTATGCTTCAAATATTTTGTCAATATGCCCTTGTTCCAAGAAGCCCATAGTCTTCTCCTGCTTCACTTCATTTACAGCATTAATGATCAATACTTTCCCCTGTCTGTCCTTTGATTTATTGGTTTTGGTAATCAACAAACAAGCTTCCATAGGCGAGTTGTAAAATAAGTTTGGTCCTAAACCAATCACACATTCCACCAAATCTTCTTCAATCATCTTTCTACGCATGTCTGCTTCCGAATCACGGAATAACACGCCATGTGGCCATAGCGAAATTGATCGTCCATTTTGATCATCCAAGCTCTTTTGGATATGCTGTTGAAATGCATAGTCAGCACAGCCTTGCGGTGGCACACCCCATAAGTTTCTTCCGTAAGGATCATTTGTAAATCCTTTTTGATCCCAAGCCTTGATGGAGTAGGGAGGATTGGCCAAGATCACGTTGAACTTCTTCAGTTCATCCTGATGCAAAAAGGCTGGATTGGCCAGCGTATCGCCACGCACAATGCTAAACTCTTCTATGCCGTGCATAAACATATTCATGCGGGCAATGGCTGAAGTAAGCAAGTTGATCTCTTGTCCGTATAGTTTAAGGGTACGGTATTCCTTGCCTTCTTCTTTGAGATGCAAGGCGCAGTTCAGCAATAAGCCACCACTTCCACAAGTAGGGTCATAGACCGATTCCCCTGGCTGCGGGTCCATGATCATCGTCATCAGTTTGACCACCGTACGGTTGGTATAAAACTCAGCAGCGGTATGCCCACTATCGTCTGCAAATTCTTTGATGAGGTATTCGTAGGCATTTCCCAGTTTATCATCGGGGATATTGCTTAAACTCAGCTTGTGTTGGGAATAATGTTCAATCAGGTTGATAAGCGTTTCATCACTCAGGCGGTTTTTATTGGTCCAGCTGGCATCTCCGAAGATTCCATACAAGGTTTCGGGATTTGCTTTTTCTATAGCGCGCATCGCATTCTGCAAAGCCACGCCCACATTGGTTGTCGTTTCCCGCACATCATTCCAATGTGCTCCTTCAGGAACTATAAAGTGGTGATGCTCAGAAAAAGCAGCATACTCCATATCGCCATCACTTTCGGTCAAGGCACTTTCAAATTCCTCATCATACACATCACAGATGCGCTTAAAAAATAGGAGCGGGAAGATGTACTGCTTGTAATCTCCGGCATCTATTGTTCCCCGCAATTGGGTAGCTGCCCCCCAGAGGTATTTTTCGAGTTGTTGTTGGGTCATGGGTTTAATCTTCCGGTTAAAAATAGCTTTCCATTTTCGGTAATCACGTATTTCTGATCTTTGGCATTGGGCTGATCGGGCTTTGTCATCTTTATAAAGCCCACCTTTTGCAAGGGCAGAAGGTAATTTTGTCTGAATGTATTCTTATTCGAATATTCTATCCACGCTAGGAGTTGCTCCAATGCAATAGGTTTTAGCGTGAACAAAAGAATACGAATAAGATAGCTCGTTTTTTTGTGCAGCAACTCAGTACCTTTTTCAGCCCAACTTGGTACCTTTTTAACTTCCTCTTCTCTAAATACCTGATTTTTAGGCCAATCAAGCGGTTGCAACTGGGTACCTTTTTCTGTCCAACTTGGTACCAAATATAAAATCAGATCAGTCCAGCTTGCATCAGCGAGACTTGGGTCCAACCTACAAAGCAATAGTCCATCCTGAAGCCAGGAAGAAATGTCTTCATTGAATACAAACCAAGCCACCAGTTTGTCATGGTAAGAAGCCAGTGTCAAACTTATGAGTGGAATCTCAGTCATAAAATTATCTCCTTCGATAAAGGAAGGAATAGCCCCGGGAGCATAAGCGGCTAAGTATTTTCTGGTGTTTCTAACTCCAGAACCCAATTCATCCGTCCACCCAAAGGCGTTGAAAAACTTGCGGATATTCGGATTCTTGGGATAAGGATTGAATGAATTTAGATCCAATGCCCCCTTGAAAAGAGGTTTATTTGGATTGGATACGATTACCTCATTTTTGTAAATTACCAGCTCAGAACTTACAGCACTTGTATATTCCCGGTGCACAATCATGTTACCGATCACTTCTCTAAAAATGAGTTCTCTCAAATCTTTTCTCTGGCCTCCTTCTGTATAAAATTTTTCATCGAGGTGTTTTTTGATAAACCCATTTAATGCCAGATAGGAGTCAATCAAATTGGACTTCAGTTCAAGCCTGTCATCGTAGCGATCTACGTTCACGCGCCTTACCAATGCATCTATCTTATAGCCTGGATTAATATGCTGAATGGTGCTATCCGTACCAAAAACCATGGCAGCGGCTCTCGTTAATCCTTCTTCACCTGTTTTGAAATCCTTTCTAAAAAGTGAGGATGATTGCAACATTTCCATGCTACTCATACTTAGCCAAGGATGTGTGGCACTTACTCCGTGAATAATTGAACGTGCCTTTTCAAACAAGGTCAAATCTAAATCATGCATCGATAAGTACGGAAATATCTCATTCTCCGTAAAGTAGTTGCGTTTTTTAAAATAGATATCAGAAATCTTTTGCTCGTCCTCGCTTACATCCTGATCATTGTCATCGGAGCGCCAATATACCTTCTTGGCATACCTATGAATCTGACTGCTTGCCGGCACTTGTAATACTATTACCACACCCTCGGTATGCTTAACGGTGATAGGGCTTAAGTATATTGAAGGTGAAATGGTTGCGGGGTTGTGCAAACACGCGACAATATCTTTGATGAATTGTGGTATATCAGATGGAATAAGCCCAAGAACGTTCCCATTATCATCTGCACCCAATACAATCGTTCCACCATCCGTATTGCTAAAGCTTGAGATCGTTTCATAAAGTGAAGCAGGAATACCCCCTTGAGATTTTTTATATTCAATAGTGGTACCTTCTCCTTTGGTCAAGACTCTATTTAGGTCATCTATTGTCATCGAATAAATTCAGCTAATATCTTTTTGAATCGTTCTTCTGCTTTTTGACTCTCATTCCAAGCTGCTTTCAAATCAGCTAAAGCTTCTTCCACAGATGGAAGATTGTCTTCAATGATCTTCTCCACATAAAGAGGAATGTTGAGGTTGTAATCGTTCTCTTTCAGATCTTCCTGAGAAGCCACTTTCACATAATTCTCCACATCCTTAAAACCATTGACCCATTCGAAAATTTGGTTTACATGCGCTGGTTCTAGGAAGTTTTGGGCTCTGCCCACTCGCACCTGATTGGATGCATCAATGAAAAGCACTTTTCCTTTTTTAGCAGCTTCTTTGTTTTGCTTGAATACTATGACACAAGCAGCCAGTTGTGTTCCGTAAAAGATATTAGGTCCCAAGCCAATGACAGCTTCTAGCATGTCTTGTTTGAGTAAAGCCTCACGGATTCTGCCCTCAGCACCTTTTCTGAATAGTGCTCCATGTGGAAGGACTACAGTCATACGACCTGTGCTATTCATGGACTTAATCATATGTTGCACCCATGCCATATCGCCATTTCCCTGTGGTGGCACTCCAGCGATATTTCTCCCATAAGGATCATTCGCCCAATTTTCAGCACCCCATTCATTAAGTGAGAAAGGAGGATTGGCAATCACACAATCGAAGGTTTTCAAACCATCCGCTTCAAAGAAGGCCGGGTTGCGAAGTGTATCACCCCTATGAATTTGAAAGTCTTCAATGCCATGCAAGAACATGTTCATTCTAGCTATGGAACTTGAGGTCAGGTTTTTCTCCTGTCCAAACAGTTTTAGGGTACGATAGTCTTCATGATTGTGCTTTAAGTGGTCCACGCATTCCAATAGCATTCCACCTGTTCCGCAGGCAGGATCATAAATCGTTTCTCCTTCATGTGGGTCAAGAATTAAACCCAATAAATGAACAACTGAACGAGGAGTGTAGAATTCTCCTGCTTTCTTGTTGGTTAAATCAGCGAAGTGCTTGATCAGGTATTCGTACGAATTACCCAACAAGTCGGAATCCACATTGCTGTTGCACAAATCGTATTGAGAGAAATGCTCAATCAGATCAATCATCAGGCGATCAGCAAGCTTGTTTTTATTGCTCCACTGGGCATCACCAAAAATGCCATACAAGAATTCTTGATTGGCTTGTTCGATTCCTCGCAATGCTTTTTCAATGGCCAATCCGACATTGGTGGTAGTCTCCCTGACGTCTTTCCAATGACACCCTTCTGGGATTACAAAGCGATGAAATTCAGGAAGGGAAGCGTATTCTGAATCCCCTTCAGATTCTTTCAGGGCAATTCGGTACTCCTCATCATACACATCGGATATCCGCTTAAAGAATAGAAGCGGGAAGATATAAACCTTAAAATCTGAAGCATCCACTGGACCTTTGAGAATCCAAGCAGCCTTGGAGAGGTATTGCTCTAGTTGTGAGAGGGTGAGTTTATCTTTAATCATTTGATCTTGATGTACTTAATTTAGCAACCCAAGGTCAATTGAAGAGATTGACTCTACTTGAGTAAAAAACTATTAACAAGATGCATTTTTTTTACCTAAAAAAGCAATAGAATAGGAGCTGGTTGTCGCAAAAAAGTAGACAATTTGTTACAAAGAATAACTCAATTTTAACTAATTGGCAGACTAGGTAAAATTATATCAATTTTTTCTTCCTTATAATTCGAAAAAAGCTTCTCAGTAAATTCCTTGAGGATTGGTTCAAGATTTATTGAGGGTGACCACTGGCAGCTAATTGCGATTGCTGGCATTACATAATTGATAGGATATCCAAATTGAAAAAAAACTACAAGTTTGTAAAAAGTTTTATGGAATAATTCTTTAAGTACTTTTTCTAATATATCAGAACCTTCGTTACCGTTGATTATTGGATCATTTTGATTTTCAAAAATTCGCCAAATAGTGATATCAACAAATAAGATTGGGTATTGATTAATCCAATCACTGTTTCTATATGGTTTGACTTTTCTAGAAAAAATCTTCAAAAAGTATTCTTTATTTTTTAAAGATTTTGGGGCGTAGCATTCAATTCCTATGGTGTGACCCTGATATTCAATTGAAAAATCTGGGGGGTCAGGATTATCAAAATTAAATCCCTGTTCTAAAAGTAACCTGGTAATCTTCACCTCAAATCCATGTCCCAACAAATAACTAAATTGGTTAGCTATGCCAGAAACTAGTTTTTTGCAGAAAGATTCAAATAGTTGGAAATTACGCATTTGAATGTAGTCCAAATCATCAATCAGTCTAATCAATATTCCTAGATGAAGCACTCCAGACTTCATACCTTCTTGATAATCGGAAAGTGATAATTTATGAAGCTTTACTACACTGAGTTTAGATGCTCTCGCTTCGGTGCCTAGAATACTTAATCGGAGTAAATTTTCTAGATTAATTTTTACCCAATTCCACCAAGCATCAAAGCTTTCATTTTCTACGCCTGTGGGTTTTGAAGTTAGCATTGTAAAAGTCTTACTTCCCGATACAAAAATTCCTAAAAATATTCTCCAGCAGATCATCTGTGGTAATCTCGCCAGTAATCTCGCCAAGGAAATGTAATGATCTGCGAATATCCATCGCCACGAAATCATTGGTCACCTGATTATCCAAGCCGGTTAAAATATCGAGTAAGGACTCACGGGTTTTTACCAGAGAATCGTAGTGACGCACATTCGTTACGATGGTGTTTCCGGTTCTGAATTTGTCCAGATTCACAAGTTCTAACACACGACCTTTTAGCTCCTCCAGGTTTTCTTTTTTTCCTGCGGAAATGAAAATCGTGTCCGAGTGCATTGCCTTTAACTCACTGATAATATTTTCCTTAGCCTTGTCTGTTTTATTTGCAACTTTTAGAAAAGGAACGCCTAGATTTTCCAATAGATTGATATCTCGATTGATCTCCACCAGGTCGGTATCACTCAGATCAAAGAGGTACAAAATCAGGGAAGCAGTCTTCATTTTCTCCCGAGTTCGGCTGACTCCGATTGCTTCGATTACGTCGGTGGTCTCTCTCAAGCCTGCCGTATCGATGAACCGGAAAATCACTCCTCCCAGATTGATTTCATCTTCGATCAGGTCCCGCGTGGTACCTGCGATTTCAGATACAATTGCTTTTTCTTCATTCAATAAAGCATTCAATAGGGTAGACTTTCCTGCATTCGGCTTTCCTGCTATGACAGTTGGAACACCATTTTTGATGACGTTTCCGAGGTCAAAACTCATGATCAATTCTTCTACAACCCGAAGTAAGCGTTCGACCAGCTTTCGAAGGTCATCTCTGCTTGCAAATTCCACATCTTCCTCGCCGAAATCCAGCTCCAACTCAATCATCGAAGCAAAATGGATCAACTGAGTTCTCAATTCCTGAATTTCCGAACTGAAACCGCCTCGCATCTGATTCAATGCAGCTTGATGACTTGTTTCAGAATCTGCATGGATCAGATCGGCAACGGCCTCCGCTTGCGCTAAATCAAACTGACCGTTGAGGAATGCGCGCTGAGTGAATTCTCCGGGCTTGGCAGGTCGAATTCCTTTGCGAATGAAAAGCTTTAAAACCTGATTGATGATATAAGAAGAACCATGCGTGGAAATTTCCACCACATTCTCTTTCGTAAAAGACGTGGGTGCAATGAAAATCGAGACAAGCACTTCATCGATGATCCGCTCGCCGTCCCGTATTGTACCGAAATGAATGGTATGAGAGGGTTGGTTTTCCAGGTTTTTACCATAAAAAACAGAATTGGTAACCTGAATCGCATCCGGTCCTGAAAGTCGGATCACTGCAATCGCACCAAC
>Ga0136639_10000126_pt1 | contig 22329 bp, 17 predicted proteins | sample AntDrymUQ8592106_2_FD_113739 | JGI IMG/M metagenome (GOLD analysis project Ga0136639, IMG submission 113739) | Polar desert sand microbial communities from Dry Valleys, Antarctica - metaG UQ859 (21.06) | ecosystem: Environmental > Terrestrial > Soil > Desert | place: Antarctica: Dry Valley...
GCCGACTACCAGATGGTCAGCCTGGTCATCGATTCCCAGCGCGACACCGACCGCGTCGCCCGCTACCTCAGTGGCGGTTTCGTCGACGGGGTCGTCATCGTCTCGGCCCGACAGGAAGACCCGATCACCCAGGTAATCGAGAAGCTGCGCCTTCCGGCCGCGTTCGTGGGGCATCCGCCCGACCTGCACCAGCTTCCCTTCGTGGGCATCGACAACCGGGCGTCGGCGCGCGCCATCACCGAACGTCTCATGCAGACCGGACGCACGCGCATCGGCATGGTCGCGGCCGCACTGGACCGCGATTCGGGCGCGGACCGTCTGGCCGGCTTCACGGATGCCCTGGGCGACCGCTTCGACCCGGCCCTCGTCGCCCGCGTGCCGCTGTATACCTTCACCGACGGGGTCGAGGGAATGCGCGCGCTGCTCGACCGCGACCCGCTGATCGACGGCGTGTTCGCCGCCTCCGACGCGGTTGCGGCCGGAGCCCTCGAGGCTCTCCGCCACGCCGGGCGCAGCGTGCCCGGCGACGTGGGCATCGTCGGCTTCGATGACAGTTCCTGGGCGTTGCGCACCCAGCCGCATCTGTCCACCGTGCACCAGCCGGCCTTCGGCCTCGGCGAGCGGGCGGCGGAGTGTGTGCTCGGGCAGCTGCGCGGCGAGGAGCAGCCGGCCGACGGCATCCTGCTCGAGACCCCGATCGTCTGGCGCGACTCCGCCTGAGAAGTGCGGGAGCGCCGAGGGCGAGGCACACTGGAGGCATGGTTCGCAAACAGGCGGTCGTGCGTGGGATCGTGCAGGGGGTGGGGTTCCGCTACTACACCCAGGCCGAGGCACGCCGTCTCGGGCTCGCGGGGTTCGTGCGCAACCGCACGGATGGCGCGGTGGAGGCCGAGCTGGAGGGCGACGCGGCATCCGTCTGGGTAATGCTGGCGTGGCTTCAGCATGGGCCGCCGTCGGCCCGGGTGGAGGCGGTCGACGTGACCACGCTGCCGCCGCTCGGCGAGACCGGCTTCCGGATCGGTTTCTGACGCTCGACCGATGCCGGAGTCAGCGGGAACCCGACCAGCTGGCGTAGCGTGGGGTCATGTCTGCGCGAGCACGTGAACCCGCTCGGATGAACGCCGCGACGCGCGTGCGCCACGGGTTCGGCATCGGCCGCCTGCTGCTCGCCGGAATGGGCGTGGTGGCCCTGATCGGCTACTTCGACTACGTGCTCGGTTTCGCCACGTTCCAGATCTACAACTACTTCAGCTATTTCACCGTACAGAGTGGAATGGCCGCGGTCGTCACTTTCGTCGTCGCCGCGATCGCCGCGTTCCGGCACACGATCGACCCACCCTGGCTGGACTGGTTCCGGCTTCTGGTCACGACCTACATCACCGTCTCCGGGATCGTGTTCCTGACCATCGTCATCCAGTCCTCGACCCGGGACTACACGATCGAGGTGCCCTGGTCGAGCCAGCTGCTGCACTTCTGGATTCCCACGATCGCGCTCCTCGACTGGCTGACGGATGTCGGCAAGGCCCGCCTGCCCTGGAAAATCCTGGTCTGGACTCTCGTGGCGCCTTCGATCTGGGGGGTGTTCACGCTCATCCGCGGGTCGATCGTCGGCTGGTACCCGTATTTCTTCCTCGACCCGGTGCAGGTCAGCGGGCCGCTCGAGACCGCGATCTACTGCGCTGTCGCCCTGCTGATCTTCATCGCGATCGCGTCGGTGCTGACGTCAACCTCGAGGCTGCCCCAGCGGTCATGGCGCCGCCCCCCGCCCGAGCGGCCTACAGCGGCGTGAAGGTGTATTCGCTGGTCAGGTGCTCGCCCTGGCAGGCGCCACAGTAGAGCACACCGGATGCCTGCATCGCGAGAACCCGGGGAGTGCACTGCACGACCTTGGGGCCGCAGCAGGGCGAGATCACCATATACGAGCCGGGGGCGGTGGGCTGATGCCCGCTCAGTCCGCGAATGTGGTGGGTGCCTTCGCAGGGCAGGTCAGGGTCGAAGTCAAGAAGAACGACGGATTCGAGGTCGAGAAGGGGAGTCATGGGGAGCACAGCAATCACACGGTCACGCAGAGAAGTGGAGCAGTCGCGGGCGAGGTGGTGAATCTCAGCGGCGACCTCACTGGGATGGCCGGCGGAACGAACCCAAACAAGACCAGGGTGTTCACCCTTCAGGAATCCGTCGGCAAGGCCAGTCAGGGTAACGACTGGACCTCTGGGCGCTGCACCACGGCGGGCTACGCATGCATGAAAACGTGCCCCGATTGGGGGACGGATTTCACCGACTGGACGTTGGCAGGATCATACACTACGAAGCTCAGGATTGCGATCGTTGGCCTCGGCGTTGAACTGACCGGGAGTTTTCTTCTACTCCGGGGTGGGCGTGGCCGTCGGCACGCCGGAGTAGAACGGCTCAAGGCTGCTCAGGGCGGAAGCCAGGAACTCGTCGTCGTCGACCTCGGCGAGGCGCAGCGCGGTCTCCGCGGCCACCAGACCCACCAACACCGGCTCGCCCGTGAGCGGAACCATGTTGATCCAGACGCGGAAGTCGTCGTCGCCGCCGACCGTGGACCAGAGCGGGGCATCTGTCTCCCAGAACGGTTCGTCGAACTGCAGCCAGATCTTGTCGAGCGTGCCCATGCCGAGGGCCGAGATCGCGCCGCGATGCGCGAAGGGCAGCGGCGGGTCGAACTCCATCACCTTGCTCTTCAGCACGCCCAGCGGCACCGTGACGACGACCCTGTCGGCGGACAGCGACTCTCCGTTGCCGAGCCGGAGGCTGGCACCGGCATCACCGTAGGCGATTCTGGTGACTACGCTCGAGGCGAGAACGTCAATACCCTCGCTGAGGTCGGTGAGGAGGGTGGCGTAGCCGCCCAGCACGATGCGATCCTCGCCGGCGTCGGCCTCGGATTCCGGGGTGGCGTTGGCTTCCGAGTACCAGGAGGACTGCTTCGAGACGGGCGCGCCGGTCTTCCGGTCGAGCACCACCGTGATCTGGTAATCGAGCCAGTCGGCGTCGGAAACGCCGGTGTCGGCATCCGTTGTCGAGAGCTTGGAGGCCCCCGAATCGGCAAGGGCCTGGGCGATGGACACGTCGGCGGGCTGCTCGGCTGCCCAGGCCAGGGCCGTGGCGACTGCCTGTGGGCCGGTCTCGGGAACCTCGACGACCGTACCGGCCGTGGTGCGGGCCTCGGGCACGCCGGAGAACGGGGCCGTGGCCACGCCGCGCGCGGTGAGATCCTCGTCGAGGGTGGTCTGACCGGGGCGCCGCACGAAGGACGCGCCGAGCTCGATCGGGAACGGCCAGTCCTTATCGGTGACGGTGTCGATGCGGCCGCCGATGCGGTCACGGGCCTCGACCATCACGACGTCGAAACCGGCGTCTTTCAGGTCCCGGGCCGCCGCGAGCCCGGCCATTCCGGCGCCGATCACGGCAATGCGCTCCCCCAGCGAGGCGGCAAGGATCACGTCACGGGCGGCCCGCTGCCCGGAGTCGCGGGCACCCTGCACGGTGCCGGGCGCGTCGGCGGAGGTGGCCTCACCGGCGAAGAACAGGCGGTCATTGACGGGCTGACTGAGCGCGGCGCGCTGCTCGGGCGTGGCACCGACCGAAGGGAAACTGAAGGAGCCGCGCGCAAACGGATCGGCCGACCAGGATGTGCGGCGCACAGCGGCCGGCTTCGGCACGAGCGACGGCGTCGAGGTGGGTTTGGGCGTGCCGGGTGCCGTGGGCCGGGGAGTCGGCGCCACGCACGCGGTGAGCGCGACCAGGCTCAGGCCGGAGACCGAGCCGAGCAGAAAGGTTCGACGTTTCATGGCTGTGGCGGCGTCACGGGTGGCGCCGACGTTCTCCTCTCCGAACGGGCCGGACAATACGTCCAAGCTACCTCAGCGGGGAGTGAAGTGGCTGGTCGGAATGGGTGTGGCGCGCGGGACGGGAGGTGAGGGTAGGGGCGCGCACCTTTCTGCGGAGAATGTGCCGACACACGGCATCCGTCGCCCCACGAAACGGCGTTTCGCGAAAATCTCCGAGTCTGCGTTCGACGCCGCACCGGCCGTCGATGGTCAGCCGAGCGGATGCTGCAGAAAGCCGTCGTCGAGCAGCTCCCGCACGCGCGGGAACAGCTCCGCGGCGAGTGCGTGCTCGTCGACGTCGAGAAGTTGGGCCAGCGCGGCGACGATCGAGCCGACGTCGAGCTCGCCATCGGAGGCGCCGACCAGGGCGGCCAGACCTGTGTCCAGCGAGATTGACCGGCCGAATCCGCTGCCCTGGTGCAGCGTCATCAGAGTGGGGTCTTCCTGGCCGGGCCAGTAGTGCCGTTCCTCGGTGACATCGGAGGCGACGACGAGCCGAGCGCGGGCGAGGTGGGCGTCATCCGTCGACGCCTGCCCGTCGTGGGCGGCGAGACAGGCGGCGAGGTGACTGCCCAGGCCACCGGGATTGTGGCCGAGGCCGCCGGGCTGACGTTCGAGGCGGCGCCAGGCACGGGTGTCGGCGGCCGGGCGGCGCAGCAGCATGTAGCCGAAGCCGACCTGGCTCACGCCGCGCGCCCCGAAGTCGTCGAGCCAGGCGTCATAGAGGCGGTCGAAGTCGGCGGTGCCCGGCCGGGTACCGCCGTCGCGGATCCAGGTCTCGGCGTAGAGCGCGGGAGACTGCACCTCGCGTTCGACGATCCAGGCGTCGAGAGGCAGCGCAGAAGCGGCCGGTGTGTCGAGCCATCCTGCCAGGCGGTCGAAGGCATCCTGATCGGTGCGGTATTCCCAGTTGCCGAGCAGCTGGGCGACGCCACCGTGCGTGAGGTGCCCGACCGCGCCACGCACGACCGCCTCGACGAGGGCATCACCGACCAGACCGCCATCGCGGTACTCGTAGCTCGGAATGCCCGGCACGCGCGGGGTGATCACGAACGGCGGATTCGAGATGATGTGGTCGAAGCGCTCCCCCGCGACCGGTTCGAACAGGCTGCCGCGCCGGAATTCGATGTTGCCGATCTCGTTCAGCTCCGCGTTCAGCGCGGCGAAATCGAGCGCGCGCGCCGAGATATCGGTGGCCACCACCCGGTCGGCGTGCCGGGACGCGTGCATCGCCTGGATACCGCACCCGGTGCCCAGGTCGAGGGCGCTGGACACCGAGGTCGGCATCAGCAGTCCGCTCAGGGTGAGGGAGGCCCCACCCACTCCGAGCACGTGGCTTTCGCCGAGCGGATGCCCGAGCGCGAGCTCGCCGAGGTCGGAGGCGATCCACCAGCTTCCCGCGCCGTGCGCGTCGACGAAGCTGTAGGGCCGCAGCTCGAGCAGCGGGCGCACGGCGTTGCCGGCGTCGGGTTCGACGGAGGCACCGGCTGCGACCAATCCCAGTTCCTCGGCTCCGGCAGCGCCCAGCGCGGGGAGGGCGGCGTCGAGATCCGCACGATCAACGGGCAGGCCGAGAACGAACAGGCAGGCCAGCGTGGCGCAGGGCTCGGTGTGCCCGAGCCTCGCCCGGAGACCGGCGAGCGCCCGCAACGCCGGTACCCGTTGATTGCGGTGCAGTGCGGCATCCGCGTCGATCCCCCACAGGCCAGTGAGGGCCGACACCGAGAAGTTGGCGGTGCTGAGGTCGGAGCGGAGGCGGTCGATCAGTGCAGAGGTCACCTATCCATTCAACTGCACCGGGCTAGTCAACGACACCGGGCCGGGCTGCCCTGCGGTCGGCCTCCCGAACCCGGAGCGACGCTCCTCGGCCACGCTGTTGCCACCGTCGACGACGATGGTCTGGCCGGTGACGTAGGACGCGCCGGGCGAGGCCAGCCAGGCGATCACGGATGCCACCTCCGCCGCCGTCCCGCTGCGCCCGAGGGGAACGAGTGCGCCCTCGACCACCTCGCTCTGTAGCTGCGACCCGGTCTCGATCCAGCCCGGCGCCACGGCGTTCGCGGTGATGCCGAGCCCGGCCTCGTCCACGGCGAGCGCCCGGGTGAGGCCGGCCAGCCCGGCCTTCGCTGCCGCGTAGGTGAGATCCCCGCGCGATGCCATTACCGGCCCCGTCACGCTGGACACCGTGACGATTCGCCCCCAGGCCGCCGCGTGCATGAAGCCGATCACCGTACGCGTGGCGTGGAAAGCGGTGGAGAGGTTGATTGCGAGGCCGCGATCCCAGTCGCCCGGCAGCGTGGTGCTGATGTCGCCCTGCAGCATCTCGGCGTCGCCGACGGCGATCATGCCCGCGTTGTTCACCAGGATTGTCGGTGTCAGCCGGGCGTCGGCGAGGGCGTCGGCGAGCACCAGCGCACCGGCCTCGGTGTCGAGGGTGCAGACGATGCCGGATGCCGTGATGCCCCGTTCCGACAGCTCGGCCGCGCGCTCGTGCACCCGTTCGGTCGTGGCGGTGAGCACAACGTGCGCGCCCAGTTCGCCCAGCATCCGTGCCGCGGCGAATCCGATCCCGGAGGCGCTGCCGGCCCCGGTGACCAGGGCGGTGCGCCCGGTGAGGTTCCACGCGTCTGGCACGGCCACGACAGCAGGAAGACCGGCAACCTCGGGGAGAGTCATGGCGCCATGCTAGCGGCTAGTTCGGCACGTCCATCGGGATGGCGGCGAACTCGCGCACGACCAGCCGGGGGGTGATCAGCCGGTGCCGAGGTTCGGCCGACTCCGGGGCGCCGTGCACCTTGCCGCCGAACTCGCCGGTCAGCAGCTCCAGCACCCCGGCGGCGACCTCGGCCACGGCCTGGTCGATGCTGGAGAGACCGATCGCGGCGGCGACCGGCGTGTTGTCGAAGCCGGTGACGGGCACACGCTCGGGGTTGGCGATCATCGCGCCGAGGGCGAGGGAATCGCTGGCGCAGAGCACCGCGTCGACCTGGCCGGCGTTCTGCCGCAGCTGCTGCATGGCCGCGGTGCCCTGGCTGACGCCGTCGATGGTGACGATCTCGAGCTCGGCCAGTTCCTGCTCCGAGACATCGCCGCGCTCGATCATCGCGTCGTGCCATCCCCGGCGGCGCTCGTCGCCGGTACCCGACGGGCTGGGCCAGCCGATATAGGCGATGCGCCGGGCGCCGGCCTCCTGCTGCGCCTGGGTGGCTGCGTGCAGGCCGGACCAGCCGTCCACGTCGACCCACAGGTGCTGCGGGTCGTTCATATCGTCGACGCCCCAGGGGCGTCCGAAGGTAACGAAGGAGATGCCGTTCTCGACCAGCCAGTTGGTGCGCGGGTCGCCGGCGAACGTTGAGGTGAGCACGAAACCGTCGACATCCGCGCCGTCGTTCAGGCGTTGGAACTGGGTGATTTCGTCGGCGGGGCTCGTGGCGGTGAAGAGCAGCACGCGCAGTCCCTGGGTGTCGGCCTGCTCGGTCAGGGCGTGCAGAAACCGGTCGAGCACCGAACCGGAGATGCCGTCGATCATGGGGTCCAGACGGATGCCGATGGTTGAGCTGCGCCGGGTGCGCAGCCGACGGGCGGAGGCGTGCGGCCGATATCCGAGCTCGGCGATCGCGACCTCAACCCGTTGGCGGGTGTCGGCGCGCACGATGCCGGGCGAGTTCATCACATTCGAGACGGTCTGGCGGGAGACGCCGGCCGCGAGGGCGACATCCGTCACCGTGGGAAACCCACCCATAACCGCTCCTGCCTCAAGACTGAACCGGACGCGCCTGCCCCCGTGAAATTGAACGATCAAACACCTTTCTCCACAGAATAGCGCGTCCCGCCGGCCCGTCTTCAACGCCAGGGCCGCTGCGCTCGGCCGCCCGGTCAGGCGACTCCCCGCTCCGATCGGCCTGCCGGTCAGGGTATTTTCTGTTCTTCTTCACGGCTCACCCTGATCCCCGGAAACACGGGTATTGGATCGTTCAAAAGAAAAGTTTGATCGATCAAATCTTTTCAGCTATCGTGACCAGTACACAAGCAACCGCGCATCGATGCGCGACTCAAGGAGAAACAAGATGCAACGACGCAACTCCCGCCGGTTGATCGGAACCGGGCTCGCCGTGGTCGGCGCCCTCACCCTCAGCGCCTGCGGTTCCGGATCCGGCTTCGGCGGCGACACCGGCGAAGCAGGCGGAGAGCTGACCAGCGATTCGTCCAAGGGACTCAACATCCTGATCGGTTCCAGCGGCGACGCCGAGACCGCATCCGTCAACGCCGCTGTAGCCGCCTGGTCCGAGAAATCCGGCACCGACGCCAAGGTCAGCGTCGCCAGCGACCTGAACCAGCAGCTCGCCCAGGGCTTCGCCGCCCAGAAGCCCGCAGACGTCTTCTACCTCTCGACGGATGCCCTCGCCGGCTACGCCTCGAACGGCTCGCTCCTGGCCTACGGCGACCAGCTCGCCAACAAGGACGACTTCTACCCGAGCCTGGTCAGCTCCTTCACCTACGAGGACAAGTTCTACTGCGCGCCGAAGGACTTCTCGACCCTGGGTCTGGTCATCAACACCGACCTCTGGGCCCAGGCCGGGCTCACCGACGCCGACATCCCCACCACCTGGGATGAGCTCGCCGCCGTGAGCAAGACCCTCACCACCGACACCCAGGTCGGACTCTCCCTCGGGGGCGAGTACGCCCGCCTCGGCGCTTTCATGGCGCAGGCCGGCGGCAGCCTGATGAACGAGGACAACACCGAAGCCACCGCGAACAGCGCGGAGAGCGTCGCGGGCCTCGAATACGCGCAGACCCTTCTTAACGACGGAGTGATGAGCTACGCCAGCGAAATCGGCGCCGGCTGGGGTGGCGAGGCGTTCGGCAAGCAGCTCTCGGCCATGACCATCGAGGGCAACTGGATCACGGGCGCGATGAAGAGCGACTTCCCCGCGGTCAACTACACGGTCGCCGAGCTGCCCGCGGGCCCGGAGGGCCAGGGCACCCTGCAGTTCACCAACTGCTGGGGCATCGCCGCCGACAGCCCCAACCAGGCTGCCGCCCTCGACCTGGTGGAACAACTCACCAGCAAGGACGCCCAGCTCACCTTCTCCGAGGAGTTCGGTCCGATGCCCTCGATCGAGTCCGCCGCCGACGAGTGGAAGACCGCCAACCCCACCCTCGTCGCCTTCCTCGACGGCGCTGACTACGCCCAGGGCGTGCCCAACGTGAAGGGCGCCGCGGATGTCGTGAGCGACCTCAACGCGCAGCTCGAGTCGCTGAAGACCGGGGACGCACAGGCGATCCTCGACTCCGTGCAGAAGAACCTCGAAGCACTGCTGAAGTAGTCCACCATGTCGACGCCCACACGCACAGCTCGCCGCTCCGGCCTCCGGAGCGGCGAAGCCGCCTCGGGGTGGCTCTTCACCGCCCCGATGATCATCCTGCTCGGCATGTTCCTGGTCATTCCGGTGCTGATGGCCCTGTGGGTCAGCTTCTCCGACTGGAACGGCCGCGGCAGCCCCTTCGGCGGCACTGTGTCGTTTGTGGGCCTCGACAACTACTCCGCCCTGGTCGGCGGCGGCGGCCTGGCCGAACAGGACTTCGGAACGGCGCTGCGCAACAACGCCTGGTACGTCCTCCTGGTCGTGCCGACCCAGACCATGCTGTCGCTGCTGCTGGCCGTGCTGGTCAACCGGCAGATCCTGCGCGGCCGCGGTTTCTTCCGCACCGCGTTCTACTTCCCGTCGGTGACCAGCTCGGTCGCCATCACGGTGCTCTGGCTGTTCCTGTTCAGCGCCAGCGGAGCGGTCAACAAACTGCTCGCCTTCATCGGCATCAACGGACCGAACTGGTTCAATGACCCCAGCGGTGTGCTGCACAACTTCCTCGGCCTGTTCGGCGTCGAGACCGGGCCGGCCGCGCTCACCGGCAACACGTTCCTCGGCATCTCCTTCTGGGAGTGGCTCGCCGGGCCATCCGTGGCCATGAGCGCCTTCATCCTGATGGCCGTGTTCACCACCAGCGGCACGTTCATGCTGCTGTTCATCGCCGCGCTGCAGAACCTCAGCGGCGACGTCGTCGAAGCGGCCATGATGGACGGAGCCAACGGCTGGCAGCGGTTCTGGCGGGTCACCCTCCCCCAGCTGCGGCCGACCCTCTTCACCGTGCTCACCCTCGGCCTGATCGGTGCCTGGCAGGTCTTCGACCAGATCTACACCGGCACCCAGGGCGGCCCGGGCAAGACCACGCTCACGCCGGCCTATCTCTCCTATCAGGCGGCCTTCACCAACCAGGCCTGGGGCCAGGGTGCCGCGATCGCGTTCATCCTGTTCGTGATCATCGTGGCCTTCACCCTCTTCCAGCGCTGGTTGCTGGCCGAACGTCAGGTCTCCGAACGACGGATGCGTCCGTATCTGCAGAATCCGACATCCGGAGGTTCGAAATGAGCACCACGACGAGAACTCGCGAGCGCACCGTCTCCCCGTCCCGGCGCCTGCGAGCCCTGAGCCGGGAGAAGCTGCCGAACCGCGCGGTCGCCGGCAAGTCGCTGCTCTACGCGATCCTGATCGTGCTCGCGATGATCTACATCGCCCCGTTTCTGATTCAGGTCGCCACCTCTTTCAAAACGGATGGCGATGCGGCCAGCAATCCCATGTCGCTGCTGCCGCAGACCTGGTCCACGGCCGCGTACGAGAGGTTGTTCCTCAACTCGGACTTCCCGGTCTGGTTCCAGAACTCCGCCATCGTCACGGTCTTCGTCACGCTCGGCCGCGTCTTCTTCAACTCCCTGGCCGGGTACGCCCTCGCCCGGTTGCACTTCCGGGGCCGCAACGTGATCTTCGCGCTGCTCATCGCCGTGATGAGCGTGCCCGGTGTGGTGCTGCTGATCCCCAAGTTCCTGGTGATCAACCAGCTCGGCATTTACGACACCTACGTGGCCATGATCGTGCCGCTGCTCACGGACGCCGCCGGCGTCTTCATCATGAAGAACTTCTTCGAGTCGATTCCGGCCAGCGTGGAGGAGCAGGCCCGCATCGACGGGGCCGGCACCTTCCGGGTGTTCTGGTCGATCGTGCTGCCGATGGCCCGTCCGGCGCTGGTGACCATCATCATCCTGTCGTTCCAGGGTTCCTGGAACGAGCTGTCGCACTTCATCGTCGCCACGCAGTCGCCCGAGCTGACCACCCTGACCAAGGGTGTGGCCTCACTGGCGTCCGGGCAGCTGAGCCAGGGCACCCAGTACCCGCTCAAACTGGCCGCGGCGGCGATCATGACCATCCCGGTCGCGGTGATGTTCTTCATCTTCCAGAAGCGCATCATGAACACCACCGACGGGGCCGTGAAGGAATAGCCGGCACCGCCCGCTCTTCCCCGTCACTCCCCTGCCCCCTCTCCTGCGCCTTCATCTCCCCGCAGATCCGCACCTTAATCCCTCTGGAGTCGTACCTCGCTCATGTTCACTCACCCTGTCCAGCCTCTGCTCCATGATTCCGCCATCGTTCTGGCGGCCCCCACCCAGGCGTGGTCGCGGTCCGACGGGCATACAGACAAGCCCATCCACGGCCTCTATCACGCGGATACCCGGGTTCTCTCCGGTTGGAACGTGCTGATCGGCGGCCAGACCGGTGAAGCGATCGGACGTGCCCAGCGCGGTGCGGGAGCGGTCACCTTCACCTCGCTGCTCCGCCACCTCGACGACCGCACCGCCGACCCGCGGCTGCGGCTCGAGGTCACCCGCACGGTCACCGCGGGGCGCCTCTCCGAGCGCATCGAGATCATCTCGGGACTCGATCAGCCTGTCGACACGACCGTGTCCGTGCGCCTGACGCCCGATTTCGCCGACATGCAGACCGTGAAGGCAGGCCTCGCGGGGGCTGCCGAGCGCGACGCTTTCGGAGGCGTGGACCTGCCCGATTCACCGGACGTCACCGTGACGGAGGTGAGTGACGGCATCCGTCTGTCGACCCTGGCCGTGACGGCGCTGGTACAAGTCAGCGGCGACGGGATGATCGTCGCCGCCGCTGAGGAGACCGCCTCCGAGGTGGCCGGCACCTGGGCGGTCACCGTGCCCGCGAAAGGCAGCGTCACCGTGGAGTGGACCGTGGACATTGCGCACTCCGCCACCGTGGTGCAAGCCGCGACGGGGCTGCCGGCGTGGGACGGCGTGTCGGTGAGTTCCGGCGACGCACGCCTCGGCCGCTGGGTGCAGCGCGCCCTCGATGACCTGACCGGTCTGCGGATGGCCACCACAACGAGCCCGGACGAGGCGTTCCTGGCCGCCGGCGCACCCTGGTTCTTCACCCTGTTCGGCCGGGACTCGATCTGGGCGGCGCGCTTCCTTCTCCCGCTCGGCACCGAGATCGCGGGTTCCACGCTGCGCCTGCTCGCCCAGTTGCAGGGCACGAAGAGCGACACCGAGACCGCGGAGCAGCCCGGCAAGATCATGCACGAGTTGCGCCCCGACGTGTACTCGATGCCCGGCGAGAGCCTGTCGCTGCCCCCGCTGTACTACGGCACCGTCGACGCCACCCCGCTCTGGATCTGCCTGCTGCGCGACGCCTACCGGTGGGGTCTGGCCGACGCCGAGGTCGAGGCTCTGCTGCCTGCCCTCGAAGCGGCCCTCGGCTGGATGCGCGACTTCGGCGACAGCGACGGCGACGGCTTCCTCGAATACGTCGACATCACCGGCCACGGCCTGGCGAACCAGGGCTGGAAGGACTCCGGCGACTCGATCCAATGGCGCGATGGCAGCCTCGCCGACGGGCCGATCGCACTCTGCGAGGTGCAGGCCTACGCCTACGAGGCCTACATCGGCGGCGCCGAGCTGCTCGACGCGTTCAACCGTGCCGGAGGCGACGCCTGGCGCGCCCGGGCGGAAGCGCTCCAGACCCGGTTCCGAGAATCGTTCTGGATCGACTCGCCGGCTGGCCGCTACCCGGCCGTTGCCCTCGATGCTTTCAAGCGCCCCGTCGACACCGTGACCAGCAACATCGGCCACCTCCTCGGAACCGGACTGCTCTCCGCCGAGGAATCGGCCCTCGTTGCCGCCCGGCTCGTGTCGCCCGAGCTGAACTCCGGCTACGGCCTGCGCACGATGTCGACGGATTCCGTCGGCTACTGGCCGCTCAGCTACCACGGCGGCTCGGTCTGGACCCACGACACCGCGATCGCGATCGCCGGACTCGGGCGGGCCGGCTTCGGCGCCGAGGCCGGCATCCTGATCCAGGGGCTGCTCGCGGCGGCCGAATCGTTCGACTACCGCATGCCGGAACTCCACTCCGGCGACGCATCCACCGCGGTCACGGCGGCGGTGCCCTACCCGGCCGCCTGCCGCCCTCAGGCCTGGTCGGCGGCGGCGGCCGTCTCCGTGCTCGGCACAGTGCTCGGCCTCAAGCCGGATCCGGTCACCGGGAACGTCACCTCCACCCCGATCACCCCCGCTGTCGTCGGCGACGTGACCGTGCGCGGCCTGCGAACCCCGCTGGTCACGGCGACGGCCAGATAGCTGTCCGCCCGGGGCATCCCTCGCCGCGATGCGTAACTCCTGCATATTCTGGGGCGAATCGGTGGCTGCCCCGGGATTGCGGGCCCCCGTGCCGCGGGGGCACCGAATTGCAGGAGTTATGCACGGGCCGAGCCCGTGGCGCGCTACAGCCAGCGCATGGTGAAAGCGCGGGCGAGCACTGCGCTGGTCGGCGGCACGGCGAGCACGCGCACGAGGCCGTTCCGCGCGCGCAGTCGCAACCCCTCCACGGGACTGCCCATCGCCATGTTGAAACCGGCCTGCCTGGCGGCCATCCTGGCGCTGCGCCGGCGGCGACGGTCGTAGCCGGCCAGAACGGATGCGGCGGCATCCGGTTCCCGCAGGGCCCGCGCCAGGGCCGGGGCCAGCTGCAGCGCGTCGAGCCAGCCGAGATTCATGCCCTGACCACCGATCGGGCTGATCTGGTGCGCCGCATCGCCAATGAGCACGACCCGTCCGGCCACGAGACGCGTGGCGAGACGCTGCTGCACCGAGAAGCTGCTGGCCGCCGAGGTCGTCGGGGGCAGTCGCGTGCCGGTGCGGGCACGGATGAGCGCGGCCAGGTCGTCGGACGTGGCCTCCGTCAGTAGCGCCGGGGTCATGGCCACCCAGCGGCGCCGGCCCCCCGGCAGCGGAAACGACTCGACCACACCGCCCCGCTCGAAGAAGAGCACGGCCTCCCCCGGATACTCCCCCGTGTCGGGGTAATCACTCATCAGATAGGTCTCGCCTCCGGTGCGTGCGGTGCAGCGGATGCCGAGCAGGTCGCGCACGAGACTGCGGGCGCCGTCCGCCGCCACGACATAGCGGGCCTGGAGAGCCTCGCCGGCCAACACACCCTCCCCGCCCGTTTCAACCGCGACCCGATCGCCGTGGTCGTGCACCTCGGTCACGGTGACGCCGCTGCGCAGTCGGCCGGGCGCGAGTTCGGCGAACCGCGCGCGCAGCACGGCCTCGGTCTCGGACTGCGGCAGCGAGATCACGCTCTGCATTCGGTCGGTGGTTTCGCTGAACGCCAGCCGACCCAGCGTGCGCCCGTCCGAGCGCACCACCCCGCCGCGGATCCGCACCGACTGGGCGATCATCTCCTCCGCCACGCCCAGCTGCTCCAGCGCCCGCAGCGACGGCGGGTGGATGCCGATGGCCCGGGACCGCAGCGAGGGTTCGACGCGCTGCTCGAGCACCTCCACGTCGACACCGCGCACCGCCAGCAGCCCGGCGAGCAGGATTCCCACCGGGCCTCCGCCGACCACGATCACGTCACGCACCGCCTCCCCGTTGCCGCTCGGGAGCTCCCGTTCCGGTTGAGCGAGCCCGCTGCGCCGGTCACTCTCGACCGGAACGGACACACTCCCTGACGCCGACGCAGCTGGCGCCGACGCCGGCGGCGCCTCGAAGCGCAGCACGAGCCGGGACGGATGCTCCCGCGTCACCTGCCATCCGGGCGGCGCCACCTCGCGCAGCTCGGGTGCCGTGAAACTGCGGCGAATGGAGGTGAGCCCGTCGTCGCGAATGAACGATCGGCGAAAGAGCGGCCAGGTGCCGAGGCCGAACCCCAGGTAAGCGAACCGGCTACGTTCGATGTCAGCGTGCAGCACCCGGCGCGCGGCGAGGCGTTCCGAGTCGGCGAGCAGCCTGCCGAGCTGTTCGCCGGTGAGGTGATGCAGCACATGGTTGGAGACGACGAAATCGAACCGGCGCCCCTCGTCAACGAGGTCCGAGCTGAGCGCCCGCCGAAACGTCAGCCCGGGCAGTGGGGGCAGGCTCATCGCGTAGGCGTACGCGCGGGCATCCGGATCGACGGCGGTGATGATAAGGCGCAGGCCGTCCGCGGCGGCCCAGCGGGCCAGCGACCGGGCCACGTCCCCGCCGCCGCACCCGACGTCGAGAAGGGTGCTCTCCCGGGAGCGCGACAGGGCCGGCCTGATGTCGCGGCGGTACATCCCGCGCCACCCCGACACCACGGCATTCACAAACCGGAAGTTCGCGTACGTGTCGGCGAGCTTGTCGGGGTCGCAGTCAGGGTCGTCCATCAGCTCGACGGCGTCGCTCGCGCGCCGGCGCAGCGATGGGATGTCCACGCGGGCTATCCGGCGGTGACGGTCATCAGGCCGGATTCGACCGTGAGCCCCGGACCGAACGCCATCGCGCAGACCCGCTCACCGTCATCCGTGGCCGGGGCGTCGAGGATCGCCTTGAGCACGAACAGGATCGTCGCGCTGCTCATGTTCCCGTAGTTGCGGAGGGTCTCCCGCGAGGGCACCAGCTGCGCCTCACTGAGCCCGAGCTTCGCCTCGGTCTTGTCCAGAATGCTGCGCCCGCCAGGGTGAATCGCCCAGTGCGCGATCGCAGTGGCCGGTGTGGCATCCGACGCCGCGACCACAACCGGTGCGACCAGGAGCGCCACCGACCCGGCGGAGACCCCGTCTGGCACCCCGGCCGGCACGAGCGGCCGCATTTCGGCGGTCACCCCGGCCGGAACAGAGGTCGGTGCCAGCACGGCCCCGAGCGCGGCGTCCCGAGCGAAGAGTGGCGCCAGCGCGCCCTCGATGTGCTGGTCGATGATGTGCGGCACGTAGGTGCTGAGGACCATCTCGAAGCCCTCGTCACCGATCTTCCACGCCATGTCCCCCTCGCCGATGGGGGTGATCACGGTCTCGAACAGGTCTAGGTTGAGGGCCTTCTCGCCCGCAGCGGGGGCGCGGGAACTCACGATGCCGGCGGCCGCGCCATCCGAGAACAGCGACGAGGCCACGATCGTGTCGGGGTCGTCGGAGGTGCGCAGGTGCAGGGAGCACAGCTCGGCGCTGACGATCAACACGACGGCGTCGGGGTCGGCTTCCACGAACTGCTTCGCCGTGCGCAGGGCCGGCATCGACGCGTAGCAGCCCATGAAACCCAGGTGGTAGCGCTGCGTCGCGGGGCTCAGCCCCAGCTCGCGCACGAGCATGTAGTCCGGGCCCGGAGCGTAGAAACCGGTGCACGACACGGTCACCACATGCGTGATGTCCGACGCCTCGATACCGGGGCACGCCTCGAGGGCGCGCCGTCCCGCCTCGACGAACAGCTTCGTCGCCTCCACGATGTAGAGCTCGTTGCGCACCCGGGTGCTCGGTTTGAGCAACTGCTGCGTGGCCGCGTCGAAGAACTGGGGATCGGCCGTCGCCCCGTCGAGGGTGAGCTCGTCGATGACGGTGTGCCGGGTGTCGATCCCGGACAGGTTGAACGATGCGGTCACCAGACGCTGGGCCAGGCGACTGAGTCCCGGCTGGGCCGCGAAGACGTCGCGAACCTGATCCTGGAACAGTACTGTCGAGGGAACCACGGTCTGAAGCGCTCTGAGAGTGACGGACATAGCCCCAGTGTTACACACGGTCCCGAACGGACACACCCCCGAAAATACCGCCAGATCAGGGCAGGGGCGCAAACAGACGGATGCCCGTCAACCCGATTCCGAGCCCCGCGGCGACGATCGCGGTGACACCGCCGATGTAGGCGATGAGGGTGCCGGGGGTGTCGCCGAACGCGCGGAAGTAGGTGACCCAGAACGCCGCGAACGCGACCACGGCGAAAGGCACCAGGAGGCGCAGCTGCAGACGGTCGACCGCCGGTGGGCGCGCCTTCCCGCCGCCGAGAGACAGGGTCCCCATGGACCACGGGCCTCGGGTCAGTACCAGGCCCGCAACGCACCCCCAGATCGCCACGACGAGCAGCGCCGCAATGACGTCGCTGGGCCGATGCCAGCCGTTCGCCAGCGTGGCGGTGCCGGCCACGATGGCGAAGCAGGATCCACCCAGGGCGGCGAGGCCGCGCGTGCGGGGACTCGCGACCAGGAACACCGCGAGAGCGGATGCCGCAGCCACCGTCGTATGCCCCGAGGGGAATGAGTTGCCGTCGTAGCCCTCCACGCCGAGGTCCGGCCGGGTGAGGAGGGCGATTTTCAGCAGCTGGGTGGTCAGAACGGCAGCCAGGGCCACCCCGAAGGCCACGATCAGGGTCTTTCCGTTGCGCCGCACGATGGTCACGACTCCGGTGAGCACCAGCCCGGCGACGACGGAGACGAGCGGCAGCGCATCCAGCAGCTCCTGCGCGAGGGGGGTGACGCTGCGACGCCCGAACTCGGCGCCGTCGAAGGCGAGCTGGTCCATGGTCTGGCCGGCGCGGGAACGCACGAAGTAGAGGTAGAGCCCGGCGAACAGTGATATTGCGGCGAACGCCCCCACCAAGTAGCGAACGGGGCTGATCGTCGAAGAAGTGCGCACAGTCCAGCTTCGCACGCGGTGGAGTGGTTGACTCCGTTCGGCATCGGCGTAGCGTTTAAAGATGGTCGGAAATAAGCGCGGGCAGTCATGGGGCGCCCGAAGAGAGCACAGGAAGCACGAAACGCAGGTCGGTGGTTTCACCGGTCTGGAGGGGGACTTCGAGGCGGAACGGCGTCGCGCCGCCGAGGCAAGCCACGAGCAGACCGAGCCCTACGAAGACGACAGCCTGGACAAACCGGTCTTCCCCGATGCGGCCTCCGGGCTGACCCATCCGTAAAGCGGGTCCGGAGTCGAATCCGTGTGCTCGTAACCTGTTTGCCTGCCATTCACCGGAGATTCAGCCCATGCTGATCAAATAGTGGGAGTAGAGTCAGCGAACTCACCGAAGAGTTCTTAGCCCCAACGAATGGAAGCTCCGTGAACATTCGAACGGCCGAATACCCCAGGCCGGACCATTTTCTGCTTCATCTCAGCGACACCCACCTGCTTGCGAACGGCGGGCGGCTGTACGACCAGGTCGACAGCACCGCCCACCTCGCGCAGCTGTTTGCGGAGGTTGAGGCCTCCTCCGGCCGGCCGAACGCCATCATCATCACGGGCGACCTGGCCGACAAGGGCGAACCGGATGCTTACCGCGCCGTGCAACGGATCGTGGAGCCGGCCGCTGCGCGGCTCGGCGCCCGCGTCTTCTGGGTGATGGGCAACCATGACGACCGAGGCGCGTTCCGCAGCACCCTGCTGAACGAGCCACCGACGACCGAGCCGATCGACCACGTCCACTACATCGGCGGCCTGCGCCTGATCACGCTCGACACCTCCGTTCCCGGCCACCACCACGGCGCCGTGACCGATGCCCAGCTGCGCTGGCTGGCCGGGCAGCTGAGCATTCCGGCGCCGGACGGCACTATCCTCGCCATGCACCACCCACCCGTGCCGAGCGTGCTCGACCTGGCCGTGTCGGTCGAGTTGCGCGACCAGGCGCGGCTGGCGAAGGTATTGCGCGGCTCGGATGTGCGCAGCATCCTGGCCGGGCACCTGCACTACTCCTCCACGGCGACGTTCGCAGGCATCCCCGTGTCGGTGGCGTCGGCCACCTGCTATACCCAGGATCTGAACGTGCCGGTCGGCGGCACGCGCGGCCGCGACGGGGCCCGCACCTTCAACCTCGTGCACGTCTTCGCGGACACGGTGCTGCACTCGGTCGTTCCGCTGGGCGACTACCCGGTGCTGGACCACATCGACGCGACGGAGAGCGCGCGCCGGCTGGCCGGCGACGGCATCCGGATCATGCCCGCGGGTACTCTGCCAGCGTTCCGCGAACCCCCAATGACCACACCGATCCCGGTTCTGCGCTAGCCGGAGGCGTGTGGGCGGCTTGGCCGGGTTCGACCTGCTTCGTGCGTTCCCAGGGGGCGACGATCGGGAAATACCGCTCGAGGAAGTCGGTCACGGCCGCGCGGCGCACCTCGTCGGAGATCTCCGGGTTGCTGCCGTCGTTGAGGCAGAACATGTCCTGGTCGCGGCGCTTGCGCAGGGCGTTCATCTGCCGCAGGGCCACCTTCAGGGTGGTCTCCACGTAGAGCGAGCGGGCCTGGGTCTGCTCGACCGCACGCCCGGTCATTAGCGCGAAGTAGTGATAGAGCGAGTTCGTGACCGAGATGTCGGTGGCGGAACGGAACCGGCTGGCGGCCGTTCGGGCGAAGTCCTCGGGGAACTCGGCCTCCAGCTCGCTCATCACGCTCTTGCGGAGCGGCGCGGCCGTGTGCTCGAGGTGTCGGGTGGTGACCTTGCCGAACCGTTCGCGCAGCAACGCCCGATTGACGCGCGCCGCGTTCTCGAACCCGCTGCGGGCCGGGTCGTTCTCGCCGAGGCCGATGCGGGTGGAGGCCTCGATGAACTTGGTCACACCGCCCGGGGAGAAGAACAGCTCCGGACCGACCGGGCGGCCGAAGAACATGTCGTCGTTGGAATAGAGGAAATGCTCGGCCAGCCCGGGGATGCGGTGCAACTGGCTCTCGACCGCGTGCGAATTGTGCGTGGGCAGCACGCTCGTGTCGGGAAAGAAGTCCTCGCTGCGCATGATCGTCACACGCGGGTGCTCGGCCAGCCATACCGGGGCCGGCGAATCTGTCGCGATGAAGATGCGCCGCACCCACGGCGCGAACAGGTAGACGCTGCGGAGCGCGTATTTGAGCTCGTCGATCTGGCGGAAACGGGCATCCGAATCGTCGCCGTCGCCGACGACATAGGCCTGCATGCGCTTGGCGCGTTCGCGCTGGAAATCGCTCGACGAGCCGTCCACCCAGGAGAAGACCATGTCGATGTCGAAGCTGATGTCGCTGGCCAGGTCGTCGAACATGTGCTGCAGGGTGCGCCAGGTGCGCCCGAAAAGCTCGATCGTGGTCTCGCGGGCCTCGGAACGCGGCAGCCGTGCCCGCATCAGCGAGTTCTCGACCGGCGCGACGATCTCGTCGTCGCCGAAGTGCCAGAGCTCGAACTGGAAGGCCGTCTCGGCGCCGTAGCGCAGGCGGCCGATCGGCTCGATGCGCGGGCGGTAGACCCGGAAAACCGATGACTTGCGCAGAGTCGATAGGGCGCCGTCGGCCAGCAGCAGGGCCGGGGTCAGGTGCCCGTCGAGGGGTTTGGCGTAGAACGGCTCGTTCTTGAAGGCCTCCGCGAGGATGCGGGTGAGGTTCTTGCGGCATTTGCGGTCGACCGCGATCACCGGGCGGTCCCCGTCGCCGCGCACGAGCAGGAAGTCGATGTCGGCCCGTTCGAGGGCGTCGCGCACCGCAAGGAGGTCCTTGACCATCGACTCGTGGGGCGTGAAGTGACCGTTGATCAAGTTGATCTCGCCCTTGCGCACGACCACGTCTTCGCGGTCGAAGCGGCGGGTGCGCGGGTCGGGAGAGATCAGCACGAGCTCGGGTTCGCTGCTCAGCGACAGCACGGGCAGATTCTCACTCGGGTCGGTCGACGCGCGACGCTCGGTTTCTGGGCGATCGAACGTGACCATGGTCCTCCTCGAGAAGAATTGGGAACACTCATTCACGAGGCAACCACAGGCACTGCCGGGGAGAGTGCGTCCGTTGATGCCGGACAGCAACGACCGGTTCAGAGACCGAAAGCGAAGCAGCCGGCGGAACGCGGTGGCGCCGTTCCCAGTCTACGTCGCCCAGACGTCGACGCAGACTCCCGCCTCGACGCCGGTGCTATCGACCGGTCATGACTCGGTGCGGCCTGCGTCGCCGGTGCCGTTTCAGTCCACGGGCAGGTCGGTCGGGTCGGTGATGGGCAGCCGGCAGACGAAGTCACGGCAGAGGTACGCCGTCGGTCGTCCCTGGTGCGCGACCCGGTTGCGGAACAGCTCGAAGCCGGCGTCGGCGAAGGCTCGCGCCTGTGTCTCAGTGACGGATGCGACGAGGCCGATTCCGCGGCGCCGCACCCGGTCGAGCAGACCGGCGGGTTCCTCCGGGGCAGCCGCGTGCGGCCTGACCACCACGAGTTGTTCCACGGGGCCGGTCAGCACGCTCGACAGCCGAAGAGCCGCGCCGAAGGCGAGTGGGCGCTCGAGCGCACGCTCGGCCAGCACCGCCATCGCGGCGGCGGCAGCCGCCCGATAACGGTCGTCGGCGCTCAGCAGGTAGAGCAGGTACGACGCCTCGGCGGTCGCCGTGATGCCCGACGGGTAGGCCCCCTCGGACGGGTCGACCTGCAGGGCGAATCCCTGGCCGGCGAGCACCGGGTCGGGCCCGTTGGGCGCGCGAAACGGTATCCCGTCGGGGGTATCGGCGGTGGGCGGTACCGTTCCGGCATCCGTTCCCCCCAGCGTGCCGTCGATGAGCCGGCGCGCGGCCGTGGCATAACGCACCTCACCCGTGGCCAGAGCAAGCTCGAGGAGACCCAGTGCCCCCATCCCGAAGTCTTCCAGGGTGGCTGGCGCCCCAGACGTGCGCCCCGCGATGGAGGCCCGCACGAGGCTTCCGTCCCCGCGCAGGTGGCGCTCGAGCAGGTGATCGGCGGCAAGCGTCGCGGCCATTGTGAGGTCAGGCTTGGCGAAGGCGAACCCGGCCCGGGCCAGGGCTGCGATGCCGAGGCCGTTCCAGCCGGTGAGCACCTTCTCATCCAGCGCGGGCGGCACCTCCTGCCGTCGGGCGTCCTCGTTCAGGGTGTAGTAGACGCCCTCGACACGGCGCCCGGCGACGGTGCTCTCGGAGTCCTGGGCGCTGGCGAAACCACCTGTGGGCAGGCGAAGCACGGTCGTGAGGAACCCGGCGATACCCTCGGCGACCGTGCGCGCCCACTGTTCTCCGGTGAGTTGCCAGGCCTGCGTATAGAGGTGCAACAGCTGCGCGTTGTCGTAGAGCATGCGCTCGTAGTGCGGGTCGCTCCAGTCCCGGTTCACGGCGTAGCGGAAGAAACCATTCTCCACCGGGTCGCGCAGTGGCGAGGCACCCATGCGCTTCAGGGTGCGCAGGGCCAGCGCCTGCGCCTCGGGGTCACCGGCCCGGCCGAGCAGAAACCCGAGCACCGGCGCCGCGGGAAACTTGGGTGCGCCGCCGAATCCCCCGAAGCGCGGGTCTTCCAGACCCGCGAGTTCGACCGCCACCCGGTCGAGCGCTGCAGAATCAGGCAGCGATCCGCCTGCGCCCTGCTGGGCGGCCGCGGCCGTGAGCGCCTCCGCCACCAGAGATGCGCTCTCGGTGAC
>Ga0136639_10000127_pt1 | contig 22232 bp, 23 predicted proteins | sample AntDrymUQ8592106_2_FD_113739 | JGI IMG/M metagenome (GOLD analysis project Ga0136639, IMG submission 113739) | Polar desert sand microbial communities from Dry Valleys, Antarctica - metaG UQ859 (21.06) | ecosystem: Environmental > Terrestrial > Soil > Desert | place: Antarctica: Dry Valley...
CCTTGATGAAGCGGCCACCACGCCACCCACGCTGGGTCGCCCGTCTACCGGGACTTCCCACGGCGACACACCACTGACCACGGCGCGTACGCCGTGGAGAGTGGCGTGTCGGCGCCATACCTTGATGAAGCGGCCAACCACGCCAACCACGCCAACCACGCCACCCACGCCCCCAGCTGAGCAGCCCGCTGACGTAGTCCAGTCAGACGTAGCGCTCGAGGATCGTCGACTCGGCGAGGCGGGAGAGGCCCTCGCGGACGCTGCGGGCGCGGAGCTCGCCGACGCCCTCGACGGCCTGGAGGTCGTCGATGCCGGCGGAGAGCAGCTTCTGGAGCGTGCCGAAGTGGTCGACGAGCCGGTCGACGACCGAGGAGGGCAGACGGGGCACCTTGGCGAGCAGGCGGTAGCCGCGGGGGGCGACGGCGCCGTCGAGGTGCTCACTGCTGCCCAGGCCCAGGACCTTGGCAGCCGCGGCCGGGTCGACCAGCTCGGTGGCTGAGAGCGCCTCGAGCCGGTTGAGCAGCTCCTCGGGGCTCTTGCTGCGACGGCCGGTGGGGACGTAGTCGCGGATCACGAGCTCGCGCTCGGTGTCGACGCCGGTGATGAGCTCTTCGAGCTGGAGCGAGAGCAGGCGGCCGTCGGTGCCGAGCTCGAGGACGTAGTCGTCGATCTCGCGGGCGATCCGGGTGACCATCTCGAGACGCTGGGCGACCACGGCGACGTCGCGCACGGTGACGAGGTCCTCGATCTCCAGGGCCGAGAGGGTGCTGGCCACCTCGTCGAGGCGCATCTTGTAGCGCTCGAGGGTGGCCAGGGCCTGGTTGGCGCGGGAGAGGATCTGCCCCGACCCCTCCAGGACGTGGCGGGTCTCGCCGACGTAGGCGGCGATGATCTGCATCGACTGCGACACCGAGATGACCGGGAGGCCGGTCTGGCGGGCGACGCGGTCGGCGGTGCGGTGTCGGGTGCCGGTCTCCTCCGACGGGATCGTGTGGTCGGGCATCAGGTGTACGGCGGCGCGCAGGATCCGGTTGAGGTCGCCGTCGACGATGATCGCGCCGTCCATCTTGGCCAGCTCGCGCAGGCCGGTGGCGGTGAAGGGGACGTCGAGGGTGAAGCCGCCGGTCGCGATCGAGTCGACCGTCTTGTCGTGGCCCATCACGATCAGCGCACCGGTGCGCCCCCGCAGGATGCGCTCCAGCCCGTCGCGCATCGCCGTGCCGGGGGCGATGGAGGCGAGGGTCTCGCGCAGGCGCAGGACCTCATCGGTTCGATCGACTGGCACGGTGCTCCCTGGGTGACGAGACATGGCCTCCGGTCGGCCTTGCCCCGGAGTTTAGCCGTCGTCGACCCCGTGCAGCGCACGCTTGGCCTGGCGCGCGGCAGGACGTGCGACACCGAGCAGCCGCAGCGCGGACGCGACGTCGGGTGCCTCGACGACCCGCATGCCGTCGACGGTGCGGTCGGTGGAGGTGGGGCGGACCCCGCCGGGGGTGGAGGGCCCCGCCGGGACGACCGCCATGCGGAAGCCGAGCCGGGCTGCCTCGGCGATCCGCTGCGGCAGGTCACGGACCCGGCGCAGCTCGCCGGCCAGCCCGATCTCACCCATGGCGACCACGCCGGGTGGTGGAGCGTTGTCGAAGGTGGCCGAGGACAGGGCGACCGCGACGGCGAGGTCGCTGGCCGGCTCGCTGAGCCGCGCGCCCCCGACGGTCGAGGTGAAGACGTCGTGGCTGTGGAGGCGGATGCCGCAGTGCTGCTGCAGCACCGCGAGGACCATCGCGATGCGGGAGCCGTCCAGCCCCGACGTCGTACGCCGTGGCCGCTCCATCGCCGAGGGGGTCACCAGGGCCTGGACCTCGGCGAGCAGGGGACGCCGGCCCTCCATCGTGACGGCGACGCAGGTGCCCGAGACCCGGCCGTGGTGGTTCTCGATGAAGAGGCCGGTGGGGTCGGTGACGGCCGTGATGCCCTCGGGGCCGAGGTCGAAGCAGCCGACCTCGTCGACCGGACCGAACCGGTTCTTGACCGCGCGGACCATCCGGAAGCGCGAGTTGCGATCGCCCTCGAAGTGCAGCACCACGTCGACGAGGTGCTCCAGGACCCGCGGCCCTGCGATCGAGCCGTCCTTGGTGACGTGGCCGACGAGGACGACGGTGATGTTGCGGGTCTTGGCGACGCGGATCAGCGCAGCCGCGACCTCCTTGACCTGGGTGACCCCGCCGGGCGCGCCCTCGATGCCGGAGGCACCGATGGTCTGCACGGAGTCGACGACCAGCAGCGTGGGTCGCACGGTCTCGATGTGGGTCAGCACGGCGCCGAGGTCGGTCTCGGCCGCGAGGTAGAGCTCGTCGTGGACGCCCCCGGTGCGATCGGCACGCAGTCGCACCTGGGAGGCCGACTCCTCGCCGGTCACGTAGAGGGTGCGGTGCGCCCGGCGAGCGGTCTGGGCCGCGACCTCGAGCAGCAGCGTGCTCTTGCCGACGCCCGGCTCACCGGCAAGCAGGATCGCCGCGCCGGGCACCAGACCGCCGCCGAGCACCCGGTCGAGCTCGGGCACGCCACTGAGGCGGAACGCCGACTCGCTGACCGACACCTCGCTGATCGGCACCGCGGCCTTGGTGACGGCGGAGGCCGCGGTGCGCATCGTGGGGGCCGCGGCCTCGGCCACCGAGCCCCACGCCTGGCACTCGCCGCACCGACCGACCCACTTGCCGGTCTCCCAGCCGCACTCGCTGCATCGGAAGGCGGGTCGCACGGTCTTGGCCATGGACCGAACGCTAGGCCCTGCCACCGACAGCGGTCCCGCGCCCCACCAGGACCCGGTGCGTTCGGTCCCCGGTGGGGTGGGGCCGGCCGCCGCTGACCTCCCTTATGATCACCTCTTGGAACGATCAAGTCGGCTGGAGGTGCGCATTGACGAGGATCCCGGGGCGTGTGCCTACGGTCCCACCGACCCTCGCCGACGTCGCCGAGCGTGCGGGGGTCTCGCGACAGACCGTGTCCAACGCCGTCAACAACCCCGAGCTGCTGCGCGCCGACACCCTGGTGCGTGTGCAGGAGGCGATCGAGGACCTCGGCTACTCGCCCAACCGGGCCGCTCGCAACCTGCGCACCCGATCCTCGCACCTGATCGGGCTGCGGATGAGCCCGGTCCAGGAGTTCACCGCCAACGCCGCGGCCGACCGGTTCGTGCACTCGCTGGTCGACACCTCGCGAGAAGCCGGCTACCACGTGCTGCTCTTCTCCGGGGACCCCACGGACCCCGAGTCCGGCTACGACGACCTGTTGCGCTCGACCGCGGTCGACGCCTTCGTCGTCACCGACACCTACCTGGGCAACCCGCAGGCCTCCTGGCTGCGGGAGCGCCGCGCGCCGTTCGTCGCGTTCGGCCGGCCCTGGGACGACCCGTCCGCCACCCACCCGTGGGTCGACGTCGACGGCGCGGCCGGCGCTGAGCTGGCCACCCGCCACCTGCTCGACCAGGGCCACACCCGCATCGCCTGGATCGGCTGGCGCAAGGACTCCTTCATCGGCGAGGACCGACGTTCGGGCTGGAGCCGCGCGGTCAAGGAGCGCGGGCTCTCGACGACCGGCCTGGCCTCCCGGGTCGAGGACACCGTCAACAGCGGGCGCGAGGCCAGTGCCGTGCTGCTCGACGAGGCGCAGCCCACCGGCTTCGTGTGCGCCTCCGACACCCTGGCGATGGGCGTGATGCACACCCTCGCCGAGCGCGGCATGCACGCTGGCGAGGATGTCGCGGTGGTCGGCTTCGACGATTCCCAGACCGCGCAGGTCATGCACCCGGGCCTCACCTCGGTGCGTCAGCCGTTGGAGGATGTGGCGATCGAGGTCGTCAACGCGCTCGAGGGCCTGCTCGCCCACCCGCGCCGCGTCGCCCCCGGCAAGCTGCTCAGCCCGACGCTGGCCGTGCGCCGCTCCAGCTGATCAGAAGACCTTCGACCAGACGTTGACGGCGTAGTCGACCTCGAGACCCTCGTGGTCGCGCAGCACGGCGTCGGCCACGTCGGGCTTGAGCTCGATCCGCACGACCGCCTCGAGGTCGGCGCGCGAGGTGAAGCGCCAGCCCATGTCGACCGGCGTGCGGGTCCAGCCGCGCGTGGCCCAGAAGCGCTCGACGTCCTCGGGTGGCGGCAGGTGGGGATAGCCGCGTCGGAACCACGCGCCCCACGTCGACCGGGAGCCGTCGTTGTCGATGATGATCGCGGTGCCCCCACGTCGTACGACGCGGTCGAGCTCGGCCAGGCCCGGCTCGCACCCGGGGCCGAAGAAGTAGGCCCACCGCACGTGGACGGCATCAACGCTGTGGTCGGGGAGCGGGACGTCCTGGGCCGTGCCCTGCAGGACGCGGACCCCCGCGATCGCCTTCGTACGACGGCGGGCCAGGGCGAGCAGGTCAGGGTGCGGCTCGACGCCGGTCACCGAGCCCGTGGGACCGACGGACTCGGCGAAGCCGGGCAGGTGGAAGCCGGTGCCGCAGCCGAGGTCGAGCAGGTGGGCTCCGGAGACGTCGAGGAGTGTGTCGATCGCGGCCTGGAGGCGCCGGTCGGGATCGACGGCCCGGTTCTCGATCTCGTAGGTCGCGGTGTGCGACCAGATGTTGGGGCTGGCCACGGTGCCCTCCGGCACCGGTGACGAAGCCGGGGCGGGTGGAGGGGTCAGAGACGGACCAGGCCGCGCGGGGTCTGGAACTGTGCGGCGAGGATGCCGGGGGTGCCGTTGGGCGAGACCCACTCGACCTTCACGTCCTCCAGCGGGGACTCGACGCTCTCGCCGAGCCACTCGCTCACGCGCTGCGGGTCGCCGGCGATCTCCAGGCAGGCAAGGGAGAAGTCGCCGTCGGACTGGGCGGAGGGGCGCAGGTCGGCGTCGGTCTCCCACTCGATGAAGAACGGCAGCTGCGGGTCGGAGATCAGGCCGTTGACGCCGATCTGGCGCCAGCGGAGCTCGGTGCCGTCGGGGCGGTGGCGGCTGCCGACGACCGCGGCGCGGCCCAGTCGCTGCTCGACCACGGTGATGTCGTCGACCGAGACGACCCAACCGAGCCAGCCGCCACCGAGGGCGGAGCGGGCACGGACGGCCTGGCCGAACGGGGCCTTGTCGGAGGCCGGGTGGTCCAGCACCTCGACGACCTCGAGGTAGGTGCCGTCGGCGAGCGACAGCGTCATGTTGCGGGTGCCGAAGCGGGGGTGGATGCCCCCGTCGGTGAACTCATGACCCAGCAGCTCGCCCAGGCGCTGGGCGGTTCCTGTGAGTCCATCCGGCCCTGCTGCGAACGAGAGATGATCGAGGCGCATGCAGGTCATTGTGCGGCAGGCCGAGGTGCCTCTCCGTCAGCGGGGTCGGGATCTCTTGATGTCGAGATGTCGTCCAGGACCGACGAGATCCACCCCCGGAGGATCTGTCCTCGCAGATCGGTCAGACCGGACGGGTCAGCGCGGATCGGCCGGGTGCAGCGCGAGCGCCGAGCGTGAGCGCACGTGGGCGTCGCAGTGCCGCACCAGCTCGTCGTAGGCGGCCTTCCCCATCAGCTCGGTCAGCTCGGGGGCGTGGGTGACGTAGACCGCGTCGACGGCGACGTGGGCCTCGGTGTTGCCCGAGCAGTACCAGTCGAGGTCGTGACCGCCGGACCCCCATCCCCTGCGGTCGTACTCGGTGATCGTCACCTCGGTGTAGGTGGTGCCGTCCTGCCGCTCGACGTTGCGGAACCGGCGTCGGATCGGCAGCTGCCAGCACACGTCGGGCTTGGTCTCGAGCGGGTTGCGGTCCTGCTGCAACGCCAGCCCGTGCAGGGCGCAGCCTGCTCCGACCGGGGTGCCACCCGGAGCGAAGTCGGCGCGGTTGTGGAACACGCAGGCCTGCTGGCCGTCGACCTCGACCGTGCGGGTCTTGCGCTCCCCCTCGTCGTCGGTCTCGATCCAGTCCTTCTTCTTGACCGCACGACCCGGGTGGAACTGCCACTGCGTCTCGTCGAGCTGCGCGACGAAGCCGGCCACCCGCTTCTCGTCGTCCTTGTCGGCGAAGTGCGCTCCGAGGGTGCAGCAGCCGGTGTCGGGGGCGTCGGCGTAGATACCCTGGCAGCCCTGGCCGAAGATGCACATGAAGCTCGAGGTCAGCCAGGTGAGGTCGCAGCGCATCACCTCGGACTCGTCGGCAGGATTGACGAACTCCACGAAAGCGCGCGGAAAGACCAGGTCGACTTCGGGCATGGTGTCAGCCTACGGGGAGTGCGGCGGTAGGTTTGTCCCATGCGCCTGGGCGTCCTGGACATCGGCTCCAACACCGGCCACCTGCTGGTGGTCGACGCCCACGACGGCGCAGCACCGCTGCCGGCCTTCTCCTACAAGCAGCCGCTGCGTCTCGCCGAGCACCTCGACGAGACCGGCGCGGTCTCCCAGACCGGCATCGACGCCCTTGCGGCCTTCACCGCGGAGGCGCTGGTGGTCGCCGAGGACAAGGGCTGCGAGGCGATGCTCAGCTTCGCCACCTCGGCGGTCCGTGACGCGGTCAACTCCGACGCCGTCCTACGCACCGTGAGCGAGCGCACGGGCGAGCGCATCGCCGTGCTCTCCGGCGAGGACGAGGCGCGCCTGACCTTCCTCGCTGTACGGCGCTGGTTCGGGTGGTCGGCCGGCCGGCTGGCCGTCTTCGACATCGGCGGTGGCTCGCTCGAGATCGCCGGGGGCACCAACGAGCGCCCGGACGTCGCCTGGTCCCTGCCGCTCGGTGCCGCCCGCCTGGCGCGCACGTTCTTCGACCAGGAGCCCGACGAGACCGCCATCCGCCAGCTGCGCAAGCAGATCCGCACCGAGATCGCCCGCGATGCCGGCAACCTCCTGCGCGCCGGTGCGCCCCACCGAGCGGCCGCGACCTCCAAGACCTTCCGCTCGCTGGCCCGCATCTGCGGGTCCGCGCCGTCGGGCGACGGCGCGCTGGTGCCGCGGGCGTTGGAGCTCCAGACGTTGCGTCAGTGGATCCCCAAGCTGGTCGCGATGAGCCCCGACGAGCTGGCCGACCTGCCCGGCGTGTCTCCCAGCCGCACCCACCAGATCGTCCCCGGCGCCCTGGTGGCCGAGGCCTGCATGGACATCTTCGACCTGGCCGAGCTGGAGATCTGCCCGTGGGCACTGCGGGAGGGCGTCATCCTCGAGCGCATCGACACGATGAGCGTGCTCGACGGGTGACTCCGCGCATCGGACTCTCCACCGCCTCGGTCTATCCCGAGTCGTCGGCGCACGCCTTCGCCTACGCCGCGTCGCTCGGCTACGACGCGGTCGAGGTGATGGTCGGCATCGATGCTCTGAGCCAGCAGACCTTGGCGATCAAGCAGCTGGCCGACCACCACGAGATCCCGGTCAGCGCGATCCACGCGCCGTGCCTGCTCTTCACCCAGCGGGTCTGGGGCACCGAGCCGTGGGGCAAGCTCCAGCGCTCCGCGGAGATGGCGGCCGACGTCGGCGCCGAGGTGGTCGTCGTACACCCGCCGTTCCGGTGGCAGAAGGACTACGCCCGCGACTTCGTCAACGGGATCGCGGCGCTGGAGAACTCCTCGGGCATCAGGTTCGCGGTGGAGAACATGTATCCCTGGCGGGCCTCCTCGCGCCGCGGGATGGAGATGTACGCCCCCGGCTGGGATCCCTCCGAGGAGCCCTACGCCAACACCACCATCGACCTCTCCCACGCCGCGATCGCGGCCTCCGACCCGATCGACATGGCCAAGCGACTGGGCGACCGGCTGCGCCACATCCACCTCACCGACGGCAGCGGGTCGGCCAAGGACGAGCACCTCGTGCCGGGCCGCGGCTCCATGGGCGCCGCTCCGTTCCTGCACTACCTGGCCAAGGTGGGCTTCGACGGGGAGATCATCGTCGAGATCAACACGCGTCGTTGCGGCACTCACGCGGAGCGCGAGGCCGACCTGCGCGAGTCGCTCGACTTCGCCCGCGAGCACTTCGTCGTCCCGGCGTCGTGAGCGCTCCTCGTCGCGGCCGCCGCCCCGGCGCACCCGACACCCGGGCAGCCATCCTCGCCGCGGCGCGTGAGGGCTTCGCCGCCTCCGGCTTCAGCCGTACGTCGGTCCGCTCCGTCGCCGCGACGGCCGGGGTCGACGCGGCGCTGGTGCACCACTACTTCGGGACCAAGGACGACCTGTTCGTCGCGGCCCTCGCCCTGCGCGTCGACCCTCGTGAGGCGCTGCTGCCGGTGGTCGAGGGTGGGCTCGACGGGGCGGGGGAGCGGCTGTTGCGGGTCTTCGTCTCGGTGTGGGACGACGAGGAGACCCGCCTGCCGTTGCTGGCCCTGGTCCGTGGCATCGCCGAGCCGTCGGGTCAGCAGCTGCTGCGCGACGGGGTGATGCGGGTGGTCCTCGGCCCGGTCGGCGAGGCGCTGGGCCTCGACGAAGCGCCCCGCCGGTTGTCGCTGGTGGCCTCCCAGCTCGTCGGCATCGTGGTCGTGCGCTACCTGCTCGCGGTCGAGCCGCTCGCCTCGATGACCCACGACGACCTCGTCGCCACCTACGCTCCCGTGCTCCAGGGCTACCTCGGCGGGCCGCTGCCGGGCTGAGTCGCCGGCTGGGCGGGGGTTGGATGGTTCCCCGGTCGGCCGGGGAAGCCGGCACTTGATGGGTGAAGTTACGCCCCCCCAGTGCGCGACTCGCCCACGAAGTCCGGGACGGGGTCGGGGACGGGCTCGGGCGGGTTCCGCGCGGGGCCCTTGCCATCTCCCGCGCAGAGGCACACAATTCATCATATGATGAAATCAATCGTCGAGGTACGCGGGCTGACCGTGGTCCGCGGGCCCCACCGGGTCCTCACCGGTCTCGACCTCACGATCGGCGCCGGGGTGACGGGTCTGCTCGGCCCCTCGGGCTGCGGCAAGTCGACCCTGCTGCGCTGCTTTGTCGGAGTCCAGCGGATCGCCGGAGGCAGCGTCAGCGTGCTGGGTGAGCCCGCAGGGGCACCGGCGCTGCGGAGCAGGGTCGGCTACGTCACCCAGGCCGCCAGCGTCTACGACGACCTCACGGTCGGGGAGAACCTGCGGTTCTTCGCCCGGGTCCTGGGCGTCAGCGACGTGGGCGCCGAGGTGGACCGGGTGATCGACGCCGTCGACCTCGTGGGGTCCCGGCGCGCGATCGTGAGCCAGCTCAGCGGCGGCCAGCGCAGCCGGGTGAGCCTCGCTGTCGCTCTCCTCGGGACCCCCGCACTGCTGGTGCTCGACGAGCCCACTGTCGGCCTCGACCCGGTGCTGCGTCGTGACCTGTGGGCGCTCTTCCACCGCCTCGCCGACGCGGACACGGCGGTCCTGGTCAGCAGCCACGTCATGGACGAGGCCGAGCGCTGCGACCGCCTGCTGCTCATGCGCGAGGGGACGATCCTCGCCGACGACACCCCCGCCGCCATCAAGGCCCGCACCGGATCCCACGACATCGAGACCGCGTTCCTCTCCCTCGTGGAAGGGCCCGCCGCATGAACCCCCGCGTGGTCTCCGCCGTCGTACGACGGGTGCTCACCCAGCTGCGTCGCGACCGGCGGACCCTGGCGATGCTCCTCCTGCTCCCGTGCCTGCTGATCACCCTGATCTGGTGGATGTATCTCGACGCAGGCCCCGTCTTCGACCGCGTCGGCCCCGCCCTGCTGGCCATCAACCCGTTCATCATCATGTTCCTGGTGACCAGCGTGACGACGCTGCGCGAGCGCTCCAGCGGCACCCTGGAGCGGCTGCTCGCCATGCCGATGGGCAAGCTGGACTTCCTGCTCGGCTACGCCGGGGCGTTCGCGCTGGTCGCCGTGGTCCAGTCGGTGCTCGCCGTCGCGCTCAGCGTCGTCCTCCTCGACCTGGACGTCCTGGGTCCGGTGTGGCTGCTCAGCCTCGTCGCGGTCGTCGACGCCGTGCTGGGCACTGCCCTGGGGTTGCTGGTCTCGGCCTTCGCGCGCACCGAGTTCCAGGCCGTGCAGTTCATGCCGGCGCTGGTGATCCCGCAGATCCTGCTGTGCGGGCTCCTGGTGCCGCGCGACGACCTGCCCGGCGTCCTGGGCGCGATCTCCGACGCCCTTCCGCTGTCCTACGCCGTCGACGCCATGACGCACCTGACGGTGTCGACCGCGACCACCGAGGTATGGGGCGACCTGGCGATCGTGGTCGGCTTCGTGCTGGCCGGGCTCGCGCTGGGGGCGGCCACCCTGCGACGTCGTACGGCGTAGCCTGGCGACATGTCCCTGCTCCGCCAGCCGATCCTCCTCCTCTCGCGGAGCGACCGGATCAAGAAGCTCGTCGCCACCATGCCCGTGACCTCGGGCATCGTCACCGGCTACGTGCCGGGGGAGACCGCGCAGGCGGCCGTCGATGCCACCGCTGCCCTGGTCGACGACGGTCTCAAGATCACCATCGACCTCCTCGGTGAGGACGTCGTCGAGGTGGAGCAGGCCGACGCGACGGTGGCCGCCTACGTCGAGCTGCTGCGCCAGCTCACGGCCAAGAGCCTGCCGCGACACGCCGAGGTGTCGGTCAAGTTGACCGCGATCGGGCTGCTGCTGCCCGAGCACGGCCACAAGACGGCGCTGGAGAACGCACGCACCATCTGCCGCGCGGCCCGCAATGCCGGCACCACGGTCACCCTCGACATGGAGGACCACACCATCACCGACGCGACGCTGGCGATCCTGCGCGACCTGCGCAAGGACTTCCCCGAGACCGGCGCGGTGCTGCAGGCCTACCTCCACCGCACCGTGGATGACTGTCGCGCCCTGGCCTACGAGGGCTCGCGGGTCCGGCTGTGCAAGGGCGCCTACAACGAGCCCGAGGGCGTGGCCTTCCAGGATCGCATCGACGTCGACAAGTCCTTCGTGCGCTGCCTCAAGGTGCTGCTCGCGGGCGAGGGCTACCCGATGATCGCCACGCACGACCCGCGGATGATCGAGATCGCGTCCTCGCTGGCCAGCCGCTACGGCCGGGCCCAGAAGACCTACGAGTTCCAGATGCTCTACGGCATCCGCCCCGAGGAGCAGAAGCGGCTCGCGGCCAGCGGCGAGACCGTGCGCGTCTACCTGCCCTACGGTCAGGAGTGGTACGGCTACCTGATGCGACGCCTCGCCGAGCGTCCGCAGAACCTGTCATTCTTCCTGAAGTCCCTGATCTCCAAGAAGTAGGTCCTCATGAACCAGACCGCGATCCTCGGAGCCGGGGTGATGGGCGAGACCCTGCTCTCCGGCCTGGTCCGCGCCGGCCGCCGCGTCGACCACCTCCTCGTCGGGGAGAAGCGCGCCGAACGCGCCCGCGAGCTCGAGGAGCGCTACGGCGTCGCGGTCGTGTCCAACGTCGAGGCCGCCACCAAGGCAGACACGCTCGCGCTGGTCGTCAAGCCGCAGGACATGGCCGAGCTGCTGGCAGAGATCGCCGGGGTGCTGCGCCCCGGTCAGCTCGTGGTCTCGCTCGCGGCCGGCATCACGACCGGCTTCATCGAGTCACGCGTGCCGGAGGGCGTCGCCGTCGTCCGGGTCATGCCCAACACGCCGGCCCTCGTGGACGAGGGGATGTCGGCGATCTCGCCCGGCTCGCACTGCAGCGACGCCCAGCTCGCCGAGGTCGAGACCCTGATGGCCTCGGTCGGCAAGGTCCTGCGCATCCCCGAGCGCCAGCAGGACGCCGTGACCGCGATCTCCGGGTCCGGTCCCGCCTACATCTTCTTCGTCGTGGAGTCGATGATCGAGGCCGGCGTGCACCTCGGCCTGCCGCGCACCACGGCCAGCGAGCTCGTCATCCAGACCCTGGTCGGCTCGGGCAAGATGCTGCGCGAGACCGGCACCCACCCGACCGTCCTGCGCGAGCAGGTCACCTCGCCCGGTGGCACGACCGCCTCGGCCCTGCGGGAGCTGGAGATCCACAAGGTGCGCGCGGCGTTCCTGGCCGCCATGGAGGCCGCCCGCAACCGCTCCCGCGAGCTCGCGGAAGGCATCTGATGAGCGCGGCAGCGCCCGACGTCCGGTTCTGGTTCGACCCGGTCTGCCCCTTCGCGTGGATGACCAGCAAGTGGGTGCGCCAGGTCCAGGCCCAGCGCGACCTGGTGGTCGAGTGGCGCTTCATCTCGCTGCGCCTGCTCAACGCCCACATCGACTACGACGCCCACTTCCCGGCCGGCTACGACGCCGGCCACACCGCTGGCCTGCGACTGCTGCGGGTCGCTGCCCACGTGCGCGACGACCACGGCAACGAAGGCGTCTCGAGCTACTACGAGGCCCTGGGCCGCCTGGTCTTCGACCGGGCCCCCGAGGACGGCGGCGGCAACGACCCCGAGCGCACCACCGAGGTGCTCGCCCAGGCGCTGTCAGCGGCGGGCCTGCCTGCCGGCCTGGCCTCCTACGTCGACGACGCGGAGCGTGATGCCCAGCTGCAGGCCGAGACCGACGAGGCGCTCGCGCTGGTCGGCAAGGACGTCGGCACCCCGATCCTGCACATCGCCCCGCCCGACGGGTCGGCGTTCTTCGGTCCCGTCATCAGTCGCCTCCCCTCCGAGGAGGACGCCGGTCGCCTGTGGGACCACGTCGTCGGCCTCGCCACCTTCGCCGGGTTCGCCGAGCTCAAGCGCAGCCTGCGGGAGGTCCCGCAGCTGCGTGCGCTGGGTGTCTTCGAGGACCAGGCAGGCGTCCAGGAGGACTGGCACGCCGGCAGTCGACGGCAGCAGGAGTAGTGGCCGGTCGCCTGCCTGCTGCGTGGGGTGCCGACGTCGACGACCTGCTGCGCGACCACCCGGCCGACGCCCTGGCGGAGTCGCCCGCCTACCCGATGACGCGCGCGGTCGCGGTGGCCGCCCCGCCCGAGCTGACCTGGCGCTGGCTGTGCCAGACGGCCGTGGCGCCGTACTCCTATGACCTCGTCGACAACCTCGGGCGCCGCAGCCCGCGTGAGCTCACGCCCGGCGCCGAGGACCTCCGGGTCGGTCAGTCGATGCTGATCATCTTCGACCTGGTCTCCGTCGACCCGGGCCTTCACTGGACCGGCATCACCCGTCCTTCGCTGGTCAGCCGGCTCGTCGGCCCCGTCTCCGTGACGTACGCCGTGCAGCCGGCCGCCGCCGGTACCTCCCGGTTGGTCGCCCGCATGGTCGCGCGCGAGCGGGGTCCCGGTGGCTGGTTGTGGGCGAGGGCCCTCGCCTGGGGAGACCTGGTGATGATGCGCAAGCAGCTGCTCACCCTCAAGGCGTTGGCCGAGCGCGACGCGCGCCGCTGACGCTGCGTCCGGGGCGCTGCCAGACTGCTGGGCATGGAGACCTACCGCACCCCCGATGAGCGCTTCGACGGCCTCGAGGCCTTCCCGTGGCCGCCTTCCTACGCCGACGTGCCCGACCAGGACGGCGGCACGCTGCGGATGGCCTACGTCGCGGCCGGGCCGGCCGACGGACCCGTGGCGCTGCTGCTGCACGGCGAGCCCACCTGGTCCTACCTCTACCGCCACGTGATGCGCGTGCTGGTCGACGCGGGCGTGCGGGTCATCGCCCCCGACCTGGTCGGCTTCGGTCGCTCCGACAAGCCGATGGCCGGCTCCGACCACAGCTATGCGCGCCACGTGGAGTGGGTGCGCTTCCTGGTCCTCGACGAGCTCGACCTGCGCGACGTGACGCTCGTCGGCCAGGACTGGGGAGGGCTCATCGGGCTGCGGCTGGTGGCCGAGAACCCCGACCGCTTCGCGGCCGTGGTCGCCGCCAACACCGGCCTGCCGACCGGTGACTTCGACATGCCGGAGATCTGGTGGCAGTTCCGCCGCGCGGTCGAGGGTGCCCCGACCCTCGACATCGGCCGGTTCGTCGAGGCCGGCTGCGTGCGCGGCCTCGCGGAGGCCGACCGCCTGGCCTACGACGCGCCGTACCCGGTCGAGGAGGCGAAGGCCGGACCCCGCGTGATGCCCCAGCTCGTGCCGACCCGGCCCGACGACCCCGCGACCGTGGCCAACCGCGCCGCCTGGGACGTGCTGCAGTCCTGGGACAAGCCGTTCCTCACCCCCTTCAGCGACGGCGACCCGATCACGGGCGCAATGGCGCCGATCCTGCGCAAGCTGGTGCCCGGCGCGGCCGGCCTGGAGCACCCGGTCATCGAGAAGGCCGGTCACTTCCTCCAGGAGGACGCCGGCGAGGAGCTCGGTCGGGTCGTCGCGGCGTTCATGGGCCGCTAGCCGCTCCGACGGTGCGCAGGGTGAGGTCACGCGCGGCGAACTTGTAACTCAGCGTTACATTGGCTCCCATGTCGGCACACCGACATGGGAGCGCTTGTAACACTGAGTTACATCTTTTCGGGGTTACATCACCTCGGGCCGCCGCCCAGTAGGTTGCAACCATGAGCACCGCCGCGATGTGTGAGGGGCCGGCAACGGTGGTGTTCGACGAGCGCCTGACGCAGTACAACTTCGGGCCCGAGCATCCGATGTCGCCGATCAGGGTCGACCTCACGATGCGCCTGGCCCAGGAGATCGGGGTCTTCGACCACCACCTGCGCATCGTCGATGCGCCGATGGCCGACGACCAGCTGCTCGCCACCATCCACGGGGAGCAGCTGATCGAGGCGGTCAACCGGATGGGCCACAACCCCGGGCCCGGTGAGGAGCACCTCGGGCTCGGCACCGACGACAACCCGGTCTTCCTCGGGATGCACGAGGCCGCGGCACACGTGGTCGGGGCGAGCCACGAGGCGTTTCGCCAGGTGTGGAGCGGCGAGTCGCTGCACAGCGCCAACATCGCCGGTGGCCTGCACCACGCGATGCGCGACCGGGCGAGCGGCTTCTGCATCTACAACGACATCGCGGTCGGCATCCAGTACCTCCTCGACCAGGGCGCCCAGCGGGTCGCCTACGTCGACGTCGATGTCCACCACGGCGACGGGGTCGAGAAGATCTTCTGGGACGACCCCCGCGTCCTGACGATCTCCCTGCACGAGACCGGCCAGATGCTCTTCCCCGGCACCGGCTTCCCGGTCGACCTGGGCGGAGCCGACGCGGAGGGTACGGCGGTCAACGTCGCCCTCCCGCCCGGCACCGGCGACGCGGGCTGGCTGCGCGCCTTCCACGCCGTCGTACCTCCCTTGTTGCGTGAGTTCGACCCCGACGTCCTGGTGACCCAGCACGGCTGCGACTCCCACGCCGACGACCCGTTGGCGCACCTGATGCTCAGCGTCGACGGCCAGCGCGCCGCCTACCTCGCGCTGCACGAGCTCGCCCACGAGGTGGCCGACGGCAAGTGGGTCGTCACGGGTGGCGGCGGCTACGCGCTCGTCGAGGTCGTGCCGCGGGCCTGGAGCCACCTGCTGGCGATCGTGGGGGGCCGACCTCTCGACCCGATGCTCGAGACACCCGGCGGCTGGCGCGAGCACGTGCGCGAGCAGCTCGGACGCGGCGCGCCGCACCGCCTCACCGACGGGCGGGTCCCGGTCTACCGACCGTGGGAGGAGGGCTACGACCCCGACACCTGGCTGGATCGAGCCATCCACGCCACGCGCAAGGAAGCCTTCCCCTTGCACGGGTTGGATCCTCACTTCTGAGGGAGCGTCAAGGCGACACGCCGACGCCTCAGAAGTTTCATTGGTGAATCTCTTCCCCATGAGTCACATCTGGCCCTATTCTCACCACGACGCGCCCGTGTGAACATCGGTGGGGAAGCCGATGCCGTGCGCAACAGAAAGTTAGGTGCGCCATGGCAACGAACACGACCGGTGATCTGTCCGAGTCCACGTTCCTGACCATTGCCGAGGTCGCCGCGATGATGCGGGTCTCCAAGATGACGGTCTACCGCCTCGTGCACGGAGGTGAGCTGCCCGCGCTGCGCGTGGGGCGGTCCTTCCGGGTGCTCGAGGAGGACGTGAACAACTACCTCCGCAACAGCTTCTACGACGCCGGCTGAGCCGCCGGGGGTGGCTCCAGGGTGGACCCGACCCGACCGGATTGTTCGGCGCTGCCCCTGCGCGGATAGGGTGGCGGGGTTCTCCAGGCATCTCCTGGAGACCCCGATGCAGTTTGGAGAGGTATATCCGTGGGTTCTGTCATCAAGAAGCGACGCAAGCGTATGGCGAAGAAGAAGCACCGCAAGTTGCTCAAGAAGACGCGCGTCCAGCGTCGCAAGCTCGGCAAGTAGGACAGCAGTCGGAGATCTGACGTAGCGATGGCTGGCGGCGGCAAGGTCGTTCTCGTGACCGGGGTCTCGCGGGACCTCGGACGCAAGTTCGCGCGCGCCGTCGCCCTGGAGCCCGGGGTCTCCCGGGTGATCGGTGTGGACGTCGTCCCCCCTCGCGGGGACATGGGTGACGTCTCCTTCGTGCGCGCCGACATCCGCAACCCCGTCATCGCGAAGGTCATCGCCAAGGAGGACGTCGACACCGTCGTCCACATGAGCGTGATCGCGACCCCCGGCAGCGCGGGGGGTCGCAACACCATGAAGGAGCTCAACGTCATCGGGACGATGCAGCTGCTCGCGGCGTGCCAGAAGGCGCCCGGGCTGCAGCACCTGATCGTGAAGTCGACCACGACGGTCTACGGCGCCAGCAACCGCGATCCTGCGATGTTCACCGAGGACATGGAGCCTCGCCGGGCCCCGCGGGCTGGTTATGCCAAGGACGTGGCCGAGATCGAGGGCTACGTCCGCGGGTTCGCCCGCCGGCGCCCCGACGTACGCGTCACGCTGCTGCGTGCTGCCAACGTCATCGGCCCCCAGGTGCTGAGCCCGATCACGTCCTACTTCCGGCTCCCGATCCTGCCGACTGTCCTGGGCTACGACGCCCGGCTGCAGTTCCTCCACCAGCACGACCTGCTCGGCGTCCTGCGCCACAGCGTCAACGCCGACGTCCACGGCACCTTCAACATTGCCGGTGACGGGATCATGATGCTGTCCCAGGCGGCGCGGCGCCTGCAGCGTCCGACGGTCCCGATGCCGGGCTTCGCGGTCGGCAACCTCGGCTCCTTCCTGCGCTCGGCGCGGGTCGCGGACTTCTCGCCCGAGCAGCTCTCCTTCCTCACCTACGGCCGTGGTGTCGACACGACCCGGATGCGTGAGGTGCTCGGCTTCTCACCCAGGTTCACCACCGCGGAGGCGTTCGCCGACTTCGGTAAGAGCCTGCCCACCACCGGTGGCCGCTCGGCGCGGGTCCTGGCCGGCATCTCCCAGCAGCTGCCCGATCCCGGCACCGTCCGCGGCAGCAGCGCAGACCGTCAGCCGGGCCGACAGTCGGGCCAGCAGAGTGGTCTCGCCGAGATCGGTCCAGGGGGCCTACGCCGTGGGTGACGCCGAGATCATCCCGATCGGGACCCGTGGTCGGCCCGGCCGTGGCACCGGCAAGCAGCCCAGCAGCGCCGCGCGCGGGCTGGCGCCCGGTGGCAAGCCCAAGCCGGCGGCCAGGAAGCCGGGCCCCTCGCGTGCCGGCGTCGCGCCGAAGACGCCCACGCGTGACCACTCGCCCGACCCCGTCATCGAGACCGACCCCCCAGCAGAGCCTGCCGTCGACCCGACCGGATCGCCGGCGATCGAGGGTGCGCCGGTCCTCGACGCCCCCGCGGCGAGCCGGGCGACGCTCTCACCCGCCACCACCAAGAACCGCAACCCGCTCGGGGGCATCCCGAGCAAGGACTGGCTGGCGGCCTTCCAGCACGCTGCGCGCGAGGTCTTCGGTGAGCAGTGGGAGCCTCAGCTCGCCCGCTTCCTGGCCTTCTTGCGCCGCCGCGTCACCGGTGACTACGTCGTCGACGAGTACGGCTTCGACCAGGAGGTCACCCAGCGGTTCTTCATGGCCGCCCTGCGTCCGATCGCGGAGAAGTGGTTCCGCATCGAGGTCCGCGGCATCGACAACATCCCCTCGGACGGAGGTGCGCTGGTCGTCTCCAACCACTCCGGCACGGTCCCGGTCGACGGGCTCATGACGATGGTCTCCATCCACGACCACACCGGCCGGTTCCTGCGCCCGCTCGGCGCCGACCTGGTCTTCCAGATGCCGATCGTCAGCAGCCTGGCCCGCAAGGGTGGAGCCACGCTGGCCTGCAGCGAGGACGCCGAGCGGATGCTGCGCGGCGGTGAGCTGGTCGGGGTGTGGCCGGAGGGCTTCAAGGGCATCGGCAAGCCCTATGCCGATCGCTACAAGCTCCAGCGTTTCGGCCGCGGCGGCTTCGTGTCGGCTGCGCTGCGCACCGGCGTCCCCATCGTGCCGCTCGCCGTCGTCGGCGCCGAGGAGATCTATCCCCTCGTCGGCAACATCCCGGGCCTGGCCCGCATCCTCGGGGTGCCCTACATCCCGATCACGCCGTTCTTCCCGCTGCTGGGCCCGCTCGGCCTGGTGCCGCTACCGTCCAAGTGGCTGCTGGAGTTCGGCGAGCCGATCCGCACCGACGACTACGACGGCGCGGCCGGCGACGACCCGATGTTGGTCTTCAACGTGACCGACCAGGTCCGCGAGACGATCCAGCAGACCCTCTACTCGCTGCTGATGCAGCGCGAGTCCGTCTTCCGCTGAACCACACCAGGGCGTGAAGATCCTGGGAGTCGACCAGCAGGGGCGAGGCGTGAACCTCTAGTCGAGCAGGCCGACGATCCCGCCGACGGTGTCTTCGAGGACACCACCGAGGTCGGGCTGGTCGGTGGGCACCGACGGGCTCGGGGTGCTGCCGCCCCCGCTGAGTCCCTCGCTGAGGTTGGTGATCGGGTTGCCGTCGCCCTGGCCCTGGGTCGGCTGGCTCGACGGCGGCGTGCCCGGCTCCTGGAGGACCGGCGGCTCGGTGGGTTCGAGGGGGGGCTCGGTGGCCTGCTGGCCGTTGCCGCGCTTGCCGCCCTTGCCCGGCTTGCCGCCCGGGGTCGAGTCGGGGGGGACGCTTTGCTCCGCGGCGGTGGCCTCGGTGTCGCCCGTGAGGAACTCGCCGACGTTGTTGAAGACGAAGTCGGGGATCTCGGTGAGGCCCTTGACCGCACAGGTCGGGCACAGGGCGATGGCCTGCTGGTCGATCTGCGTCAGGACCTGGGCGGCCTGGATGAGGGCGCCACGGGCGCCGTCGGGCACGAGGCCCTCGAGCAGCGCGAGGGAGGCCATGGAGTCGGCGGTGAAGTCGCGCAGCTCGGAGATCGATGCTTCCTGGCCGGTGGACTCATAGGAGGCCAGGAGCAGGTCGGAGGCCTCGGTGGCCTGGGTGGTGAAGGCCTGGAGCGTCTCGGCGATGACCAGGGAGGCGCTGTCGCGCTTCTCGCGGCTGAGGACGTCGACCTCCTCGAGCCTGCCGGAGGCGTTGGCGAGCAAGGTCGACCCCTTGTCGCCCTCGTCGACCTGGACGCCGGCCTGGGCGTTCTCCAGGGCCCGCTTGAGCGGGTAGAGGGTGTCACCCGGCAGGGCTGTCTGGGCGGCCACGGCCATCGAGGTGGTGGCGCCGACGATGGCGAAGCCACCCATGGCGACAGCGATGCGGCGCTCTCGCGGCGTACGGCGGGGCGCGACGGTCAGGCGCGCCTTCAGCTCGGCGTCGGTGGCGGGGGCAAGAGCGGTCGCGGCAGCGAGCATCAGCCGCTCGCGCAGGTCGGCGACGAAGGCAGGACGAGCCTCGACGGGGGCGACGTGTCGCATGGCCTCGACGAGCTCGAGGATGTCGACGAAGCGCGCATCTGTCAGCTCTCTGGTCGAGGAGTTCTCGACCAGGGAGTTGAACTCCTCGGCGCGTCGTCGCGCCGTGAATGCGGGGGTCATCGGGTCCATCCTGTGGTCGTGCCGGGTGCGGGTCGTGTCGGCGGGGTAGGAGGTGCCGACATGGGGCTCAACGACAGCTGAGCCGTGGAGGTTACGGCGACGGACCGAAGTGGGTACGTGGGCAGGGACACGGCTGCTGCGGGAACGAATCCAGGCATCGCGATCACCCCCTGATCCCGTCGGGCATCAGCTTGGCGAGGTTGCGCACCCCGCGCAGCTGGAGCTGCTTGACGGCGCCGTCGCTGCGACCCAGGACGGCCGCGGTCTCGGCGATGCTCATGCCCTGCAGGAAGCGCATGACCAGGCAGTCGCGCTGCTCGTCGGGCAGTGCGGCCAGTGCCTTGAGGAGGATCTCGTTGGTCAGGCCCGCGAGCACCGCCATCTCCGGGCCCTCGGTGGTGTCGTCGTGCGCCCCCATGTCCTCGGTGGTCATCTCGAGGCGGGTGCGCCCGGCCTTGAAGTGGTCGGTGGCGAGGTTGCGGGCGATGGTCATCAGCCAGGCGCCGAAGTCCTTGCCCTGCCACCGGAAGTTGGTCATGCTGCGCAGCGCCCGGAAGAACGTCTCCGAGGTGAGGTCCTCGGCGAGCGTCGAGGAGCGGGTGCGGTAGAAGAGGAAGCGGTAGACCGAGGCCTGGTAGTGGTCGTAGAGCAGGCCGAAGGCGTCGGCGTCGCCCTTGCGCGCCAGCTCGACCAGCGCGATCAGTCGGGTGCGCTCGGCCTCGTTCTCCTCCGAGGAGGTGGCGAGGTCGGAGTCGCCGTAGGGGCCCCCGGTGCCCGGGCCGCCGGCCAGGTGGGGGCCTGAGTCGTCGGCCATCGCCTCGGCGTACAGGATCTGCGCGCCTCCCGCGAGCAGTGGCTGCTCGACCAGGATCAGGCGCGCGACCAACTGGCGCAGGGCGTGAAGCCCGCGCTCAGTGTCACGACCGTACGACGGCATGCGAATAAGGAACCCTCCCGCTGAGGCGTACCCCCCAGCCGCCCTGTTCCGCGATCCTAGGCCAGTTCGCTACTCGTGGGGAACAAATCTCTGGATATCCGGTCCAGACCAGGCGCTCGGCGCCCCAGGAGGGGGGCCGGTTCAGCGGCGCTTGCGCAGGGCCACCGCGGCAGCCACGGTGCCCGAGGCGGCGCCGGCCAGGGCGCCGACGACCAGGCCGACCCGGGCTGCCTTGCGCCCGGTCCGGTAGTCGCGGATGCGCCAACCCTCAGCGCGAGCGTGCGCGCGCAGCCGTGGGTCGGGGTTGATGGCGATGGGGTCCCCGACCAGGGAGAGCATCGGCAGGTCGTTGAAGGAGTCGGAGTAGGCAGAGCACGAGGCGAGGTCGAGCCCCTCGCGGTCGGCGAGTGCCCGGACGGCCACGGCCTTGGCCGGCCCGTGGAGCATGTCGCCGACCAGGCGGCCGGTGTAGACCCCGTCGACGTGCTCGGAGACCGTGCCCATGGCGCCGGTGAGCCCGAGGCGGCGGGCGATGATCGTGGCGATCTCGATCGGTGCCGCCGTCACGAGCCAGACCCGCTGGCCCTGGTCGAGGTGCATCTGGGCCAGGGCGCGCGTGCCGGGCCAGATCCGGTGGGCCATCGCCTCGTCGAAGATCTCCTCGCCCAGCTCCTCGAGCTCGGCCACGGTGTGACCGGCGATGAAGCTCAGGGCGGAGTTGCGTGCCTCGGCCACGTGCTCGGGGTCCTCGACGCCCACGATGCGGAAGTAGGCCTGCTTCCAAGCCGCACCCACGATGTCGCGCGTGGTGAAGAAGTCGCGGCGGTGCAGACCCCGGGCGAGGTGGAAGATGCTGGCGCCCTGCATGACGGTGTTGTCGACGTCGAAGAAGGCTGCGGAGGTGAGGTCGGCCGGCGTGAGCAGGGCACTCTCGACCTCGGCAGCAGCAGCTGCTGCCTCGCCGGCGAGGGTCGATCGTTGCTGCAGGTTCAGCGGCTTGTGGTGCTTGTCCGGCGGCGGCACGGGCTCAGGGTAGCCCGCACACGGGTGTGGAAGTATCGCCGCATGTCAGGCCCGCATCCCTCCCCGGTCGCCCGGGACGTCGCCGAGCTCGTGACGACCGCCGCCGCCGAGAGTCCGGACCGCCTCGCGGTCGTGGAGGCCGGTGGACGCAGCGTCACCTGGGCCGAGCTCGACGACGAGGTCGGCCGGGTCGCGACCGGGCTGGGCGTCGCCGGCATCGTCGCGGGGCTGCGGGTGATGCTGGTCCTGGGCAACCGCATCGAGTTCGTCACGACCTACCTCGGCACCCTGCGCGCCCAGGCCGTCGCCGTTCCGGTCAACCCGACCTCCACCTCGGGCGAGCTCGCCCGGATGATCGCCGACTCCGGCTCGCGGATGGTCGTCGCCGACGGCAGCACCATCACCGCTGTCCGCGAGGCCGTGAGCCTGCTGGACCGCGCGCTGTCCGGCGATCTCGAGGGCATCGACGACCTCGACCCCGTGGTCCTGGCCCGACTGGCCCTGCCGCGCGTGGTGGCGGTCGCGACGACGCTGCTGCCCGGTGAGCGCTCCTACGACCACCTGCG
>Ga0136639_10000128_pt1 | contig 21926 bp, 16 predicted proteins | sample AntDrymUQ8592106_2_FD_113739 | JGI IMG/M metagenome (GOLD analysis project Ga0136639, IMG submission 113739) | Polar desert sand microbial communities from Dry Valleys, Antarctica - metaG UQ859 (21.06) | ecosystem: Environmental > Terrestrial > Soil > Desert | place: Antarctica: Dry Valley...
ATGCGGAGATCGCCGCTCCTTGTGCGCGGACAATGAAGAGCGGATTTCTCGGGATGGGCATTTCATTGACGGATGATAAAGAGCGGATTCGTCCACATTTCATGGCGGGCGATTCGGAGATCGCCGTTCCTTGAGGCGATTCGGAGATCGCCGCTCCTTGGGCGCGGACAATGAAGAGCGGATTTCTCGGCATGGGCATTTCATTGACGGATGATAAAGAGCGGATTCGTTCACATTTCATGGCGGGCGATTCGGAGATCGCCGCTCCTTGGGCGATGCGGATATCGCCGCTCCTTGTGCGCGGACAATGAAGAGTGGACTTCTCGGGCTGGGCATTTCATCGACGGATGATAAAGAGCGGATTCGTTCACATTTCATGGCGGGCGATTCGGAGATCGCCGTTCCTTGAGGCGATTCGGAGATCGCCGTTCCTTGAGGCGATTCGGAGATCGCCGCTCCTTGGGCGATGCGGAGATCGCCTCTCCTTGTGCACGGACAATGAAGAGCGGATTTGTCGGGCTGGGCATTTCACCGGCGGATGATAAAGAGCGGATTCGCTGCGCGGTCACGCAATGGCTGCACTGCGATGGGCGCGCGCCGACGGTGGATAAATAGTGTTGAACCTCCATAAATAGATGGTTAAACAGTCCAGCGATGACGACGGAGACGCTAACCGAGGCGCTGGAACTGCTGGGCGAGGTGTTAAGCGCCGGCGGGGCTGAGCCGGTCTGGCTGGTGGTCGGTGGAGGTAGCGCGCTGTTGATGCAGCGATTGGGGGCGCGTCAGACGAAGGATGTGGATGTCATGGCGCTGCGGGAATGGGAAGGGGAGGTGGTGAGTGCCTACCCGCTGCCGGATGGCCTACGCGAAGCGGCTGAGAAGGTCGCCGGGGAACTGCAGCTTGATCGGGCATGGGTGAATTGCGCGGTGACGCACCATGGGATGGATTTTCAGCGCGTGCCAGCGACGTTCTGGCATGGGGTGGAAACCCGGGAGTATGGTGAGAAGCTGAAGATCAGCTTCATGGGCCGGCCCGGGATGATTTTGCTGAAGCTCCTTGCGGCGCTGGAGCGCGACCAGCAGCGCGACCTAGAAGACCTCAAGTGCCTCAACCCGAGTGGTGGTGAGATCGAGGAGCAGCTTGGGTGGGCGCTTGCCAGGCTGAATGAGCCGCCTGAACAGTCGAAGATTTCCAACCTCCTTATCACGCTAGGACATGCCGACCTTATTTCAAGATTCGCTTGAGCGGCTGAACGCCAGGATGGTTGAGCTGCTGTGGCGGCAATGGTGTGGCGTGGGTGTGGCGGGGTACGGCGCAGAGGCAGATGGCGCAATGGTTGACCCCGAAGCGCTGGTTTTGGCAACCACCCGCTACGGTCGCTATGACTCCCGCCTAATGGATGAAGCCCTCGACTGGCTGGTTCAATTTGGCCAGCGGCTCAGCGTGCAGCGTCTCCAAGGGCTGGCGCGAAATTGGCCTGGCGTCGGGGATGCGCGGGTCCTTGGGGCGATCGCGGAGGTCCTTGGCCAGCAGGTTGTGCACCGGAAATGGCGGGTTATTGCAGAGCGTGGCGGGCAGGCGGCAGTGGCGGAGCCGTTGTTTGTAGGGAGCAGCATTCCGGATCGGCTGGATGCGCAATTTGCCAAGCACGGACTGCTGCGCGAGCCGCTTGAACTCCGCGCCATGAGCCAAGCGCCAGATCCGCGCAACCCGCAAAATCTGATCTTCGCCTTACGCGCGCTTCTCGGCGTCAATGCGCGGGCGGAAATCATTGCCTGGCTCCTAACCCACCCGTCGGGACACCCGGCCGCCATCGCCCGCTCGACCGGCTATTTCTCCAAGTCCGTGCAACAGATCCTCAACGAAATGGCGGATTCTGGCCACATCGGCGCCATCCGCGTCGGCAGGGAAAAATTTTTCTCCATCCCGCGCCTCGACCGCTGGCAGGCACTCCTGCTTCCCGCCACCAACCCACCTCCACGCTGGGTCGAATGGATGCCGCTCTTTGCCGCCCTCACGCGCTTTGCCACCACCCTTAGCACGCCCGGAATCGACGGCCAGTCGGCTGGATTCCAAGCCATCCAACTGCGCGAGGCCCTCGTTGCGGCCACCCCTGCCCTTGCCCGCGCCGGCCGCGCCCATGATCTCCACGCTTCCCCGGACATGCGCGGCCAGGCACTCATCAACGCCGTGCTTGCGGACCTTGACTCGTTGCTCGCCCCGGTGATGGGCCAAAATTAAGATCGGTCGGATCGGTCGGATCTAAATGAAGATCGGACGGATCCGACCGATCCAAGGAAGCTTCAGAGAGGGTGGGCGCCTTGGCAGGCGGGGAAGCCGGTGCAGCCCCAGAATTGCTGGCCGGGGGAGGAGCCGTGGCGGGCGGTGCGCAGGGTCATGAGTTTTCCGCAGCGCGGGCATGCGGGGAAATCCTGGGCGGCGGGATTGGCATCGCGCTGGGCGATGCGAGCCGCGGCGAGCTGTTCGGAGTAGCCGCCGCCGGCGATGAATTCCTGCTCAAGGCCAATGATTTGCTGGTCGAGCAGGAAGTTTGCCTGGTGGATCAGGCAAAGCAGGGCATTGGCCCGCACGGCCGGGTCTTTGTGGTTGAGCCATGGGCTGTAGAGGTCGCGGCGGGCGTAGTCTCCGGGGGTGGCGGGATCGGTTGGATCGGACGGATCGGACGGATCGTTTTTATGCCAGGCGACGGAGCGGATCGCTTGGGCCTACAAGGAGCGGCGATCTCCGAATCGCCTCAAGGAGAGGCGATATCTGAATCGCCCGTCCGTGCGCGGACAATGAAAAGCGGATTTCTCGGCATGGGCATTTCATCGGCGGATGATAAAGAGCGGATTCGGTCACATTTCATGGCGGGCGATTCGGAGATCGCCTCTCCTTGTGCGCGGACAATGAAGAGCGGATTTCTCGGCATGGGCATTTCATCGGCGGATGATAAAGAGCGGATTCGTTCACATCTCATGGCGGGCGATTCGGAGATCGCCGCTCCTTGAGGCGATTCGGAGATCGCCGCTCCTTGGGCGATGCGGAGATCGCCGCTCCTTGCCCCCCGGCGCTACCGCGGTTGCTGGTCCTCGGTGGGGATGAATTTTTTTGGGAGGAGGTGGTCGATGTTGGGGAGGTCTTCGGAGCGGCGGATTTTGGGGAGGAAGGCGTCGATGTTGGGTTCATCGCCGGGGGCGCGGGTTTTGGGCATGTAGGCCTCGATATCGGCGGGAGCGGTCTCCGGGGAGAATTGTCGGCGGAGGCCTTGGAAGACGAGGCGCTCGGACGGAAGGAGCGTATCCCAGCGCACGGCGTCGAAGATGGCGTTGGCCTCATCGTCGCGCTTGGCGGAGGCGAGGACCAGACCGCGCAGGACGCGGTTGGATGTGGAGGTATTGGCCCAGTCGATTTTCGAGTCCTCAAGCAGGGTGAGAAGCTCGGCGGAGGGCATGTTGTCGAGGAGGCCGGCGAAGACCAGGGTCATCCGGGCGGGGAGGAAGTCGGGGGATTTTTCGATGAGAGGCCGGAGGTTGTTGACGGCCAGCTTCGGGGTGAGCAGGCCGCGGAGCAGGGCAATGTAGTGGTGGTGAACCATGACCATCGGGTTGTTTGGCTCAAGGCGGCGATAGGCCATGACGATGAAGCCGAGGTCCTCCTCGCGTTGCTCGGCCTCCAGTTCGCCGACCATCGGCCGTAGCCGGTCGTAGAGGGGCATCGGGCCGACGCCGCGCTTGGCGGCCTCGACCCAGGCATTGCGGGCGATGACGGGAATGCCGCGTTTTTCGGCATACTTGGCCAGGCGGACCATGGATTCGGTCTCGCTGGCGAGCCGAGCGATAATGATGGCCTCCTCGCTGGCCTGGGCAAGCGCGGCGCGGTCACCGAGTTTATAGGCAACCGCGGCGAGATCCACCTGAACCTCCGCCTCAACGACGCCGTCCGGGGCGGCCTCAAGGGTGGCGCGGCAGGTCGTCCAGTCTTGCGCGAGGCGCAGCGCCTCGACGCGGACATGGAAGGAGGCGACATCCGCAGCGGCCATCTCCGGGGTGACCAAGGCGGCGGCGCGTAGCGGCTGGTTGCAGCGCAGGGCCCAGCGGGCCAAGGTGACGGGATCAGCCGGCGTGCTGAGCAGCTCATTGATGATTTCTTCCTCACGCGTCATCCAGACACCGGCTTCGGCGCGCAGCCGCCGCAGGCGCGCGTCGAGCGACTCACCCTGGGCAGGGGCGGCGGTGGCCAGGGCATCGTGGAACTCGGTGATGAGGAGCCGCAGGGGGATCTCATCGGTAAGCGGCAGCAGTAGCTCAGCTTCCTTTGGGTTGAGCGCCAGGCGTGCGACCACGCGCTGCTGGGCAAGCCGTGCGCCATCCGCGGTTCCCATGGTGATGAGCAATTTCACCAGGCGTTGCTCCCAGAAAACTGGCAGCACCGCGGTGCTGTCCTCGCTCACCCCGATGATCTTCAAGGCATCCGGAAAAATCCGCTCGGCAATCAGCCGGTCGGCCAGCGGCAGGCGGAAATCCACCGCCTCCCGATCCGCCTCCGACAACATCGGCAGCGCCTGACTGACAATCCCCATCGCACCCTCACGGCAGCAGATTTCCCAGGCATGGAGACGGTCGACACGCGGCTGGTTCTCCGAGACAAGCACCAGCACGGCCACCTCGATGAGCCGCGGGTCGCTGAGCTTCTCCATCGCTTCCATGACGATGCGGGCCGCCTCGGGGTCGTTGACGCCTGCTCGCAGCACCTCCATGGCGGCACTGCGCGCCTCCGGGTAGCGCCCGACCTTCAGCGCTGCGCGCGCTTCCTGCATGTCGTCCTTTGCCTGGCTGCTGCGGATCTTGCTGCCCACCCGCGGCGCAAACAAGTAGGCCATCAGCGCAATCATCCCCAGCACCACCACGATGCTCACCATCCGCAACCAAAGCGGGCGGTGCAGCCAAAGATTGATCCAGTTGCGGAAATTCATGCGGAAAAGAGGGAAGTTTGCTAGCTTTCAGCGTTCAGTTTTCAGGCTGGGACGGGGAAACTGCGGGGAAACTGCGGGGAAAGTGGAAAGTGGAAAGTGGAAAGTGGAAAGTGGGAAGTGACAAGTGGAAGACGCGGACGATGAAGCGGGCCGATCTGACTGATCCGACTGATCCGACTGATCCGACTGATCCGACCGATCCGACCGATCCGACTGATCCGACTGATCCGACTGATCCGACTGATCCGACCGATCCGACCGATCCGACTGATCCGACTGATCCGTTCGATCCGGGCGCTGGGATTCGGGATCGAGGACATGTTGGCGGAAGGTGTCCCAGGCGAGGCTTTCGGTGGGCATGCCGGTGACGCTGGCCATCAGGACGGCGGCGCGAGGCGGGGAGAAGCGGGTGGCGGCGGCGTTGAAGCGCAGGCGCCGGACAGGGTTGTCGGTGTTGCCAAAGCCCTCCTGGCGCAGGTTGAGGCCCTGGAAGCCAGCCACCCAGACGGCCTTGAAGACATGCACGGCCGGGCCGCCGCCGGGCCTGCGGTAGGTCGTGGAGTCAAAAACCAGCAGGCCATCCGGGAACTGGAACGTCCGCGGCGGATTGATCTCCTCCAACGGCAAGCCGGAGCTTCCCATGCATTCCTCCGGCAGATGCTGGAAGGCCTCAAGGGTGCTTGGCGTGTCCGTGTCGCTCCATTCAAACCACCCAAGGTTGATCTGCGGTCCGCCTGCCACGAGGCTCACCGTGCCCATCCACCCGTAGCTGCATTTCAGCGTCCGCAGCACCATATCCAAGGCCTTTGGCGGCTGGTTCTCAAAGTTTTCCAGCTTGCGCACCTCGATCCATTGCGGCGGCCGCTCGTCGCGGGCGTTCTGGCTTGGTTGCATCCACCAGCCAGCCACCACGTTGGCCGCAGGGATGGCCAGGATGGCCAGCGCGGCGGCGAGACGGTTGATTCGGTGCGGCGGTTTCATTACGCGTTGTGGATAATCACCTTCACCCGGGCGCGGCGGACCCGCTGGCGTTTTTCCAAATTGGCCGAGAGGGCCAGCAAAATTAGCGATCCGACCACGTAGGAGGCAAAGCCAGCTGTGTCATGCCACGATTCGAGCGACTCCGACCCGCCGGTAAAGCGCAAGACCGCCAAGGCGGTTGCCCGCCCGACGTTGACCGCCCATGCGGCCAACAGCGCCAGACCGAGCATGGTAACACGCCGCGACAGGGTCAAATTCATCCACTCGCCGAAAAACAAGGCCGCCATCAAAAACGCGTTGCCCGAGCGGATCCCGCTGCACCCTTTGCTCACCGTGACATCCATGCCATCCACCAATAGCCGGTCGCCCAGCACCACCACGGACATCCCGAAAAATTCCAGCAGCACCCGGGTGGCAGCGAGAACCATGTTGGTCAGGCCGGTGACCAAGGTGCGCTCAATCGCGCTTGGCAAGGCCAGCGCGCACAGGGCCAGCAGCGTCCAGGGGATGAGCTCCAGAGTGGCGCGACGCCCCCAGCCGCGCAGGACAAACAAGTGCGTGGCGCCAACCACGGCCAGCCCGTGAGTCCACAACGGCAAGGTCCAGCGCGGGTCGACATGGCCCAGAACCCGCGCAGGAATAAAAACCCCCAAGCTGCCAACCACCAACAGCCCCAGCAGCCACAGCGGAAACATCTGCTCACTCCTCACCGGTCCGAGCGCCCGAATCCGCCGCCAAAACATCCACCCCGCCAGCGGCGGCACAAACCAACCGTGGTCGTAGTACTCACCAAACCGCCACGAGTAGCTCGCCGCAAAAAATAACTGCCCCCACGCCAACACCAGCCACACCCAGAAAAACCAAAGCTCACTGCAATTTTTGCAGGGCGCCTCGTCAAGTTTTTCCACCGCCCCGAACATCCTTGGATTTGCTGCCACCCGCACCGCCAAGGTCAAGGGGAATTGCGGATTGGGGATTGCGGATTGCGGACTGACCTCAAAGATTTTTTAACCGCAGAGTGCGCGGAATCCACAGAGTCAGAGGGCTTCTGCGTCAGCTGGTCGGACCTATTCCTGCACTCTGCGGTTAATCTCTCACTGACCTCAAAGATTTTTTTAACCGCAGAGTGCGCAGAATCCACAGAGTCAGAGGGCTTCTGCGTCAGCTGGTCGGACCTATTCCTGCACTCTGCGCACTCTGCGGTTAATCTCTCACTGACCTCAAAGATTTTTTAACCGCAGAGTGCGCGGAATCCACAGAGTCCGAGGGCTTCTAGGTGGTCCGTCCCGACCCATCCGTGCACTCTGCGCACTCTCTTTGACCTCGGGATCCTTTAACCGCGGAGTGCGCGGAATCCACAGAGTCAGAAGGCTTCAAGGTCAGCGGGTCCGTCCCATCCGTGCACTCTGCGCACTCTGCGGTTAAATCTCTCACTGACCAGCGATCGGCACTCGGCAATCAAAATTTTGGTGGTGCGCCTGCGGGGCGGGCTGCAGAATTTGCTTAGTTGGGATGGATAGTGCCGGAGAAGACGATTGCGAGGAAACTGAACGCGAGGCGGTGCGAACGCCGCGGGTCGTCTTTTTGCTGTTTATAAGTTTGTTGGGGCTGGGGGTGGCTGGGGCGCAGGCGCCCTGGGGGGCGGTGCACGCGATTTTGTTTTGTGGGGCTGGGCTGTTGATGGTGGTTTTTCCGCCGGCGGCCTGCTTGCCGGTGCGGATTTGGATGTTGGCGGGGATTTTCGCGTTGTCGCTTGGCGGGGCGTTTCTTCCCGACGGGTGGTTTCCGGCCCTTGGCTGGCGCAGGCATCTTGGGGTGCTCGGGCTGGACACCGGCACCCAGGTCACCGCGCAGCCGCGTGCGGCGCTGGAGATAGCCATGGTTCTGCTTGGCACGCTGGCCGTGGGACTATGGATTGCCAGCCACCGGCCGTCACCGCGCGGGCTGCGGTTTGCGGCATTGGTTTTCACCCTTGGGGTGGCGGGCGCTGCGCTCTTGGCCATGGTTTTCCCCGCCTTGTCGCACAACATCGACAACACCCAAGTTTACGGGTTCTTCCCCAACCGCAACCATAACGCGACGCTGCTGGCCATGGGTGCCATCGCCGGCCTCGGCTGCCTGACCCAGGCCATCCGGGAACACCGCGGGTGGTCAATCGCCCTGGCCGCCGGGGCCACCTTGGTTTGCTTGTGGGCCATTCTCAGCTGGTCAATCAGCCGTGCGGGGGTGGTGCTCCTCACCTTTGGCACCGTGTCGTGGATGCTGATGCTGGGATCCAAGCATCTAGGCCCCCATGCGCTCAAAGCCGTCATGCTGTTGGCGGCCGCAGCCGTTGGAGGGTTCTTCATCGCTGAATCCGACGTCAAAAACCGCTTGAACGAGTCACTTCAACGGCTTCAGGGGAATGGTGCCACTCCTCCGGCCAGTCCGGGAGAACTTGATTTCCGCATCCCCACTTGGCTTGACACCCTCGACATGATCCGCGACCGGCCGTGGACCGGCGTCGGCGCCGGCCAGTTTGTCTTTGTTTTTCCCCAATACCGCCAGCACACCGCCACCGCCACCACTCAGCAACAAATCCATCCGGAAAGCGACTGGCTCTGGATGGCCGCCGAGGCTGGCGTGCCGGCTACCATGGCGCTCGCCGGGCTGGTCACGCTGGCCGGGTTTAGCGCCCTGAGGGGGATGCGCGCCGGACGCAGTCGGGCGCTGCGGGCGGCCTGCCTGGTGGCCGGGATGCTCATCGCGGTTCACGGCTTGGTCGATGTGCCTGGCCACCGGGTTCCGCTGGCGTGGAGCGCCGCCCTGCTCGTGGGCATCTCGATGCGCTGCCCTGGCGACCCGAAGCGCCTGCCAAACCGTGGATTTGCCCGCCTTGGTGGCGCGGCGGTCTTGGCCATCGGTCTGTACCTTGCCTATTTGCATGGCGTCTCGATCACCGGGCCAGCGACCACCAGCGGCCAACGCGCCGAGTCTCGGGCAATGGCGCTTTATCGCGAAGACCAAAAATCCCTCCTCGCGGGCAACCCGGTCCCGCTCGATCCGGCCCACGATCCCTTGCTCAAGGCACTGGGGCTCCTAAACCATGCCAGTGCCACCCACCCCATGGATGGCCGCATCCACCACCTGCGCGGCGTCCTTGCCATGCACTTCTCCGATATGGATCCACTCATCCACAGCTCCTTCGCCTATGAGCGCGCGCTTGACCCGACCTGGGTCCAAGCGCCTCTCCTGCAAGCCATTGTTTGGCTCGACGTCAATCCCCAGCACACGGCGGAGCTTTTTCGCCAAGCCCAGCAACAAGCCAAGCTCCTCGACGCCGCCAACACCCCCCCGCCTCGACGCAATGCCTCGTGGGCCGAGTTCACCGAGCGACAGATCCGCGATCTGTACAAGGCCAACGGCAAGCTGCGCCGCCTTGTCCCCGCCGATTCCAACTAGCTCCCCTGGTCGCGGCGCAAATGGCAAAACTTGCAGGCTTGACCCAGAGCGCCTTCCCGGCGATGCTCCTCGACTGTGATCCACTTTCTCCGCCTGCGCAGCCTCATTTGCTTCGGCCTCGTCACGCTCGGCTTCCTGTCCGCAGCCGCCGCCGAATCTGATTCCACCAACGCGATTGGCGACGCCCGGGTCTCCACGGACACCTCGCTGAGTCGGTCTTTCGAGTTCCCTGCTGGCCCGAAGCTTTTCTCTTTCAACGCCGCCTTGCAGGACAGCGTCAATTCACTGCCCCAGCGTGACGATTTCAGCTACACGATCAAGGATGGCATGGGGCTGCTCCTTCTAAGTGTGGTCTTCAAGCCCACTTCCCAATCGGTCAATCCCGACCTTGACCCAGCCACCTGGGAGGTGTTCTACGCCATTGGCTCAAACTCCCTCGTGTCCACCAAGATGACCGTGGCCGAAAAGCAGTTGATGACCTATTCCCTGATCCTCACCAGCAAGGGCGCAACCTTCCGCTTTGGCCCTGCGGGCGAAAGCTATATCTTTTCCTCCCAGCCGCTGATCCCATCCGGCACCGTCAAGCTCGCCAGCGGCGATTCGAAATCCGGCCTTGGCAACGGCGATTCGAAATCCGGCCTCGGTAACCGCGCCGGTTCCAACTCCGGCACCGGCAACTCGGGCCCAGGCGGCTACGACCTCGCTGACCGCACTCTGGTTGTCAATTTTGGCTGGAACACCGCGGAGGGCGCCCGGCCCGGCGCCAACCAATTCCAATTCAGCGACTTTTCAAACAATCCAAGCTTCCTGGGTGGCGCCATCCGCGGCGTCCAGGAACCGGGCGTCCGCTTCCCGGTCAAGCCAGAAGTTAGCCCAAACTGACCCGCGGCACCAGCCAGTCGAGCAGCGCTTGGTGGTCGTGGTAGTCGTAGCGGAACGTTTGAAATCCGAGCCTCTCGCCGGTGGCGATGTTGGCCGCAAGGTCGTCAAGGTAGATCGTCTCGCCCGGCACCAGGTTGAAGCGCTCGATCGCCTCTTGGTAGATTTGCTCCTTCGGCTTGATCGCTCCGACCTCGTGGGAAAAAACCGCGCCGTGGAAACGCTGGAAGATCGGGTACTCCTCTAACACGAATGGCGCGTGGATCGCGTTGATGTTGGAAAACAGGATCAGCGTGTGGCCGGCCGCCGCGAGCTCCTCGACGAGTCGCCACATCGGCTCGATGGGCGCGAAAATCCCGCACCACGCGGCGCGGAACTCCGCCTCCGGACCTTCAAAGCCAAGGTGGCCGCTGGCTTCGGCAATGTAGAGCGCCGTGTCTAACTCGCCGCTCTCAAACGCGTCCTTGCGCTCCAACAGCCGCGCAAACCGCTGCGGCGCGTCCTCACATCCGGGAGCCAGCAGACGGCCGAGGGAGCCCTCGAAATCCAGGCTGAGCATGACGTTGCCAATATCGATGAGGAAGTTCATGGTGAATCCTGGAGTTGGCTTGGAGTGGTTTGGCAACGCGCGAGGTGGCTGAGGATGAAGTCCGCCGCGGTGGTCGCCGCCGATGGCCGCGCGTGGCTCGCCAGATGGTGTTTCATTTCCCGCCAGCGGCTCGCATTGTCACCTAGCAGTTCACGCACCGCCGCGCTGATGCGCTGCGGCGTGTTGGCTAACAGACCTGCGTCGATCGCCCGCAGCAACGCCAGATTCCCCTCCTCCTGGCCGGGAACCAGGTGGTCGATGATCATCGGGCAGCGCGCCGCGAGCGCCTCGTGCACCGTCGCCCCGCCCGCCTTGCCGACCACCAGGTGGTGGTTGTTCAACAGTTCGGGCACGCGCCGCGTCCATCCTGTTAGGCGCACCTGCCCCGGGTACTCGTCCTTGAGTTGGCGCGCGTACCGGTATAGCCGGCGGAACCGCCGGCCTAACACGATGGTCAGCCTCGCGCCGGGCGCGGCGTCTAGCAGCGCGCGGGCGGTCCGGCGGACGTGCGGCCTGTTAGGGGTGGGGAAGTACAGGATGCGCGGCGGGGCGAGCGGGTCGCCTGCGGGAATGGGTGTGAGGGTGGCAAAGCGCGGGTGGACCGGGAAGCCGGTTTCGACGACGCGCTCCGGCGGCAGGCCGGCGTGGATGAGCGATTCGCGGGTGCGCCGGTCGGTGACGAGCCAGAAGTCGGTGGGCGCCTTGCGCCAGACGCCATGAATGACGAGCGAATCGGTGACGACCTGGAAGCTGGGGACCCGCGGCGCGGCACCACTGGCGACCAGACGCTCAACAAAGTACGGGTAGAGCGGATAGGTGGAGACGATGCCATCCGGGCGGAAGTCGGCGACGAGGCGGCCCATTGCCTGCTCGGGCAGGCGCATCCACCATTGCTTGCGGGTGAAGTCCATGGCGTCAGCCGAGCGGAACATCCGTCCCCACAACCACGGCGTGAGCGCGGTGATCCAGCGGTAAACCGCCTGCACCACCCGGGTCGGCACGGCCGCCCCCAGCAAGCAGGGATCCTCCACCCGCACCTGCGCCCCCTCCGCCCTCAAGGCCAGCGCCAAATGCTGGGCCGCGCTGTTGTGCCCCTCACCAAAGCCGGCCGTCAGCACCAGGATCCGCGGTTTGGGGCTTCCGGTCATCGCCCCCGCAACCTGCGGAAATCTCATTGCCCTGAAAAGCATCAAATGCGCCCACCCCGCCCAGTCAACCCAGTCAACCCGGTCAACCCGGTCCTGCTCAATAATGGTACCGAGCCTGGGCAAAGAAAAGACGCTCAGAGGTGACGCGATAAACCAAACGATGTTCCTGAGTGATACGCCGCGACCAGACCCCCGTTCCAAGATGGCGCAGGGGCTCAGGTTTCCCAATGCCCGCAAATGGATCCCGCCGCACGGCCTCGACAAGCTCCAGCACTCTAAGCGCAACCTTGCGCTCCGTTGTGACCCAGAAGCCAAGATCCTCAAGAAAATGCCGGTCAAAGACCATCAGCCGATCCTCCGGCATCACGCGGCTCCGGTGGAGTGCTGGATTTCCTCAAATGTTTTGACCACGCCCTCCCCCTCGCCGAGGCGCTGCAGAGCGGCCAAGAGGCGCTGGCCATTTGCCGGCGAACGCAACAAGTGAACCGTTTCCTGCAAGCCTGCCCATTCATCCAGAGCTACCAACACCACCGACTCCTTCCCGCGCCGCGAAATCACCACCGCTTCCCGCGTCGATAACGCTTCGTCCCAGATGCCTGCCAGACGCTCGCGCGCCTCCGTGTAGGATACTGTCCTCATCCCTCTTTGATAAACCCGTACAGGTTTCCTGTCCAGTGAGAGATGGGACGGGTTGACTGAGTTGACTGAGTTGACTGAGTTGACTGAGTTGACTGAGTTGACTGAGTCTGAGTTGACTGGGTTGACTGGGTTGACTGGAGTGACTGGAGTGACTGGGTTGACTGAGTGACTGAGTGACTGAGTGACTGGGTTGACTGGAGTGACTGGGTTGACTGGGTTGACTGGGTTGACTGGGTTGACTGGAGTGACTGGAGTGACTGGAGTGACTGGAGTGACTGGAGTGACTGGAGTGACTGGAGTGACCGGGCTGACCGGGGACCGGGGAGGGATCCTCATTTAAATCCCGCCCCTCCGGGGCGCTATGGCTTTGGGGCTGGATTCCGGGGGCTGCGCGTGGATACACGCTGACCCCCGGCTAAGTTCTGGTGTCCCGCAGGGACGTAAGACCGGATCGGTCGGATCGGTCGGATCCTCTTTTAAATCCCGCCCCTCCGGGGCGCTATGGCTTTGGGGCGGGATTCCGGGGGCTGCGCGTGAGTACACGCTGACCCCCGGCTAAGTTCTGGTGTCCCGCTGGGAAGTTGGACCGGACCGGACCGGACCAAGTGGGCCGGTCAAAGACCATCAGCCGATCCTCCGACCACGCCGGGCTCCCACTTCCGCTGGGCGAGGGCATCGGCGGCGGCGTGGGCTTCGGCTTCCTTTTTGCTTTTACCGGGGCCGGTGCCGAGTACGGCGCCGCGCCAAATGACTTCCGCTTGGAAAATCCGGCGATGGTCGGGACCGGATTCGCCCACGATGCGGTAGCTTGGCGCTGTGGGAGCGAGCGCCTGGAGGCATTCCTGCAGCTCCCCTTTCGGGTTGCGCTCCTCCTTGCTGCTGGCAAGCTCGTCGATGTCCGCCGCGAATACCCGCATCACCACCGAGGTGGCCTGGTCAAATCCACCGTCCAGATAGATCGCCCCGATCAGCGACTCGAGCGCGTCGGCCAGCGTCGAGGCGCGCTGGCGACCGCCGCTTGATTCCTCGCCACGGCCTAGCAGGACGTAGGCGCCCAGGTCGATGCGCAGGGCAAATCCGGCCAAGGCGCTGCGCGACACGAGCTGTGAGCGCAGCTTGGTGAGGCGGCCTTCCGGGAAGTCCGGGAACAACTGGTAGAGGTGCTCTGTGAGTATCAGTTGGAGCACAGCGTCGCCGAGGAACTCGAGGCGCTGGTTGTCGAAGTGCGGCTTCTGGTTCTCGTAGGCAAGGCTCGGGTGAGTGAGCGCCTCGGCAAGAAGTACCGGATTGCGGAACGAGTATCCGAGCTTGGCCTCGAGGGTCTCCATTTATTGCGCGGAGCGTGGGGTTGCTAGGCGTGCGGGGCGGGTGCCCGGCAGAAAAAAAGAGCCAATGATGGGGTGACCGACGGGGATCGAACCCGCGACAACCGGAATCACAATCCGGGACTCTACCACTGAGCTACGGCCACCATCACTAGGGGCGCGGACGCTAGGCGCCCGATCTGAGATTGGAAAGTACAAAATCATATCCCGCGCGGCATTTTCCAAATTCCACGGCTCACCCGAGCCGTCAGAACCTGCAAGCAGGCCGCAGTCCTTGAAGAGGAAAGCGCGAATTGGCGGTTTCTGCAAGGAATTCGCCGCGGGCATGCAAATCCTCTTCAGGACCCGTTGGCCGAGAGCCAGTCTTTGATGGCTTTCCGGTTGAGCATGAAAAGCACGAGCAGCGGGTAGGTGCAGGCGATCAACCCGGAAGCGATCGTCGCGACGGTGATGCCGGTGCCCATGAGCTTCATCATCATTGGCTCGGGGCCGCCGGAACTGCCGGATTCGGGAATCATGCTATCCATCATCCGCCGGGTGGCCGGGACAACCACCAGGATAGTCACCACCAAGCTGATCAGCTTGGTGATGATGGAAGTCACCGCGTAGCTGTTGGACCAGCGCAGCGCGTTGCGGCGGCCGCGCAGAAGCTTGATGCCCGCGACGATGAGGAGGAAAACAAGGATGGCCACAAAGGCGGCGCTGAGCAGGTTCGGCCAGAGGGTGGCCTGCTGAGCTTCAAGCATCACGATCTGATCGACTTCCGTTCCCTGGAGCCCGGCGATGGCCGAATTCATGAAGACGGATCCGATCGTGACGATGACCATGATGACGCCGATGCCGGCCATCACCAGATGGATGACGCCAAAAACCGTCAGCACCGGCGGCTTGGGCCCCTGTGGGGCCGCCATTGCAGGGATCGGATTGAGCTGCGTGGATTGATACGGCGAAACGGGCTCCTGCATGCCAACCTGTTACGCCAGAGGATGGCCGCCGAAAAGCCGAAATACCAGCGGCAGCAGCAGCGGCGCCGAGATAGCCATGGTCGCAGCGCTGTTTGGAGTGCGGTGGGAAGGGGTACTCCCCGCCACACCGCTTTGGCTCGGCCATTCATGCGGGAAGTCTCCGCGGCGCTTGCCGGGGTTGGCGCGGGGGGCAGCTAGTCCTTGCGGGCGGATCGGAGTCCGCCGCTCCTTGCGGCTCGTTTGGGGGTGTTTTTCTAGCAATCGGTGATTTTCAGCGTTTCCGCATTTCCGGGATTGCGCTTTTCTACGTGCAGATGACGCCCGCCCAACAGCTCAAGCTCCTGATGACCGGCACCGCCAAGGTCCACTCGGAAAAAGACCTCGCCGACAAACTTGCCCTCGGCCGGCCGCTGCGCGTCAAGTTTGGCGTCGACCCGACGGCACCCGACATCCACCTCGGCCACACGGTGGCGCTGGAGAAGTTGCGCCAGTTCCAGGAGCTTGGCCACCAGGCGATTCTGCTCATCGGCGACTTCACCGCCACGGTCGGCGACCCGTCCGGCCGCTCGGCCACCCGCCCGCCACTGACCCGCGACGAGGTCCTGCTAAACGCCGAAACCTACACCGCCCAGGCGTTCAAGGTCCTCGACAGGGAAAAAACCGAAATCCGCTACAACGGCGAGTGGTTCCGCAAAATGAGCTACGAGGACATCCTGCGCCTCAACGCACGCGTCACCCTCCAACAAATGCTCCAGCGCGAGGACTTCCGCGCCCGCCTCGACGCCGGCCAGGAAATCCGCCTCCACGAACTCCAGTACCCGATCATGCAGGGATGGGATTCCGTGGAACTCAAGTCCGACGTCGAACTCGGCGGCACCGACCAGCTCTTCAACATCCTCGTCGGCCGAGACCTCCAAAAGGAGGAGGGACAGCCCCAGCAGGTCGTCATGGTCATGCCGTTGCTGGAAGGCCTCGACGGCGTGAAAAAAATGTCCAAGTCCTACGGCAACTACGTCGGTGTTAGTGACGCCCCGCAGGATATGTTCGGCAAGCTCATGAGCGTCTCGGACACCCTGATGGACCGGTACTATCTGTTACTATTGGGCACCGGCCGCGATTCATCCCTCCACCCGATGGAGGCCAAGAAGTCGCTGGCCGAGAAACTAACCGCCCGCTACCACGGCGCGGACGCCGGCGCCGCTGCGCGCGCCGACTGGGACACCCGGTTCTCCAAAAAGGACCTCGCCAGCGCCGACCTGCCGGAAGTTCCCCTCTCCAGCCTGCCGCCGGAGAACACCGTCATCTCGCTAAGCGTCTTCGTTTTCCAATCCGCCTTCGGCCTGGAAAAATCCACCTCCGAACTGCGCAAACAGTTCATCGCCACCGGCGCAGTCCAACTCAACGGCGACAAACTCACCGACCCGCTCGCGCCCCTCTCACCCGCCCCGGGCGACATCCTGCGCCTGAGCAAGAAACACTCTGTTAGGTTCGTGTAGGGATCTCCGGTAGGGCCGGGCCTCTGGCCCCGCCCATCGCGGCTGTGCCATTGAATGACTGCGGAGCGTCCCCCAATGCCGATGCTTCGCGCGTGGCGAACTTCCTGCGTAGCGAACTTCGTGAGAGCTTCGGCTGGGGGAGATGGGTGGGTCCTTGGCGCGTTCGGGCGTTGTGGCGGCAGGTGGTTTTCCCCGCCGAACTTCTCACGAAGTTCGCTACGCGGGAAGCTCGCTACTGGACGTTGCGTAGCGAAGCTCGTGAGAGCTTCGGCTGGGGGAGGTGGGTGGGTCCTTGGCGCGTTCGGACGTTCGGGTGGCAGGTGGTTTTCCCCGCCGAACTTCTCACGAAGTTCGCTACGCGGGGAAGTTCGCTACGCGGGAAGCTCGCTACGGGACGTTGCGTAGCGACGCTCGTGAGAGCTTCGGCTGGGGGTAGGTGGGTAGTCCTTGGCGCGTTCGGGCGTTGTGGCGGCAGGTGGTTTTCCCCGCCGAACTTCTCACGAAGTTCGCTACGCGGGGAAGTTCGCTACGCGGGAAGCTCGCTACTGGACGTTGCGTAGCGACGCTCGTGAGAGCTTCGGCTGGGGGAGGCGGGTGGGTCCTTGGCGCGTTCGGGCGTTGTGGCGGCAGGTGGATTTCCCCGCCGAACTTCTAACGAAGTTCGCTACGCGGGGAAGTTCGCTACGCGGGAAGTTCGCTTGCTACGGGACGGCTACGGGTTCGCAATCCAATCCACAATCCGCAATCGTTCCTACCGGTTGCTGCGGTCTTCGACGGTGGGGCCCTTTTGCGAGCGCTTACGGGCGTTTTGGTCGAGGATGCGCTTGCGCAGGCGGAGGTTGAGCGGGGTGGCTTCGACGAGCTCATCGATGTCGATGTACTCGATGGCGCGCTCAAGGGAGAAGCGCAGGGCCGGGGTGAGCTTGGAAGTCTTGTCCTTGCCGGACGAGCGCATGTTGTCGAGGTGCTTCTCCTTGACCGGGTTGACGGGAAGGTCGCCGACCCGTGGGTTTTCGCCGACGAGCATGCCGTTGTAGATTGCGTCGCCGGGGCCGACAAACAGAACGCCGCGGTCTTCAAGGGTCTGCAGCGAGTAGGTCGTCGCCGTGCCGTTGTCCATGGAGACCAGCGTGCCGGTTGTGCGGGTGACGATCTCGCCGGCGTGCGGCGCGTATTCCTTGAAGAGGTGGCTCATGATGCCGTGGCCGCTTGTTAGGTTGACCAGTTCGGTTTCAAAGCCGATCAGGCCGCGCGTCGGGATGTAGGCGCGGATGAGCGTGCGGCCGCTGGCTTCCTGGTCCATGTCTTCCATGGTCGCCTTGCGGTTGACGAAGGCCTTGAGCACACCCTGGGTGTACTCGCCGGGAACTTCCACGTAGAGCGTCTCAAACGGTTCTAGCAACTTCCCGTTGTCGTCGCGGCGATAGATAACTGTTGGACGGGAGACGAGCACCTCGAAGCCCTCGCGGCGCATCGTTTCGACGATAACAGCAATCTGCATCGCGCCGCGGGCGGAAACGTTGAAGACGCCCGACTGGTCGGTGTCCTCGACGTGGATGGAAATGTTGGTCTTCTGCTCGCGCATCAGGCGGTCCCGGATGGCGCGCGAGGTGACGTGCTTGCCCTCCCGGCCGGCCAGCGGGCCGTCGTTGATGGAGAACTGCATCTGCACCGTCGGCGGGTCAATCGCCACGAACGGCAGGGCTGGCTGGTCAGGCGAGCCGGCCAGCGTTTCGCCAATGTCGATGTCATCCAATCCGGCCACTCCAACAATCGAACCGGCCGTGCCGCCTTCCGAATCGTCCGAGGCAATGCTGGAATACGTGAAGGTCTTCGTCACCTTGGCCGAGGCCTTGGTGCCGTCCTTGCGCATCGCCCAAACCGTGTCGCCCTTTTTGACGCTGCCGCCTAACACCTTGCCGATGGCGACGCGGCCGACGTAGTCGTCCCAGTCGATGTTAGATGCGAGCATGAGGAAAGGAGCGTCCGGATCGGCCTTTGGCTCGGGGATGTACTCGATGATTTTATCCAACAGCGGTGCGCAGTCGATGCGCTCGTCGTCGGGAGAGTTCATGAAGTAGCCGTCGCGAGCGGAGCCGTAGAGGAAAGGAGCGTTGAACTGTTCATCGTTGGCGTCGAGGTCGAGGAAGAGCTCGAGGACTTGGTCGTGGGCCTTGGCCGGGGTGGCAAGCGGGCGGTCAACCTTGTTGACGACGACGATGGGCTTAAGGCCTTCCTGCATGGCCTTGCGCAGGACGAAGCGGGTCTGCGCCTGGGGACCGCCGGATGCGTCCACGACGAGGAGGACGCCATCGACCATTTTCATGACGCGCTCGACCTCGGCGCCGAAGTCGGCGTGTCCGGGAGTGTCGACGATGTTGATGGTATAACCCTTCCAATGGACGGCGGTGTTTTTCGCCTTGATGGTGATGCCCTTTTCGCGCTCGAGGTCCATGGAGTCCATGGCGCGCTCGGTGACGACCTGGTTGTCCCGATAGGCCCCGCCAGCTTGAAGGAGTTGGTCGACGAGGGTGGTTTTGCCGTGGTCAACGTGGGCGATGATGGCGAGGTTGCGGATCTTCAGGGACATAAAAAATTCGGGTTGAGCCGGGGCCAATGCCCCAGAACAAGCCCCGTTGCAAGGGCCGTGTGTCGAAACTTCACCCCGTGGGGGATTTCACGCAGACGCGCAAGCGGCGCGCGGTGGCGGAAAATCGCCCGCTCGAAGTGCCAACATACAACGGATGGAACCCCGCGAAACCCTGTTACTGGCTGGTTGACAGCAAACGCGCGATTGCTAGAGTCGCGCGCTTCCGCCGGGCGGGAAATCATTTTCCAAACCAAAAATTCCGGCCGCAAAACCAACCCGACAAATCCACACGATGGCCACCGCTAAGCGCCCAACGGCAAAACCTGCCGCCAAGAAATCCGCCAAGAAACCCGCGACCCAAGCCGCGCCAAAGACCGCCAAGAAGGCGGCAAGCAAGCCGAAGGCCGCTGTGAAGGCAGCCGTTAAGCCAGCAGCTGTGAAGGCAGCAAAGAAGCCATCCGCCAAGCCGGTTGCCAAGAAGGCCGGCGTGAAGAAGGCCGCCGCCAAGCCAGTGGCCAAGAAGACAGTGAAGGCCATCGTCAAGAAAACCGCGAGCAAGGCATCCGCCAAGCCAGTGGCCAAGAAGGTGGCCAAGGCCGCCAAGAAAGCAGCCAAGCCAGCCGCCGTGAAGAGCGGCAAGTTTGTCTATTCATGGGGCAACGGCAAAGCCGACGGCAATGGCTCGATGAAGCCACTCCTCGGCGGCAAGGGCGCGAACCTTGCGGAAATGACCCGCATCGGCCTGCCAGTGCCTCCCGGATTCACCATCACCACGGAAGTCTGCACTTATTACTACGCCAACAAGCGTACCTATCCGGCCGTGCTGGCCAGCCAGATGGAGACCGCGGTGCGCAGCATGGAAAAGATCATGGGTTGCAAGTTTGGCAACGCCAAGGGCATGCCGCTTCTCGTGGCGGTCCGCTCCGGTGCCCGTGACTCGATGCCAGGGATGATGGACACCATCCTCAACCTTGGCCTCAACGACGAAACCGTCCAGTCCCTGGCCGCCGCAACCACCAACGAGCGCTTTGCGTGGGATTGCTACCGCCGCTTTGTCCAGATGTACGGCGACGTTGTCCTCGGTGTGCAGAAGACCGAAGGCGAAGAGCATGAGCCGTTTGAAACCGTCATCGAAGAGTTCAAGCACGAGAAGTACGGCAAGGACCTCATCGACAGCGAGCTGACCGCCGAAGACCAGATGGAGCTCGTCAAGCGCTTCAAGGCATTGGTGAAGAGCCGCACCGGGCACAGCTTCCCAAGCGACCCGTGGGAGCAGCTCCGCGGAGCGGCCGGCGCGGTGTTTGGTTCGTGGATGAACGACCGCGCGATCGTGTATCGCCGCAAGTACAACATCCCTGCCGAGTGGGGCACGGCCGTCAACGTGCAGGCGATGGTCTACGGCAACACCGGCGAAACCTCCGGCTCCGGCGTGGCGTTCACCCGCAACCCAGCCAACGGTGCCAACGAGTTCTACGGCGAGTTCCTGATGAACGCCCAGGGTGAGGACGTCGTCGCCGGCGTGCGCACTCCTGAGCCGGTCAGCAAGATGAAGGCAGCGATGCCGAAGCCATTTGCTGAACTGATGAAGGTGCGCGCCACCCTTGAGAAGCATTTCAAGGACGTGCAGGACGTCGAGTTCACCGTGCAGGACGGCAAGTTGTTCATGTTGCAGACCCGCAACGGCAAACGCACCGCCGCCGCCGCGCTCAAGTTCTCCATGGACATGGTCAAGGAGAAGCTCATCAACTGGGAGACCGCCATTCTGCGCAACCCGGCCGACCAGCTCGACCAACTCCTTGCGCCAATCTTCGATGTCGCTGACGTCAAGAAGGCCAAGGCAATCGCCACCGGCCTTCCCGCCGGCCCGGGTGCCGCTTCCGGCAAAATTTACCTCAATGCCGATCGCGCCGCTGCTGCGGAAGCGCGCGGCGAGAAGGTGCTGCTTGTGCGCAACGAAACCTCCCCGGAAGACCTCCGCGGCATGATCGCCGCGGAGGGCATCCTCACTGCCAAGGGCGGCGTTTCCTCCCACGCGGCACTCGTTGCCCGTCAGATGGGCAAGGTTTGCGTCTGCGGCGCTGCCGCCTTGGAAATCGACTACACCAAGAAGACCGTCAGCGCCTCCGGCCAGACGTTCAAGGAAGGTGAGTGGATGTCCATCGATGGCACCGCCGGCACCGTCTACGGCGGCGAACTCAAGACCCAGCCGTCCGAGATCATCACCGGCATCGTCAGCGGCGACAAGGTGGCCCAGGCAACCGAGAAGTTCAAGGGCTTCACCCAGCTGATGGCATGGTGCGAAAAAGCGACCAAGATGGCCGTGCGCACCAACGCCGACACCCCGGAGCAGACCCGCATCGCCATGGCCTTCGGCGCCAAGGGGATCGGCCTGACCCGCACCGAGCACATGTTCTTCGAAGGCGACCGGATCGACGCAATGCGCGAGATGATCCTGGCCACCGACGAAACGTCCCGCCGTGCCGCCCTGGCGAAGCTCCTTCCGTACCAGCGCGAGGACTTCACCGGCATCTTCACCGAGCTCAAGGGCCTCCCCGCGACCATCCGCCTGCTTGACCCGCCGCTCCACGAGTTCCTCCCCCACGGCAAGGAGCAGCAGATGGACCTGTCCAAGAAGATCGGCGTCAGCGTTGAAAAAATCATCCAGCGCGTCGCGGAACTCCACGAGTTCAACCCGATGCTTGGTCACCGTGGTTGCCGCCTCGGCATCGCCTACCCGGAAATCACCGAAATGCAGGCCCGCGCCATCTTCGAAGCCGCCGCGGATTGCGTCGCAAAGAAGATCAAGGTGAAGCCTGAGGTGATGATCCCGCTCGTCGGCTACAAGCGCGAGTTCGACCTCCAGGCCGAAATCGTCCACCGCGTCGCCAAGGAAGTCA
>Ga0136639_10000129_pt1 | contig 21891 bp, 27 predicted proteins | sample AntDrymUQ8592106_2_FD_113739 | JGI IMG/M metagenome (GOLD analysis project Ga0136639, IMG submission 113739) | Polar desert sand microbial communities from Dry Valleys, Antarctica - metaG UQ859 (21.06) | ecosystem: Environmental > Terrestrial > Soil > Desert | place: Antarctica: Dry Valley...
GACGGAAAAGAGTATTTGATTGAGTCCCGCCTCGCTACGCTGGCCTATCGGGTCGGATTCGCTTCGGCGGCCGCCCTGCTCGATGCCGCGATGGCCCTCCCCTCCCCTGCCGGCCTCTACGGGGACATTGTTGAGGCGCTCACCACGCACGAAACTTCTTTTTTTCGGGATGGGCATCCCTTTGAAGCATTAGCCGAAACCGTCCTGCCCGATCTGTTGGCCAAAACAGGACCCCGCCCCTTGCGCATCTGGTCGGCGGCTTGTTCGACCGGCCAGGAGCCGTATTCGATCGCCATGCTGCTGGAGGGCATCTTGCCCCTCCAAGGGGCCCCTCCAGCGCAGATTTTGGCCACCGATGTCAGCGCCGCGGTGTTGAGCCGCGCGCAACGTGGACTGTTCAGCGAATCGGAGATCGAGCGCGGACTCACCCTGAGCCAGCGGGAGGCGAACTTCGACCGGTTGGCGTCCGGGCAGTGGCAGGCCCGGGCCTCCTTGCGGAGTGCGATGTCGTTTGCGGGTTGCAACCTCATCGGAGACTGGCCCGGCCATCCCCCCTTTGATCTCATCCTCCTGCGCAACGTCCTCATCTATTTTGATCTCCCGACCCGTCAACGGGTTCTCGAGCGGATGGTCCAATCGCTCTCGCCGTTTGGGTACCTCCTGCTCGGTGCCATCGAAACGACCATGTCCGTTCCCCCGGCGCTCGAGCCGTTTCGCGTCGGCCGGACCTGCTTTCTTCGTCGCCGCCCACAGTCCGCCCAATAAGTCCGGCTCATACTTCGGGCCGGGGCGTCGATAAATCGGTTAGCATGCAGTGGACCCATTTGGTACAACTCCCGATTGCCGATTATGTGATTGGCCAAGCTCTTCGTCTGCGCCACGGTGCCTCCGAGCAGCGCGCCGCGCTCGGGTTGGACCTCGAACGCCTCGCTACTGGCCGGGAGCAGTTGCTCGGTTGGAGCCAACAAACGGAAGCGGGCTTTCTCCGCATCGGGCAATTTGTCGCCGATAGCTATCAGCTACTCAACACGCTGCGAGAGGCGGGCCTGAACATTCGCCGAACGGCCAGTGAAGGACCCATCGGTCAGAACGTCCAGGCTCTCGAGAGGATGGCTCCCGGAGCTTTCGAATTGCTGGCGGAGGCCGCTTTAGCGCAACGCCGCCTGATCGCGGGGCTCGAGTCGACCTCGACTCAAGTGGGTGACCTCGAAAAGGGTCAGCACGAACTGGCAACGATCCTGCGAGGCCTGGGGCCCTTGGCGACCTTGCTCAGCATCGATAGCACGACCGGTGCCGAATCCGCCAGGGCCAGTTCGCAAACTCTGGCTGCCGAACTGACCCAGATCAATGAACGCCTGCGCACTTGGCTCGACGAACAGGCCGACCAAATTGCTGCGGCCCGAGTGGAGAGCCGGAACCAAGCGACGGCTCTGCTTGCCGGTCTAGCTGCTCGCGAGACAGCCGTCGTCCACCAAAAAACGCAGTGCATGACCGGGGTTGCCCACTTGGGCCAAGAGCAAGCCCGGCTTTCCCTGTTGAGCAGCCGGATCGAAGAACTGGTGCCAGCGGTGGAAGCCTGCCTCGGTCAAGTGATGGTTGCTCTCCAAGGCCACGACGCGGTCCGTCAGCGGCTTGAGCATTGCTGTGCCGGAATCGCTGAGCTCGACGGCCAGGTGACCCGGGATCTGGACCACCCGGTCTCGGCTCCAACGGCCTTGGCCTTTCTTTCCCGCCTCTCCACCCTCGAGGCCCATCAGCTTTCCTCCATCCGAGCGGTCATTGAGGAAATGATGCAGCGGCTGAGCGACGGTCTGCGCACGGCTGTCTCCGGCCTGGCCAATCTGGTCGGCTCGCTCGAGTCCGGCGTAGGGGCCGGGGCCTTCGCGGCCCTCACCGCGACCGTCCAACAAATTTCCGAGCTCGTCCAAGGCGCTCTCGACACCGAATCGCAACTGCTGGCCCCCGCCTTGCACCGCAGCACCGAAGCCGCCCGCGCGCTGTTTGCCGCCTACCGTACCGAACTAAAGACGATCGATTCCGATCTGGCCCTGTCGGCCGTTAACGCCCAAATTCAGTCCTCCCGCAATGGCACCGAAAGCGCTCTCAATATTCTGGGGGCGCACGCCGGGGCCATTTCGCTCGAAGCCCGCCAAATCTCCACCCGGCGAGCCGCTGAGTTCACTCGCCTGGAAGACGATCTGGCCCTCCTTTCCCGCCAGATGGACGCCGAAGGCGCGGCGCGGAGCACGATCGGGCATCAACTGCTGGAGCAGGCCCACCAGACACGGGATGGGCTGGCCGATGCCGAGCGGGATATGAACACGCAGGTGCAAACGATCGCCCAGCCCGCGCAGCAGCTCCAGCAAGGCCTGCTCAGCGTGCTGGCCGAGGTGGAAGAGTTTGGCCGGGCCTTCACCGTGGCGGCACCCATTCAGGAGTCCCTCGACCGACTGAGTAGGGCGGCCGAACATCTTCCACTAGCCCCGTATTTCAGTCAAAAAAGTGAATCCCGGGTGGAGGCGCTCCGCAGCCGCTACTCGCTCGCCGCCGAGCGGCAGCTCCACGATGAGGCTATCTGGTCGGACTCTCCGGATCGCAAGGACGAATCGGCGGCCGACAGCTCGGTAGAACTCTTCTAAAACATTCGAGCCGAGCGCTAGCCGCTAGGAACTTGATCCACGTAACCCACAAGTAAGATGAGCAAGGAACCAGTATGAACAAGACAATCCTCACCGTCGACGACTCCTCGACGATGCGTCAAATGGTAGGCATCACGCTGAAAGGAGCCGGGTTTGGCGTTCTCGAAGCCGGTGATGGCGTCGAAGCTCTCGATAAGCTTCGTTCCGCCGCCCGGCCCATCGATTTGGTGCTCACCGACCTCAATATGCCCCGGATGGACGGCATCGAACTGACTCGCCAGATCCGCTTGCTGGATCATTTGCGGGGGGTTCCCATCATCCTGCTAACCACCGAGTCCAGCCCGGAAATGAAGCAGCGCGGCAAGTCCGCCGGTGCCACCGGCTGGATCGTCAAACCTTTTCAACCCCAACAACTTCTCGACGTCGTCACCAAGGTCATCCGTTAGACCGCGCCGCCCGAGCTCTCCTTGCTGCCCAATGAATGCCCTCAAAAGGCAAAAGAATGAATGCCCGCAAAAAGGCTAAAGACCAACCTTATCGCTCCGATAAAACTAATAGAGGGAATCGAAACCATGCCTCCGAAAAAAACTGATCGTGACTACGAATATGATTACTTGAGCGTCTCCTACCAGATCGAGGAGTTGCTCCAGAAGAAAACCGCCGCCTACAGCGTGCAAAGCGAGATCGAACAACTCCATCACCGTTTGATGGATTTGGCTCGGGAAGCGGCCAACGCCGAAGATCCACGGGACCGGGAGTATGACTACCTGTCTACTGCCTACCGCATCCAGGAACTGCTCCAGCAGAAAACGGCCGCTTATGCGCTGGCGCATGACTTCCAAGCGATGCAGAGCCAACTCGATGAGCTCGGTCGCAAACTGAACTGGGTACGTCCGAATGGACAAGGCGCTGACACCCCTTTTCTCACCGACCGCCTGAGTCGCCTGCAAAGCGAGATTCAGGATCTTCGCGCCGCGATGGTCTAACACCCATGTCCCGGGCGGTCTTCGTTCGCTCCGAAAGCGAACAACGAAATCTGGAGTATGACTACTTGGCGCTGAGCTACCAGCTCAGCAGCCTAGTCGAAGACCGCCTCCGCGAATCGAAAATGGTCGACCAGTTACAGGAACTCGCTTTGCAAATCGAGGAGTTTCTCCGCTCGAGTCCGTGGGCCTCCGAAAAAGAAACGGTCGCGCTCAACCTCGAACAAGTGATTAATGAGTCCGAAGCCTGTCTGCGATTACAGCGGTCCACCTCCAATTACCCCGAACGTCTATTTCAGCTACACCTCGAGTTGGCCGGACTCGGCGGATTGCTCGGCTATCACAGGTGCAGGTAAAGGGGGCGCCGGTAAAGGATCAAAACGATCCAGCCTCTTCTCGACTCGCTCCAGCGCCGCCGCCAACTTGGCCAACGAATCCCGCTCCGCCCCTTCCAGCTTCGGCGAATGATAAGTCGGGTTATTCACCCACCAATCCATCCCCATCTCGCGCGCCTTGTCAACCGAGCAAACGATCAACCGAATCTGAATCGCAATCAGCTCGATGTCGGCAATGCGCACCCGGATGTCCCCCGCCACCACCACCCCTTTGTCCAATACCCGCTCGAGCACATCGGCCAGGGTCGAACTCTGCACTCCATGATGTATCCCACTCGCCATATTCCTTGTCTCCTTCTCCAGCTCGTCTTCTAAAACAGATTTCCTAACGGACCCAGATCCAGGTTCACTTCGTCCTTGCTGATCCCATATTGGCTCCGGAGTTGTTCCAATTGTTCGGCCTGCGCCGCCAAAGCCAATCCCAACCGCTCCATCTCGGCTTCATTCAAGCCCCCATCCTCCATCCGGCGCAACGATTGCCGTTCCATCAGTTCATGCAGAAACTGCGCGAGACCAAGCACCAGCTTCAATATGCCGTTTTCGGCCGGGCTACTGGGGCTATTCATGCTCCTCCGGCCGATGAAGCTCCACCAAGCGTCCTGCGGTAGTGAGCAATAGATGAAGGTTAAGATAGACCAAATCGATTCCAGCCAGCGAAAGCGTAATCTCACCGCGGGCGACCACCCCTTGGGCCAGGACGCGGTCGAGCACTTCGCACAGAGAGGGCCGGTTGCCTGGGCGCGGCGGCGATGGGGTCAGCATGGTGGCGAAGCCTCGTCATTCGGCTCAGGATCGAGACCATTGGCTTCGGACTCTACCGGTCGATGCTCCAGTTGCTCACCGTCGTCGTCGTCTTCGTCATCGTCGTCTTCGTCGTCGTCTTCGTCCCCATCCCCATCATCATCATCATCATCTTCGTCTTCGTCCTCGTCCTCGTCCTCGTCCTCGTCCTGTTCCTCTTCTCCCATCGCGATCTCAATCTCCTCCAGCCGGTCTAGCAGCACTGTCTCCCGAGTGCTGAACGTCTCTTCACTGATGGCCCCGCTCTCTAATTGTTGATACAACACCCGCAACTCCTCCCGAATCGAATCGCCCTCGGCTACCCGCTCCTCGGCAGCGGCCTGTTGTAGCTCCTCGACAATCCAGAGTAATCCGCTCGCCGGCCACGTTAGTAAGTTATCGAGCAAGAACATAAACCTTCTATCGGCCCCCCCGCCAAGCGCCTTTATGCAACAGGACGATTTGGCGCCTCGGATAAGTCTTAGGTCATCGAGCGCAGGCTGTCAGTTAGGGGGTTTAGGGAAAATCCTGTCTAGAATTCGGGGAAATCATCGCAAGTGCGGCCGGCAAGGGCGTACAGGAGGATAACGAATAAGTCGATAGCTGGTGTGATGGGAAAAAAGATTGTAGGTGCCGCAGGCATTGATGCCATTCTTAACGGACTGGGTGAGCTGGTCGACAAACTGGCCCACCTCGAGAATATAAAGGAGGCCTCGTCCTCCACCTCGCCCCGCGCTCAGGGAATCTATGGCGTCAGTATCAAAATGGGCATCGGCGGCCAAGGCGGGAGCGTAGAAACATTCGGGAATGTGAAGCAGGATGAGTCCGGCCAAGCCGTGGTGCACGAGGTGCGAGAACCCCTGTGCGATGTTTTCGAGGAGCCAGGCGTCGTTCTGGTCGTGGCAGAGATGCCCGGAATTCATCTCGAAGACTTGCAGCTCGAACTCGACGGCGACCTGTTGACCATTCGCGCCTCCCGCCGCGATCGGCAATATCATAAGGAGCTCCAACTCCCCTGCCCGGTCGAACTCGCGAGCGCCCAGCGCACTGCTAACAACGGTGTCATAGAAATACGGTTCCCCCTATGAACACCCTTCGCCTCCGTGTCGCCGAAGCGGCTACCAAGGATGTTGGACGCGCTCTCGCCCGCGTCGATCCAGACGATATGCGCCGCCTGCAGTTGCAAACCGGTGACTTCGTCGAAATTCACGGTAAATCCGCCGCGGTCGCCAAAGTCCTCCCCGCTCACCCTGCCCTCCGGGGCCAGTCCCGGATCGCCCTCGACGGCCTGACCCGCGAGAACGCCCAAGCCGCCCTCGACGATACGGTCGAAGTCCATCGCGTCCCGGCCCTTCCTGCCGAACGGGTGGAGATTCTGCCGCTCGGTGCCGAACCGGCCCGCCGCGACCTCGACTATATCGGACGCCTGCTCGATGGTCTCGTTTTGCGCGAGGGAGCTCGGATCCGGGCCACCGTCTTCGGTTCGCGGTCAGCCGAGTTTCGCGTCACCCGCACCTCGCCCCGCGGCAATGTAGTACTTCATCCATTAACCCAGCTGACGGTGCTGCCGAAGGCCGCTACCCCGGCTGGAGCCGCCGAACGGCAGCTGTCCTATGAGGATGTGGGGGGGCTACGCCCTCAACTCCAACGAATCCGCGAGATTATTGAGCTACCCCTCCGCTATCCCCAAATGTTTGACCGCCTCGGGATTGCTGCTCCCAAAGGTGTTCTGCTCTACGGGCCTCCGGGCACCGGCAAGACCCTAATTGCCCGCACGATTGCCAGCGAGGCCCACGCCAAGTTCTTCAGCGTCTCCGGCCCGGAGATCATTCATAAGTTCTATGGCGAGAGTGAAGCGCATCTGCGCAAGATTTTTGAGGAGGCGGGCCGGCAGGGCCCCAGCATTATTTTTCTCGATGAGATCGACTCGATCGCTCCGCGACGGGAACGCGTCACCGGGGAGGTCGAAAAGCGCGTCGTAGCCCAACTCCTTGCTCTTATGGACGGCTTGGCACGACGCCAGAATGTGATCGTCATCGCCGCCACCAACCTGCCCGACTCGCTCGACCCCGCCCTTCGGCGCCCGGGCCGGTTCGATCGCGAAATCGAGATTCCGGTTCCCGATCGCGCTGGCCGCGCCGAGATCCTCGAGATCCACGCCCACGGAATGCCACTGAGCTCTGAGGTTTCCTTAGCTAGTTTCGCGGCCCGCACCCATGGTTTCGTAGGTGCGGACCTCGAAGCCCTCTGCCGGGAAGCCGCGATGCGCTGTTTGCGGCGGCTGCTTCCAGAGATTGATCTCAGCGCTGCCGAGATCCCTTACTCAGTTCTCGAGAAGGTCGAAATTCTCCCGGCTGACTTCGAAGAAGCACTCGTCGGCATCGAGCCGTCCGCGCTGCGGGATGCCTTTATCGAAGTTCCCGATGTCCGGTGGGAAGATCTAGGCGGATTGGCTTCCCTTCGCCAGCGTCTCATTGAGGCGGTGGAATGGCCGCTCCGGCGTCCCGAGTTATTCGCCGAGGCCAACATCCGGCCGCCTCGCGGGCTTTTGTTGACCGGTCCCCCCGGATGTGGCAAGACGATGTTGGCCAAGGCCATCGCTACCGAAAGTCAGGTGAATTTTTTATCCATTAAGGGCCCGGAGCTTCTCTCCAAATACGTGGGAGATAGCGAGCGAGCCGTCCGGGATCTGTTCCGCAAGGCCCGTCAGGCCGCCCCTTGCATCCTGTTTTTCGACGAAATTGACGCCGTCGCAGCCGCCCGCGGACATGGCCAGGATCCGGTCGCCGAGCGGGTCCTCGCCCAGTTGCTGACCGAAATGGATGGGATCGAAGACCTCCGCGGCGTTTTCATCCTCGCTGCGACCAATCGAGCCGACCGCCTTGACCCGGCGATCGTCCGGCCCGGCCGATTTGATGAGGTAATCGCCATTCCTGTACCCGATCAATCCGCACGCCTCGAAATCCTAGCCATCCAGTTCCGGCGGAAGCCGGTCGGTGACGATCTCGACTGGCCTCGGTTCGCCGCTGAAACGGATGGATTCTCCGGCGCGCAACTCATGGCGGTCAGTCAGCGAGCCGCGATGGCCGCCCTGCGTCGAGCGTGGGACGGCCAGACACTTCGTATTCAAAACGAGGATGTCGACCAAGCAATCGCTTCGCTCCGTCCTCACACCCAGAGGGAAGCTGTTAAATGATTTACGCATATGCCGTCCTCCGAGAACGACTGGGTGTCCAGCAGCCCTGGCCCCCCGCCCTCGACCCGAACCATCCGGTAGGTCTGCTACCCATTGATGAGCACCTGTCGATCGTCGTGAGTTCCCTCAATGAGCCACCCGAAACCGGCGACGCCGCAGTGCTTGCCACTGCGGCCTGTTGCCACCATGGTGTCGTCGAAGCTGCCCATCGGCGAGGTGACGTCATTCCACTGCGCTTCGGCGCTATTTTCGACGGTGTCGAGCAGTTGCAAAGCCAGCTACGAGCGAAGATCGATTCCTGGATTCCCACTCTCAATCTGATTCAAGATTGCTCGGAGTGGGACTTGGAGTTAACCGTCGATTCCGAAAGGCTCCGCAACGAACTCCTAGCCGAAAAACTCCGTGCTCTCCCCTCGGCTTCCGCCGGAAGGCGCTATCTGATCGAACGCGCCGTCGATCGGGATCTGACCGCTGTCGTAGCTCAACGAGCCGAAGCCCTCTGGCAAGAACTGTGGCAACTGGCCCGGGGATACATTCGGGCTATCGCGGAACGTCCCAACGGGCACTATGCCCTCCTGATTCCTGAAGATTTCCGTAATGGATTCCCCTTGATTGTCGAAGAGATAAACGTGCACGCAGTAGGGCTTAGACTCTCGGTAACCGGAGTCTGGCCACCCTACAGTTTCGTTGGACGGGATCCATTGCAGCGGGCACAAGAACAGGAAGAACTCCTGGCGACGGTTTTAAATGAGCCTAGCCCTGCAGTTCAGTCGGCATCGGTGGGCGTCGGCCGGGGATAAATCCCGAGCGCCGGGGACCTCGCCAGGCAAATGTTACCAAATCACAAACACTAAGGAGAAAATTATGGCAAAAGTTAGCAAATCGACCGACTCGTCCAGCTTGGCAGAGGTCATAGATCGCATTCTTGACAAAGGTATCGTCATTGATGCCTGGGTCAAAGTATCCCTCGTCGGGATTGAGTTACTCTCGATAGAAGCGCGTATCGTGATCGCCTCGGTCGAGACCTATCTCAAGTACGCCGAAGCTATCGGCCTAACCAACACCGCCGCAATGCCTTCCTAAGTAGGTCATTGCAACATCTCATTCGGGACCGCGTGAACCCCGCCGCACGGCGCCGGGCCGCTCGGTCCCTAACCCACCCTTTCACTCTCCGCCACTGACCCGAGTACCCTACCGCATTATCCCGAAGGCTTGAATATGAATCCCCCCCCCAGTGCGTTTGATAAACTTCGCCAACAAAGAAGGGAGCTGCTCGCGGACCTGGCAAAGCAATCCCAGGTCCGAAAGATCCAAGTTCGGGAACTGCTTCAACAGTGCGCCGGCCAGCGCGACAAGCGTGAGCCGTCTAGTAAACTTCGCGCTGTTGCAACTTTTCCCCCTTCCACGCCCCCGTTTGTAAATGCACCAGATACCGTCGTGGCTCCACAAGGTCAATCTGGCTCCGCCTCTCCGGTCGTTAAATCGGTCCCCCATATGGCCGCTCTGGCTATCGAACCCGCTTATCTGGAGCGATTGAATCAGATCGAAGACGCTTTGGCTAGTCTGACGGCGGACGCCAACAGATCGCCGTCAGACAATGCCTTTGCTGTTGTGCGCGCTGCCGCACTTGAGGAAAAGATGAATGCCTCTCGCGAAGCGTTCGAGGAGATCATTAACCGCCTCCGTGTCCTGAACGGCGACTTGGCCCAGGTAGGTGAGCACCTCAATAGGCTCGACGTAACCGTCAACGCTCTCCAGAGCCGCTCGGCAAGTTGGGATACCGGCTTGGCCGCCGGAGAGGAAGATTTTCGGAGGCTTGCCGGTGCTTTCGAGGCATCCAGTGGCGAGGTACGCCGGATCCAAGATCGGATCGACTCCGCGGAGCGCTCTCGGCAGAGCCATGAGACTGCGGTGAATTCCGAGTTGACCAACTGGGCGACACGATTTTCAAAGGTCGAGTCCGGGCTCCTCTGGGCCATCGACATGATCCAGTCTTCCGAGCAAGGAACGGGTCGAATCAATGACCTTCGCGAGCGCATCCGTCACCTGGAAAACGGCTTTGATCGGTTCGTGCAGTCCCTCGAATCGGCCCCTAGCCCCGTCCAACCTTCCGAGGTAGAGCCTCCCAGACCATTGGCGGCCAGCGTCCTTGCTAACCTCTCGAAGTTGGTCAACGGACTCCGGGATACCCAAGCGGAAAGGGCGCCGGGAAGTGAACGAAACCTGCAAGGAGTGTCCGGGCGTGACTGAAGCATCTACTATTGTTATGGCGACAAATCCCGAACGAGTGCTCGTCGAGCCAAGTGCGGATTTCGTGCTGACCCGCGACATCGACGAGATTACCGAAAGGGCCCTGACCTACATCGCGATAGGCTCAGCGGTGCACTTTGCCGGACCGGCTGGAACTGGCAAAACCACCCTGGCGTTTCACATTGCCGCTCGCTTGGGCCGGCCGGTCACGCTCATGCATGGAGACGATGAGTTCGGCAGTTCCGACCTGGTAGGCCGGGACTCCGGGTTTCGCCGTTCCAAGGTCGTCGACAACTACATTCATTCTGTGCTCAAGACTGAAGAGAACGTGAACTCAGTATGGAGTGACAATCGGCTCACCACGGCCTGCCAACTGGGCCATACGCTGGTTTACGATGAGTTCACCCGATCCCGTCCGGAAGCCAATAATCCTCTCCTCAGCGTGCTGGAAGAGCGGATCCTCAACATCCCCAGCTTGCGGAGGAACGGTGATGGCTACGTTCGCGTTCACCCGGATTTTAGGGCCATTTTCACTTCGAATCCAGATGAGTATGCCGGCGTTCACCGCGGACAGGACGCCCTCCTTGATCGGCTCGTTACCATTCAAATGGGCCAGTTTGATAGAGACTCAGAAGTGGCCATCGTCGCCCGCAAGAGCGGTCTGGCGATAGGCGACACGACTGCCGTCGTTGACCTCGTCCGAACTTTGCGGATGGCGAGCGAAACTGGAAATCAGCCGAGTATTCGGGCTTCCTTCGCGATCGCGAAAGTCTTAGCTCTGCGAGGCGCGACTGCCAACCTTGAAGATGAGACGTTTCGTTGGGCGTGTCGAGATGTCCTGGGAGCTTCGATCGCCCGCGTCACCCTCGATGGCAATGCACTTCCCCCCGCGGTGATTGATGATATCGTCCGGCGCTTTTATCTTGAGGCCGCCGCACCAGCTTCGAAAACCTAAACAAACTCATTCATCTCCCAACCTGAAATCCTGTAACCCGGAGTCTCATTATGCGTGGAGCAAGTAACATCAGATCGTCCGCCGGTCGGCGCACTCGCGCCGCGGTTCCTAAGCAGTACCGTCAGCACGAACTTTTCATGCAGGTCACCTGTCTGGAAATGGAGAAGGCCCGTCGTGGCGTGGAGCGCGCCGCTGCGGCTAACAGGGTAAGTGATATTGACACTCGCTTGGTCGCTATCGACCAAGAGCGCGAGAGCCTCCTGTCTCAGTTAGCCGAACTCGGAGCCCTAACCGCCGCTCCTAATTTCTCCCCTGACGCTCCTTCGCGACCCGCCACCATGGGTGGCTTCCGCATTCAGTATTAGCCTGAGAACCCTATGGGACAATATCTTTACGCTATCGCCAGCGAGGCGCTGCCCTGTACTGTCGACGTTACGGGCCTAAACCAAGCCCCGATCTATTCGGTCGTACATGATGGGCTCGTGGCGTTGGTCAGCGACCTGTCTGAGCCGCGCCTCCGGCCGGAACGACGCCATTTGAGCGCGCACCAGACGGTCTTGAGCCGGCTCCTCCAAGTGACAACGCCCTTACCAATTCGGTTCGGTGTCGTCTCGGCTAATGAGAAGGCAACTCGTCGAATGCTAAAAAACTACAGCTCGGACCTATTGGATCAGCTGCGGAGAGTCGACGGCTGTGTCGAAATGGGCTTGCGAGTCCGCTGGAGTGTTCCAAACATCTTTGAGCACTTCATCGCCGGAAACCCGATTCTGGGCCAACTCCGCGATGATATCCGCAGCGGCGAGCAGGATGGTGTGGTGCTCCATCAGTCCCGTATCGAATTAGGTCGAACCTTCGAAAACATCCTCGAGCAGGAGAAAGAGCGGATTGACCAACATGTGACCGATGTGTTGAGTAAGGCAGTTGCTGAAATCCACCGCGGAAAATCAAGAGCCGAGAACGATATCCTCAACCTGGCCTGCCTGGTCGAACGCAACCGCCAAGATGAGTTTGTGGCCCGGGTCATCGAAGCCGCCAGCGGATTTGATGCCAATTTTGAGTTCGATTACAACGGTCCCTGGGCTCCCCACAATTTTGTCGCGCTCGACCTCGATCCAGCAGCCAGCAACTAGGCTCGGCTCCGCCTCAAGGCTCGATCCGCAATGGATATCGCAAGGCAATTGAAGACGGTAGTGCGGATGCTATATCGTGTAGCATCCCAAGGAAGAGCATGCCTTCTTCGCCATCCTGCAGGGTCTCGTCGATACGTTTTGCGATGAACGCATCTCGTTGCCGCAGCAACTGGGCCATAGACTCGGCGGAGGCTCGCTCCGGATGCTTCGCAAGCTCCATCTCACGCATCAGAAGCTCTACGGATTCGGTCCCCTCGATGCGGGCGCCACGCGCCAACAACTCCTCGAGCAGTAGAAAGTTTGCGCTACCTTGCCTGGCGACATCCGCCACAATTCGGGATTCAAATCCGCAGCACGGTAAACTGTCCTGGTAAACTCGCAGCCGTCGATAATCGAGTCCGAGGTCCAGAACTTCATGCCGGATCTGAGACCACAGATCGGCGATTTGCTCACTCGCCTGCGCATCCCGGCGAGCCGCAACTTTGGGGGCATACGTGCCAAGGTCGGCAGCCCCATGTAAAATCGGAATACACCAGAGCCGCCTTGCTTCTAGAGGGAAAGGCAAGTCCCGGCCCCCCAATCGCGCCGTTCGAGTTCTCGAGATAGTTTGCAGATCTCGCCCGAAAGCGGTCGGTCGTTCAGAATGCGGGGAACTTCGCTTCGAATCCAGCGGACAAGAGCCATGGTCTCGTCACTAAAACCGCTTTCTCCGCGCTCGCTCAGTTCATCGACCGCTTGGGCCAGTGCGATGGCTTCGATCGCCAGGACCGGATACAAATTCGCCACGGCGCGCTGCGCCTTCCGGGCGGCGATGGTTCCCATCGGCACGACGTCCTGGTTGTTGTTGTTCGTGGGAATCGATTGGATGGAGGCGGGCCCGGCGTCGGAGCGCATCTCCGCCACTAGCGCGCTCGCGGTGACTTGGGCTCCCATCAGGCCGCTCTGCAGGCCATTTCGACGCGGTTGCAGGAACGCCGGTAGGCCACCGTTCAGGGTGGGGTCACACAATCGGGCGATTCGGCGTTCGCTCGTAACGGCTAGTTGTATGATGCCCGGGTGAAGTGCATCGGAGGCTAACGCCACGGGCAACCCAAAGAAATTACCGCCGTGACGAACGATTCCGCCCCCTTCCCCATCAGGGAAGAATAACGGGTTATCGGTCACTGAGTTCAATTCCGTCTCGACAACCTGATTGTGATAAGCCAACAGGTCCCGAATCGCCCCGAGGATCTGCGGTGCGCACCGAACCGTATAGGGATCCTGCAATATAGGCCGACCCTCGCCTATACCCGTCGCTTCGTCGACTACGATAGTCGCCCGGTCATCAATCGGCACTAATCGCTCCGAGCATCCGGCCAGACGCTCAAGTCGTGCGGCTGCCCACAGTTGTCCCTCATGGGGACGAACGGCAGCAATCTCGGCGCTATAGGCTTCCCGCTTCCCGCCAAGCACCTCTGCATAAACCACGCATAGTCGTGCCGACAACTCCAGGGCCCGCTCCACCTGCACTCCGTTGCGAGCGGCGATGGCCGTCATCGCCGACGTGCCATTCACCAGCGCCAAGCCCTCCTTGGCCAAAAGTTCCAGCGGCTGCAATCCATGCTCACGCAACACCTCCGCCCCCGGCCGACCCACCTCGCCGTCCCAGATGGCTGACTCGCCCAGATATCCCAGCGCCACATGGGCCAGCGGTGTAAGGTCTCCGCTCGCTCCTACCGTCCCTTGCGATGGAACGACGGGAATCACGTCTCGATTTAGGCATTCGGTCAAAAATAGGTACGTTTCCACCCGAATGGCCGAATGGCCTCGGCTCAAGCTGAACAATCGCGCCGCCAGGATGCCCCGTGTTTGTTGCCGGCTGTACGGAGCGCCCACCCCGGTGGCCAGATGATAGATCAGGTTCCGCTGCAACAATGGAGACAGCTCCGGATCGATGTGTTGCGTCGCTAACGGCCCAAATCCTGTCGTTACTCCGTAGATACGCCGCCTCTGCGTGATCATATTTTCGAGCAGAGCACGGCATCGATCCAATCCCTCGAGCATCGAAGCAGTGGTCACCAGCGTCGCCTCGCCTTCGCTCACTTCCCACAATTCCCGCAAACTCATTCGCCTTCTGCCGTCGACGACGACTTCTCGGCTGGTGGCCTTTTCACGCAAACTTTCCACTTCGATTGTTGTGCTCCAACTCACCAGTTCACCGCCTTGCCATTTCCATCGATCGGGAGCGCGGAACCGAACGTAAAGCATCGCGGAATCGAGGACGATGGCAATCTTGACGACAGCCATTGGCTCAACCCCTCTTCGCTCAGTCGGTTCCCCCCGGGTTTCTGCACCACATACGCCCGCAGCCGACCGGTCTCCGCCTCGCCGCTCTTCACCGCGCAGGCAGCCACGTCCGGATGGGATCCCAAAATCGCTTCGACCGAACCCGGATGAACTAATATTCCGCCCACTTTGATCCCCCGGTCGATTCGCCCTTCCGCCCGAAACGAATTCTCAGTGTCCCAGTGCAGCCGGTCCATAAGTTCGATCTCGTTGCTTTCATTTCGCACAAGGCAACCTGCCTTGCTGCCGCGTTTCCATGCGGGCATCAGCCGATACGGTTCTGCTTCGCTCTGTCGACAACCTACCCCGCCGGTTTCGGTTGAGCCATACACTTCCATTAGCCTACCCCAGCCCCCCTCCCGCAACCGTTCCCAAAGCGCGGGAGCTAGCGCGCCGGCCGAACTTACTCCGCTGACCCCTGATTTTACGGCTCCTCCGAATCGGTCGAGCAGGTCCCACCGGAACGGCACCCCCACCACCAAGTCTCCTTCCCGGATTTCCCGAACCAATCGCTCCGGCGACCAGAAACGTCCGTCCACCACCTCCCAATGCCCAAGCTCTGGCAGCAAAACCGTCCAAATGAAGCCGTACAAATGGTGACTCGGCACAAGAGTCACGCAACGCTTTATCCCAGGCCACATCTCAAGCCAGCTCTTTGCTTCCTGCTCCAGGTCGCCGCGGTCGTGCGAGATCTTTTTCGGTCTTCCCCCGCTTCCTGATGTCTGAAATGTCAATCGTCTCCAGTCGTCCTGTAGACTCTGACGAACTACATCGGCCCAACTTCCCAGATCTCGATACCGCAGTAAATTTTCCTCGGTTCCCCACTCATGCAAGTGGAAAAACTGATTCACGCGAGCGGCCAACTCCAGTAATTCCAAGGAATCCGCTCCCAGCGAACCAGCGCCGGTAACGTCATCGACGTCTCGTAATCGCGTCTCGGCCGTCCAGTCGGACCGATGGCGAACCTCTCCCCCCGTTCGCCGCATTTCGGCCAACTGAGCTTCCACTAAGTCGCTGACCACCCGCAAAATCTCCACGCCACGCCCCCTTTGTCGGTCCGAACCTACAGCCGCTTCACGAAAATCCAAACCGAGTCGCCCGTTCCCTTCTTCATCTGAATCGAAACTCGGGTCGGCTTCATGTTGTAGTCAAAGGTGTAGTCGAAATTCGCCATGCTCTTGCCCTGGAAGACGATCTCTTCGAATCTACCCTTGAATTCCGGTCGGTTTGTGCAAGGCGCCACATCCCGAAAAAAGTTCCGGCCGACCTGCCCCCGCACGTCGCGGTTGCAAATCTCGGCTTCGGCTTGGTTATAAAACAGAATCACTCCGTTTCGATCAATCTCAACCGCTCCATAAGGCAGGTTGGCGATATCGTTCCGATCCATCTTCTGCATCACATCATCTATGTTGTAACGTTCAATTACGGCCATGTCTTCACCTCGAATCTTGGGCACAACGTCATTGTCGTCTCTGCCCTTCACTGTACGAATCGGCTAGGACTGGCCAACCTTTAATGAAAGTTTTTGCGCGGTATCTACGTCGGCTTAGCCACCAATCGCTCCGGAATGTCCGCCGGCCCCCTCCAACATCGCCATCGCCCGTTCCACCGCCGTCGCCTTCGGAGCATTTGAGTCTGCCACGGTTTCCAGCATACTGAACACCCCGTCCCGATTGCTGCCATCCTCCCCTACCCTAAAGACTGAAGTATCTTCCCATGCCCACCCTCCCCGCCGAACCCCACGCAATCGACTTCAACCGCCCCGGCACAACCCACTACCAAGTCCAGTTCCATCTCGACGGTGCCTGGGGCTACTCCCTCGTCCCCCTCACCGTCATCAACGGCGCCCTCGGCCCGAACCCCCATGGCGTCCTCGTCTTCGGCGGCACCCACGGCAACGAATACGAAGGCCAAATCGCCGTCAAACGCCTCTGCCGAGACCTCGACCCCACCTCCCTCCACGGCCGCGTCATCCTCATGCCCCAGCTTTCCGAAAGCGCCTGCCGCGCTAACCAACGCGTCTCCCCCTTCGACCACGTCAACATGAACCGCGCCTTCCCCGGCTCCCCCCACGGCACCCTCTCCTCCCGCATCGCCCACTTCGTCTCCTCCCAAATCTTCCCCCTCGGCCGCGTCGTCATCGACGTCCATTCCGGTGGACGCGAAGGCGCCTTTCCCCTCTGCACCTCCTTCCATCCCATCCCCAACCCCGCCCAGGCCGCCGAAATTGAAACCGTCGCCCGCCTCTTCGATACCCCGTTCCTCTTCATCTACGCCTCCACCATGGGCTCCGGCCTCCTCACCGACCACGCCGAAGCCCTCGGCAAAATCTCCATCGGCGGCGAGTTCGGCTCGGGCGAAACCGCCGACCCCATTGGCATCCGCCACGCTTACGAAGGCATCCGTAACGTCCTCCGCCACTATCAACTCCTCCCCGAACCCGTCCAACCCATCCGCCCCCCCGGCAGCCCACCGCCCCGCCTCGTCTCCGCCACCGAACTCAGCGCCTACGTCCCCTGCCCCCGCGACGGCGTTTGGGAACCCCTCGTCGATCTCGGTGCCCCCGTCCTCTCCGGAGATCTCCTCGGCCGTCTCCACGACTTCTCTGACCACGCCGAAAAGCCCCTTGAAATCCACGCTCAACGCTCCGGCTACCTCCTCATGACCCACCGCAGCGCCCGCCCCCTCAAGGGCCAAACCCTCTACGTCGTCGCCGAAGAAACAACCCTATGAAGATCTCGAGCGTTGAACTAATCGTCCTGAAATCCCCCGGCCTCTACAACAACTCCGCCACCGCCGCCGAGCCCGAAGGGCCCACCTACATGGGCCTCGTCAAGGTCTCGACCGACTCCGGCCTCACCGGCTATTCCGACATCGAAACCTGCGCCTCCGTCGCCAAAGCCTGCGTCGACGCCCCTAAGTGGAGCCTCGAACCCGGCATGGAATGCTTCGACGGCCTGGCCTCTCTCCTCCTCGGAGAAAACCCCCTCGAAGTCGAACGCCTCTGGTACCGCATGTACCGCGGCAGTATCTATTACGGCCGCCGCGGGGTCGCCCTCCAAGCCATTTCCGCCATTGACATCGCCCTCTGGGACATCTGCGGCAAGCACTACGGCCAGCCCGTGCACATTCTCCTCGGCGGCAAATGGCGCAGCCGCATCCCCGCTTACGCCAGCACCCTCTTCCGCTCCACCCCCGCCGCCATGGCCGAAGCCGTCGACTCCTACACCGCCCAGGGCTTCACCGCCGTCAAGTTCGGCTGGGGAGGTTTCGGCCAAAACGAACGCCGCGACGTCCCCCTCGTCGAAGCCGCCCGCACCGCTCTCGGGCCAGACCGCCACCTCCTCGTCGACACCGGCTGGTTCGTCGAACGAACCCCCAAGGAAGCCATCCGCCTCGTGGACTCCATCACGCCCTGCAACCCGTATTTCGTCGAGGAACTCCTCCACCCCGAAGACTACGACGGCTACCACAAGGTGGCCACTGCCGTCCGCGTCCCCATCGCCTGCGGCGAGCAGGAGGCCACTGACTGGGGCTTCCAGCAGCTCATCGAGCGCGGCGGCGTCGACATCCTCCAGCCGGATCTCACCCGCTGCGGAGGCTTCACCGTCGCCCGCAAAATCGTCCACATGGCCGAACGAGCCAACCGTCTCGTTATCCCTCACTCCTGGTCCTCGGACTTACTCACGGCCGCCTCGCTGCATCTAACCGCCTTCCAGCGCCGCGCCGAGTTCGTCGAATTCAACACCTCTCAAGGCCCCCTCAGCCGCCAACTCGTCCGCAATCCCATCACCCTCGACGAAGGCCATCTCAACGTCCCCACCGGCCACGGCCTCGGAGTTGAAGTCAACGAAGACGTCATCGCGAAGTTTCGCACAACCTGACCACACTTCTGACTTGACTCTCAACCATTTTCCCCCATACTAATCTCATGACCAAGATCAACGTCCAAGAAGCCAAAACCCACCTCTCCCGATATCTCGATCAGGCCGAAGCCGGGGAAGTGATCGTCCTATGTCGACACAACCAGCCCATCGCCGAACTCCGGGCCGTTCAGCCGGTGGCCGCCGCCAAGCCCCTGCGGGTGGCCGGTCTGCTGAAGGGTCAAGTCCATTGGGACGCCGATGCCTTCTCCCCGATGACGTTGGAAGAGGTTGCCGAATTTGACGGCACCCCCATCTTCCCGCCCACCGGTGCCGCTTGAAGCTTTTGCTCGATACCTGCGCCTTCCTCTGGTTCCAGCAGGATTCGCCGCAACTCTCGCCCATCGCCCGGGCTCATATTCTGGACCCCGCCAACGAGGTTTTCCTCAGCGCGGTATCCGTCTGGGAGATCGCCCGAAAGTATGCGCAGGGAGGCCTGGCGCTTCCCTCGCATCCCTCGACGTTGATCCCGGCCATCCGCTGCAATTCCGGAATCGATACTCTTCCCCTCACCGAAGTCGACGCCCTCGCCGCGGAGAAGCTTCAACTCTTCCACAAGGATCCCTTTGACCGCATGCTCATCGCCCAAGCGCTGATGGGCGGTCTCGCCATCGTCACCGCCGATCGAGCTTTCGACCCCTATCCAGTCCGCGTAATCTGGTAGTTAACGATGGTGACGAAGGCCGCCCTCCTCCTCGCCGCCACCGCCCTCCTCGCCCAACCCGGCTCCATCGAAGGCACCGTCCTCCATTCCGTCTCGAACTCCCCCGTCCGGAAAGCCACCGTCACCCTCATCGGCCCCCAGTTCCGGCTCACCGCCAGCACCGACCCCGAAGGCCGCTTCCAGTTCACGGCCCTCCCCCCTGGCACCTATAAGGTCGTCGCCAGCCTCGCCGGTTTTGCCGATCGTCTAGCCCCCCGCCCCCTCCTCCTCGGCCCGGACGCCAAGGCCACCGTCCCCCCGCTCCGCCTCCGTCCCCAGGGGATCCTCGCCGGCCGCGTCCTCGACGAAGATTGCCACCCCGTTCCCAAAGCCCGCCTCTGGCTCTACAAGCGAACCTACCGTGATGGCCGGAAGCAATGGTACCGCCTCAACGACTCCCCCGTCGCCACCGAAACCGGCGAATTCCGCCTCTCCCAACTCGCCCCCGGCGCTTACCTCCTCCAGGCCTACGACCAACGCCCGCCTATCGATAGCCGCTACAGCGACCGCTCCGCCCAACGCCAATTCGCCCCCACCTACTATCCGAGCACTACCACCGAACAAGCCGCCCTACCGATCGAAGTTGGCATCGGCACCGACCTCCGCGGCCTCGAAATTCGTCTCGTCAAAACCCTTCGCCCCGCATTGTTCCGCGTCACCGGATCCATCACCGGCCTGCCCCCCGGCACCGAAGCCATGGTTCACTTCTTCGGGTCCTCCGGCAACGCAGTCGCTCGCGCCCCCGCCTACACTTTCGATACCCAGGTCCCCGCCGGCGAACACTCCATTCTCGCCTATGAATCCTCGTACAGCCGCCAGGCATGGGCCACCGGCAGCGTCACCGTCGCCGCCGACGTCTCCGGCATCGTCCTCGCCATGAGCCCCTCGCCAAAGGTCACCGCTCGCATCAGCCTCACCGATAGCGATTCCCCCATCAGCCGCAAAGGGGTCCGCGTCTCCCTGCACCGAATCCCGAACGTCGGCGACTCCTATCCCACCTACTCCCCCGACGACACCGGCAAGCTCAACTTCGATCTCCCCTTCGGCCCCGGCCGATACTCGATCTTCGTCGAACCCCGCTCCCTCCCTCCCGGCTGCTTCGTCCAAGCCGTCCAGATCGACGGAAAAGATCTCCCGACCCCGGAGATCCAAATCCTCACCTCCACCCACATCGACATCGTCCTCAGCCCCACCGCCGGCACCATCATGGGCGTCGCCGCTGATTACCCCGGCGCCATCGTCACCCTCATCCCCGCCGACCCCACCGCGCCCCCCGTCAAGCAGATCACCAGCGACGATGGCGAGTTCAAGTTCACGAATCTCCGCCCCGGCCCCTACCGCCTCTACGCTTGGGACCAAGTCGACGACGATCTCTGGCCCGACCCCGACTTCCGCAAACGCTACCAATCCACCGCCCTAGAAATCACCGTCGCCCCCCGCTCGACCGTCAAGGCCCAACTGCGGGTGAATCAAAGTCCCGAGGATTGACGCCGCTCCTTCCCCTCCTTCGAAGCCAGCACGATCGAGTTCCCCGCCGAATCCTTCATAATCACCGAAGTACCCCAAGGGTGTTTCACTGGCGGAGCCGTAAACTCCACCCTCCTGCCCACTCGGCGTGAAGAACGAAATCCCCGTCTCCGCTCCCGGAATCGAAAGCTCGATCCATCGCTGCGTCAGGCCAAAAGCCTGATCGGTCAAAATCCGAAATCCCTACTTCTCGGTGTAGAACTCCACCGCCCGATCCGGATCGGCCACCGGAAAACCAATGAACTTGATGCGTTCAGTCATGCCCGTAGAGCGAAAGCAAGGCCCCCCGCGCGACCGGCGGCAATAGTGACGCCCCTCGACCCCTACTTCGACCAAGCCCTGATGCAACCTCGGCGGTCACATCCGTTCGGCCGCCGCATTCCTCATCTATCTGCAAGCTCTACTGCATCACCCACAGCGTCCAGCCTCCCTACCCGTCTATACCGTCCTCTCCCCTGGCTCCGCCGCATCAAACCGGACCCCGGCAATTGACACGTGCCACCCGTTCGGGCGAGAGTCAGTTCATGGACGCCGCACCCAGTCTGGTCGAAATTGCTGACGCCTTCGCGACAGTCCAATTGGAGGCGATTCTCATTGGGAATGCGGGTGCCGCGCTGCAAGGCGCGCCGGTCACCACCGTGGACTTCGATTTCCTCTATCGATCCTCCCCCGCGAACCTCGCCAAACTCAACCAGGTCGCCGATCTGCTCGCCGGAACAATCACGCAGCCTTTCCCGACCATCTCGTCCTTCTATCGGATTCTCCGGCAGCACTCCCCACTCCAAATCGACCTCGTCAGCCAAATTCACGGCGGCAAGTCTTTCAACAGTCTCCGCAGCAAAGCGGTCCAGGTCGACATCAACGGGCGAGCGATCTGGGCAGCCGCACTCGCTGATATCATCATGAGTAAGAGGGAAGCGAATCGCCCTCAGGATCTCGCGGTGCTCCATGTCCTCCAACGAACTTTCGAAGAGCAAGAAGCCGCGAAAACCAACCAAGCGGCAGCTGGAACTGGAAGCGATGCGTCAAGTAAGTGAGCAGGACTTGACCGACATGATCCGTCGCCAACTTGCCCTGCCCATGAA
>Ga0136639_10000130_pt1 | contig 21764 bp, 20 predicted proteins | sample AntDrymUQ8592106_2_FD_113739 | JGI IMG/M metagenome (GOLD analysis project Ga0136639, IMG submission 113739) | Polar desert sand microbial communities from Dry Valleys, Antarctica - metaG UQ859 (21.06) | ecosystem: Environmental > Terrestrial > Soil > Desert | place: Antarctica: Dry Valley...
GAGGGACTTGTCGTGGATTCCGTGCTCGGCCCGGAGATGCGCTCGACCGGCGAGGTCATGGGCATCGATCGTGACTTCCCGCGGGCCTTCGCCAAGAGCCAGCTCGCCGCCTACGGCGGAATCCCGCTCACCGGCACCGTCTTCGTGTCGGTCTCCGACCGGGACAAGCGCGCGATCATCCTGCCCATGCTGCGGCTGCAGCAGCTGGGTTATTCCATCACCGCCACGGAGGGGACCGCCGAGGTTCTGCAGCGAAACGGCATTCGTGCCAGCATCGTCACCAAGTTCAGCGAGAAGGCCGACGAGGCGGACGTGTCGATCGTGGAACTGATCCGTCGTGAAGAGGTGCAGATCGTCATCAACACGCCGGGCGGTCGCACCGCCCGCGCCGACGGCTACGAGATCCGCGCGGCCGCGGTCGCCGCGGACCTCCCGCTGTTCACCACCATCGCCGAGTTGAGCGCCGCCGTGGCGTCGATTGATGCGATCCGCGGCGGCTTCGAGGTGACCTCGTTGCAGGAATACGGGCTCACCCGGACTGCGGCCCTGTGATCCCGGCGCACGAACCGGCAGGGTCGACCGCCTTCGGTGACCGGTTGGGCGAGGCCTTCTCGCTCCGGGGACAGGTCTGCGTCGGCATCGACCCGCACGCCTGGCTCCTGACCGACTGGGGTCTGCCGGACTCGGCCGCCGGGGCGGAGTCCTTCGGCCGAAAGGTCGTGGCCGCCGCCGCCGGCCAAGTTGGCGTGGTGAAGCCCCAGGTGGCCTTCTACGAGCGTTTCGGCTCTGCCGGGTACATCGCCCTGGAACGGGTTCTGGCTGATGCCCGTGCGGCCGGCCTGCTCACAATCGCTGACGTCAAACGTGGCGACCTCGGCACCAGTGTGGAGGCCTACGGCCAGGCATGGCTGAGCGAGGGGTCGCCCCTTGAGGCCGACGCCATCACCGTGAACGCGTATATGGGCGTCGGCTCACTGGAACCGGTCTTCACCCTGGCCGCTCAAACCGGCAAGGGCATCTTCGTTCTGGCCGCCACGTCGAACCCCGAGGCAGCGGCGCTCCAGCGAGCCGTGATCGCCGACGGGATCCAGGCAGGCCAGACCGTTGCCCGGTCCGTCTTCGATGACGTCACCGAGCGCAATGCCAGGACCGGGACCTCCTGGCTCGGCTCCTTCGGGGTGGTGCTCGGCGCCACGCTGAACCTGGCCACATTCGGTCTGGACCTCTCGGCAGCGCCCGTCCGAGGGCTCACCCCGATCCTCGCTCCCGGGTTCGGCCACCAGGGCGCTCAGGTCTCTGATCTGGGGAACTTGTACGGGGGGTACGCTCAAGGCGTTATCGTGAGTGAATCGCGCAGCGTTCTAGCGGTCGGCCCCGACCGAATCAAACAAGCGATTGCGCGCCGAGTAGTTGAAGCAGGAGCTGCCCGTGGCTGAGAATCGCCCTACCCCACCCGACGTCGACCGGGTTGCCGCCTCGCGGGCCGCCGTGGCTGCTCGCCGCGCGCGCGCCGCAGTTAAAAGCGAGATCGCGCACGGAAAACGTACCGCGTTAGAAGTTTTGGCTGCCGCGACCGAGAGCCCTGAAGGCATCGAAGGACGCCTTCGGGTGACCGAGTTCCTGATCAGCATCCCGGCGATCGGCATCACCAAGATGCATCGCATCATGGAGAAGCTCGAGATTTCCCCGTCGAAGCGACTCGGAGGTCTCGGTAAGCACCAGCGCGATCGCCTGCGAGATTTTCTCACCACCCGTACCGCCGCACGGCGTGGCGATTCCTCCGCGAAGCTGGTTGTGCTGGCCGGTCCGACCGCGGTCGGAAAGGGAACCGTCGCGGCGCATATCCGCCAGCACTATCCGGACGTACACCTGTCGGTGTCGGCCACCACGCGTGCGCCACGCCCGGGCGAGACCGAGGGTGTGAGCTACTTCTTCGTCGACGACGCCGAATTCGACCGGATGGTCGCAGCCGGCGAGCTACTCGAGTGGGCGACCGTGCACAACGCGTATCGTTACGGAACCCCGCGGGGTCCGGTCACGGAGGCGTTGAACCTGGAACACAGTGTTCTCCTGGAGATCGACATCCAGGGTGCCCGGGCCGTTCGCCGGGCAATGCCGGAGGCGAGACTGGTCTTCCTGCTCCCACCCAGCTGGGACGAATTGGTGCGCCGGTTGATTGGACGGGACACCGAGGCACCCACCGAACAGGCTCGCAGGCTCGAGACAGCCAAGCTCGAATTGGCGGCCCAGGGGGAGTTTGATTTCCGGGTCGTGAACCACGACGTGGGCGAAGCGGCGCGCGAGGTCGTAGACTTGATGAATCTGCGTACGGCGCCGTTGCTGCCGTAGCGCCCGTTTTCCGTGATTCTGCGCGTTTCGCAGCACAAACCGCTCTGAAGGAGTGACACCAATGGCTACCAAGCTCACTGGCATCATTGACCCGCCCATCGACGACCTGCTCACCAAGGTCGACTCCAAGTACGCCCTCGTGGTCTTCGCCTCCAAGCGCGCTCGTCAGATCAACGACTACTACGCCGACCTGCACGAAGGCAGCCTGTTCGACAACGTCGGGCCGCTCGTCGACTCGACCGTCGACGACAAGCCGCTGTCCGTCGCCCTCCGCGAGATCAACGAAGACAAGCTCACCTCTCGCCCCATCGTCGAGTAACACACCGAACGCCAAGCGCGCAGGATGTCGTCAGGTCGCACGATCGTCGTCGGGATAACCGGCGGCATCGCTGCCTACAAGGCCGTCAATGTCGTGCGCGCTTTCGTGCTGCGGGGGGACTCCGTGCACGTGGTGGCAACGGAGGCGGCTCTACGATTCGTCGGCAAGCCCACCCTGGAGGCCATCTCCCGCAACCCCGTACACACGGACCTCTATGAGGGGGTCGCCGAGGTGCGGCACGTGGCCATCGGTCAGTCCGCTGACCTGATCGTCGTGGCCCCGGCCACCGCAAACACCATCGCGAAGCTTGCCGCCGGTCTTGCGGATGACCTGCTCGGCAACACCATCCTGGCCAGTACGGCCCCGCTCGTCATCGCCCCGGCGATGCACACCGAGATGTGGAACAACGCGGCCACGGTCGCCAATGTGGCCACCCTGAGGTCTCGCGGCGTCATCGTCGTCGGACCGGGGGTCGGCCGGCTCACCGGCTCCGACGCCGGGGCCGGCCGGATGGAAGAGCCTGACACGATCGTCGCCGCGGCCCTCGAGACCCTCGCTGCGGCCGACCGCTCCGACGCGTTGAGCGCCGATCTGGCCGGCAAACACATCGTGATCACCGCCGGCGGCACACGCGAGCCCCTTGACCCCGTTCGTTTCCTCGGCAACCGCTCCAGCGGCAAGCAGGGGGTCGCCCTGGCGCAGGCCGCCCTGTCTCGGGGCGCCAGTGTCACCCTGATCGGCGCGAACCTCGAGGTTGCCGTCCCCGCGGCGGTGGAGCTGCGGCTCGTGGGCACCGCGCTCGAACTCGAAGCGGCCGTGGCGGACGCCGCCGCCGGAGCCGACGTCGTGGTCATGGCGGCCGCGGTCGCCGACTACCGGCCGGTGCAGGTGCGCTCCGACAAGATCAAGAAAGACGACACCGGCGACACTCTGCTGCTCGAGCTGACCCGCAACCCCGACATCCTCGCCGGGCTCGCCCAGGCCAGGCGGCCAGGTCAGATCCTGATCGGATTCGCCGCCGAGACGGAGCTGGATCCAGGTCTCCTGCTGGCCCTCGGTCGCGCGAAGATGCTGCGGAAGGGCTGCGACTTCCTGGTGGTCAACCGCGTGGGCTGGGTGGAGGGTTTCGCCTCGGACCGTAACGCGATCACGGTGCTTGATCGCGGCGGAGATATAGTGTGTGAGGCCTCCGGAACCAAATTGTCGGTGGCAAGTCGCATTCTTGACCTGATCGCCTGAACCAGTCCCGGGCATCCGTTCGCCCGCGTCGCCGATGGCCGGCAACAGCGGTGGTCTGCACCGGTTCCCGACCAGAACGACCAGCGCTTTTTGCCTGTTCCGGCCGGACGCAGCTTGTGTCTTTTCCACGTTCATTTCTTCTACACGTTGTTCAGCAACAGAGACGGGCCAGATGCACGATCTACGCCTCTTCACCTCGGAGTCGGTAACCGAGGGTCACCCTGACAAGATCTGCGACCAGATCTCCGACAGCATTCTCGACGCCCTTCTGGCGGAAGACCCGCACAGCCGGGTCGCCGTCGAGACCCTGGTCACCACCGGTCTGGTGCACGTCGCCGGCGAGGTCACCACCGAGGCCTACGTCGAGATCCCGTCGATCGTGCGCAAATGCATCACGGACATCGGTTACGACTCCTCCGACGTCTGGTTCGACGGTCGCTCCTGCGGCGTCGAGATCTCCATCGGCGGCCAGTCGCCCGATATCGCGCAGGGTGTGGACAACGCCTTCGAGCGCCGGGAGGAATCCAGCGTCGAGGACTTCGACCGCCAGGGTGCCGGCGACCAGGGCATCATGTTCGGCTACGCCACCCGGGAGACCCCCGAGCTGATGCCGATCCCGATCTGGATCGCACACCGCCTCGCCGAACGCCTCGCCGAGGTGCGCAAGTCCGGTGAGCTCGACTACTTGCGGCCCGACGGCAAGACCCAGGTCACCATCGGCTATGACGGCATGACGCCGCGCACTGTCGAGACGGTCGTGTTGTCGACCCAGCATTCACCGAAGGTATCCAACGAGCAGCTGCGCGCGGAGGTCGAGGAACTCGTCATCCGCCCGGTGCTCGACCGCGTTGATCTGGACTCATCCGAACTGCACACGCTGATCAACCCCACCGGACGATTCGAGATCGGCGGCCCACAGGGGGACGCCGGCCTCACCGGCCGCAAGATCATCATCGACACCTACGGCGGATCCAGCCGGCACGGCGGAGGCGCCTTCAGCGGCAAGGACCCGTCGAAGGTCGACCGCTCGGCCGCCTATGCCATGCGCTGGGTGGCCAAGAATGCCGTGGCCGCCGGGCTTGCCGAGCGCCTCGAGATCCAGGTTGCCTACGCGATCGGCAAGGCCTCTCCGGTCGGGCTTTACGTGGAGACCTTCGGTACCGGGGTCATGGCCGACCGGCTCATCACGGCGGCGATCCGCGAGGTGTTCGACCTGCGTCCGGCCGCGATCATCCACTCCCTCGACCTGTTGCGCCCGATCTACGCACAGACGGCCACCTACGGCCATTTCGGTCGTGAGCTTCCCGACTTCACCTGGGAGCGCCTCGATCGGGTCGACGAGCTGAGAAGCGCTGCCGGACTGTGACCTGGCAGGCGCGCCGCCGATGACCCGCTCCGGCCTCGTGGCCCGGGTGCTCATCGACTCGCCGCTGCCGCAGCTCGACCATCTGTTCGACTACAGCATCCCCGACGAGCTGGTCGGCGTTGCCCTGCCCGGTGTGCGCGTACGGGTTCCGCTGCGCTCGGCCGGGCGTGTCGCCGACGGGTACCTGATCGAGGTCCTCGATCCGTCCGCACCGGCCGCGGATCCCGGAGCCCTGCCCGGTCTGGACATGGGTATCGACTTCCGTGGTGCGCTCAGCCCGCTCGAAAGCGTGGTCTCCGCCGCCCAAGTGCTCACGCCCGACGTGTGGGAGCTTGCCCGCCGGGTTGCCCACCGAGCCTCGGGGAACGCCAGCGACATCATCCGACTTGCCGTGCCACCGCGCCAGGTGCGGGTGGAGAAGGCCTGGCTGGTGGCGCGGTCAGCGGCCGCCGACGGGACGGGCGAGAAGACCGATTTCGATGTGGCCGCTACCTCCGCTGCCGCCGCTCCCGGCAGGCCGGCCTTCGCCGACTACCCGGCCGGCACCCTCGACACGGCCGTCGCCCGGAGCGCGCGGCTCTGCGTGGCCGCGGTGCCCGACCTGCAGCTGCTGCCGGACGGGCAGACGATCGGCCAATGGGCGCTCACCCTGGCCGAACTCGCGGTGACCAGCCTGGCCGCAGGGCGGAGCGCCATTCTGGTCGTTCCGGACTACCGGGACCAGGACCAGCTGCAGGCTGCCCTCGACCTGCTCGCCCCGGCCGGATCGGTCAGCCGCGTCGACGCGCGCCAGCCGAACCCGGACCGTTACCGGGCCTTCCTCGCTGCCCTCGACCTGGCACCGCGGATCGTGCTCGGCAATCGGTCGGCGGTCTACGCGCCGGCCCACGATCTCGGCCTGATTGCGGTCTTTGACGACGGCGACCCGCTTCACAGCGAACCTCTCAGCCCCTATGTGCACGCCCGCGATGCCGCGCTCGTGCGGCAGAGCCAGTCCGGCTGCGCCCTCGTCTTCCTCGGCCACACGCGCACGGTCGAGGTGCAGCGGCTGGTCGAGCTGGGCTGGCTCACCGCCGTGCACCCCGCAGCGAATCGGCATCCGCGGGTCATTCCCACCGATTTCCAGTCCGAGCCTGACCAGCAGGCCCGAGCCGCGCGCATCCCGACGTCCGCGTGGCGGGCCGCCAAGGAGGCGCTACTCCACGGCCCCGTGCTGGTTCAGGTGGCCAGCCCCGGTTACGCGCCGATGCTCGCCTGCCAGAGCTGCAAGAAGGCCGCCCGCTGCACCACCTGCCAGGGTCCCCTTGCGCTGGCTTCCAAGAACTCCGCCCCGTCGTGTCGCTGGTGCGGGGCGCTGGCCGCGAACTGGAGCTGCACGCACTGCGAGGGGCAGACCCTGCGGGTCGTCACCCTCGGCACGGGGCGCACCGCCGAAGAACTCGGTCGGGCCTTCCCCGGCGCACGCATCATCGTCGCCGACGGTGACCACCCGCTGCAGCACCTCGGCGACGCCCCGGCCCTGGTGATCGCCACCCGGGGGGCCGAGCCGATCCCCACGGGCGGATACCGGGCCATCCTCCTCCTCGACGGCGAACGAATGCTCGCACGCGAATCCCTGCGGGTAGGGGAGGACTGCCTGCGCTGGTGGTCCAACGCCGCGGCCCTCGCAGCTCCGGGTGCCGCCGTGATCCTGGTCGGCGTGGGTGGGCTCGTCGCCCGGGCGCTCAACTCCTGGCAGCCCGAAATGCTCGCCGCGTCGGAACTGGCCGATCGCCGGCAGCTCAGGTTCCCACCCTTCGTTCGGGCGGCATCCGTCACCGGCACCGACGACGATGTCGCCGCGGCCCTGGCCGACCTCGCGGGAATGGACGGCGTCGACGTGCTCGGCCCGGTCACCACCGAGGAACCCCTCGTGCGCGCGATCGTGCGGCTACCCTATGCCAGTGGCGACGAGGTGGCCCGTGCGCTCAAGGCCGCGATCGTGCGGAACGCCGCCCGTCGCCGGCGTCCGAAAGGGGCGTCCTTCCGCCCCGCGCCTACACTCAAAGTACGATTCGACGACCCGGAGCTGCTCTAAATGAAACTCGTCTTCGCCGGAACGCCCCAGGCGGCCGTTCCCAGCCTGGTCGCGCTGGCCCAATCCGACCACGACCTCGCGGCCGTGATCAGCCGGGCGGATGCCCCACTCGGCCGCAAGCGCGTGCTCACCCCGTCGCCACTCGCGCAGGCCGCCGCGGCACTGAGGCTGCCTCTGCTCAAGACCAATCGCCTCGACGCGGCCGCGACCGCCCAGATCGCCGCGCTGCAGCCTGACCTGGGCGTCATCGTTGCGTACGGCGGGCTCGTACGCGAACCGCTTCTGTCAGTGCCCCGGCTCGGCTGGATCAACCTGCACTTCTCTCTGCTCCCGCGCTGGCGCGGCGCCGCGCCCGTGCAGCGCGCCCTGATCGCGGGGGATGCGCTGACCGGCGCCGCCGTCTTCCAGCTGGTGCCGGAACTCGATGCCGGCGCCGTGTTCGCCCAGCTGACGCAGACCATCGCTGCCGACGATACCGCGGGCAGCTTGCTTGGCGACCTCAGCGACAGCGGTGCGCGCCTGCTGTTGCAGGTGATCGACGCCCTCGAGGCCGGCGGCATCCAGTCGGTCCCGCAATCCGGACCGGTCACCCTGGCCCCCAAGCTGACCCTCGAAGATGCCCACATCGACTGGTCCGAACCAGCCATCTCGGTGCAGAACCGGGTGCGCGGGGTTACCCCGGAACCGGGCGCGTTCACGGTGATCGGTGCTGCCCGCCTCAAACTCCAGGGCGTGGCCCTGACCCAGCGAGCCGAGCCCCAACCGGCCGGCCTGATCCGAGAGATCGATAAGAAAGTGCTGATTGGAACGGGGACCGAGCCGCTCGAGCTCGTCACCGTGCAACCGGCCGGAAAGACACAGATGAAGGCAATTGACTGGTGGCGTGGAGTGGCGGCGACGGAGGTGGTTGCCTCATGAGCGACAACCGCGGCCAGAGCCCGGCGCAGGGTGACCGCCGTCAGGGTGGCCGCACCTCGGAGCGCCCTCCGGCCGATTTCGTTCAGCCGGCCCGGTGGGTGGCTTACGAGGTCATTGCCGCCGTGCGGGAATCCGACGCCTACGCGAACCTGCTGCTCCCCACCCGTATCAAGCGGGCCGCGCTCAGCACGGCGGATGCCGCGCTGGCCACCGAACTGACCTACGGCACCCTGCGCATGCAGGGCTTCTACGACCGCGTGATCGCCGACGCGGCCGGTCGGCCCGTCAGCGCGATCGACCCGGCCATCCTGGACGTTCTGCGTCTCGGCGCGCACCAGCTGCTCGCCACCCGGGTGGCCACGCACGCCGCCGTGAACGAGTCCGTCGAGCTCGCCCGCCAAGTGGGCTCCCGCGCCGCCACCGGCTTCACCAACGGGGTGCTGCGCACCATCTCGCGCTCCAGCGCCGACGAGTGGCGCGACCGCGTTCTCAGCGAAGCCACCGGCGACGACGACCGTCTCGCCGCCCTGCACTCGCACCCGGTCTGGGTTGTGCGCGCGTTCCGGCAGTCGCTGCGCCTCGAGGGCCGTGAGGCCGAGCTCGACGAGCTTCTGGCCTCCGACAACGCCGCCCCCAAGGTCAACATGGTGATCCTGCCTGGACTCAGCAACACCGAGGACACCGACGGGCTCGGCCGCCCCAACGACTTCTCGCCTGCCGGCTTCGTGCTCGCCGGCGGCGACCCCGCGCACCTGATGCACGACAGCGGCGGCCGGCTCCGGGTGCAGGACGAGGGATCCCAGTTGGCGGCGCTCGCCCTGAGCCGGGCCCGCCCGGTGACACCGGGGGAGCGGTGGCTGGACCTGTGTGCCGGCCCCGGCGGAAAGGCCGCCCTGCTCGCAGCCGAGGCACTGGCGGGCGGGGCCAGCCTCGTCGCCAACGAGCTCGTCCCGGCGCGCGCCGCGCTCGTGCGCAGGGCGCTGGCCGCCGTGCCTGCCGAGGTGCCGGTCTGGGAGCAGGACGGCACCGGGTTCGGCGACGACCACCCGGAGGAATTCGACCGCATCCTCCTCGACGCTCCCTGCACCGGACTCGGCGCGCTGCGCCGGCGCCCGGAGGCTCGGTGGCGCAAACAGCCCAAGGACGTCGCCGAACTCTCCGACCTGCAGTCCGGCCTGATCCACGCCGCCCTCGGCGCGCTCAAGCCGGGCGGGGTGCTTGCCTACGTCACCTGCTCGCCGCACATCGCGGAGACTCGCGGGATCGTGGCCACCGCGCTCAAGACGTGGGACGGTCGTGTGCGCACCCTCGACACGGCATCCGTGCTTCAGGGGCTGAGCAGCTCCGAGCTTGACCTGCCCGGCGACGGCGGCAGCGTGCAGTTGTGGCCGCACCGGCACGGTACCGACGCCATGTTCATCACCCTGCTCGAGCGCACGAAGTAGTCGTCCTCGCCGCAGTAGGGTGAAGACATGGTCACCCGGATTAACCCCAGCATCCTCGCCGCCGACTTCGCGAATCTCGAACGGGACCTGGGTCGCATCCGCACCGCCGATCTCGTGCACGTCGACATCATGGACAACCATTTCGTGCCGAACCTGACGTTCGGCCCGCCCGTCGTCGACCGCCTCGCCCAGGTGTCCCCGCTGCCCTTCGATCTGCACCTGATGATCGAGAACCCGGAACGGTGGGCACCCGGCTATGCCGAGGCCGGTGCGTTCTCGGTCACGTTCCACGCTGAGGCCACGACGAACCCGGTCGGGCTGGCCCGCAAGCTGCGTTCGATCGGCGCCCGGGCCGGCATCGCCCTCAAGCCCGGAACGGCCATCGAGCCCTACCTCGAGCTGCTGCCCGAATTCGACCAGGTGCTGGTGATGACGGTCGAACCCGGCTTCGGCGGTCAGAGCTTCATGCCCTCGACCATGCGGAAGCTTCGTACCCTGTCGGACGCCGTGAAGAAGTCCGGCCTGGACGTCTGGCTGCAGGTCGACGGCGGTATTACCGAGGACACCATCGTGATCGCCGCCGAGGCCGGGGCGAACACGTTCGTCGCCGGGTCCAGCGTGTTCAAGGCCGCAGACCCGGCGAAGCAGATCGCCCGGCTGCGCGCCGCCGCGACCGAACACGGGCACGCGCACTAGTACCCTAGGGAAGTGAAGACTTTTGACGAACTGTTCGCTGAACTGAGCGACAAAGCACGGACCCGACCTGACGGCTCGGGGACCGTGCGCGAACTCGATGCCGGCGTGCATGGCATCGGCAAGAAGATCGTCGAAGAAGCTGCCGAGGTCTGGATGGCCGCCGAGTTCCAGAGTGACGACGAGACCGCCGCCGAAATGAGCCAGCTGCTCTACCACGTTCAGGTGATGATGCTGGCGAAGGGGCTGACCCCCGCCGACGTGTACCGCCATCTGTGACACCCGCCACCGAGCAGACCACCCGGTCACCCCGTGAGACATTGTGCCAGATCCTGAAGACGCAGAGAGTGCTGAAATGCTGAGAATTGCCGTGCCCAACAAGGGCTCGTTGTCCGAAACCGCCGCGCAGATGCTGTCCGAGGCCGGCTACACCGGCCGCCGCGACCCGCGCGACCTCGTTGTCGCCGACCCCCGCAACGACGTGGAGTTCTTCTATCTGCGTCCCCGCGACATCGCGACCTACGTGGGCTCCGGAGCCCTCGACGTGGGAATAACCGGCCGCGACCTGCTGCTCGACTCGGCCTCCACCGCCCAGGAGATCGCCAGCCTCGACTTCGGCGACTCCACTTTTCGCTTTGCCGGCCCACACGGCCGGTTCACCGACCTGGCCGACCTGTCAGGCCTCCGCGTCGCCACCAGCTACCCCGGACTGGTTGAGGCTTTCCTCGCCGAGCACGACGTCAGCGTAACCCTGGTCACCCTCGACGGCGCGGTGGAGTCTGCCGTGCAGCTGGGAGTGGCGGATGCCGTTGCCGACGTCGTTTCCACCGGGTCCACCCTGCGTAAGGCCGGCCTCGAGATCTTCGGCCCGGTCATCCTGCAGTCCACGGCCGTGCTGATCAGCTCCGAGAACGACAAGCCCGGTATCGCGACGCTCCTGCGCCGACTGCAGGGCGTGCTCGTGGCCCGCCAGTACGTGCTGATGGACTACGACATCCCGCAGACGCTCCTCGACGAGGCCTGCCTGCTGGCGCCGGGCATTGAGTCGCCCACAGTGTCGCCCCTGCATGACCCGGAGTGGGTCGCCGTGCGCGTGATGATCCCGCGCCTGAACACGAACCACGTGATGGACGCCCTCTACGAACTCGGGGCGCGCGCCATCCTGATCAGTTCCATCCACAACGCGCGGCTGTAGCGATTGATGCGGCGAACCACAATGGAGGCACAATCGTGAGTCTTTCGGTGCGGGTCATTCCCTGCCTCGACGTGGCCAACGGCCGCGTGGTCAAGGGTGTGAACTTCCAGAACCTGCGTGACGCAGGAGACCCGGTCGAACTCGCCCGCCGCTACTACGAGCAGGGTGCCGACGAGCTCACTTTTCTCGATGTGACCGCCACGGTCGACAACCACTCCACCACCTACGACGTCGTGCGCGCCACCGCGGAGCAGGTCTTCATTCCGCTCACGGTGGGCGGCGGCATTCGCACGGTCGAGGACGTGTCCCGGCTGCAGGCCAGCGGCGCCGACAAGGTGGGTGTCAACAGCGCCGCCATCAAGCGACCGGCGCTGATCGGCGAGATCGCCGACCGGTTCGGCTCCCAGGTGCTCGTGCTCTCGCTCGACGTGAAGCGCAGCGGGAGCACCGAGTCCGGCTTCGTCGTCACCACCCACGGCGGCCGCACCGAAACCGACCTCGACGCCCTCGCCTGGGCGCGCACGGCCATCGAACTGGGGGTCGGCGAGCTGCTCGTGAACTCCATCGACGCCGACGGCACGAAGGCCGGCTTCGACGTCGAACTCATCGCGCTGATGCGCGGCCTGAGCACCGTACCGGTGATCGCGTCCGGCGGCGCCGGCCGGGTCGAAGATTTCGCCCCGGCCATTGCGGCGGGGGCGGATGCTGTGCTCGCGGCATCCGTTTTCCACGGCGGACTACTGACCGTTGGCGACGTCAAGGCGGAGCTCCGGCACGCCGGACTGCCCGTGCGCTGATGATGCCCTGCTCCACCCGAACCGAAACGGCTCTGACGATGACCGATGTGCTCTCCACCATCGACGAGGCCCTGGCTCGGGCCGTCTTCAACGCCGATGGCCTGATGCCGGCCGTGATCCAGCAGTGGGACACTGGCGAGGTGCTCATGCTCGGCTGGATGAACCGAGAGGCTCTTCGCCGCACCCTCAGCGAGGGGCGCGTCACGTTCTGGTCGCGCAGCCGCCAGGAATTCTGGCGCAAGGGAGACACCTCGGGCCATGGCCAATACGTGAAGTCCGCTGCGTTGGACTGCGACGCGGACACCCTCCTGGTGCAGGCCGACCAGGTCGGGGCAGCCTGCCACACGGGCTCCCACACCTGCTTCGACGGGCGCGGCGTCGACGTCGCGACCGGCACCCGCCCCGCGGCACAGGACGCGGCACCCAGCGACGAGGCAAAGGACTGACTATGGCGCCGACCAGCTCCACCACTGCGGCCTCGAACGCGGCTTCCCCGTCCGCCTCGACCACCGCCGAACAGTTTGCGAGCCTGATCGACGGCCACCGGGTGTTCCCCGTGGTGCGCGAGCTCTTCGCTGACGGTGAGACGCCGGTGGGCATCTACCGCAAGCTCGCGGCCGGCCAGCCGGGAAGCTTCCTGCTTGAGTCCGCCGAGCAGGGCGGCATCTGGTCCCGCTTCTCGTTCGTGGGTGTGTCCTCGTTCGGTGTGCTCACCCAGCAGGGCGACGAGACCCGCTGGCTCGACTACGGACTCTCGGCCGAGCGCGCCCTCGGCGATGCCGCCGGCCTCCGCCCGCTCGCTTGCCTCGCGGCTCTCTACGAACGCTGGGAAACTCCGCGGATGCCCGGCCACCCGCCCCTGACCGGCGGCCTCGTCGGATTCATCGGCTGGGAGGCGATCCGCCAGATCGAGCGTCTGCCGAACCGTCCCCCGGCGGACTACGACGTTCCCGGCCAGGCCTTCAGCTTCGTGGCCGACCTCGTCGTGATCGACCACAAATACGGCACCGTGCAGCTCATCGCCAACGTGCTCAACGATGGCCACGACGAACCGGATGCCCTATGGGGTGCCGCCCAGGTTCGCCTCGACGCCCTGCAGGCCCGCCTGGCGGAGCCCTCAGAGGCCTGGCTGGCCGAGGTCAACCTGGCCACGCCTGCCTCGCCGACGAACCGCACTCGTCGCGAGGACTTCCTGGCCGCGGTCGAGGTCGCCAAGGAGCACATCGTCGACGGCGATGTGTTCCAGGTGGTCGTCTCTCAGCGGTTCGACCAGGAGTGCACGGCCGACCCCATCGACGTCTATCGGGTGCTGCGCAGCCTCAACCCGTCGCCCTACATGTATCTGCTGAGCCTGGAGTCGCCGGAGAAGGAGACCTACTGGATCGTGGGCTCCTCCCCGGAGGCTCTGGTGAAGGTGCAGAACGACCGCGTGTTCACGCATCCGATAGCCGGGTCGAAGCCGCGCGGTGCGACACCCGACGCCGACGCCGACTTCGAAGCAGAACTGGCCGGTGACCCCAAGGAACGCGCCGAGCACCTGATGCTCGTGGACCTGGCCCGCAACGACCTGCTCAAGGTGTGCGCGCCCGGGTCGGTCGAGGTGACCGAGTTCATGCGGATCGAGCGGTTCAGTCACATCATGCACCTGGTCTCCTCGGTCGAGGGAAACCTGCTGCCGGGTCGGTCGGCCATCGACGTCTTCCGCGCCACGTTCCCTGCCGGCACCCTCTCCGGGGCCCCGAAACCGCGCGCCCTAGAGATCATTGACGCGCTCGAGCCAGCGCAGCGGGGCGTGTACGGGGGAGTGGTCGGCTACTTCGGGTTCGCGGGGGACGCCGACCTGGCCATCGCCATCCGTACCGCTACGATCATGAACGGCGTCGCCCGCGTGCAGGCCGGCGGTGGACTCGTCGCCGACTCCGATCCGGCGTCGGAATACCAGGAGTCGCAGAACAAGGCAGCGGCTCCCCTCCGCGCTGTCGCGGTCGCGAACGCGATGAAGCGGGTGCGTTAGGTGGCATCCGCACGGCGCCTCAAGCTCGGGCACATCCTCGTGGTGCTGGGGGCCAGCGGGCTTGCCCTGCTGGCCTGGACCCAGGTCTGGGTGTACACCGCCGTGGGGCAGTCCGGCTCCGCTCTGCAGAGCCTCGAGGTGTCCGGCTCCACGGCCGCCCCCGGAGTGACGGCCCTCGCCCTTGCCGGACTGGCCCTCGCCGGCGCCCTCAGTATCGCGGGACCGGTCATCCGGCTGGTCCTCGGTATTCTCGAGGTGCTGCTCGGCTTCTCCGTGGTCCTCTCCGCTCTTCTGGCCATCACCGATCCCGCGGCGGCCAGTGCCGGCGCCGTCACCGATGCGACCGGGATCTCCGGCGCGGACTCGGTCGTCGACGCCGTCGTCTCTGCCGCCGTGACACCGTGGCCGTTCGTCGCACTTCTTGCGGGCGTGGTCATGACCGGTGCCGGGGTCGGGGTTCTCGCCACGGCTGGGCGCTGGCCTGGAGCAACGTCTCGTTACCAGGCCGTGCGCTTCGACGTTGCCGAACCGGCTGGTGCGACGGATGCCGAGGGCCAGGACACCATTGAGGCTTCCGCCCCGGAACGCGATGCCGTCGACGACTGGGACGGCCTGAGTCGCGGCGAGGACCCGACCGCTTCGCACTGAATCGAGACCTGATTCCCGGTTTCACCTGGTGCGCTGGGGAGGCCGGGGAACCGCGGGGCCGCTAGACTTGTTTTGCCCGTCAACGCACAAAAGGAGAACCATGAGCTTCGAATCGGTAGACCCAGGTGAAGGCCATTCGATTGCGGCCTGGACCGCCGTCACCATCATGCTTCTCGCCATCACGATCGGCACCATCGCCTTCTTCCTCGTGATCCCGTGGCTCGTCTGGGCCTCCGTCGGTCTGCTCGTGGCCGGTCTCGTGGTCGGCTGGGTCCTCGCCAAAATCGGCTATGGCGTCGCCGACACTTCGCACCAAGGCCACTAGTCGAGTGCTGTCTGACCTTCTAGCCGGGGCAGTCGCCGACGCCGAGCAGCGTCGGGCCGCCCGTCCGTTCTCCCTCGTCGAGGCAGCCGCCCTCGAACGATCACCGGCGATCGATGCCCTCTCTGTACTGGCTCCCGCGGAAAAGGTGAAAATCATCGCGGAGGTCAAGCGCGCCAGCCCGTCACGCGGTACCCTGGCCGAGATTTCCGACCCTGCAGCCCTCGCTGTTTCCTACGAGTTCGGCGGTGCCAGCGCGATCAGCGTCCTCACCGAGGGGCGCAAGTTCCTCGGCTCCCTATCCGACCTGGAGCAGGTGCGCTCGGCCGTGCGCATCCCGGTGCTGCGTAAAGACTTCATCGGCCTTCCCTACCAGGTCTTTGAGGCCAGGGCGGCAGGTGCCGATATGGTCCTGCTCATCGTCGCGGCACTCGACCAGGCCACCCTGAGCTCCCTGCACGACCTCGTGCGCCAGCTCGGCATGACCGCTCTGGTGGAGACCCATAGCGCCGAGGAGGTCGACCGGGCCCTGGACATCGGCGCCGGCCTCGTCGGAGTGAACGCCCGCGACCTGTCCACGTTCCTCCTCGATCAGGACCTCTTCGGCCGGCTGGCCGACCGAATCCCCTCCGGCGTCGTTCGCGTCGCCGAGTCCGCCGTCAAGACCGCCGCCGACGTGGCGCACTACCGCGCCGCCGGCGCCGACATCGTGCTCGTCGGCGAGGCCCTCGTCACGAGCGATCCCATCCGCACACTTTCCGAATTCCTGGCGGTTTAAATGTCCAAGTCCCTCAGAACAGAATCAGGTCCGTATTTCGGCGGCTTCGGCGGGAGGTTCGTTCCCGAATCCCTCGTCGCTGCCCTCGATGAACTGACCGACGAGTACGTGCTGGCCCGGCAGGACCCGGCCTTCGCGGCCGAACTGATGGAACTCCACCGCACCTACACCGGTCGGCCGTCGCTGATCACCGAGGTACCTCGGTTCGCCGCGCATGCCGGCGGTGCCCGCGTCATCCTCAAGCGGGAGGACCTCAACCACACCGGCTCGCACAAGATCAACAACGTGCTCGGCCAGGCCCTACTCACCAAGCGCATCGGCAAGTCCCGCGTGATCGCCGAAACCGGCGCCGGCCAGCACGGTGTGGCGGCCGCGACGGCCGCCGCCCTGTTCGGGCTCGACTGTGTCGTCTACATGGGCGAGGTCGACACGGAACGTCAGGCTCTGAACGTGGCACGGATGCGTCTCCTCGGCGCGGAGGTCGTGCCGGTCAAGACCGGGTCCCGCACCCTCAAAGACGCGATCAACGACGCCATGCGCGACTGGGTGACCAACGTCGAAACCACCAACTACATCTTCGGAACTGTCGCGGGCCCGCACCCGTTCCCCGCCATGGTGCGGGACTTTCAGAAGATCATCGGTGATGAAGCGCGCCAGCAGGTCCTAGACCTCACCGGGCGTCTCCCCGACGCGGTCACAGCCTGCGTCGGCGGCGGCTCCAACGCCATGGGTATCTTCCACGCCTTCCTCGACGACCCGGAGGTGGCCCTGTTCGGCTATGAGGCCGGCGGCGACGGAGCGGAGACCCTCCGCCATGCCGCGACGATCACCAAGGGGCGCCCCGGCATCCTGCACGGGGCCCGAAGTTTCCTCCTGCAGGACGAAGACGGGCAGACCGTGGAGTCGCACTCGATCTCCGCTGGCCTGGACTACCCGGGAGTCGGGCCGGAACACGCCTGGCTCGCCAGCATCGGCCGGGTCACCTACCTGCCCGTCACCGACGATGAGGCGATGAGCGCCCTCCGGCTGCTCAGCCGCACCGAGGGCATCATCCCGGCCATCGAGTCGGCACACGCCCTCGCCGGCACCCTCGACCTTGGCAAGCAGCTCGGCCCCGACGCCACCATCCTGGTGAACCTCAGCGGCCGAGGCGACAAGGACATGGAAACCGCAGGTCGGTACTTCGACCTGCTCGACAAAGGCGCGGCACAGCTATGAGCACGGAAACAGGAACGGGCCCCACAACCCGAACGACGAGCACGGTCGAGTCGGCCATCAATCGCCGCCGCTCCGAGGGCGGCGGCGCCCTGATCGGCTACCTTCCGGTCGGATTCCCGACCCTGACCGAGAGCATCGACGCTGCGGTGGCCATCGCGAACAGCGGCGTCGACATCCTCGAACTGGGCCTGCCCTACACCGACCCCGTGATGGACGGGCCGGTCATCCAGGCGGCGACCCAGCAGGCCCTGGCGAACGGCTTCCGGCTGCGCCACGGAATCGAAGCCGTGGCGGCGATCACCACCCAGGTGAATGTACCCGTTTTGGTGATGACCTACTGGAACCCCATTCTGCAATACGGCGTCGACCGGTTCGCTGATGACCTGCTCGCCGCCGGCGGCGCCGGCCTGATCACGCCCGACCTCATCCCCGACGACTCGTCCGCCTGGGTGGGCGCCAGCACGCGCACGGGCCTCGACCGAGTCTTCCTCGCCGCACCCTCGTCGTCCGACGAGCGGCTGCGTCAGGCCGTGGAGGCCAGCCGTGGCTTCGTCTACGCGGTCTCCACTATGGGTATCACGGGCGCCCGCGGCGACGTGGACTCCGCCGCCCGGGTACTCGTCGAACGTCTCCGTGCCGCTGGTTCCACCAGCGCCTGCGTCGGCCTCGGCATCTCCACCCCGGACCAGGTCCGGGAGATCCTCGCCTACGCGGACGGCGCCATCGTGGGATCCGCGCTGGTCAAAGCTCTGTCCGACGGGGGAGTGCCGGCCGTTGCCGCCCTCGCCCGTGATCTGGCTGCCGGCGCCCGGGATATCCGCCCCGCCAGCTAAGGTAAGTTGACCGAGGCGGTCGTTCGGCTCCTTCACGGTGTCCGACGCCACGATGAAAGGTAGTCCCCAGGTGTCTTTTTTTCTGAGCATCCCGAGCCCGAGCCCCGAATGGAGCTCCTTCACCCTCGGCCCGTTCACCATCCACGCCTACGCCCTCTGCATCCTGGCCGGAATCATTGCCGCCACCGTGATGACGTCCCGTCGGCTGAGCACGCGCGGCGGTGAGCCGGGCGTGGTGCTCGACATCATCCTCTGGGCTGTTCCGCTTGGCATCGTCGGCGCGCGCTTCTACCATGTGTTCACGCACCCCTCCGACTACTTCTTCGAGGGCGCCAACCCGCTGGAGGTTTTCGCCATCTGGAACGGCGGTAACGCCATCTTCGGAGCGCTTCTGGGTGGCGCCGTCGGCGCGTACATCGGCTGCCGTATGTCAGGGATCCGGTTCTGGGCCTTCGCCGACGCCCTGGCCCCCGGGATGCTTGTGGCGCAAGCCATGGGGCGACTCGGCAACTGGTTCAACGAGGAGCTCTTCGGGCTGCCTACCGACCTGCCGTGGGGCCTCGAGATCTCCGCCGCCAACCCGGCTTTCCCGATCGGGCTTCCCCCCGAGACCCTGTTCCACCCCACCTTCCTCTACGAGATGATCTGGAACGTGGTCGGCGTTGTGCTCATCCTGGCGATCGAACGCACGGTCGCGCTCCGCTGGGGCAAGGCCTTCGGCGTCTACCTGATTTGGTACGGTCTCGGCCGTAGCTTTTTCGAGTCGATCCGGGTGGACCCGAGCGAGATGTTCTTCGGCCTCCGCACCAATGTGTGGGCCGCCTTCACCGCCATCCTGCTGGGGATCATTCTGATCGCGATTCAGACCCGGCGCCACACGGGCCTGCCCACGAGCGTGTATGTTTCCGGGCGGGAGTGGAAGGGGCCCGACGCTGAGGTAGAATCTGATGAGTTTGATTCGGACCCCGAGGACCACGGTGACGAGGCCGTCGACCCCGCCGGAACAGACGACGTTGCAGCCACAAGCACCAGCAACTCGCGCCTCTAGGCTCAGGTAACCTTCAACCTGTTCCACGGCTTGTGACCCGATATGACGGGCCGCCGCGCAAATGTCTACCTGAGCGGGCCAGCGTCGTCCCCACTTGCCAGTTACTTTCGTGAGGACGGTCCAATGCCGCAAACACCCCTCTTCTCGCGCTTCAGCGCAGTGCCGAAGCCGCAGGGTCTCTACAACCCGCTCGATGAGCGCGATGCCTGTGGCCTCGCCATGGTTGCCACGCTTCGCGGCACTGCCGGGCACGACATCATCACCCTCGCCCTCGACGCGCTGCGCAACCTCGAGCATCGCGGCGCGGTCGGCTCGGATGCCGGCACCGGCGACGGCGCTGGAATAATCACCCAGGTTCCCGACGATTTCCTGCGGGCGGTGACCGACTTCACCCTGCCCGAGGCAGGTCGCTACGCCGTCGGCAATGTTTTCCTACCCACCGACCCCACGGCACGCAGCGGTATCAAGCGCCAGATCAACCGGATCGCCCTCGAAGAGGGTCTGGTCATCCTCGGCTGGCGTGAAGTTCCCGTGCGCCCCGCCGAGGTCGGCAACCTGGCCCGCGCGGCCATGCCCGCAATCCAACAGCTGTTCGTGCAGAGCACCCGTACGACCGAGGCCGGCGACACTCTCGGTGATATCGCGCTGGATCGCCAGGCCGTGCGGCTGAGAAAGCGCGCCGAACGCGAGCTTGAGATCTACTTCGCTTCCTTGTCCTGCCGCACCGTGGTCTACAAGGGCATGGTGACGACCCTCCAGCTGGAACCGTTCTACCCAGACCTGTCCGACCCGCGCTTCGTCTCGAAGCTCGCCTTGGTGCACTCCCGCTACTCCACCAACACGTTCCCGTCCTGGCCGCTCGCGCAGCCGTTCCGCATGATCGCCCACAACGGCGAGATCAACACGGTGCAGGGCAACCGCAACTGGATGCAGGCTCGCCAATCCCAGCTCGAATCCGAGCTGCTCGGCGACCTGGCGCCTCTGCTGCCGATCGTCACCCCCGGCGGCAGCGACTCTGCCTCCTTCGATGAGGTCGTGGAGCTGCTCAGCCTCTCGGGGCGTTCCCTCCCGCATGCCGTCATGATGATGGTGCCGGAGGCCTGGGAGAACCAGACCGACCTCGACGCCGAGCGTCGCGCATTCTACGAGTACCACTCCATGCTGATGGAGCCGTGGGATGGCCCGGCCGCGATCGTGTTCACCGACGGATCCCTCGTCGGCGCGACCCTCGACCGCAACGGCCTGCGTCCCGGCCGTTACCTCATCACCGACGACGGCCTCGTCGTGCTTGCCAGCGAGATCGGCGTGCTCGACATCGACCCGAGCCGGGTCGTGCGCAAGGGGCGCCTGCGTCCCGGCAAGATGTTCCTGGTCGACACGGTCGCCGGCCGACTGATCGAAGATGACGAGATCAAGGCAGACCTCGCGGCGAGCGAACCGTGGGGAACCTGGCTGGACGCCGGGCGAATCAACCTCAAGGACCTGCCAGACCGAGAGCACATCGTGCACCCGCCGGCATCCGTCGTGCGCCGCCAGCGCACCTTCGGCTACACCGAGGAAGAGGTGCGGATCCTGCTCGCGCCGATGGCTCGCATCGGCGGGGAACCATTGGGCGCGATGGGCTCCGACACCCCCATTGCCGTGCTCAGCGACCGTCCACGGCTGCTGTTCGACTACTTCACGCAGCAGTTCGCCCAGGTGACGAACCCCCCGCTCGACTCGATCCGCGAGGAAGTCGTCACCTCCCTCAAGCTCGGGCTCGGGCCGGAGCGCAACCTGCTGTCGGTGGGTCCCGAGCATGCCCGGCAGGTCGTGCTCGACTTCCCGGTGATCGACAACGACGAGTTGGCCAAGATTCAGCACATTGACACCGCGCCGGGCAGCCGCATCACCACGACCATCCGCGGGCTCTACCGGTTCGAAGACGGGCCGGACGCCCTCGCGGGTCGCATCCAGGCGATGTGCGCCGAGGCAGACGCTGCCATCAACGATGGCGCGATGTTCCTCGTGCTGTCTGATCGTGACTCCAACAAAGACCTGGCTCCGATCCCGTCGCTGCTGATGATCGCCGCGGTACACCACCACCTGATCCGCACCGAGAACCGCATGAAGGTCGGAATTGTGGTCGAGGCCGGCGATGTGCGCGAGGTACATCACGTCGCGCTCCTGATCGGCTACGGCGCATCCGCCGTCAACCCATACCTCGCAATGGAAACGTGTGAGGACCTCGTGCGCAGCGGCTACATCACGAATGGAACGCCCGAACAGGCCGTTCGCAACGTGATTAAGGCCTTGGGCAAGGGGGTGCTCAAGATCATGTCGAAGATGGGCATCTCGACCGTCTCTTCCTATGCGGGCGCGCAGACCTTCGAGGCCGTGGGTCTGAGCCAGGAATTCGTCGACCAGTACTTCACCGGCACCACCAGTAAGCTCGGCGGCATCGGCATCGAGGTCGTTGCGGCCGAGAACGAGGCCCGGCATCGGGCTGCCTACCCCGAGGATGCC